>Ga0209386_1000529_pt1 | contig 18449 bp, 10 predicted proteins | sample NGEPertwo_FD_184510 | JGI IMG/M metagenome (GOLD analysis project Ga0209386, IMG submission 184510) | Arctic peat soil microbial communities from the Barrow Environmental Observatory site, Barrow, Alaska, USA - NGEE Permafrost154B-two... | ecosystem: Environmental > Terrestrial > Soil > Wetlands...
GGCGGGGCACTGGTCCGCCCGCACATCTCCGTCCACGTCCCCTACGACACCTACACCCGGCTCGCCGCCCACCCCGACGACGCCCCCGTCATCCTCGAAGGCCCGGACGGGACCCTGAGCCGGCCCGCGGAGCTGGACGACGGCACACCCATCCCGACCTCGGTCCTGGCCCGGATCGCCTGCGACGCCGAGATCACCCGGATCGTCTTCGGACCCGACAGCCAACCCCTGGACGTCGGCCGCACCCAGCGCACCTACACCGGCCCCCAACGCCGCGCCGTCATCGCCCGCGACCGCCACTGCAAGTACCCCGGGTGCACCGCGCCCCCCACGATCAGCGAGGTCCACCACACCCGGTGGTGGGGCCGCGACCACGGGACGACCTCGGTCGCCACCGGGATCCTCCTGTGCGCCTACCACCACCATCTGATCCACCGACGAGCCATCACCATCACCCGCACGCCCGCCGGGTGGGCGTTCACCGAACGCGACGGCCGACCCATCACCCCACCGCGCGGCGCACCACCTGGCGCACCCGCGCAACCGAACCCGGCGGTCAGCCCCCCGAGAACCGGGACGACCACGGAAGCGAGCGCCGACGACTGCCGGCCCGACCCTGCCCGCACACCGATCGTCGACGGCCAGCTCGCCCTCGCCGGCTGACCCACGTGCGCGCGCCGGTGGCCTGGCCGCGTTCTGGAACACCCAGCTGGTGTTCGGCATCGTCATCGACCTGGCCCTGCTCGCTGCGGCGATCATCCGGCCCGACTGGGCCGGACTCCGGCCGGACTGGGCCGGACTGGGCCGGACTGGGCCGAGCGGCTGATCGCCTGAGGCTCAGCCCTGCGCCTTGAGCCGGCGGATCTCCGCAGCTGCCTGCGGCAGCACGGTGAACAGGTCGCCGACCACCCCGAAGTCGGCGAACTCGAAGATCGGCGCGTCAACGTCGTTGTTCACCGCGACGATCACCTCGGAGGCCTGCATGCCGCCGCGGTGGTGCACGGCGCCGGAGACGCCGGCGCCGATGTAGAGCCGCGGGGAGATCGTCACACCGGTCTGACCGACCTGCGTCTCGTGGCTGATCCAGCCCTCGTCGGTCGCCACGCGGGTGGCCCCGACCGCACCGCCGAGCGCATCGGCGAGGTCCTCCACCGGGGAGAAGTCACCCTCCACCCCACGACCGCCGACGACGACGACCTGCGCCTCGCCGAGGTCCGGCCGGCTGGACTCGGGGCGCGCCGTGCGTTCCACCACCCGCACGCGGGCGTCCGCAGCCGCGCCGTCGGACAACGCCGCGGCGTCGCGGGTGATCACGAGCGGCAGCACTGGCGTTGCGACCGGGTCGGCATGCACCGCGTTCGGCTTGAGCGCGACGACCGCGCGAGCGACCGTCACCTCACCGCGCAGGGTCCAGCTCGCCGCGAAGGCCTGCTGGGTGGTCACGACGCGGCCGTCGGGCCCGCGCTGCACCGCCGACACGTCCACCACCAGCCCGGCACCGGTCGCGAGCGCGAGCCGCGCGGCCAGCTCCTTGTTCTCGAAGGTCGAGGCGACCAGCACCGTCGATGCCCCGGTCTCGTCGATCAGCCCGGCCAGCACGGCGGCGACGGCGGGCGGCAGGCTCGCCTCCGGCGTCGGCACCGGCACCGCGTGCACGACGACGGCGCCGAACTCGCCCAGGCGAGCGGCCGCGGCGTCGGACACCGCACCCAGCCAGACGGCGTGCACCGTCCCGAGCGCCCTCGCGGCCGTCAGCAGCTCCAGCGCTGAGCCGCGCGGCGTCCCGTCGTGCTGCTCGACCAGCACCAGGACGACGTCCCCGCCCGAGGCGCTCCCCATGTCGCTCATCCCAGCAGCCTGTTCTCGGCGAGGTAGGCCACCAGGCGCAGCCCGGCCTCGCCGTCGTCGGTGATCAGCACGCGGTCCTCCCGGACCGGCCGGGGCGTGGCCTCCAGCACCCGGGTCCGGGCCCCGGCGTCCCCCACGGCCGCCGGGTCGATGCCCAGGTCGGCCAGCGACCACGCGGTGACCGGCGTCTTGCGGGCGGCCATGATGCCCTTGAAGTTCGGGTAACGCGGCTCGTTCGCCTGGTCGGTGACACTCACGACGGCCGGCAGCGGCGCCTCGAGCACCTCCGTGACGTGATCCAGGTCTCGACGCACGCGCACGACGCCGTCGGCGACGGTCAGCTCGGCGGCCAGGGTGGCCTGGGGCAGGTCGAGGTGGGCGGCGAGCAGGCTGGGCAGCACGGACATCAGCCCGTCCAGGGCCGCCATCCCGGTGATCACCAGGTCGACACCGCCCTCGGCGCCGAGCCGCCGGATCGCCGCGGCAAGCACCAGAGCAGTCCCGAACACGTCCGAGCCGGCGATCGCGTCGTCGATCACGTGCACCGCATGCTGGGCACCCATCTGCAGGCCGCGCCGGACGGCGTCCTCGGCATCGGCCGGACCGACGGTCACGACCGTGACCTCGCCACCGAGGGTCTCGGTCAGGACCAGCGCCGCCTCGACCGCATGCTCGTCGAGCTCGCTGAGCGTGCCGTCCCCTTGGCTCCGGTCCACCCGGCCGCCGGCGGTGAAGCTGCGCTCGGCCTGCAGGTCGGGCACGTGCTTGACGCACACGACGATCCTCATCGGCTCTCGTTCTCCTTCCCGGGGCCTGTCCCGGCGTGGTCCGCCCCGTCAGCACGGGCCCCAGGAAGGGTACCCTGCACTCCCCGGGGGCAGCATTCGCCCGGGTTTCACCCGCTGCGGCACCCCAGGGGTGCTGATCCCCCACCGGGAGTGGTTCAAACTTGACCCTCGTGACCTGTTCTCGCATCCGCCGCCGTCTCGGCGTGTACCTGTGCGGTGACGGGGTGGACGTCGCCGTGCTGGCTTCGCACGCCGACGCCGTCGAGCTGTGCCTGCTGGACGCCGATCCGACCTCCCCCGACGGCTGGTCGGAACGGCGCGTGCCGCTCGAGCGCCCGCTGCACGGCGTGTGGTCGGCGCACGTCCCGAGTGTCCGGCCGGGCCAGCACTACGGCTTCCGCGCCCACGGCCGCTGGGACCCCGGCTCCGGGACGCGCTACAACCCCGCCAAGCTGCTGATGGACCCCTACGCCCGCGGGATCGAGGGTGAGCTGGACCTCGGTCCCGCCATGTACGGCCATCAGGTGGACGACAAGGGGCACACCATCGGCAGCGCGCCCGCGCCGGACGACACCGACTCGCGGGCCGCCGTGCCGCACGCCGTGGTGATCGACGACCGGTTCGACGCCACACCGGTCCCCCGGCCGTTCGTGCCCTGGCCGGACACCGTCGTCTACGAGGCGCACGTCAAGGGCCTCACCCAGCAGATGCCCGGTGTCCCGGCCGAGCTGCGTGGCACCTACGCCGGTCTCGCGAGCCCGGTGACCATCGCGCACCTGCGGTCCCTCGGGGTGACCACCCTGGAGCTGCTACCCATCCAGGCGTCGCTCAGCGAGCCGCACCTGTTGCGGGACGGCCTGATCAACTACTGGGCCTACAACACGTTCGGCTTCTTCGCCCCGGAACCCCGGTACGCCACGGCGGCCGCGCGAGCGAGCGGTGCGCAGGCAGTCCTGTCCGAGGTCAAGGCCATGGTGCGGCTGCTGCACGAGGCCGGCATCGAGGTGGTGCTGGACGTCGTCTACAACCACACCTGCGAGGGTGGCACCAACGGCCCGCAGATCAGCTGGCGTGGCCTCGACCCCACTGTCTACTACCTGCACGACGGCGCGACCCCGGCCCGCTTCGCCGACCTGACCGGCTGCGGCAACACCCTGGACTACCGGCGCCCGCGGGTGATCCAGATGGCCCTCGACTCGCTGCGCTACTGGGCGCAGGAGGTGGACGTCGACGGGTTCCGGTTCGACCTGGCGGTCACCCTCGGCCGCGACTACGTCGGCTTCACACCCCAGCACCCGTTCCTGGTGGCCCTGCAGACCGACCCGGTGCTGGCCGACCGGATCCTGATCGCCGAGCCGTGGGACCTGGGCCCCGGCGGCTGGCGGACCGGGGCGTTCCCCGAGCCACTGGCCGAGTGGAACGACAGGTTCCGGGACGGTGCCCGCACCTTCTGGCTGAGCGACCCGCGGCAGGCCGCGCACGGCCTGCCGGGACACGGCGTCCGCGAGCTGGCGACCCGACTGGCCGGTTCGGTCGACCTGTTCGGGCACAGCGACCCCCCGCTGCAGCGCGGCGTCGTCGCCTCGCTGAACTTCGTCACGGCGCACGACGGCTTCACCCTCGCCGACCTGGTCAGCTACGACTACAAGCACAACGAGGCGAACGGTGAGGGCAACCGCGACGGCTCGGAGGACAACCGGTCCTGGAGCCACGGCATCGAGGGCCCGGTGCACGACCCGGACGTCGGGCTGGAGATCCAGCCGCTGCGCCGCCGCTCGATGCGCAACCTGCTGGGCACGCTCGTGCTCGCGGCCGGCACGCCGATGATCACCGCCGGTGACGAGATCGGGCGCACCCAGCACGGCAACAACAACGCCTACTGCCAGGACAACGTGATGTCCTGGCTGGACTGGGAGCTCGACGAGGACCGGACCAACCTGCTCGCGACCGTGCAGCACCTGGTCCGGCTCCGCCGGGAGCAGCCGGCCCTGCGGGCTCGGGACTTCTTCCTCGGCCGGCCGTCGGCCGCGCGGGTCGCCCGCGGCGACCGCCGACCGGACCTGGACTGGCGCCTCGCCGACGGCGGCCCGATCAGCCACGGGCAGTGGCACGACGCCGGCATCCGGTGCCTGCAGATGGTCCGCACCGCCGAGGACGGGTCGTCGGTCCTGCTCGTGATCAACGGCACCCTGGACTTCGTGGAGTTCGTGGTGCCCGACGGCGCCCTGCTCGGTGCGCCAGGTGCCGGGGAGCCGGTGCCGGACGGCCAGGTGAACGCTCACCCTGCGTGGCACCTCGCCTGGGACAGCATGGCGGAGCACCCGAGCGCGGTCGGGACCAACGGTGACGTGCAGGACGCGGCAGCCGGGTCCCGGCTGCTGGTCGACCCGCTGTCGCTGCGCGTCTACACCGCGCCGGTCCCGGACTGACGGCCGGGACCGGCGCACCGTTGCGGCGTGGTGGGTTCAGCCGGCGTTGGTGACCAGACCGGTGTCGGCGACCGAGACCAGGTGCTCGTGCGCGGGCACCACCCGGACCGTGTACCCGAACGGACCCGTGGCCTCCAGGCGCAGGTCGCCGGCGAAGGCGTGCCGACCGGCCTCGTAGCTCTCGGCCCACGCCAGGTTGGCGTAGTGCACGGCACTGAGGTCGTCCGACTCCGAGACGCGCCCGTAGACGACCTGCACCGCGACGTCGTCCGGCCGCAGGGTCCCCAGCGAGACGTAGGCGCGCACCTGCAGGGTCTCGCCCACCTGCGCGACCTCGCCGACACCGACCGACTCCACATGGTCCACCCGGACCGACGGCCAGGCCTGTCTCACCCGGGCCTTCCAGGCCGCGAGCTCACACGTAGCCGGGGCCGTCCAGCGCGCGTCCGCTCACCGCGGCGGGTACGTAGAGCCGGGTCACGTACTCGGCGACCATCCGGGTGGCCTGCACCTTGGGCCCAAGGGTGGCGAGCGTGTGCCGCACCATCCCCAGCCAGGTGACCGGCAGCCCGCGGGCGTCCCGGTCGTAGAACCGGGCAGCGACCTGGTTCTCGATCAGGTCGTACAGGGCCGCTGCCTCCAGGTCGTCGCGGCGGTCCGGGTCTTCGACCCCGTCGGCGGTCGGGATCGACCAGCCGTTCTCGCCGTCGAACCACTCGTCCCACCAGCCGTCGAGGATCGACAGGTTGAGCCCGCCGTTGAGGGCCGACTTCATGCCCGACGTCCCGCTGGCCTCCAGCGGCCGGAGCGGGTTGTTCAGCCAGACGTCGCAGCCGGGCACCAGGATCTGGGCCATCCCGATGTCGTAGTTGGGCAGGAAGACGATCCGGGCCCGGACGTCGGGGGCGTCGGTGAACCGGACCAGCTGCTGGATCAGCCGCTTGCCCTGGTCGTCAGCGGGGTGGGACTTGCCGGCCACCACGATCTGGATGGGCCGCTCGGGATCGGTGAGCAGGGCCTCGAGCCGCTCGGGGTCGTTGAGCATCAGGGTGAGCCGTTTGTAGGTCGGCACCCGGCGAGCGAACCCGATGGTGAGCACGTCCGGGTCCAGCACGTCGTCGATCCAGCCGAGCTCGGCCGCGCTCGCCCCTCGACGGCGCCAGGAGTCACGCAGGCGGGCCCGTGCGTCGTCGACCAGTTGGGCGCGGAGCGCGCGCCGCGCCGCCCAGAGCTCCTCGTCGGTGACCCCGTCCGTCCGTACCCAGCTGCTGCCGTCGGCGATCTCGGCCGGGCTGAGCCGGGCCGCCGCGAGCGCCTGGAACTTGGGATCCACCCAGGTCGGGGAGTGCACGCCGTTGGTGATCGAGGTGATCGGCACCTCGGTCTCGTCCAGGCCCGGCCACAAGCCGCTGAACATGCCGCGGGAGACGGCACCGTGCAGGAGCGAGACGCCGTTTGCCCGGCCACCCAGCCGCAGGCCCATCACCGCCATGTTGAACAGGGTCGGGTTGCCGCCCTCGTAGTCCTCCGCGCCAAGGGCGAGCACCTCCTTGACCGGGACGCCCTGCAGGGCGTTGGCCCCACTGAAGTACTGCTCCACCAGGGAGGCGTCGAACCGGTCGATGCCCGCCGGCACCGGCGTGTGCGTGGTGAAGACCGTCGCCGCCCGTACCGCCTCCAGTGCCTCCGGGAAGGTCAGCCCCACCTCGGCCATCAGCTCCCGGATCCGCTCCAGGCCGAGGAAGCCCGCGTGGCCCTCGTTCGTGTGGTAGACCTCCGGCGCCGGTGCGCCGCTCAGCCGCGACCACACCCGCAGCGCCCGGACCCCGCCGATGCCCAACAGCAGCTCCTGCTGCAGCCGGTGCTCGCCGCTGCCGCCGTACAGGCGGTCGGTGACCCTGCGCGCCAGCTCGTCGTTCTCCGGCACGTTGGAGTCGAGCATCAGCAGCGGGACGCGACCGACGTCGGCCTTCCAGACCGCCGCGTGCAGCACCCGGCCACCAGGCAGGTCGACGCTCACCCGGACGGCCGCGCCGTCCGGCTCGCGGAGCATGCTCAGCGGCAGACCGTCAGGGTCGACGAGCGGGTAGGTCTCGACCTGCCAGCCGTCCCGCGTCAGCGACTGGTTGAAGTACCCGGCGCCGTACATCAGGCCGACACCGACGATCGGGACGCCGAGGTCGGAGGCGCTCTTCAGGTGGTCGCCGGCCAGGATGCCGAGGCCACCGGAGTACTGCGGCAGCACCGAGGTGATGCCGAACTCCGGGGAGAAGTAGGCCACCGCGTGCGGCAGGTCCGGCACGTCACCGTCGGGGCGACCGGCGCCGCTCTGGTACCACAGCGGCGCGGCCAGGTACTGGTGCAGGTCGTCGGTCGCGGCCTGCACGCGCGCGACGAAGTCGGTGTCCGCGGCCAGCGCGGCCAGCCGGTCCCGACCCAGCGCACCGAGCAGTGCGACCGGGTCCCCGTGGACCTCCGCCCACAGCCGCGGGTCGATGCCCGAGAACAGGTCGCGGGTGGGTGCGTGCCACGACCAGCGCAGGTTGAGCGCGAGCTCGTCCAGGTCGGCGAGCTCGGAGGGCAGGACGGTGCGGACGGTGAATCGGCGAATTGCTCTCACGGACGGGAGAGTACGCGGTCGAGATCGGGACTCTCCACGGTTGCTGCAAGCGCTTACATCCCTCGGCGGCGACGGCGCAGGTCAGGACAAGGAAAATCCACCACCGGGAGATGAGACGCGGTCGGCTACGCCCGGCCGCCGCTTCGCCGGACGGGGGACACGCAGGAGCTCGTCCGGGCCTCCCAGATGCCGCCGGGCGCCCGCGCTCGGTAGGTTCGGGACTGTGACGACGTCCCCGACCCCCCCACGGCGAACGCCGCCCGCCGTCCTGCCGCGCGCCCGTGCCCGTCGCAACCCCGCGTCCGCGGCCGTCGCGCCGCTCGCCCGGCCGGCGATCGGCCGGATCCCGGCGATCGGCCGGATCCCGGTGATCGGTGTCGGCCCCGTGGTGGAGTGCGGTCGGTGGCCCGCCAAGGCCGTCGTCGGCGAGGCGGTGGAGGTCACCGCCACCGTCATCCGCGAGGGGCACGACGCCGTCGCGGCCACCGCCGTACTGGTCGGCCCGGACGGCACGGACCGCTCCGCCGTCGGGATGGACGTGGTCAACGCGGGGCTCGACACCTACCGCGCCGACCTGGTCCCCGACTCACCCGGCAGCTGGGGCTTCCGGGTCGAGGGCTGGTCGGACCCGTACGGCACCTGGACCCACGACGCAGCGATCAAGGTCGGCGCCGGCGCCGACGTCGAGCTGATGCTCGCCGAGGGTGCCGTGCTGCTCGAGCGGGCCGCAGCCCGGCCCCAGATCCCCCCGCTGGGCCTGACCACGCTGCGCGACGCCGTCGCGGGCCTCCGGGACACCCGGCGACCGCCCCAGGCCCGCCTGGCCGCCGGAATGGCACCGGAGGTCGCCGTCGTGCTGGCCGATCACCCGCTGCGCGACCACGTGACCGCCTCCGCCACCTGCGACCTGGTCGTGCACCGCGAGCGCGCGCTGGTCGGCGCCTGGTACGAGATGTTCCCCCGGTCCGAGGGAGCCGTCTTCGACAAGCGCCGCAAGCGCTGGCGCTCCGGCACGTTGCGGACTGCGGCCGAGCGGCTCCCGGCGATCGCCGAGATGGGGTTCGACGTCGTCTACCTCACCCCGGTGCACCCCATCGGCAGCACCTACCGCAAGGGCCGCAACAACTCGCTGACCTGCGCACCGACGGACCCGGGCTCCCCGTATGCGACCGGTTCCGCCCACGGTGGCCACGACGCCATCCACGCCGAGCTCGGCACGTTCGCCGACTTCGACGCCTTCGTCGCCCGGGCCCGCGAGCTCGGCCTCGAGGTGGCTCTCGACCTGGCCCTGCAGTGCTCCCCGGACCACCCCTGGGTGACCACCCACCCGGAGTGGTTCAGCACCCGGGTGGACGGCAGCATCGCGTACGCGGAGAACCCGCCGAAGAAGTACCAGGACATCTACCCGCTGAACTTCGACAACGACCCCGAGGGCATCTACACCGAGATCCGGCGGGTGCTGCAGGTCTGGATCGACCACGGCGTGACCGCGTTCCGGGTGGACAACCCGCACACCAAGCCGCTGCCGTTCTGGGAGCGCATGCTCGCCGACGTCGCCACCGACCACCCGGACGTGATCTTCCTCGCCGAGGCGTTCACCAAGCCGCCGATGATGCACACGCTCGCCCGGATCGGGTTCCACCAGTCGTACACGTACTTCACCTGGCGGAACACCAAGGAGGAGCTGGCCGAGTACCTGGCTGAGGTCTCCGGCGAGGATGCCGCGTACCTGCGGCCGAGCTTCTGGCCGACCACCCACGACATCCTCACCCCGTACCTGCAGCACGGCGGGACCGCGGCGTTCGCCGTCCGCGCCGTCCTGGCCGCCACGGGGTCGCCCACCTGGGGCGTGTACTCCGGCTACGAGCTGGCCGAGAACGTCGCCCGACCGGGCGTCGAGGAGCAGATCGACAACGAGAAGTACGAGTTCAAGCCGCGCGACTGGGCGGCGGCGGACGCCATCGGGATCTCCCGGCTGATCAGCCGGCTGAACGCGATCCGCCGCGAGCACCCCGCCCTGCAGCGGCTGCGCGGGCTGACCGTGCACCCCACCACCGACGACGCGATCCTGTGCTTCTCCCGGCGGGTCAGTGCGGCGCAGTCCCCCGACGGCACCGAGGACACCGTGATCGTCGTGGTCAACACCGATCCGCACAACGTGCGGGAGGGGGTCGTCGACCTCGACCTGGCTGCCCTCGGCTTGACGCCTCCGCCGGACGCCGACGCCGTCTTCGCCGCCAACGACCTGCTCACCGGCGCGGTGTACGCCTGGGGCGCTCAGCCGTACGTCCGTCTGGATCCCCTCGGCCAGGTCGCCCACATCCTCGCGGTGGCGACCTCGTGACCGCCGAGCGGCCGCCCGTTCCGGTCGACACCGGCGCCCTGCGCGCCATCGACCCGGCACGCGCGCTGCCACCCCGCCCGCAGCCCACCCACGTGCTGCCCGACCTCAGCCGTCCGGGGATCCGGCGCGATCCCGACTGGCACCGCACGGCGATCTTCTACGAGGTCATGCTCCGGTCGTTCTCCGACTCCTCCGGGGCCGGATCGGGCGACCTGCGCGGGCTCACCGACCGGCTCGAGTACCTGCAGTGGCTGGGCATCGACTGCCTCTGGCTACCGCCCTTCTATCCGTCCCCGATGCGCGACGGCGGCTACGACGTCTCGGACTACACGGCCATCGCGCCGCAACGCGGCACGCTCGCCGACTTCCACCGGCTCATCGAAGAGGCGCACTCCCGCGGCATGCGGGTGATGATCGACCTGGTGATGAACCACACCAGCGACCAGCACCCGTGGTTCCAGGCGTCCCGGTCCGACCCGGACGGTCTGTACGGCGACTTCTACGTGTGGAGCGACGACCCGAGGCGGTACGAGGGCGCGCGGATCATCTTCGTCGACACCGAGACGTCCAACTGGACGTTCGACCCGGTGCGCAGGCAGTACTTCTGGCACCGGTTCTTCAGCCACCAGCCGGACCTCAACTTCGAGAACCCGTACGTCCGCGAGGCGATCAAGGACGTCGCCCGGTTCTGGCTGCGCCTCGGCGTCGACGGGTTCCGGCTGGACGCGGTGCCGTACCTGTTCGAGCAGGAGGGCACCAACTGCGAGAACCTGCCGCAGACCCACGCCTACCTGCGCGAGGTGCGGCAGATGGTGGACGAGGAGTTCCCCGGACGGATCCTGCTGGCCGAGGCGAACCAGTGGCCCGCCGACGTCGCGCCGTACTTCGGCCGCGACGACACCCCCGAGTGCCAGATGTGCTTCCACTTCCCGCTGATGCCCCGGATCTTCTACGCGATCAAGGACCAGCGAGCGACCCAGCTGGTCGACATCCTGGCCGACACCCCCACCATTCCCGGGGGCGGGCAGTGGAGCACCTTCCTGCGCAACCACGACGAGCTCACCCTGGAGATGGTCTCCACCGAGGAACGCGCGTCGATGTACGGCTGGTATGCGACCGACCCCCGGATGCGGGCCAACGTCGGGATCCGGCGGCGTCTGGCGCCCCTGCTGGACAACTCCCGGGCGGAGATCGAGCTCGCCCACGCCCTCCTGTTCTCGCTGCCGGGCAGCCCGTGCCTGTACTACGGCGACGAGATCGGGATGGGGGACAACATCTGGCTCCCGGACCGGGACTCGGTGCGCACCCCGATGCAGTGGACCCCGGACCGCAACGCGGGCTTCTCGACCTCCGACCCGGGCCAGCTGTACCTGCCGGTGGTCCAGTCGCTGGTGCACCACTACACGACCATCAACGTCGAGGCACAGCTGGCCCAGCCGACCTCGCTGCTGCACTGGGTGCATGGCATGCTCACCGTCCGTCGTCAGCACCCGGTCTTCGGCACCGGTGACCTGGTGATCCTGCCGTCGGACAACGACGCGATCCTGGCCTTCCTGCGCCGCTCCGCCGAGGAGACGGTGCTGTGCGTGGCCAACCTGGCCACCACCCCCCGATCCGCGACGATCCACCTGCCCGACCACGCCGGGAACCGCGTGCACGACGTCTTCGGTGGGGCGCGGTTCCCGGACATCTCCCCGCGCGGCGACGTCGTCGTGACGCTGGGCTCCCGGGACTTCTTCTGGCTCACGGTGACATCGCCGGATGCGCCGGGCACCTGACCAGCCAGGCAAGGAGGACGCCGATGGCCGCCGATGAACGGGCCACGACAGACCTGCCGCTCGAAGGCAGACGGGTTCCGGACGACGCCGAGCTGGAGCTCATCCGGGCGTGGGTACCGAATCAGCGATGGTTCCCCGCGAAGGGCGCCCAGGCGCACCTCGAGCGGCTCGCCGTGATCGACCTGCCCGACCCCATGGGGGAGGCCCAGGTGCGCGTCCACCTGCTGGCACTGCCGTCGGGCGCCGTGCTCCAGGTGGCGACCACGCTCCGGTCGGGAGGTGGCCCCCTGCGCGGCGCCATCGGCCATCTCCCCTCGACCGATGGCGGCGACAGCGGGGCGACCCTGGTGGACGGCTGCCACGACCCGGCCTTCGTCCGTGCCTGGCTCGCCGCCGCGACGCACGACGGCCCGCTGGTCGGGGACGCGACCGACATGCAGGTGCTGGGCGGGGAGCAGTCGAACACCTCTGTGCTGCTGCCCTCGACCCTTCCGCCGGCCATTCTCAAGGTGTTCCGCGGCGTGACCCTCGGCCCGAACCCGGACGTCGAGGTGCCGCTGGCGCTGAGCCGGGCGGGCTGGACCGGCGTCCCGCGTCCGCTGGCCTGGTTGACCGGGACGTGGCCGGACGGTGGCGCTCGGCCGCTGGGTCACCTTGGTGTGTTGAGCGAGCTGGTCCTCGGGGCGCAGGACGGCTTCCGGCTCGCCTGCGACCTGGCCGGGCGCGGCGAGGACTTCGGCGACCTCGCCGAGGACCTCGGACGCACGACGGCGCAGATGCACCGGGCGCTCCGCACCGCTCTGCCGGTCCACGAGCAGCGGCCGCGGACCACCGCCACACGCTCGGCCGAGGTGCGCCACGTCAGCTGGATCCTGCGCGAGCGAGCTCGTGCCGCCGCCGACCGCGTACCCCTGCTCGCGGACCGGTGGGAGGCCGTCCGGGACGTGTACGCCACCGTCGACCGCCTCGAGGCCGTTGCTCCGCTCCAGCGCGTGCACGGTGACCTGCACCTGGGTCAGGTGCTCCGCTCGGCCGACGACCGCTGGTACGTCCTGGACTTCGAGGGCGAGCCACAGGCGAGTGCCGCGGACAAGACCCGTCCTGACCTGGCGCTGCGCGACGTCGCCGGCATGCTCCGGTCGTTCGACTACGCGGCCTCGGTCGGCGGCGCAGGGCCGGAGTGGGTCGGTTCGGCACGGCGCCGCCTGGTTGCGGGCTACCACGCCGAGAGCGGCCAAGTGACCTCGCCGGCCATCGACGTCCTGCTCCGGGCGCTGGAGCTCGACAAGGCGCTGTACGAGGTGGTCTACGAGTCCAGCAACCGGCCGGACTGGGTGCACATCCCGCTGGAAGGCATCGACCGGCTGCTCGCACCACCGGCCTGAGGTCCGCGCGGACTTCGTGCGGAGCCCCGTGCGGCGTGGCAGGGTGGGGATCATGACGATCCCGGCCGACCCTCCGCCCGCACCCACAGCCCGGCCGGTCGCCACAGCCGAGCTGGACGCGATCGCCGGCGGCACCCACCAAGACCCGCACCGGGTGCTCGGTCCGCACCTGGACGGCGACACCCTGACCATCCGGGCGCTCCGGCCGCTCGCCGACGCCGTCGAGGTGCTGGTCGCCGGCCTTGGGGCTGAGGCGCCGGTCCCGCACGCCGCCCGGCACGAGCACGGCGGCGTCTGGGTGTGCACCTTGTCCCGGCCCGACGTGCCGGACTACCGCCTGCGGGTGACCTACGGTGACCGGGCCGACGTCGTCGACGACCCGTACCGGTTCCTGCCCAGCGTCGGCGACGTCGACCTGCACCTGATCGCAGAGGGCCGCCACGAGGAGCTCTGGACGGTGCTGGGCGCCAACGTGCGGTCCTACCCCAGCGTGCTCGGTGAGGTGCACGGGACGGCGTTCGCCGTCTGGGCGCCCAACGCGGCCGCGGTGCGCGTGGTCGGCGACTTCAACCACTGGCAGGGCACCCCGCACACCATGCGCCAGCTGGGCACCAGCGGTGTGTGGGAGCTCTTCGTCCCGGGCGTGACCGGCGGTCAGCGGTACAAGTTCGAGATCCTCACCCGGGACGGCTCGTGGCGGCAGAAGGCCGACCCGATGGCCAAGGGCACCGAGACCCCGCCCGCGACGGCGTCCGTCGTGGTCAAGTCCTCCTACACCTGGAGCGACGGGGACTGGCTGACGGCAAGGGCCACGACCGACCCGCACACCGGACCGATGAGCGTCTACGAGGTCCACCTGGGTTCCTGGCGCGCAGGCCTGGGATATCGCGAGCTCGCCGACCAGCTCACCGGGTACGTGCTGTCCCTCGGGTTCACCCACGTGCAGCTGCTACCGGTCGCCGAGCACCCGTTCGGCGGCTCGTGGGGCTACCAGGTCAGCTCGTACTACGCCCCGACGGCGCGGTTCGGCCACCCCGACGACTTCCGCTACCTCGTTGACCGGCTGCACCAGGGGGGCGTCGGCGTGCTCGTTGACTGGGTGCCGGCGCACTTCCCCAAGGACGAGTGGGCCCTCGGCCGGTTCGACGGCACCCCCCTGTACGAGCACCCGGACCCCCTGCTGGGCGAGCAGCCGGACTGGGGCACCTACGTGTTCAACTTCGGGCGCAACGAGGTGCGCAACTTCCTGGTGGCGAACGCCACCTACTGGCTCGAGGACTTCCACATCGACGGGCTGCGGGTGGACGCCGTCGCCTCGATGCTCTATCTGGACTACTCCCGCAGCCACGGGCAGTGGCGGCCGAACATCCACGGCGGCCGCGAGAACCTGGAGGCCATCGCGTTCCTGCAGGAGGCCAACGCCACCGCCTACCGCCGCACACCCGGGATCATGATGATCGCCGAGGAGTCCACCGCGTGGCCGGGAGTGACGGCCCGTACCGACGCCGGCGGTCTGGGGTTCGGCCTGAAGTGGAACATGGGCTGGATGAACGACACCCTCCGCTATCTGGCGGAGCAGCCGATCAACCGCCGGTACCACCACCACGAGGTGACGTTCTCGCTGGTCTACGCCTTCTCGGAGCACTTCCTGCTGCCGCTCAGCCACGACGAGGTCGTGCACGGCAAGCGCTCCCTGATCTACAAGATGCCCGGCGACCAGTGGCAGCAGGCGGCCGGTCTGCGGTCTCTGCTCGCCTACCAGTGGTCCCACCCGGGCAAGCAGCTGCTGTTCATGGGCGGGGAGTTCGGCCAGACGTCGGAGTGGTCCGAGGGACGCTCCCTTGACTGGCACCTCCTGGAGTACCCGATCCACCAGGGGATCTCCCGGCTCGTGACCGACCTCAACGGTCTCTACCGCGCGGAGCCGGCCCTGTGGGAGCTCGACGAGGTGCCTGCCGGTTTCGAGTGGATCGACAGCCAGGACGCCGGGCACAACGTCCTGTCGTACATCCGGCGCGACCGCTCCGGGCGGATGGTGGCCGTGGTGGTCAACTTCGCCGGCACCCCGCACGAGGGGTATCGGCTCGGCCTGCCCTGCGCCGGTGGCTGGCGCGAGGCGCTGAACACCGATGCCGAAGCGTACGGCGGCTCGGGCGTGGGGAACCTGGGTCGGGTGATGGCCGAGGAGGCGCCCTGGCACGGCCAGCCGGCCTCGGTGCGGCTGCGGGTACCGCCGTTGGGCACCCTGTTCCTGATCCCAGAGGGCCAGGACGGTCAGTAGAGCGCGTTGGCGAGGGCGCGCCGCGCCGTCATGACGCCGGGGTCGGTCTCGCCCACCACCGTGAACAGCTCCAGCAGGCGGAGGCGGACGCGCTCCCGATCCGGGCCCTGCGTGCGGCGCACGACCGCGACCATGCGCGCGAACGCCTCGTCGACGTGGTCGGCGAGCAGCTCAAGGTCGGCCACGAGCAGCTGGGCGTCCACGTCGGCGGGGTCCGCATCTGCGGCCTTGCGGGCGGCGTCCGGGTCCGCGCTGCTCGTGCGGCGCAGCAGGTCGACCTGGGCCAGGCCGGCCCGCGCCATGTCGTCGCGCGGGTTCTCCGCCAGGGCCGCGGTGTAGGCGGCCGCCGCCGCGTCGAGGTCGTCGCGCTGGATCGCGTCGTAGGCCTCCTGGTGCAGGGGCGGCAACGGTGGCTCGGCCGGCTCGGGGTCCGGTCCGCCCGCCGGGTCGTCCGGTGCGCCGTTCACCCGTCCCGTCACGCCGTTGGCGGCGGCCATCGCCAACACCTGGTCGAGCAGGGCGCGCACCTGCTCCCGGCTGGCCTGCTCCATGGGGGGCAGCGGCACGGCCTGGCCGCGCACCACAGCCGCCACCGTCGACCCGGTCTGCCCACCGACCGCCTGGGCTACCTGGGGCGCCCGGTCAACGTCGACCCGGGCCAGCAGGATGCGGCCACCGAGCTCACCGGTGAGCTCGGCCAGCATGCCGGTCACGCCACTGCTCACCGGGTCAGCGGCGCTCCACAGGCTGACCAGCACCGGCACCTCGGCCGACCGCTGGACCACGTCGGCGAAGGTCGCCTCGGTGACGTCGACGACCGCCGGGCCGCCGGGCTGCTGCGGCGCCGCCGGCGGGCGCCCAAGACCGGACAGGTCGATGGCGCCGTGGACGTCGAGCGGTGGCCGGGGGCCGGTGGGTTGCGTCATGAATCCCTCGTTCGCGGAATGGGTGCCAGATCGGCAGGCTAACTGCCGGTGACCTGAATACGGGAGTGCTCCGCTCCCAGGACCTGGATCGGTGCGTCCGACCCGGCGGGTGGGACCTCGAACGCGACGACGCTCAGCCAGGTGATCGCGAGGCTGGACTTGAGAGTGTCCGTCCCGAGGATGGCCGCGGTCTGGTCGCCGATCTTCAGGGTGCTGTCCACCAGCGTGATGGTCGTGACCGTCCGCACCGTCCCGACGACGATCGCGCCGCCGTCGGCGGTGGCCATCGAGTAGGTGCCCGCCTCGTCCGGCTGGTAGGTCTCGGTCAGGGTTCCGTTGGCGCCGACCACCGCGACGAACGCGTCCTTGGTCTGGGCGATCCCCTGGCGCAGCGGGTCGGCGGTGAAGGCAGCCGCGTACGGCGAGGCGTCCCGGTTGGCCAGCACGTCGACGTACTGGGCCAGCACGTCCGTCGGAGACACCGCGAGCTCCGGGGCGTCCGGCTCCACCGGCGCGCTGCCGAGCTCCGGTTGGGCGAGACCCGGCGTCTTCACCCCCGGGAACAGCCGAACCCACGACCAGAGCTGGTAGGGCGCCCGCGGCTCGGTCTGGACCAACGTGAGCAGCAGGGGCGCCTGGAGGTCCTCCGGCGGCTCGGTGACCACCATCACCGTCCGCGGCCACTCGTCGGTGGTCGGCAGCACCAGGGTCTGCGCACCGCTCGGGATGACCGTGAGGGCGTCCGCCAGACCGGCGGTGACCAGGAGGTACTGGAAGGAACGGATGGTTGCCGCGGGCCCGGTGACCCGTGGCCCGGGCACGTCGACCGACAGCGCTGCGTCGGCATCGGCCAGGGACGCCGAGACCTCGGCGACGATGTCCTCGGCCTGCTCGACGGACAGGGCGGGCGGCATCGCCGCCGGGAGCGCATCAGGTTGCGGGGTGGGCAGCGGCACACTGCAGCCGGCAAGGAAGAGGACTGCCGTGCTCAGGGCCACGGCGCGGACGCGGGTCATCGCTCGCTCCCGTCCGGCCGGCGACGGTGCGGCGGCGCCTGCGGTGGCTCCTCCGTCGGCGTCGCCGCGGTGGTCACCGAGTCCTGGGTCGAGTCGGCACCGGTGAGGCCCCACGTCCGCCGCCAGGCATCGGCCGATGCCGCGGGCGTCCCGGCCCGCTGCGTCGTGAACAGAGGGGGTGCCGGTGCGGCCCCGACCGGCTCCACCGGTGCGGTCGGGGCCGGCGCGCGCGTGTCGGCAGGACGACGACGCAGTCGGCCCAGCAGTCCTCCGGCCGGACGCCCGGACGCCGGGGCCCCGCGGGTCTGCTCCGATCGACTGCTGCCGCTCTGCTCGGATGCGCTCGCAGCAGGAGCGGCAGCCCCGTGGCGGCCTCGCGTACGGTCGCCCGGCGGGCGGGCGACCGCGGCGGCCTGCGGGGCACGGACGTCGTCCGAGCCGTGCCGGTCGGCCTCGACGCCGCTGTGGCGACCGCGGCGCTCCCGGCCCTGCTGGCCCTGCTGGCCTTCGTCCGGCGCCTTGGGTCCGGGCACGAGCATCGGGAAGCGAGCGAGGACCGCCTCGCGGTCGTGCGGCTTGTGGCGGCTGCGCGCCTCCTCCAGCTCGCGCATCTGCCTGCGGGTGAGCGGCAGTGCGGGCTCGGCCGGCGTGAGCGCGGCCGGCTGCGGCACGGGAGCCGCTGCCGCTCGGGCGAGACGCCGCCCGGCCACCAGGATCAGCACCCACCAGGCGATGCCGATGAGCAGCAGCAGGCTGCCCACCACGACCCCGGGGACCAGCCACGGGGTCGTCACGACCTGCGGCCACTCCAGGGCGACACTCGGGACACCGCCGGCGGTCGCCGCGACGAGCACGCTCCAGCGGCCGTCCTGGCGGGTCAACTCCAGTGTGGCGGCACGCTCGCCCGACGCCTCGTGCACCCACAGGTCGGAGCCGGCCGGGTCTGGTGCGGCGTCGGCGGCCGGGTCCGGTTCCGCGGCCGGGTCCGGTACGGCGGCCGGGTCCGGTACCGCGGCCGGGTCCGCGGCCGGGTC
>Ga0209386_1000530_pt1 | contig 18410 bp, 19 predicted proteins | sample NGEPertwo_FD_184510 | JGI IMG/M metagenome (GOLD analysis project Ga0209386, IMG submission 184510) | Arctic peat soil microbial communities from the Barrow Environmental Observatory site, Barrow, Alaska, USA - NGEE Permafrost154B-two... | ecosystem: Environmental > Terrestrial > Soil > Wetlands...
GTTAGTTTACTCTGTGTCGTAAGCACCGAGAGCTCTGTCACACAAGTCCCTTTATAGAAACTCAGGCCCAAACGAATCCGGCAACAGCGTCTTCAAACTCGTCACCTTCGTCTGCCCAGAACCATTGATCAAAAGCACCGGGCAATCCACTGCAAACTCCCTCATCACTTGACGACACGCACCACAAGGCGAAGGAAAGGTATCCGTCGGTACAGCAATCGCAATGCCTTTCAAGTCCCGTTCTCCCTCAGCGATAGCCTGGAAAATAGCATTACGCTCTGCACAAACCGTTAAACCGTAACTTGCATTCTCTATGTTACACCCGCTATAAATCTTCCCAGAGGAAAAAATCGCCGCCGACCCAACAGGATAATGGGAATACGGCACATACGCCTGCAGATAAGCCGCCTGAGCCTGATGAATCAGTTCCAACATTAACTCCGGTTCAAGGTCTTTAAAAACTCTGTCCGTCAGGGATGGCTCTATCTTCATACACAAACCTCCTGTCATTAACACTCGTCGAGCACCACTGCTGTTTTACACACATCCCTCAGCGTCCAAACCCCGGAGACCAGAAGCAAGGAATTGTTAGAATCCTTTTGCCTAAGTTTAATCTGGCAGATGCGCGCTGAGAGCTTAGCCAGGAACCTCGCGCTTATGAAAGCTAATCTTTCAATCTTCTTTTAATGGTCCGCTATCCAAGAGACGAAACGAGCAGTGTACATTACTACGCCATATGAAAGCGCTCTTGAGCAACTTTGATACGCTACACTGCGAACCCTTCTCGTCATTACTGCTCCAGTGACCCCATATACAAGCCAGGGACTTGGGTGACTGTAGCGTTGCCTCTCTACGTAAGCAGCCTAGCAAACTCCGTGTAAGCGACCCCAAATAAGGGACAGCGCACAAGGACGTGCGCTGCCGCCAACCGAGCCAAGGATGGCGAGTCTGGCGGGAATCCCGCTCCCCAAAGGGAAGAGCTTACACGGCTAGTTTGCTCTGCGTCGTAGGTAGGTAGAGCGGTGTCACACAAGTCCCCGGCCTGCTTGAGCGAGAGAGGCAGGGCTGGAGAAAGTACCTAAAAGTTCCTGCTCACAAAGCCAACCAACCGTGGCAAAAAGACAACCATCCCAATGACCACCGCTTGAACGACCGCCACAACAACAGCCCCTGACGCCACGTCCTTGGCCGTTCTCGCTAATACGTGAAAGTTTGGTTCAACCAAATCCACCACAGTTTCAACGGCAGTATTCATGACTTCTGCGCCAATAACACACCCTATTGCTAAAACCAGAAATAACCATTCAAACTTCGTAACCCCACACAACCCCGCGATACATAAGACGCCACTTCCCGCGACGACATGAACCTTCATATGTTCCTGGGTTTTCCAGGTATGAACCAATCCTCGCCGAGCCTGATTGAGACTGGACCAAAAACCAGGCTTCTCGTATCTCCCCATGCGTGCCTCCATATGGATCCCCAAATTTCTTTATTCTAAGCTCTTTCTAAGTTAAGTAGCGCCATGACTTCTTCTTCTTTGAGGCGCATCGCTTGTTTCTCGGTCTCTTCTTCATGATCAAACCCTAATAAATGAAGCGTCCCATGAACCGCAAGATAAACCAGTTCCCGTTCAAAGGAATGACCATATTCTTCTGCTTGTGCCCTTGCCTTCGGTACAGAAATCACGATGTCCCCAAGCATTTCATCTTCGAACCCCGAATCAGGTTCGTCCTCCATATCCTCTTGTAAAGCAAACGAAAGAACATCCGTAGCCCGGTCCACCCCTCGATACTCCAGATTCAAGTCATGGATGCGCTGATCCTCCACCAACATCAGGCTCACTTCCGCCTCATCCGACCCACCGGAGAGACGAATTCCGGCTTCAATCGCCTGATTTAGCATTGCCTCGAGCAGTTCCCGCTGTTCAATAAAAATAGACGCTTCTTCCCAGGCAATATCTAAAATCACGTATTTTTCTCCCTTCGATATTAGACTTTAAGATCTTCAACAGGGTCAGCCTCGTCGCTATCAGCAACCTTTTCTGCGACCCCACCTACTGTGCTGGCTTCTTGACTCACATCTATATCTTCGATGAGTTTCTTCGGTGCAACACCGCTCCCATGTTCCTTTCCCGCTGGTAACTCAGGATATTCAACGCGGGAATGGAAAATACCGTTCAAGACCCGCACAAAGGCCATCGCAATCCGATCTAAGTCTTGAAAGGTTAAATCACATTGGTTTAACTGTCCATCATTAAGCTTGTCCTTGATAATTTTTCGAACAAATCCTTCAACTTTCCCTGGTGTGGGCTGTTTCATTGACCGTACTGCCGCTTCCACGTTATCCGCTAAAGTCACAAGCGCCGCTTCTTTGGTCTGAGGTTTTGGCCCTTCATAACGGAAAGATTCTTCAGGGACCTCATCATTTCCCTCAAGGGCCTTATGATAAAAGAAGCTCACCGTTGATTCACCGTGGTGCTGCGCAATAATATCTTGAATCTGTTGCGGAAGCTTATGTTCCTTGGCCAATTCCAACCCATCCTTGACGTGGGAGATGATAATGAGGGAACTCAGAGTGGGAGCAATTTTATCATGGGGATTATCTTGGGCAAATTGATTTTCAATGAAAAAGTAAGGCCGTTTTAGTTTACCAATATCATGATACATTGCGCCGACCCTTACCAACGTGCTATCTGCATTCACGACCTCAGCAGCCGCCTCGGCCAGATTGCCCACTAAAATACTGTGGTGATACGTGCCTGGTGCCTCCATCATTAAGCGCTTCAGCAACGGGCGATTGGGGTTGGATAATTCCAAAAGCCGAACAGAGGAAGTAATCCTAAATCCTGACTCAAACCAGTGCAACCCACCCACCGTTAAAAAGGAAGATGCCACACCGTTAACGCCTGCCAAGAGCACGCCTACCAACCACACCGACAAACGCATTCCCGTGGTCAAGGCGATCGCACTGACCAACAATATATTGGTCGCCGACACAAATAGTCCAGCGCGGGCCAAATCAGAACGCTGGCTCAAATGGGAGACACTAAACACCCCGACAAATCCTCCAAAAAGAGCTACTATGCCTGTTTGAAGCCCAAACGAAGTTGATAGAGTAGGGTCCACTAAGATTGCCACGAGAATTGCTAAGATCACCGCCACTAACAAGGCCACATCCACGCCAATTAAGATGGCAACCGTCATAGTCGCCCAGGCCACTGGAATGAGCATGCCAGACAAGGCATTGAATTCCGGCCCTCCTAAATTTAAGGAAATCACGCCACGACCGATCGCCAGAACCAAGAACATCGTCAGTCCAATCAGAACAATTCGGTTGGGCAAAGGCAATAGGTCCCGTCTATATCGCAGCAAATAAATCCATAGGGTGGCTATTCCGACGAGAACAATCAAACCAATTCCCGAGGCTGTCTTCCAAGTGTTACTGCCATTAATCAAGCCATATTCGAGCAATACTCGGTAAACCTGTTCATCCACAAGGTCACCCGCACCCACGATCTTTTGGTTGGCCTTGTAAAGAGTTACATTTTTTTCAACACTTGTGCGAGCCACTTCGCGTAATTTGTCCGTGGTGACTGCGTCGACCATCAAGGTAGGGTGAGTCACTTTTTGATCCATAAAGGCCTCAAAGAATACTTTAGCATCGTCCTGAAGCCCGGACTTATTAATATCTGATTTGGTTTTTTCACGAAGTGAGGGCACATCCTCCTCCGTCCGCGCCCCAGTATCCCCGTTGCGCGCTCTATTTAAGATAATATTACTGCCGATTTGTTGAGCAGCAGTTAACGCGTCTGGAGACGTCTTCATCAACGAAAGTAGGATTCCCTTCGCTATACCCTTAAACGGTTGCGTCTCCTCCAGCTTAGCGACACGTACACTCTCTTCCTCCGTGGAGACGCCGGCTTCCTCCAGGGCAGTGAAGGCTACGTCGATATCTTGGGTCAGCTCCGTTAAATATTTTACATCTGGCATGTACACTGCTTGAACCGCTTTGGCCGCGGCATCTTGATCTTGAACATACTTTTCAATATCTTCAATATTCTTATCCCTTGGTGCTGTAATGAGCTGAGGGCTAGGTTCCCCGACTTCAAAATGAAGTTTATCGACAAACAAGCTTGAGGATAACAGAACCGTAAACAACAGAAAATACACCACCCCAACGATAGCGCGAAGCCACGTGGTGTGATGTTGAAGAGATTCCATACGGTTGGAAAGCTCCTTCGATATTTTTTTGATCCAAATGATCTTCAATACTACCATCCTTACTTACAGTGCCTTGACTCTACTGACGCTTCCAAGGCCGAAGGAAAGGCTGCAGGAATCATCCCTTAAGGATTAGCGTAGACTGCCAAATCCTCGTAGGTTTCGACTTCTACTCTCACCCGTTCGGCGCCTGAAATGTTGGGAACGACCTTCACGTTCTCTACCACAACCGGAACCCCCGGCGTCATTTTCTTCTGAACTTCAGTCCGAGCCGTTTCTTCTGCCAGTTGACGTGCTTCGTCAATAGAGCGTACAAAGTGCACATTTTGGAGTTCTTTATATTTCACTCCTATAACTTCGACAGGGAAACGCCAATTCCTCCAGGGCTTCAAGGAATGATTCGTGACTTCCTTATTGTCTTGCTCATACGGTGAATCTTGCATTGTTACCATTATGACGCGTGAGCCGAATTTTATACCCCACCCCGTCGCATATTTGCCACTTTCCACGACTTTATCTTCCACCAAGGGTATTTCTTTCTCTGCACTATACCACACTCGGGCACGCACAAACCCTCTGGCCATAGAGGACGCGGGCGTCGGTTTAGTACTTTTGCTATTATTTACAGTAGCCTTTGGAGCAACAGGTGTCGTGGGAGCACCTAGAATTAAGGCCTGTGTAATCAGCACTTGACCCGCCCGGACGGTTTCTCCTTCATGAACCTGAGGAATTCCTTGAATCACCATAATTTCCTTGATAATTCCAGCATGCCTCGCCACAAGATTACCCGCTTCTTCAGGGATTGACGGACGGGTTTTCTCTGAAATCTTAATCACGACATCAGTACCATTCCGTTTCACGCCAATCCAAGCAGCATCCGGCAATTGTTCCTGCAGGGTTTTGGCAATCCGATTTAAATCTAGATCTTTTGAATACGCCCAAGGTTTAAGACCTAGCTTCTCAGCCCGTTCCAAGACTTCAGAGGTTATAACGTTTTTATTATCCACGACCGAAATTGACAACACAAGCTGGGACAGAATCGTCAAGATCAAGGCAATTAAGGCAATCCCCGTCAAAAGACCTTTTCTACGCCACCAGCGAGCAGCAATAAACGGCCAGCCATATTTAGCCATAATATGAATCCTAGTGTGGGTTTTGCGCGCTGCCCGCCGCATACGACGAAAATCTGCCAGTTTAATCTGACCCCGCATTCCGCGTTCCGATTTTTGCGTATTATAGACAATCACGCCGTCTTTTAACACTTGATTTAGAAAGCTCGCTAACTGGTTTCCCCTCGCCAGGAAGAAGATCCGTCCCTGCCAAAAAGCCCGCAATCGTTCAAACATTATTTTATCTCCCCTCCTACAAACGACACGGAAGAAAGTTCCCCTTCAATTCTAAGTTCTGTCGCTAAGATGACCTTAAGCACCAACCTCTTCCCTCCAAAACAGACATCCCCCTCAGCAGTTTCCAAACGTATTTCTTCTTCCGAGAAACTCACAATGCTTATGTAATTCTCCACCATCATCTGATTTCGTCCGGTTATAGTAATTTTGGGACCTTCTGCCACCACATCTGGTGGAAAATCCAAAATATTTCCGACACTCGTTTGTAATTTCTTGAACATCAAAAGACCCTCCCCTTCTGTATGATAATATGAAGGGAAGAGCAAAATTAGTCCAAGCCTTTGACCTAATTCTATAATATTCAAAAGACCCAGTTGTTTTTACGCAACTAGGTCTTTTTAACATTCATTCCTTATGCACCGAGAATTTCTCGAACCAGCAGATTAACAAGCTTGCCATCTGCACGACCTTTGGTCTTAGGGGATAATGCACCCATGACTTTCCCAAGATCCTTAGGACCCTGAGCCCCCACAGTGGCAATAGTTTCCTGGACGAGTTGACGAATATCCCCTTCGGAAAGCTGTTGAGGAAGGTACTCCATTAAAACGGATATTTCCTTTTTCAAAGCCTCAACCGTTTCGGGGCGATCCGCTTTGATAAACTCATCGAGTTCATCTCGGCGTTGTTTTAATTGATGCGCTAATACTTCGATGACTTGAGCATCGGTAAAGTCAATTTTCTTGTCGATCTCAGCGTTTCTTATCTCAGCCCTGACCATTCGAATGACGGAAAGTCTTACCTTCCCCTCCTCTTTGGCCTTCATGGCAACCTTCATATCCTCAACGAGGCGATCCTTGAGAGTCAATTCGGACACTTCCTTACTTGAACTTGCGTTTACGTGCAGCTTCAGATTTTTTCTTTTTCTTCACGCTTGGTTTCTCATATGCTTCATGCTTACGAGCCTCTGCACTCAACCCAGCCTTTTGACACGTACGCTTAAACCGGCGGAGTGCGGCATCCAGGGATTCGCTTTTACCAACTTTGACTTCACTCATAGTTTTTTCCCTCCCTCCACTGGATATTCACAAATATACCCTTATTATTATACGTGATGAAATAGTTTGCGTCAAGGTTACTTTATCTCATAAATTATCCGTCCAACCTACTATTATCCAATTTTCGCATTAAGCGCCTGTCCCCCGAGTAAATGAAAATGTAGGTGGCCCACGACTTGACCTCCGTCAGACCCAGTATTCGTGACCACTCTGTAGCCCGACTTGGACACGCCTAACTCCTGTGCTAAACGTTGGATTACGCCAAAAATATGACCGATTAATGGTTGATATTCAGGCGTAACTTCATTAAGACTAAGTAAATGCTCTTTTGGAATAACGAGCAAGTGCACAGGGGCTAACGGTTGATTATCTTTAAAAGCAATCACCTCGTCATCCTCATAGGCAATTTCACTAGGGATTTCCCGACGGACAATTTTACAAAATAGACAATCATCGTCATGCATAGTTATCTCTCCCTTATCTTATTAAATAAAGCGCAGATTTGTTCTAGTCGTCATCCTCGATGATACCGAGATTTGGCGTGAAATTTCACAGCATCCCTTCGTCCAAAACAATCGTCACAAACTCTCGAGCTGCCAAGGGTTTCAGAGTGGCACCAGGGGGAATGTGAACCTGAATATAGTGGGGAGTATGCCCTATAGCACGCCCTTGCGGGTCAATCCATTCTATCAGTATTTCCACAGGTTTCCCAATAAAACCACGTATGAACTCTTGCTGGCTAGCACGAGCAATCAACAACAGATCCTTGACCCGTTGTTCCTTAACATGCTTTGGAACCTGATCCGGATAATCTGCCGCAGGCGTTCCCTTCCGTTTGGAATATGGGAACACGTTGATTCCTGAAAAGTTGCAGGACCTCACAAACTCTAAAGTTGAAGCGTGATCGTCCTCTGTTTCTCCTGGAAAACCTGCAATGATGTCGGTCGTGACCGCAAGCTGAGGGATTCGCTCACGGAGGCTCTCCAATAGTGCTCGGTATTCTTGCAAAGTATAGGGACGGTTCATTGAGGTCAATATACGATCGCTTCCACTCTGCAAGGGCATATGTAAGTGGGGACAGACCTTCTCTGACGAGACGATACGCTCAATCAGGGCAGGCGTATATTCCATCGGCTCAATCGAGCTCAAACGCAGACGACGCAGCCCTGGTATCTCCACCAATTCCCCTACTAAACGAGCCAATTTCCATTCTTCCCCTAGATCTTGCCCATAAAACCCCGTATGAATTCCAGTCAAGACTATTTCCGGATGTCCCGCCTCAACGAGACGGCTAGCCTCAGCGAATGCATTTTCTGGAAGTCGACTCCGCAACGGGCCCCGTGCATAAGGAATAATACAATAGGTGCAAAATTGATTACACCCCTCCTGAATCTTGAGAAGCGCCCTCGCCCGATGCTCTTCGCATAGTTGAGGAAGTTCTTCAAACGCCTCCGCCTTCCAGATCTCGTGCACAGCATTCAGAGGCTTTCGCTCAGCCTTCACCCGCTCTACCCACTCTAACATCTTTAAGCGATCCTGCGTTCCAAGCACAAGATCAACCCCTTCAATACCCAAGACTTCACCAGAAGCAGTTTGGGCATAACAACCCATCACCACGACAACACTCTCCGGATGTTCCCTAATCATACGGCGAATCACACGACGCGACTTACTATCTCCCATATTCGTCACTGTACAAGTATTAACAACCACAACATCCGCAGCTTCCGAGGCAGCCACCACCCGATACTTTGCCTCCCTAAAAAGTTGAGCCACCGCTTCACTTTCCGTCTGATTCACCTTGCAACCAAGCGTCACAAAACAAACCGACGAAAGTGCTTTATCCTGTTCGACTTGGCAAGACATATATATTCCACCCTTTTATCAAAAACCTAATGGGGTTATTTTTGGTCAACCCTCAAATAAAGTTTCAATTTTCAGTATTACTTCCTGCATTATTTCAGCTGGTACTTTACATACAAATTGTGCCGTTCGACTGATCCAATCAAGACTTTTAACTTGATCTGCCAGAATAACGCCCTCTACGGAAAGTCCTTCCGGTAATTTAACTTCAAATGGATAACCCTTAACTTTACTCGTAATGGGACAAAATAAAGCCAGTCCTGTCTTTTGGTTATATTGTTTTGGCGATAATACTAAAGCTGGTCGCTTTCCCGCCTGCTCATGCCCTGTCTGAGGATTGAATTGAAGCCAGACAACATCTCCTCTGTCAGGAGAATTAGTTCTTACCATTCTTCATTCCCACTCCGTTCTCCTGTGTTAATCTCTCTATGAAGATTTTCAGGAGTTACCTGATCTAAAAGTTCTTTTAGATTATAGGCTCTGGGTTTAACTACAATCGCTCCGTCAACTATTTTAATGTCCACTCGAGTTCCGCTTTCAAGACCGATTTCCCTCGCCACGTATTGGGGAATATGCAGACCCAAACCATTTCCCCATTTTGCAATGATAACACCCATCAGAAAACCCCCTCTCGTATATACATAGTATATACTAAAAAGCATTTCTTAGCCATTAATTGATCTAAAAAAGAAGCGACCTCCCCATGCATTTACTGTAAACAAAGGAACTGTCGCTTTAGTAGAGTCCGCTAAGAATCGAACACTGTTTTCAACTCAATGATGAGATGTGGGAAAATTGACACCTCTACTTGATCGTTCTCAGTATAAATACCATCAATTCCTCTATAACCGTATCTTAGAGCGAATTGAGAACGCCCTGCATTATTGAACGGTTATGTTTGCCCTGACAATGAATGCAAGTAAGTACCGTACCTTAACCCGCTTAACGATCTGCGTCAGCCCACACGAGTAAAACGAAACGTCCCTTGATACGTTCCAAACCCCGAAAGCAGAAGAACGGGACTTGCGTGACACTAGCGCGACGTCTTTACGTAAGCAGAATAGCAAACTCCGAGTAAGCGACCCCAAATACGGGGCAGCGAACGTGATGTGAGCTGCCGCCAACCGAGCCAAGGATGGTGAGTCTGGCGGGCACCCCGTTCCCCAGAGACAAGAGCTTACTCGCTAGTTTTCTCTGTGTCGTAAGTACCGAGCGCATTGTCACGCAAGTCCCCCTCTGTGTCGCAGGAGGGAGCGCGTTGTCACGCAAGTCCCCGAGCTTATACCCTAGTTTACTTCTGCGTCCGCTAAGTCAGCCTAAATCCCCGAAATGGAATAGCACCATCGTCAACGCAGCCAACGAAGCCGTCTCCGTCCTCAAAATCCTCGGCCCCAACGAAACGCTCTTAGCCCCAAGTTTCTCTTGGGCAAAAGCCACCTCCGTCTCGGCAAAGCCACCCTCAGGACCAATCAATAATGCAATCGGGCGCTTAGGATCCATGCTTTCAAGCACAGAAGTAAACCCCTGAGTTCTTTCTTCTTCATAAGGAATAACCCACTGAGTGTCCTCCGGCAAATGGACCGCTAACTCCTGCCAATCACAAACTTTCGCTATTTGCGGTTCTCGAACCCGATGTGATTGTTTTGACGCTTCTGCAGCAATCTTTTGCCAGCGTACCACTCTATCTTGTGCTTTACTTCCCTCGAGGTGCATAATAGACCGTTTGGTCCGCAACGGAATGAGACCTTCCATGCCCAGTTCAGTCCCTTTTTGGATCACCCACTCCATCTTCTCGCCTTTAGAAAGCCCTGCCACGAGATACACCGTAGTATGGGCTTCCACATCAGGATGATCCGTACTGAGTACCCGGCAGGTAACACTTTTATCCTCGATCTTAACTATGACTGCTGTATATTCCATCCCGGTATTATTGAACCCTACAATAATATCTCCAGGTGACAACCTCAGCACCTTCGCAAGGTGATCACGTTCCGAATCACGTAACCAAAAAACATCTTTTCCGAGCTCTGAAATTTTAAACCGATTCATCTTTTGCCCACCTCGCTCGAAATAAAATCCAACCAGAATCTTCAAGTCGCTCCAAGATCTCGAATCCGGCTTTCTTCAATCCTGCTTCCACCTCATTGGAACGTTTTTTAATAATACCCGACGCTAAGAATTCACCGTTTGGCAACAATATACGGTTTAAATCCGGAAGTAGCATTAAGATAACATCGGCAATAATATTGGCAATCACAACATCGGCCTTCCCTGTGAGCACACTCCCTAAATCACCGCGTGCTACTCGGACCTGGTCGCTCACTCGATTCAAGTCAACATTTTCCTGGGCCACCTTGATCGCCATGGCATCAAGATCCACCGCCTCCACCTTCGCTCCGAGCTTGGCAGCGGCAATGGCTAAAATTCCAGAGCCTGTCCCTAAGTCAAACACTCTTTGTCCAGGTTTAACCAGGTGTTCCATGGCTCTTAAGCACAACGTCGTTGTGGCATGAGTCCCCGTACCAAACGCCATTCCAGGATCAAGCTCCAAGACGAGGTCTCCGGGTGAGGGCTCGACCGACTCCCAGGTTGGTTTAATGAGGAAATGGTCACCCACACGTGTCGGCTTAAAATAAGCCTTCCACGAAGTTTCCCAATCTTCGTTTTTTAACGAAATCCCTTTAACCTGTACAACACAACGTGGAGATCGGTTCAACACGTCACGAATGCCTATATCCAGCTTCGTGAGTTTATCTGGCAGCTGGTCATCCTCAACAAAATAACCTTTTATTACAGAAGTCCCTGTAAATTCGACTTCTCCAAAATCATGATAATCCCACTCTCCGGATTTTATATAGCTGCGTAAAAGCTCCCGATCTTCTACACAAACACCAGAACAACCTAACTGATAAAAAAGATCGGCAACAGCTTCTTCTCCTTCAGATGAAACTGTTACCGCTACTTCACGCCAACTCATTGTTTATGACTCCTTTTTTAGCTACCCATCGCATCGCGCAGGTTTTCTTTGAACTTCTCGAATAAAGATTTTTTACCCATTTGTTGGTGTTCAGGCGTCGCTTCACCGAATTCACGCAAAAGTTTCTTTTGCTTCTCATTCAGCTTAGTCGGCGTTGTCAACATTGTCCGAACATGTTGGTCTCCGCGAGCGCCCCCTCGGCGACTGGGTACTCCGTGCCCTTTAAGCCGAAACACTGTGGACGTTTGTGTCCCCTCGGAAATTTTCATCTTCACCACGCCGTCTAGAGTCGGTACATCAATCTCTGCTCCCAGAGCCGCCTGGATAAACGTAATCGGAACCTCACAATAAATGTCATTTCCTTCACGTTCAAAGAACTTATGCTGTTTGACCTGCAAAATAATATAGAGATCTCCTGCAGGACCCCCTTTGGCTCCAGCCTCACCATCTCCGCTAAGTCTTAAGTTTAAGCCGTCTTCGGAACCTTGTGGAATGCTTATCTTAAGGGTTTTAACCTTTCGGTTCTTCCCTTGTCCATGACAGGTTGAGCAAGGAGTACTGATCGTTTTCCCTTCCCCGTGACAGGATGGACACGTACGGGCCGTCTGGATTTGACCAAAAGGTGTACGTTGCAGCACTTTCACTTGCCCGCTCCCATGACACTGCGAGCACGTTGTTGGATGAGTTCCTGGAGCTGCCCCAGAGCCCTCACACGCTTCACAGGCTTCATCCCTCGGAATCTGGATTTCCTTCTCGACACCAAACACAGCTTCTTCAAACGTCAACGACATCGCATAGCGCAAATCGCTACCACGTTGAGGCCCACCGCGCCGTTGTCCACCGCCGCCACCACCGAAAAACATATCGAAAATGTCCCCGAAGCCTCCAGCGTCGCCAAATCCACCGCCTTGGTTGGGATCTGTACCGGCATGACCAAATTGATCATAACGCGCTCTCTTCTCCGAATCGCTCAGAATATCATAGGCATCCGCAACTTCCTTAAACTTCTCTTCCGCTCCCTTATCGCCCTGGTTCACATCAGGGTGGTGTTGGCGGGCTAATTTCCTATAGGCTTTTTTTATTTCCTGTTCATCGGCTGTCCGTTCGACACCGAGCACTTCATAGATATCGCGTTTCATGTCTTTCTTTCACACTCCTGCTTGTCTTTCCGTCCTGATTGTATAAGTCCTATAATATTATATGATCCTTTGCCGTTAAGCACAAGGGAATATCCAATTTAATGGAAATAAATCCAATAATAAACAGGGATGCAAAGGTCTGATCACCTTCGCACCCCAAATTTTCTAACACCTAGCTAGTCAAGGCGGCGTGCAAATCACTCCAGCCCTATTCTTTCTTATCTTCCTTGTCTTCCTTGTTTTCCTTGTTTTCCTTGTCGTTAACCTCAGTAAACTCAGCATCTACCACGTCGTCATCCTTTTTAGTCTCTTCCGCTCCAGGTTCTCCGGCGCTCTTCTCTTGTTCCGCTTTTTCTTTATACATTTTTTCGATATAAGGATGGAGCACGGCGTTCAACGCTTCTGTTTTTGCCGTAATCTCTTCAACGCTTTCACCAGTACCCGCATTTTTCAGGTCGTGTACCGCGGTATTAATCGTTTCAACTTCCGCAGCATCGCCCTTACCTTCGAATTCCTTCATGGTTTTCTCGGTCTGATAAGCGAGTGAATCGGCTTGGTTCTTAGCATCGATCAGTTCTCTGCTCTTCTTATCTTCTTCGGCATGGAGTTCAGCATCTTGCTTCATCTTTTCGATCTCTTCTTTCGAGAGACTGGCGGAGGAAGTAATCGTTACTTTCTGTTCATTGCCTGTCGCCATATCTTTCGCTGAAACGTGGACAATGCCATTGGCGTCGATATCGAATTTAACTTCGATTTGTGGAATACCACGAGGTGCTGGTGGAATACCTGTAAGTTGGAAACGTCCAAGTGTCTTATTAGCACTGGCCATTTCACGCTCACCTTGGAGAACATGAATATCCGTCGAGGTTTGATTATCTGCAGCCGTTGAGAACGTCTGAGATTTGGTGGTAGGAATCGTAGAGTTACGTTCTATGATCCGGGTAAATACTCCGCCCAGGGTTTCAATCCCTAAGGAAAGCGGGGTAACATCCAGCAAGATCATATCTTTTACTTCTCCACTAAGAACGCCACCTTGAATCGCAGCACCCATCGCAACCACTTCATCCGGGTTAACCCCTTTGTGAGGGTCTTTACCGCTTAATTTCTTAATCGCTTCTACGACAGAAGGAATACGGGTCGATCCACCCACTAAGATGATCTGATCAATTTTATCCCAAGATAATTTTGCATCCTCAAGCGCTTGACGAGTCGGCCCAAGGGTCGAATCCACCAGGTCTGAGATAATTTCTTCAAATTTTGCTCTTGAAATGTTCATATCCATGTGTTGTGGTCCTTGGTCTGTCATGGTGATAAACGGCAGATTAACATTTGAATTCGTCACACCAGAAAGCTCAATCTTGGCTTTTTCCGCTGCTTCTTTTAAACGTTGTAGCGCAACACGGTCTTTGGAGAGATCTGCGCCATTGGTTTTCTTGTATTCTTTCACCATAAAGTCGATCAAGCGTTGGTCAAAATCGTCGCCGCCCAAATGGTTATTACCACTCGTCGCTTTTACTTCTACCATGCCTTGGCTTAATTCAAGGATGGAAACATCAAAGGTTCCGCCCCCTAAGTCAAACACCAAAACCGTAGAATCGTCTTTTTTGTCAAGGCCATAGGCAAGCGCTGCTGCTGTAGGCTCATTAATAATCCGAAGTACTTCAAGACCGGAAATTGCTCCAGCATCTTTCGTTGCTTGACGTTGAGCATCTGTGAAATAGGCAGGTACCGTAATCACTGCTTGGGTCACCGTTTGGCCGAGATATGCTTCAGCATCGGCTTTAAGTTTTTGAAGAACCATCGCGGAAATTTCTTGTGGGCTATACGTCTTATCGCCAATTTTAACTTTAAATTCACTACCCATATGTCGTTTGATCGAACTGACGGTTTTATCAGGATTGGAAACGGATTGGCGCTTGGCCACCTGGCCGACTAACCGCTCATCTGTCTTTGAAAAGCCTACGACTGATGGGGTTGTGCGATTTCCCTCTGCATTAGGGATAACGACCGCTTCTCCACCCTCCATAACTGCTACGCAGGAGTTTGTTGTACCTAAGTCAATACCAATAATTTTACCCATTATTTTTTCCCCCTTATATTAACTAATTAGAAACTTTAACCATACACGGACGCAATATTTTTTCTTTGAGATAATACCCTTTTTGTACTTCTTCAACGACTGTATTTTCAGGATACTCTTCTGACTCCACTCGGAGCACCGCCTCATGAACATTAGGATCAAAAGGTTGCCCGACAGTTTCCATGGCCTTTAGGCCTTCCTTACTGAGTGCCGTTTGCATTTGGCGAAGAATCATCTCGACCCCTTGCGAGAAGGATGTAAAATCCAGATTTACTTTGGCCGCAGAAACCGCCCTATCAAAATTGTCTAGTACGGGAAGTAATTCTCCCACCAGACGTTCAGACGCATATTTAATGAGTTCTAATTTTTCCTTTTGAGTCCGTTTTCTGTAGTTATCAAAATCTGCCTGCAGACGTTGCAACTGACTATAATTTTCATCAGCGACAGCTTTGGCCTTAACAAGTTCCGCTTTAAGCGTCAGATTCTTTTCTAAGGAGTTCATATCCTCGTCATCCAGGTTTCCTTCATCCAAGATGGTTTTTTTAGATTCAAGCCCTTTGCCCTCCATACCACTCCTGTCGTTACTCACCTTTGGGTCTTTGAGAGTTTCATCTCTCTTTTGCGCCATCCATAATCACCTCTCGTGCTTAATAAAATTAATCATTTATTATTTAAGGACCTTAACCTCTCAAGGGTCATTGGTTTACAGTCCAAAATTAGTAATTTCGTGGTGTCTAACTTGTTCTTCATCATTTCCTACCTATAATCTTCGGCCCGTCAAAACCGCCGTCAAACTGCGCGTCATGCAGTCGACAATCGCCATCACTTTTGCGTACTCCATACGTGTCGGTCCCAAGACCCCCACCGCCCCGATGGTAATTCCATTGACTTTATAGGTTGCAGAAATTAAACTACAATCTTGGAATTCTTTCAACATATTTTCCCCACCAATGGTAACATTTAACCCTTCATGGAAAGGATGTAACAATTTTTTTAGGGATCCATTTTCCTCAAACACTTTAAATAGGGTCTTAACTCGAGATAAATCCTTAAATTCAGGTTGATTGAGCAGATTGAGCGTTCCACCAAGATAAATACGCTCGTCTCCCTCGTCATCATCCAAAATAGTTCTGAGCATATCCATCGTATTATCGATCAGGATCCTCTGTCGGGACAATTCACTATAAATATCCTTCAACAAGCTACGTTTAACCTGGCCTGGGGAATACCCCCGCATCTTTTGATTAAAAACCCCAGCAACATGTTGAAGCTCTTCAGCCGTGAGATTCTCTCCAACGTCCACAATATGATTTTCAACCACACCGTTTTCTTTCACAATGACCATAATAACCTGCCCTGGTTGATACGGTAGGAAATGCATCTTCCCAAACGTACTTTTCCCCATATGTGGTCCAAGTACAATACTCGTTAAGCTGGTAAGTTCAGACAACAACTTACTCGTATGGGAAATAACTTCTTGAATCTCATGAATTTTTTTCGCACTTTCGCGTTCAATCGTTTCCTTTTGCGCTTCACTAAGCGTCTGCGGAGCCATGAGGCAATCCACAAAATAACGATATCCCGCATCCGAAGGTATTCGACCCGCAGAAGTATACGGTTGTTCAATGAATCCTAAATCTTCTAAGTCAGCCATCTCATTACGAATCGTAGCGGGGGATACACCAAGATCGAATTTACGAGCAATCGTTCGTGAACCAATGGGCTCAGCCGTAGCAATATAATCCATGACAATCGCTTTTAGTATCTTGCGTTTGCGTTCATCCATTTGCATACCTGCTTCCCCACCTTTCTGAACATTGCCCCTCCCCGCTAAAGCTAATGTATCTCACGTTCACGATTTGAACAGATGATTTTTTTCTTGTTAGCACTCTCACTCGATGAGTGCTAACAGCTGATATTAATACAGTACCACTCGATTGTCTCGTTGTCAATAATCATTTCAAAATAATTTTATTTCGTCCCAATTAATTCAAACCCTACTTCTGCACTGTCATACCCGGTCATACGGACGAGGCCTGACACAAGAATGCGTCGGTCCGGCGAGACATGCTCCTCAACCATGCGATCGTCGTGCCAAAGTAGGGCTTTAACCCGTTATGCTTGAGAGAAGGGTTCCCGGCCAATTCGACATCCTTGTCTCAGGGCCGGAGGGAAACGTCCTGTTTCCCTCCCTTCAGATGAAAGCGGGTTAAAGCCGAGTTTGGCTACGACTCACGCAAAGGCTTCGTAGCATGTGATCGCGGATCCTCTTCTCAGGAACGAGGGGTAGGGCACCCGGACATTTGACATCCGCTGTTCAAGGATGGACGAGTATACCTGTAGGCAAGACTTGAAACACGATGTTTCTGTTTTGAGGCCACCAAGGTGGTAATGCGCCGTGATGGCGAGAGGCGACCTTCATAGGACCGAGCGTTGTGTCATAAATCCCTCGTTTGGAGGAACGTAAACTGTTAGTGCACTCTACGTCGTTGGAACGTAGCTAATTCTCCCAACTGCCAAATACAAGTCAAAGAACCGTCCCAAACTCTTGCACGCGTTCTCCATTCCAAACGCGGGACGCAGTGTGACACATAAGCGAGGCCTTACGTAAGCAGAATTAGCAAACTCCGGGTAAGCGACCCGATACGGGGCAGCGCTCAGGACGTGCGCTGCCGACATAGCGGTAGAGTAGAGAAAGGAGTTCATACCTTTCCCCCTCGTCAAACCGTACGTGCGGTTTTCCCGCATACGGCTTTCCAACAAACTTCTTCTTAAGCATTCACAAGTTTCATTGAAGGAGACTTTGACATATTTATCAATCCATGGTGTCTGTACAGATGTTGGATTGCTCTCTGGTTTGAGAGTTTCTTCCCTCGTTGACTTTTTCTTTGAAAGTGCCATTCCATCTTTATGCCAATATAATAGCTTAGACTTGTGTATGATTTGTACGTTTCACTTATTCCTGGTATCGTGAAATAGCCTGTCCAGCCTCGGATCTTCGCATTAAGTCCTTTGGTCAAATCTGCATCCTTTAGGTGCAGAGATGCTTTTAGATACTTATCTATGTTTTCCCGAAACTTTTTCTCCGCTTTCTTCCCTGGGGTTATTCCTAGGTATTTCTTTCCTTTGAACCCTTTTCTATAGCCAATGTTGAACCCAAGAAAATCGAACGTTTCTTCCATTACATTGAGTATTTTACTCTTCTCTTCGTTTAGGGTTAGCTCCATTCTTTCCAATATTTTCTTCAGTGTTTCTATGGTTAGTTTGGATATTTGCTTCCCTATGAGTACAAAGTCATCTGCATATCGAACTATTTTGATTCCATTCTGTTCGAATATGCCTCCCTTTTTGTTGACGATTTTGTCCACTAGATGCAAGTATATGTTTGATAGCAGGGGCGATATAACTCCTCCTTATGCAAAGTAGCGCGTTATGCAAAGTAAACGTGTCAAACACTTTAAATATGGGATTTGTATTTCATTTACTTTGCATAATATCTGAATGAACCTAATTCAAATCAGATAACCACGTAAGTAGATTCTGATCTTTATTCCAGTCGGGAAGATCACTGTCGATGAGGTCCGGATAAGCGTTCTCTATCGCTTTGCGTTTTGTTTCAGTATCTGTTCTGGCATACACCTCCGTGCTTTTTATGTCCACATGACCTAAGAAATCTCGGATATAGATGAGATTCACACCTGCTTGGAGGAGATGCATTGCCTTCGAA
>Ga0209386_1000531_pt1 | contig 18386 bp, 16 predicted proteins | sample NGEPertwo_FD_184510 | JGI IMG/M metagenome (GOLD analysis project Ga0209386, IMG submission 184510) | Arctic peat soil microbial communities from the Barrow Environmental Observatory site, Barrow, Alaska, USA - NGEE Permafrost154B-two... | ecosystem: Environmental > Terrestrial > Soil > Wetlands...
CTCCTGGTCGGTTACTTCAGCCGGTAATGGTATAATTCGAACAACCGGGCGCGGAACAGGCTCTTTGCATGAAAACAGGATCGATACGACCCCAATTGTGAAAAGTAATCGGAGAAAATTCATTTTCTGGTAGATTTATGTTTCCCGGATGACAAAAGTACAAAAATCTTATTGGGATGTATGATTAATCTTTCTACTGTTAGTCGGACGATTCAGGCGGTTTCCTGAAAAAAGAATTAGTGCATTTAATGCGAATCCTATAATTATTAATAGATTGCCCGGTATATTGGCACCGTTAAGCGCAATGATTTTTCCGGTTAAGGCAACTGCTCCGCCCGCGATCATCGCCGTACTGCTTCTGATTTTACTTGCTCTATATCCTAAAAGTCCTGCTGCGGTTGGAACTATAAATGCACCCGAGAAAATTGTTAATGCGATTAGCAGGGATTGGATAATGGACTGAACGTTTAACGAGAGAATAATGCTTAATATTCCAATAATCAGCATTATAACTTTGGTGTTTCTTCGTGAATTCTGCTGCTCCAGCCCTTTTGATATTGGATCGCTGATGATTGTTGCAGATGTGAGTAATGCTGTTGATGCCGAGGACATCACTGCCGAAAGAAGTGCTGCAATTAATAATCCGACACCCCACTCCGGTAACATACTAACCATTACCGGGATCAGAGCAGAGCCTTTTTGCAGATGAAGCGCTGGAAACTTATATGCAGCAAATACGCCAAGAAAGGTAATGCATATGGAGAACGGAATTAATACGATGGCACTTATCAAAACGCTTTTCCTTGCAATGTACTCATTTTCTGCACAAAAAATACGTGAATAAATATCAGGGCCGACTACAAAAGTTGTGGAATAGGTTAATAATAGTACAATCAGATCGAAGACATGAAACCCTTCGTTGAATGGGAATTTTAGTGGTGACATTGCCATTGGTGAAACTGATTCCGAAAAGAGGATAAAAAGAGCGGTAATTAAAACTCCTGCGAGAATGATCATCGTTTGGTAAAGGTCTGTTTTTAAGACAGATATTTGACCGCCAATTACCGTATAGAAAATAAATACAGCGCCAGAACCCCATACTGCGATCGAATAATCTAAACCTGTAAAACCATTCAGAATTTTGGCTGCACCGATAATTTGAGCAGCAATAATACCAATCCAGGCAAAAGAGATGATAAATGAGGAAATCATTTTGGCTTCAACTCCGTAAAAATCGCCAATCATCTGGGGAAGTGTATATTTCCCCTGGCGCCTAACAATCATTGAAAAAGGAACGAGTATAAAAAGTCCAATTGAAGCGCTCAGTAAAAGCCATGAGGCAGCCCAACCTTGGTTAAGTGCCAAATCTGCAGTTCCGAGAATTGCAGAACTTCCCAAAATTGTTGCCAGCAAAGATCCGGTGATTTGCCATAAGTTTCCGCGTTTTCCTGCTACGTAATAATCACCATCTGACCGGATTTTCCTTGAAGAGAAAATACCGATCAAAACCATAAAGGCAATATAAATTATTATAATTAAGTATACTAACACACGGATTTAGAATCAGTTTGAAAATTCAACATCTTCTTCCGGTAATTGATCCGGAACTTGTTCGCGTCTGAAAGGGGGGAAGAATACCCAATACAAACCACCTAAGGAAACAAGAGCCGACATCAGGAAAAACATAAGACTTAATGCAATGCAAAGTTCATTGTTGAGTCCAAATGTCTTGGCCCCAATCAAAAAAACCATTTCACGTGCGCCAATTCCGCCAATTGTGATTGGTAGTGCAGTTGCAATTGCCGATACAAAGAAAAGGAAGAGATAATCGTACAAGTCGGTGTATTGGTGAAAAGCGTAGAGAATAAACAAAGCTGAAAAAAATTGCACAATCTGCAATGCCAGTGACCACCAGAATAATCCGGCATGGATAGGCAGGAAACTTTTAAAAAAGTATTTAAGCACAAAGTAATAAAGCACATAAAGAGCTGGAATACCAATCCATGCAGCATTCCCATATGGGAAATGCAGACCCGACAAGTAATACAATACGATGGTGATCATACCAATTACAACGAGCCCCGCAATACGATTGACAAGCATGGTTCCAATATTTTTTTTGAGACCATTTTTCCGGTACTTATTTACGAGGTAAACTTTGTAACCGTCGCCTCCGATACCGCCTGGAAGGAACAAATTATAGTACATCCCAAGCCAAAAAAGTTTAATATTCAGAATTTGGGAGATATTGGCTCCAGTATTACGGAAAGATAGATTCTGCCTGAAAGCTAATAAGATAAACGATATTACAAGAAGTACTAAAGCGCCAAAAAGGAAATACATATTTGCGGATGAAAAAACGCCCAAAACCTCTTTAAACGAGATTTTCGACATTACCCACCAAATTGCAGCAACAGAAACACATAGTTTCAGAAGATTTGTTCCAATTTTTTTAATTCTCTTTTGCACTTTGATTTACCAGTTTTCTCGATTATAAACAATCTTCCAGCTGCTGCTTTGTTATTTCTGAATTTTCAATCAGCAACGTCTCTTTTCAGTCGGCAAAAGTATTGATAATTGCATCATCATAAAAGACTACTGGGTTAAAAAAGAGAGACGGATGTTAATTAATTGATATGTTTTGTTTTGCCAATAATAGTAACTCGTTACAACTTGATAAATACCTTGCGTTTATAGAGAAAATAACAGGTCCCCCACATCATAGTCCAAACGGTAATTGTTAAAGCCATTTCAATTGTCAATTTGTCAAAGACACCAAAAATTGCGTTGATAAATGTTTTGGCAATGGTGCTAAATAATTCAATATCAACAGTATGAGCAAGCAGGTAAATGAATAATGGATTCATGCCAACAATCGAAAAGAATAATGCGAATTTTTTAAAATTCATAACATCAATCAACCAGTAAGAGATCGACAAGGCGATCAGGCACCATCCCCCACTTACAATCACAAAAGAACTGGTGCATATATTTTTTATAATTGGGATATAAAAACTCATACTGTATCCAACAGTCGAACCGAATATCCCTGCATTTGCCATCGTTTGAATCTTTTTGCGTGGTTCCCATTCATCATCAGAATCACTCCGGCAATAATACCCCAAATGGTGTTTGCCGTCGTCGGGATGGCATTAAATGAAACCCAGATTCCTCCGCTTAAACTGCCCGTCAGTGCCAGATCGAACCACGAACCAAAATTTTGATCGGGCGTAAATGGTTGATTGAAATCATCAATACGCCAAAACTGGTAAAGCAGATCGGATATAAGGATCATCATAAAGGAAAACAGTAACTGCCATTTAACTGCTTATTGCATAATCAGGAATACAATCAATTAATTACAGAATGTTACGTCAGAACATTTGTGAAATGGTATGAAATCTTACCCGGACCAATGTAATAGAGTGCCCAACCCAGGAAAAGCAGCAATACGGAACGGGTCGCTGCATGAAGAAAAGTATTGTTCCAGCTGGTCCCCCTGGTCCACCTTCGTGTCATTGAAAAAGGCTGGGCCACACCAACGATAAACATAAAGAAAGGTTGAATTAAATCCCAGAAATGAAGTCAAATCCAATCGACATGATGTAGTTGCCGGCAAATAGCCGAAATCAACGTTTCATCCATTGACGGATCAACCATCGTACCGAAAAAACCTGAAAACTCACCGACAAGCATAAACATTGTAAATCCCCTGAAAAAATCGATAGAAAGCATTCTTCTCTGATCCTGAATGGAAAGGACTGTATTACTCATCGGTTTGAATTAAAATAGGTTAACAGAATACTGATTAGTCAATCAGGTGGAAGTTCGATATAAATATTTTTTTCACTGTTGAGTTAGTTCAAAATCTGATATGGTAAAACCAGTAAGAAATAACATAAAATTGTAAAATTAAATTAATTGCCTCATCATTTTTTCCACAGTCGATTATGTTTTGTAATATGCATATTATAAGCAATTTAGTTTTAATTGAATTTCATTAAAGTATTGTTATCAACATTAATTACAGACTGTTTGCAAAAGCATTGTTGATTCCCGGGTAAATATCGTAGATTCTACATTCCAATCTCAGCCTTGCAGGAGGGGCACATCTGCTGATTTTTTTGATCAATATCCTCGACGTATGTACTTGACCTCATAACGCAGGTTGGATTATGGCAGTGTATCAATCCGAAGGTATGACCAAGTTCATGGATCACCTCTTTCTTAAAACGATCCTGCAGAAATTGGTTATCTCCGGTTATTCCATATCGCTCATTACTAAATCTGTATAGCGAAGCAATCCCGCTTCGGCCGCCTAAAAAGGCTTGACCGAAAATAAATGTAAGAATTGGAATGAAAAGATCAACATTGAATAATCCGAGGGTTTTTAACGAATCTGTAAAATGCATGGAATCGACCAGCTTTAACAGGTTGTTCCCGTTGTATTGTCTTCGTGATTGATCATAAAACTCACCCAAGTCAATATGACCTTCTTTAATATTCACCGAACAGCGAAATTCATGCTTCACCGCTTCAGCAGTATTCTCAAGAATTTCCTTCTCGAAATACCCGAATGAAATTAAAGTAATGTTTGGCAGACTCATTATACATATTTATTGATCTGCGGGTTTTAAATCATACTTCTTTATTTTATGGTAAAGTGTTACCCTGTCAACTTTTAACGCTTTTGCTGTTCGGGATATATTCCAACTGTATTTATTGAGGATTTGGAAAATAAATGCTTTTTCGAAATCATCCAGACTTTCAGCAGAACTGCTCACAATGGTTTTTTCCAACGGGAGATCTTTCAGACTAATTTTCTTGCCATCTCCGACGACAATAGCCCGTTCAATCATATTTTCAAGTTCACGGATGTTGCCTGGGAAATTAAACTCCTGTAATCGTTTCAGAGCCGTTGGATCAATTGTCGCAGGTGGTTTATTCATCGAAGTGCAGTACTTTTTGATAAAATAATCAACAAGTAACGGAATATCCTCTTTGCGGTTGCGTAATGGTGGAATTTGAATGTTTACGACGTTCAACCTGTAGTAAAGATCTTCTCTGAAAGTTCCATTTTCAACCATGTTTTTAAGATCTTTGTTTGTGGCACAAATCACCCTGAAATCGGAGCTAATCTCCTTATTTCCACCAACACGCATAAAAGTTTTCGATTCTAAAACGCGCAGCAATTCTACCTGCATTTTGGTTGAAATTGTGGCAATTTCATCAAGGAAAATTGATCCGCTGTCTGCCATTTCAAATCTGCCTTTGCGATTATACATCGCACCTGTAAATGCACCTTTTTCGTGACCGAACAAGTCGCTCTCAAGTAAGCTTTCGGTCAATGCACCGCAATGTACACTTACAAAAGGGAAGAACTTTCGCGGTGAATTAGCATGAATTGCTCTGGCAACAAGCTCTTTACCTGTTCCGCTTTCGCCGGTAATGATAACAGAGGAATTTGTTTGAGCTACGCTTTCAACTTCTCGAAGCATATCTTTCATTGCCTCACTTTCCCCAATCAGGTCTTCTACATTTTCAAGTGAGACAACTTTTTTCTTTAAGGTTTCGTTTTCGTCCGTTAATGAAATCTGTTTGGTCGCATTACGGATCAAATGAGTTAAATCGTCCGGATCAAAGGGTTTTGTTACATAATCATATGCTCCATCTTTAAGAGCTTTCACGGCGGTATCAACCGTTGCAAAAGCGGTCATTACGATGACAATAGCGTCAGGTTTGAGCGATTTTATTCTTCTGAGCATTTCGAGGCCGTCCATTCCGGGCATTTTAATATCGGCAAGGATAATGTCGAACTGGTCAGATTCAAGAATTGTAAGTGCTTTTTTGGCGTTTTCGGCACATTCAACACGAAATCCGTCTTCGAGAAACCAGTTGTACAACGAATCTCTTACCGATTCTTCATCATCAACGATCAATATTGAAATCTTTCTCGCCATTATAAATTCTCCTTAATCTTTTATTATAGGTAAAGTTGCCGAAAAGGTAGTTCCATTTCCCGGTTCTGATCTGACTTTTATTTTCCCTTTATGGTTTTGGATGATTCCATGAACAATTGCTAATCCGAGGCCTATTCCGCTGACATCTTGCTTCGTCGAAAAGAATGGTTCGAATATATGAGGGATATCTTCAGGAGCAATTCCCAATCCATTATCTGTTATTTCAAAAGTGATTGTATCTTCATCTGCATTTTTGGTTCGGATGAAGATCTCGCCATTTTCAAGAACCGCTTCCGATGCATTTACCAACATCGCTACGCAAGCTTGTTTTATTTGGTTTGGACTGCAATAGATTAAATCCATCCTTGCAGAAAGATCTGTTAGAAAGCTGATGTTTGCAATTTTAATGGGATGGGACATTAAATCGTAGGTTTCGAGCAGTATCTCGTGTAAATGCTTTGGTTCAAAATCATTCTGATCCTTCCTCGAAAAGTCCAGTAATCCCTTTACAATATCACCGCAACGCTTTGTCTCATTTTCAATTAATTTCAAATGTTTGAGCATTGTATCTTTTTTGGAGGCATACAATTCGGGATTGCTTACTTGTTTATAAAGTAGTTTCGTATAAATCAGAATTCCCGATAAGGGGTTATTGATTTCATGAGCAACTGAAGAAGATAATTTTCCAAGAGAAGCCAACCTCTCAACGTGCATCAATTCATGCTGAGCAGCTCCCAATTCTTCCGATTTTTTCTGGACCTTATATTCAAGTTGTTGCGACCAATTTTCCAATTCGGTTGTAGCTATGTGAAGGTTATCGAGCATATCGTTAAAAGCGATAGAAACCATCCTCATATCATCCAGTTGATTAGGTTTTATTTCCACACGTGTACTTTTATCCCCGTTTGCGACTGCAATACTTACATTTATCAGCGCATTCAATGGTCCTTTAATTTTTTTTCTTGTGAATAATAATAAAAACGAGGCAAATAAAAGTGTCGCAAATATAGCCAGCAGGAAAAACTCAGTTGAAGATTTTTGTACAGCTGCATCTTGTACTTCCAATGGAATTTTAATAATAAGTGAACCAAGCAAGGTATCGGTTTCCGAATGCGCATGACAAGAGCTTGTAGAGCAGGATTTATCATTCAAAATTGGTGATTTAATCAGCAAATGCCTGCTGCCGTTATCGTTCTGATTCATCTCACAATCGCTGTTGACATTGATAATTTTGTAAGACTTCTCCTTTTCCGGGAACATCGATTTGATATTTGGATGACAACTTTTGCAATTTGGATCACTGTGGCTTGTATTTGTCTCGGTTGCAAAAGATGAATAAACGAGGTTGTCTTCACTATCATACATATTCACCTCATCGATACCGGGAAGTGTATTAATAATATCAAGTGTATTTCGGAGTGAACTTTTGTCGTTCTCGAGCATGCTGTGATACAAAGCCCCCTCAACGATTGAACCAATATTGTTGCCACTTTGGCGAATAACTGTATTCAGATATTGCTCATTAACCGATCTGAAAATAACACTGAATGATACAAATAGAAAAATGGACAATATGGTGATGATCAAAACTACCCGTCCATAAATCGTTGATCTGAATTTAACGTAGTTATTAAGAATAATATTCCCTTTATTATCTTTGTTTTTTCGCTTGAAAAGCATGTTGTCAATTGTTAGAAATGTTGGCGGAGAGCTTCACTAACCAACTGGTTATATTCATTGCAAAATACAAAAAAAAACTGGTGCCTTTACACCAGTTTTAAAATAATATTTTTCTTTTTCCAAAATTGGGGAAAGTCGCATTTTGACAAGTTATAACACACAATTTCAGAATATTAATGGTTAGTCGAGATTTAGAAACTCTTTTTCAAAATCCTTCCATATTTCGTTGGAAAACGCGGAAAGTGAATGATCGCATAATTCACCTCCATCCTGCAAAATCACCATCGAAGGTTCCGGTGCGTAATTCTTCATCGATACCGCCAGGAAATCCTTGAACCTTTCCAACTCATTTGCTGACCAACTTGTTGCTTCTTCAGCAAAATAGCAAGTCTTTGCTTCTCCAATCCAGTTTGAGGGTTTAATTTTGTAGATCCATCCTTTGCCATAAGGATCTTCATTGAGCATGCCGGGTTTTTCATTAATATCAGCGTTTAAATTCATAATTTTTCCAGAAACGGGCGAAAAAATGCGAAGAAGTTTCCCGTTTTGATCTATCTCAGTCAGTAAATCACCTTTGTTGATCATCTCTCCAGGATTTTTAAGATAATTGAATTTTACTTCTCCGGTTATATGAAGCAACAGGTCATCAAGACCAACTTTAGCAGTACCCGATTTTTCCATATACATCCAGGTGTGATTTTTGGAGTAAAATAGTCCCTGTGGAATCCTCAAAATGCCGGCCGAAAGAAAGCCTAAAGCTTGTTGGATCTTGATTTTTATTTCCACTTGTTTGTTTAATAAAATCCAGAAAGGAATCAATAAAACCAGGAATGTGATGATAATCAGGTATTCAATTCCTTTGGTTGCGAAAATGTCAGAATAACTAAAACCGTCCATTTGTTTGATTATTATGCAATCACCATTTATAGTGATTACGGGTTAATTTATTTGTGATCATTTGCCCATGAAGGAGAGTCGCGTAAAACAGGCATACGGTTAATTACCCACCTGAAGATCCATATTTGTATGAAAATTACGGTAAGAGCAACGATTACTTCCATCCATGAAGGGACATATCGTACAGCCGCATCCCATCTGTAACCTATGATTGAAACGTTTAGCCTGTTCATTATTACTCCAATCATCGTTAAAAAGGCAGCAATTTTAATCATTGTGATGTTGTTGTTCCGGTAACTGACAAAGAACAGAATCATAGGTATGAGGACAAATCCGAGCATCTCGAGGAGGAACCAATGTCCCATTCCTGTATTGAGTAAATCCCAGTGTTGTCCATGAATAAAGACCAGCAATTGAAGGAAAAAGTAGGCAAACATAGTTCCTGCGCAGATCTTTGATAATCCACGGATGATGCCGTTTTGTGCCTTTTTGTTTTGTTCGCTAATTTGATCAAAGAATACTTTATCGCTGATTGAACCTTCAAAAATGACCATGGATAAACCTGCAAAAATACTGGAGACCAAAAACATGACCGGTATAAACTCGTTGTACCATAGCGGGTGTATTTTTTCTTTTGCCATGAGAAATAATGCTCCTAATCCCGATTGATGAAGCATTGATAACGTTATTCCGAATATAACAGCGGCCATGGTCATTCCTGAGAGAATTTTGTGAGCGCGTCTGGCTCCAATCCATTCTGCAATAGTGGGCGAAAACTCAATTAGTTGTGCGACCATGTAAAGCAGGAAATGCCACGCCACCAGGAATAAAACGGAACTTGCGCCAAAGCTGTTTCCGATAATCGGATTGAAAATATGCCATGGCCTTCCGAGGTCCAGTACCAAAGCTCCAGCATAAAAAGCATAGGCGAGGAAACCATTCAGTACCGTTACCCTGATAATTGATTGATACTTACGCATATTAAGGATATATACCATAAATGTAAGCACATAAGCACCCCCAGCAAATGCCACTCCGGTTACTACATTAAAACCTTTCCATAAGCCCCATGGAACTTCTTGCGTTACATTTGAAACCTCACCGAGTCCTTTCCAGAAACGAATGACAATTAGTGCCAATCCTAAAAGAATAATAGGAACTGAGATAATGTTAAAAGGGGTAAACCATTTTCCTCTTGGTTTCATTTCACCTGCCAGGAATTTCCAGATTGATTTGCCGTCGTTGTCCAATGCGATTTGTTGGTTATTATTCATCTTCTTTCGCTTCGTTAAGGTGGTTATTTTTTGTAGCCTGGTGAATTCCTAATAAGAGTGTCGGTATCAATACGAATACTGATGGAACGGTGTAAAGAAAGCCTTTTGTCAATGCTGGATAAGAGGATTGTTGAATTGATGTATTCATTCCAAGTTGATCAAATGGGACAGGTGAAAGGTATAGCCAGCCGGTCCCTCCTGCTTCATGTTCGCCGTAAATATGATCAGTATACAATTCTGGCTTTTCATAAATTCTCCGGCGCGCTTCTTTTATCAGATCCCTGCGCTTTCCGTATAACAATGCTTCATTGGGACAATTATAAACACAGGCAGGACTTTCTTCTGTTTTAAGTCTTTCGAAACACATGTCGCATTTTTGAATTTTTGGGTTTGCGCTATGATATTCGAATTTAGGACTATCAAACGGACAGGAAACCATGCAATAACGGCATCCCATACATTTGTCGGGGTCCCAGGTTACAGGTCCGGTTTTGTTTTTACACATAGCCTTTGTCAGACACGCAGCAGCGCAGGCAGGCTCATTGCAATGCATACACTGCCGCTTAATGAATACCTTGCCTTTCTCCGTTTCATACGTATTCACAACAGTATTACACGTTTCATTTGTTTTACGTATTGCGGCGATCTCTTTAGATGGCAATGGGGCAGGTAATCCATGCGCATCTGCACAATCAAACTCGCAACCACGGCAACCCTTGCATCGGGTTGCATCATACAAAATTCCATTAAATTCCACATCGGTTTCGCTTTTAGGTGTTGCTGTTACTTTCTCCCCTATAGCAAGCGTAATTCCCGTAACACCCAGCAGCTTTAAAAAACCTCTTCGTTGAATGCCCATAATTTCAAAATTTGTCAGGTTAATAACTTGAAAAAATTAACTATTTGATTATTATCAATAAATTTTGTTTGAAAATCTTCCCATACTTCAGGTCCGAAATCGGCAAGAACGTTATCTTTCAATGCTCCTCCATCCTGCAATGTAATAACCGAATATTCAGCATTATTGGTTTTTAATACTGCCGCAAAAAAATCTTTTAATCTTGAAAATTCATCTGTTAACCATGTTTTGTATTTATCTGCCATGGTTAGAAATTGGATTTCAAGTAACCAATTCGTTGGTTCAATAGTGTATATCCAACCTTCTTCATAAGGAGCAGAATTGAGCAGCGAAGAATTCGTAGTCAGGGTTTCATTTTGAGTTTTGATCGTTCCAGATATAGGCGCATAGATGTTCAACTGTTTGCCTTTCTGTATAATGCAGAATAGTTGGTCGCCTTTTTTGATCTTTTCTCCAGCTTTTCTCATCTCAATGCGCGTTACTGGTCCAGTAACATGAGGTAGAAAATCGTCAATACCAATTTTCACAGTGCCATCTTTTTTCATAAAGGCCCAGGTATGAGTTTTATCAAAATAGATTCCTTTGGGGATGATTACAGAATTCTCGTCAAATACATTGGACATTCGAGAATTAGTATCCTTAATAACTGCTTCTTTGTTTCGGATTCGCCGGGTCACCATGTCAAATACAAAACCGAATACTACGAAAACAAATAGAACGGTTAATATCATTTTTAGAAGTGCATTGACTTCATTCGTTGGAGCAACCGCATAAACAACAGGTTCATTGATTTTATCTAACTGTGATTTTATTTCGCTGGATACGAGGTCGCTATAACCATTTGTTTTTAGAAAGTTCTGTCCGTCTGTGAGCACCCAACTAAGAAATGCCAATTCAGTTACTTTTTTTGGTTTTTGAGAAGATACAGAATATATATTGCCGGATAATGCCTTGGGATATTTTCCGATCCAAACTCCTCTTGAAAATGCCTGCAGATTATCGTATATGTTTTCCATATAGTCGATTTTCCCATTACCGTTTTTATCGATTGGCACCAATTTAATATTCTCGGCTAAATTTTGATTTTTAGGATCCATTATTTGAACCAGTCGGCAAAAGCCAAAAGCATTCGGGTCTTTTTGTATCGCAGAAATCATTTCTTGTCCGCTGGAAATTTTAATTCCTTTTGTGTTAGGTTGATTTATTTTCAGAAAATTTGCAACCCCTGACTGAATGGAAGGATCATTTATAACATAGAAATGGAAAGGGATCTCCGGATTATTTTGAATATTGTCCAGGAGCATACCCCAATTTTGCTTTTCAGGGTTTTCAAGAATCCTGGCTAATTTTTCAGCAGTAATGCCTTCTTGATAAATTTTATCCCGGAATGGATTCGCGGCATTCATTACTGGCACAATCACGTCGCGGCCCACAACCATATTCCAAACGGATTGATTGTTCAACGTATTATATGTATCGTCCGCAATAAAACCAATTCCTTCTTTAGTATTCAATCTGTCAGAGATCTCATTATTAGCAGCTTTAACCACATTGATTTTCAAATTCGGATTTAAACTGCCATATTCGTTTACCCACGTCATCGTCAGATTATAAAGATCCGGTGAGGTAAATACATCTAAAGATCCTTGCGGAGTTGGAGCGTTTCCGGGTGTTACTTCTTTACTGTCTAAAATACTGTAATTTAGCAGTAATAATCCAATTATTAAACAGATCCTGGTTTTCATGATTTCCCTTTTTTTAATGATACAAGAGGGTATTCAATTATAATGCCAAAGGTTAAAAAGAGTGCTAACAATCATGATAACAATACAATACGATTGGTTGTGTTTAGTAAATATACAATGGAAGTGATGAAGAAATCAACACTTTTTAATTAAAATATATTTAAAAACAAGAAAATCAATAACATACGGAAGGTGCATAGAAACTATACACGTGTTGAGTAAGTCAACAGTCTCCCCCTTTTTTTTATCCGATTCAATGGGCTAAGTTGCCGGCGCATTCTTTAAACGATGCCTGAACAAAAAATATATAGGTCGTAAAATCGATTCGATCTGTAACTATTTTTTTCTCGATTTCGTAAAAAGCTCATTGTTCAATAAATTTTTGTTTAATCCTTTAAAATTTAATGAGATGAAATCAACAGAAAATGCATTAAACTGGTTTGAAATTGCTGTAAATGATATCACCAGGGCTAAAAAATTCTATGACAAGGTTTTCGATATTGAAATGCAACAGATGGACATGAATGGAATGCTAATGGCTTTTTTCCCGTCTGAAAATATGTCTACGAATGTTGGGGGAGGATTGGTACAGCACGAAATGTACAAACCAAGCGCTGATGGAGCTGTAATTTATCTGAATGGAAACCCCGATCTTGCTCTACCCCTTGGTAAAGTCGAAAGCGCCGGAGGTAAAGTCGTAATGCCTAAAACCTTAATCAATGAAGAGATTGGTTATATGGCATTCTTTATTGATACAGAGGGGAATAAAGTGGCAATGCATTCCAATAAATAGGCCGGCCACACAAATTTTAAATAGCTGATTTAGTTCCGGTTAGTTATTATTGCCGTGAGATATTACAAAAACCTCAAATTGTTTAATATTTGAGGTTTTGTTTATTAATAAAATCGCATTCAATTTAAACAATACTGTAGGTAAACATCCTGAATATTTCGCCACTTGTTTTCTATATTCAATAAAGATTTGATTGCCATTTTATCTTAAGGTTCATATTGTACTTATTTTATAATCAAATTTTTAGTATTTTGCTGCCTGATTTTGGCACTTTCGGTGTTCGTCAGTTTTTTGCCCATATAGGTGAGGTTTTCGATTTTAATCCCGGAAACATACTTTTCCTTGCTGAAACCATGAAATACAGAGAATGGAAGTAATCCGCCTACAACCTGAATGTTCTTGAATACAATATTGCTGATCTCTCCACGAAACTTGTTGTGATAGGCCTCTTTCCCTTCAGGTATTTTTTGTACACCATCCCATGCGCCATGCAGGTAGTTTTTCTTAATAAACTCCGGATCACGTATACCGTCAGGACCCCACTGTGAAAAGAAGATTGCTACATCAAACAGTTTTTGCCTGCTGTCTTCAACACGGATATTCTCGAAAACCAAGTCGTGAACATGAGACTGACCGGCATTGTGGATGCTCATCGTAGCGCCATCTTCCACATGAATAATGTCGATGTTTTCGAAGTGGATATTCTGAACTTCATTTGAATACAATTCAAAACCAATTTCAATCGCATTTCCCCAGATGGAATTCCAAAACGTACAATTTTTGACCTGAATGTTATTTGTTGGTTGATCTGCAGGATAATTGCCTCCTGATTTTATGGCAATGCAATCGTCTTTGGTATGGGCGAAAACACCATCGACAACTACATTGGTGCACCTGAAGATATCCATTCCATCATCGCTGCCACTTTCGCTGACTATGCGGACACGATTAATCTCGGCCTTGTTGCAATGGAACAGGGCAATTTGCCAGGTAGTGGCATTGTGTAAGGTAATATCTTCAATCTTAATATTCTCACAATCTGTCAAACTGATAAACCGATTGTCGCAAGTTGGATCAGCTTTATTGAACGACCCATCCAGAATTCCCCTTCCGCAGATTTTGATATTTTTCTTTCCTTTTGCAAACAGATATCCCTGAACCACAGCCCCTCCCTCAATATAAACAGTCTGGTTATCTTGCAATTCAAGTTTCACGTTTTTGTAATGTTTACCACCCTCAAACCAAATTACGTTCTTATCCGACTTCGAAGGCCGTTTAATTTCAGGTCTTCCGGCAAAAATAAATAGGGGTTGCTGCCTGATACGGCCATTCAGCTCCAGACTAAGATTTTCGGGTTTATTCATTTTAAAACTGAACGAATTATCGTCTGTGTATTCAGCTTTTAAACCTGTCCTAAGCGGACGAATATCAACCCAACGAACGTCATACATCGTATTTACTTCTACTTTTGCATCACCCTGAAAGTCAAAAATAGCGTAGGAAGCGATTGGTGTGTCGAAAACCGGAACCGGAGTTCCGTTTACCTTAACCTGGTAATATTTAGTAGACGCATACCCTGTTGGGGCTTTCCATGTAGTAATTACAGAAAAAGCACTCACGGCTGGCAACAGGAATAAAAATAAGAATAAAGTTTTCATGATCAGAAGTTTAATTTGGTTGTAATTTTTTTACAATTCAGTATTTGCCCACAAATTACTGGTTGACAGTTCAACAGCCTTCATTAGATTTTTCTTTGCGGCGTTTGTGTTGCCAAGTCCCTTTTCGCCAAGACCTATCAAAAGGTATGCATTTGATAACTGCACATTCTTTGTTTCCTTCTCCCCAAATTTTGCAAAGAAATCAATCTCAGCGCCTTGTTTCGACCGGTTATTACCAGCGTCTATCAGCTTATTGAAATTATCGGCCGCTTTTGCCTTATTGCCAAGTTTTAGATGGCTTAAGCCTTGATAGTAGATAATATCGTTAGGCTCTATAATGGATTGATCAGTTGAAAATGTATAGTAGGTTTTAGCCTTGACCTTGTTGCCCAAAACTTCATAAGCCAGTCCAATAAAGTAATTGACCTGTGGACTTCTAACATCACCCATTCTTGATTTTGAATTTTCCGGAGTTTCAATTGCTGCAAGGAATTGTTCAAGTGCCTGCTCATTCTTCTTTTCCGTTAGGTATTTTTTCCCCAGCAATAAGTGCGCATCAACTGTAATGTCACGAACTCTTGAGCTCCCTTCGCGGAAATGGAAAATACTTTTATTTAAATATTCCACTGCTTTTTCGGGCTTGCCGGCAAGATTCAAAACCATGATCTCACGAACAAAGGCATCGTCACGCTGCCTGACTATTTCATTACTTCCCGCAAAAAGCAGCGCTCTTTTTTCAATTGGTGCATTGCTTATTTCGTAAAGCGGATCCAACTCAGCGTAGTAAACCGGTTCATCCTTTTTAAGGGCAAATGCTTTTTCGTAAGCGTTGATTGCCTTTGGAATATCCTGGGAGTGTTGGTAATAACCCCATCCCAAATTCCGCCATGCTATCGCCAGTGAAGGGTCAAGTTTAACTGCAATCTCCCAATTATCAATGGCTTTTTGTGGCTGCTTGTCGTAAAGCAAATTTCCAAGGTAGTAGAAAGGTTTTGAATCATTAGGATCGTATTTAGCGGCAAGATTCAGCACTTTTACATCTTCTAGCCGGAATGGGAATCCATAATCAACCGTTTGAGATGATGCTTCCTTAAAGTATTTTTCCGCTTCCGATCTATTCCCTTTTTTATCGTGAAGATATCCCAAATAGTAACTGATCATCTGATTCTTTCCTTTGAAACGCAGAAGTACATCTTCACATTCCGTAAAAAGTCCGTCATTCAGATATCCGACAGCGAGTTCAAGATAATTCTGATCAAAATCACGCATTTTCCGGTTAAGGCTGACAAGCAATTCTTCGCTTGCTTGCGTATTTCCTGACGCTTTTGCCAAAAGATAATTCTCATTTCCTGCCCGAAAGTCAAGCGGATCTTTTTCTGTAATACCGGCCAATGTGGTCGTGGCACCATCAAAATCACCGAGTTTTCGCTTTAAGGATGCCTTGAGATTTATTGCGCTATTATTTACGGCATTTGTCGAAAGCGATTCATTTACTTGTCCCAAAGCTTTTTGGAAGTCACCTTTTAGACATGATATCCTTGCCAATTCGAGGTAGGCGGCTGAATGCCACGCATAATCCCAGGTTGCACGGTAAAGCGTATCAGCAGTTTCATCGTATAGTTCAAGCTCTTTGAGCGTTAAACCCTGGAGATACAGCGCCTCACAATTCGATGGCCTTGTGTAATCTTTTGTCAGCCTTTTTATTGCGGTTCCGAAGAAGCCTCTTGCGATGTTGTATTCCCCATTTTTGAGATGAATATTTCCGACTGCAACATTGGTTCGGATATCATTTGGATCGCGTTTTAAAGCTTCGCCAAAGTAGTCCATTGCATTCAATGTCGGGTTATAAAATTGAAGTATCCGGCTGCCTGCCAGGTATAATTCTTCAATGGTTTGCATATCTTTTGCCGGCACCGGTTTCTTTACCTCTTCCGGAAGTTTGCCGGCTGCCTTTTTCTCAACTGGCTGATAGGTAACCAATACTTCGTTGTTCTCCAGATTGACCATTTCGGTAGACAGATCAGTCAGATCAAAAGTTCCGTCAATTTTTACTGAAGTTGTGAAAGCAGTTTCCGGAGAGATTTCTACTATTTTCTCATAAACGACGACATCTTTTCTTTTCAGGATAATTTTTGCCTTGCTCACTTTTTGAGTGGAATAATATCCCAGGAAGACTTTGTTATCGTCTCGCTTTTCAAGATTCACCGCCCCATTGAGATTCGCATTTTTGAATCCCTGTATATCTTTTACCGGATACCAGTATTGCTTGAATGATTTAACTTCATAGGGTTTGATCCAGCTGTAATCGGGTTGATTGTCGGAAAATGCTCCTACCATGATTTCAACGTAAGGACCATCATTTTCAGTCAGCCGACCTTCGGTTGCCTGGCCACGTTCGCCTGAACCCCATTCCCATAACTTCGCACCTTTCACAATGTTGTGGTCTCCAATCTGCACCGTACCCGTCTCTTTCCCATGATCATACGCACCCATGAAATCCTCTTTCAGATCATATGCGAAGTACGAATTCTGGTTGATCGAATTTTTCCACCAGCTCAGGTCAACGCCTTTCGTAAAGTCTTCTCCGTTATATACTTCAGTAGAAATGGGCCAATTGGAAAAACTGTTTTTGGCATGATAAGTAACCTGGATCACACTTGGCGGGAAGATGACCTGGTAATCCTTGTTGGTATGAGCTGCCACATTTGCCCAGAATAAAAAAGTATTGGTGTAAGGAGTTGGGTTGTGGATCTTCACCTCGGTCATGTAATACGATTTACCCGGGAATGCAGTAATCCCGATCGTCCATCGCATCCGATGGCGGGGTTCCGTTTCTCCAATCCAGATGGTTTTACTGCCGTCTTTATTCTCTGCAAGGTCATAGTCGACCGGAAGCATCGTTGAGGCCCGGTGGTGGTGAATCACGCACCATTCAATGCCTCCAGAAACCCACGCTCCGGTCATCCCGATATTGGATGGTTTAACAACATTGTTTTTGTAGATAAAGTTGTATCCGTTGGTCTTATCGGTTCCATAGTATAGTTTGCCCCCAATCTCAGGAGTAACACATAACTTAATGTATTCGTTTTCAAGTATGATTGCTTTCCATGCATGATCTTCCTTCTCATTTGAAATCATATCGTTCAGTGCATACGGATATATGATTTTTGAAGCACCCTGGTAGGATTCATCCTTAAAAAACATCGGATTTTTATCGGGAGGACTCACTTTATAAGTTGGTATAGTCCACATTTTTTCCGATACTTTTACCTGCCCTGTCAGGGTCTCAGGTTGCAAAAAAACGAATACTGTTAGGCACACAAAAAGTGGGAAACATCTGAAATTTGCAGAATTCATTCTTGGTAAGTATTAGCTGGATTAACAGAGGTAAATGGGAGTGTAATTTGAAGTCTGTCTGATTAAAATTAAGCCTAATACAAATCTACAAAATTTATCTTTTCTCAATCCTTAAATGCTTTTTAAGATAGATTTTGGGTTTTGTCAAGGGCGGCGGAGGAAC
>Ga0209386_1000532_pt1 | contig 18383 bp, 18 predicted proteins | sample NGEPertwo_FD_184510 | JGI IMG/M metagenome (GOLD analysis project Ga0209386, IMG submission 184510) | Arctic peat soil microbial communities from the Barrow Environmental Observatory site, Barrow, Alaska, USA - NGEE Permafrost154B-two... | ecosystem: Environmental > Terrestrial > Soil > Wetlands...
CCCACGACCCAAGCAAAAAGCTTCCTTTCCCTAAAGCCCAGCCATGTGCCACAGATACAACCAATCTGCGTAATGAAGTGAAGCCCAAATAACCAAAGCACCGGTAATGATTCCTGGGACCCATAAAAAGGCTCGGTAACGCCCACCAATACGCCGGATATCATGGATCCGAACAGGCAGAAACAGAAATGTCAGGAAAATGTAACCAAGAATTGGAACATAGAACGGGACTCCCAAGGGTATTAAGGCCCACCCAATTGAGACCAATACAGCAAAAAAGTAACGTCGTTCCAACCAATAGACGAGGGCTACTGAGTGCGGAGTATCCGGCAAATGTGGAGCAGCCACACCAACCTGTAGCAACCGAATTAGCATAAACAACACGCCTAGCAATCCCCAGATAAGCCATGGGGACTGAGCCTGTAATAAACTAATTCCTGGCCATAAATGTGATAACCACGGATTCTGGGGGATGGAGATGCTAAATATTCCAGAAGTAACCAACCCCGCCAGCAAACCTTGGCGGGCAAGAACAAACAATCCATTCCAAAACCAAGCATTACGCAAACGGCGTTTCGGTTTTCGTTCAAAGATTTCTTTATACCGCCAAGTGACCGACCGGATGTTCATCCATAACAGAAAAATCATCAACAATGACCACGAACCTGCAACAAACTGTTCCCTAGCCCATTTAACACTTGTGGTAGGAGGGGATTCTGTCGACACTCCCCCCCATACTCCTTGCAGCTTGTTTCCCTCAATATACAGGGATTGCTCAGGTGAAATACCCGTGAGAACTGCTGGCGTGGTTTTAATGGCGAAAGGCAAAGCTGGTTGGACCGCTTTCGCAGCCTCACGAAGATACGTTTGGGCCAAGGGACCCGACTCTAACCCTTTTCCTACCGTCCAAGCCCAGAGGGACGGATGAAGCATCTTACTGGCTATGACTTTTCGAAAAACAATCGGTTTAGGCAATCGACTTGAAGGAATAAACTCTACGGGCAATTCAGCCCAAACTCCCATACCCACCCGATCAGCGGCTTGTAGCCATAGTTCATCGGGGATCTGACCAATAAAGTAAATAAGGTTAATTCCTTTTTGTTGTTGAGAGAGTAGCCACGCCTCCGGTTGCCCAGTATGTCTGATATTCGACTCCTCCTGGACCGTTAAAGCCTCCCCCTTAATGGGGATGACCTCGCCATTTAAGACCCACTTCCCAGAAGTAAGATCGATCGAACGAAGGCCTAAAGGTAACGCCAAATCATCAAGGTCACCCTTGCTGTTCGTCACCTTTAAATACAATTGATAGAGAAACGGTGCTTGCAAGGTCCAGCGTTTGGCGTCCGGTACCGTAAAGTTCAAAGTGACAGTTTGACTGTCTGACCCTTCTTTGGCGTTGACGGTAAGGATCTGTTCTTCTATGCCCGCTGACCCATCCGAAATCACCCCAGTGACGATCCACGGTCCTTCTAGGGAAACGCCATGATGTTGTATGGACGTATTCACAGTGATTTGAGCGGTATTTTCTACCCAAGTGACCTTGACCTCTGGAGACATGAGTGCCGTTTCCACCGCTGCTTCTAAGCGAACGTTACCGGTAATTTTTCCTGATTTTGGCCAATCCATCCCTAGGAACATGGTGCGTTGTCCTGTGCTTCCTGCAAGTTCTACTAACAGAACGTTATCCTCTCCGTAGCGAAATGACTTGGCAGGAATTTCGATGACATCTGCACCGCCACTTCCTTCAAACTCACCAATTATTTGGCTATTTGTACTTCCGTTTAAATAGACCTTGGCATGTCCCTGGACACCATTAAAGGTAAGCAACATAGTCCGGGAGCTCCATTCTCCTGGGATTCGAAAACGTTTAGCCACGACTGAAACTTTCTCACTTGACGGTAAGGTTATCGGTGGCCCATAAGTGATTAATGACGGATCAGGGTTTGCCTTTGTAGGTTGTGATTCGGTTGTCCAAGCTTGACGCAACGATGAGAACTTATCCCAACTCCCGTTTAGATCCTGCGAATACCGTGCCGCGCTTAAAGCACTTTGCCCTGTTTGAAGCGGTTCTCCTATCGGACTTTGCCAATCCCACCAGAGTGTACCTATTGTCAATGCCAGTAAGGCAATAAAGATCATTAATCGACGATTAAACATACTGTAGCCCCTCATTAATTACTCATAATTATATATTCGTGCTCAACTTCGAAAAACCTTGCTATGAAAAAAATAAAGCCCATTGGCAACTGGCTCATAGAACCAACTCTCCAATGGGTACAACAAATATTTGATGATTAATTAAGTACCTCTTCCTTGCGACAATCTGGGCAAATACCGTAAAATTCCATGCGGTGTCCCATAATTAGAAAACCTGATTTATCCATAACTTCTTGATCCATATCGATTAAGGGACGATGGTAATCGGCCACCATACCACACTTGGAACAAACAATATGATAATGATTTCTTGGGTTGCCATCAAAACGACTAGACATATCACCATAAGACAATTCCAATAGATGCCCATGCTCTTTAAGCATGTTGAGTGTATTATAAATCGTTCCCAGACTAACCCCTGGAAATTTCGCCTTAACGTGCTGATAAATTTCATCCGCAGTGGGATGAGCCTTCGTTTCGAGCAAGAACTCTAAGATTGCCTGTCTCTGTGGCGTAAAACGTACGCCTTTAGTCTTTAGTTGCTTTAGAATCTCAATTGCTTCCAACATGTCAGCATCTCCTTTCACTGTCTTCAACTTTAAAATTATTTCTAATTTGATTTTAGATTAAATAAGGAAATTTGTCAATGAAAAAGACGAGTATCATCATCAATACTCGTCTTAAGTAGCCTACAAGTTATTAGATTACTCGGCTGGATTTGGTGCTTCTACTGGACAAACAGCAGCGCAAGAGCCACAGTCGATGCAGAGTTCTGCATCAATAACGAATGTATCATCGCCTTCACTAATTGCAGAAACGGTACATTCCCCTTCGCAAGCTCCGCAACTAATGCATTCAGAGTTGATAACGTATGCCATGCACAACATCCCCCTTTTTTCACAATCTAGGAATTAATATACCAAAGCTTCGCCTAAAAGGCAAGTAAATAATATTATTACAGGCAATAAAAAAACAGACCTCAATTGTAAAACTTATTTCCACCCCTAGTTGTCTCAACTGTGGAAGTTAGTCTTACAAATTAGAGGGTGGCTTTTAGTCTTGCAAATCTGCCTTACCACACTTTCCCTTAACCATCTTAGCTACCCACCTCTCAAAACGTTCAAAGTGTCAAGGACAAGGCCGCAATGCGGTGCGAAGCATCCTTGATATTTTGAACGTTTTAAGAGATAATTTGGCTAGATGGTAAGGACAAAGCAGGGTGGAAATTACCTTTTCAAAAAAACGGTTATTTTTTCGTCCTTGATTTTTTGTACCCAAAATCTGCTGGTAACTAATATTTTCTAGTCAGAAGCAAACAATCTACTCCAAAACTATGAGGATAAACAACTATTATATACACAGCTTTATTAAGTCATTATCACTGGTGGAAGTTAGTCTTACAAAGTGGAAGTTAACTTTTCAATTCACCATTTTTTTATTATACTTCTATATTTGAGATTGCAAGAGTAATTTCTGGATTTTATTTACGAAGAATTATGGGTTAGACATGCAGATTATGTGAAGTTAAGTGATTCACTTAATGTTTCTTTTTTACTTACTTGGGTCTTCAAGTAACGTGAGGCCCATGCAAAGATATTGGTATAACACGCTCATATATTAACAGGACATTCTCCCTGAAGGGATGAATGTCCTGTTAAAACTCTTTTTCTACAGTCTCATTTTCCAGACTAAGAACTATAATTTTGTATTCTTAACCTTGATCGTGAGTTTTGCCTCGCGAAGTGATCTAGCTAGTTTTTTTTGAGCTTATTATCTGCCATTTCTTCCATCTCATCATCAATGTCCATTAGTGCAGTTAACCATTTCGCACGGTTCTCTTGATTTTCAGCTAAATTAGTAAACACTCTTTCGCGCTCTTTTAGTAAAACTTGTGTTCGATTCATACTAGTTGCACACTCCCCTCTTGATTATTTATAACAAATAAAAGCATTACAATTCATTAGGTAAGTTGTTTTACGCACTTGCCTGAAAAAATTATATTTTCAGTTTATTGCTTGAACATAATAGTACAATGTCCAGCAATATATGTCAAGTGGTAATATTTACTTTCACAAGCTATCTATCCCCAAATGTCGAATTCACTTATGCGATCGTCAAATAAAGTGCGCCACTAACTAATTGTGAAATTCATAAACCGTGCCTTCCGATGACATGGTATCTATAGTCTTCTGACAAAGGTATGTTTAGGATTCGTTACTACCCAAACGCAGCAATAATTTCCAACGCAAACATTAGCTATATTAGCTCATGTATCCGCCCTGAATACAGAGTCGATATGAGCTAATATTTCTGTTGGTTTTATACTCTTATTCTAGACTCAATATGAAAAGGAGCTGCCTTTAAATGAGCGTCCTTAGACGTCATTTAAGGACAGCCCTTCTCTATTTCTTATTAAACAAACTACCCGCATTGGCCGAGTAACCCTCATTTTCAAGTTCCTCTTGAGGAATGAAACGCACTGCAGCGGAATTGATGCAATATCGTAAGCCTGTAGGTGTGGGGCCGTCGTTAAAAACATGGCCCAGATGTGCTTCTGACTTCGTGCTTACCACTTCCGTCCGGTGCATAAAATGACTCGAATCCTGCTTATCTTTAACCACCTCTGGCTGAAGCGGTTTAGAAAAGCTGGGCCACCCACAACCTGAATCAAATTTATCTTCAGAACTGAAAAGAGGCTCACCAGATATTAGGTCAACGTAAATACCGACTTTGTTATTATCCCAGTATTCATTTTGGAAGGCAGGTTCGGTACCCTTATTTTGAGTTACTTCATATTGGAGCGTAGTGAGCTTGGCCTTTAATAATTTATGTTCTTTCTGTTGATTCCAGTGCTCTTTTAGAAAAGCGTCCCTGCCTGATCCTTGACGATATGCACTGTATCTTAAGGGGTTTTTGGAATGATAGTCCTGATGATAGTCTTCTGCCGGATAGAACGTTGCAGCTGGAATGATTCCAGTCACAATTGGATGATCAAATCTTCCACTTTCCTCAAGAACCCTCTTGGACTCTAACGCCTCTCGATGCTGGTCCTCATTGTGATAAAAGATTGCTGTGTGATAGGGCTGTCCTTTATCACAAAACTGCCCCTCAGTGTTTGTCGGGTCGATCTGCTCCCAATAAATCTCCAGTATTTTCTTATACGGGAATAGTACCGGATCGAATGTGATCTGGACGGCCTCATAATGCCCCGTCGCCTTAGTGCAGACATCTTCGTAGGTTGGATGGACCAAAGTCCCCCCCGTATAACCAGACACTACTTTTATAATACCTGGTGTTTCCTCGAACGGTTTCACCATGCACCAGAAGCAACCTCCAGCAAAGGTAGCAAGTTGAGACTCTTTATAAGCCATATTCTCATCCATTCCTTTCCTATTCTAATGCGCTCGCTATTCTTCATTTACGTCGTTAACTTCACGAATTTTACTTTCGAGAGACTTTTCAATGACCTTAACCTTAGTAATTCTAAACCCTAGAACCTCCAAAACTTCAAAGTTAAACCCATCGGAATAAACAACATCCCCCTTAACGGGCTTTCGACCGATCCGTGAAAATACATAGCCGCCTATTGTAGAAACTGTATCTTCATGTAGTTGAATCTTCAACATTTCTGAGACTTCTTCCAGTAAAACTCGTCCATTTAGTATATATTCATTTTCAGATATTTTCTGAATTTCGGGCTGTTCAGACTCAAACTCATCAAAGATTTCCCCCACCAATTCTTCAAGCATATCCTCAAGGGTGACCAGCCCTGCTGATCCGCCGAATTCGTCGACAATCACCGCCATATGGGTTCGTTGGCTTCGCATTCTCTGTACAAGATGAGAAATAGGCATTCCCTCAGGAACTGCCAGGATATCTCGCTTAATATCAGTAATATATTTCTCCCCAGGCTGTTCCTGTAACCGAATGATGTCCCGCATATGGACTAACCCCACAACGTTGTCTCTATCATCGTCACACAACAAATAACGTGTATGTCCGTATTTTTTCAATACCTCAAGAATCTCCTCAAACGTATCCTGTATGAAAAGGCACACCATATCTTGGCGCGGAATCATCACCTCACTAGCAATGCGGTCCGAGAATTCAAAGACATTATCCAAGAGTTTACCTTCCATTGTATCTAGATACCCATGCCTTTGACTGGCATCCACCAACATTCGAAGTTCTTCTTCACTATGTGATAAATCAGCTTCATTGGCCGGTTGAATTCTCATGATGCGCAATATCAAGATAGCTACATGATTGAGTGCCCAGATGACAGGATAAAATATAAAGTAAAAAGCCTTTAAAAATCCCGCGGTAGCGAGCGCAGCGCTTTCGGCCTTCTGGATTGCAATCGATTTAGGCACAAGTTCTCCCAGAACAATGTGTAAGATCGAGATAATGAAGAAGGCTATGGCTGAAGCAACGGTATGAGTATAGATCAGACTCCACCCACCAAAACCGACAAACAACGGTTGGATGATGGTCGCAATGGCTGGTTCTCCTAGCCAACCTAAACCCAAGGAAGCAAGGGTAATACCAAACTGACAGACGGAGAGGTAAACATCAAGTTGTGATGCAACATCAAGCGCTGTTTTTGCTTTCCGTGAACCATTCTCCGCAAGTTCCGCCAAACGTGTCTTACGAACTTTAACCATTGAAAATTCAGCCGCTACAAAAAAACCATTGACTAATACTAACAATAAAGCAATGAAAACCCTAAGGATACTCCCGAACAGACCTTCGATGATTGTTAATCCTCCTTTATCTCAAAAACATAATAATAGCATTTACAAAAAGGTAAAAATGTAAGCATCGTATTAAAGATCATCTGAGTGAGCTAGTCCTTAATTTTAGCCTTATACCCTTTTGAAACATGCGATGCATCGCAGAATGGTTTGTTGCGTGATTTTCCACATCTGCAGAGCGTGACCTGATTCCTGACCGCGTAGGCAGAACCGTCACACGACTCGATGGGAATACCACCTCTTACCCATATTGGCCCGCTGACCTTTTTGTCAGGATCCTCGATGATCCCTATTGAAGGCTCATAGGGTGGTTCTAAAGCCTTCCCTGTCTTTTTATCCCAAGCAATTAATCTGCCAGCTGGACAATCCCAAGCACCCTGGATTGCGCTTGCACGGTATTCCGGGTTATCGGACTCTTCAGTAAGATCCCAAACGCCTCCTTCTTTTCGATGACAAAAGCGGGCCAGAGCGCACAGTTTCTGCGCATCTGTTAGAATAAGATCTGGGCCCGTAATGATTTCAGGATTTTCTAGAAAGTCTCCTTGACTAGCTGTTTCTGTGCCATCATATCCAATCTTTTGGTGGGTTCCGTCGCAATATGGGCTGTTCGACGATTCCCCACAGCTGCAAAGCGAATACTGCTCTTTTACGTGAAAACAAGCGTCCTCTTCCCATTTGACAGCATGTCCTTGTTCATCAACTATAATGGTTTGCTTGGACATTGGTATATTACCCAACACTAGATACGGGCCATTTTTAACAATTTTTATTTTTGGGCTTTGCGGATTTCCGGACATATTAGTCCCTCCTAATATAACTCAAACATGGACGTAAAAAGTACGTCCATGTTTAGTAACGCAGGTATATTATATACTAAACTATTCTTTTTCGCTCAATAGCTGTTATGAAGTAATATAAGTCATGATCTCATCTATTTGAGACTTCTTCGCAAATCCACTGTAATATTTTTAAACAAACTTATTGTTTATTGTCTATTGTTCGAAGACCCCATCGCCCAGGCCTTTAGGGGTAAAAATTTTCTTTAATAACAGAGTAAACGCCCCAATAGCAATAGCATTTTCCCCTAATTTCGAGATGGCGATAGAGACTGCCTGGGCAGGTTTGGCCAGTGCTCGTTTTTCAACCGTCATTCTTAAGGAACCCATGATAAAATCAGCCGCTTCGAAAACTCCTCCGCTTAATATAATGAGAGAGGGATTGAGCGTATTGATCAGATTAGCAATCCCAATCCCCAGATAACGACCAGTGTCTTCTAACACATCCATTGCGACTTGATCATTTTTCATGGCTGCCAAGAAAAGCATTTTCCCATCAATTAATTCCAGGTTTCCCTGCACCATGTCCTCGAGGATTGACTTCTTTCCTAAGCGAATGGCTTGCTGAACTCTCCTAGCAAGTGCCATGTTTCCTACCAAGGTTTCTAGACAGCCGTAATTTCCACAGCTGCATTTGAGTCCGTTGATATCTATGACTGTATGTCCAATTTCGCCGGCTGAATAGGACGTTCCAGGATACAACTCATGATTTAAGATAATACCTGCTCCAACGCCTATTCCAACCCGGAACAAGATAAAATTAGGAACGTCTTTTCCTTGACCAGACCAACCTTCCCCTACAGCCTGAGCTCGTATATCACTTTCCACTTCAACGGGTAAATCGAACTTCCCCTTTAGGTAGGCTTTAATAGGGATGTCACGCAAATTAAGATGAGGCGCAAAGATTAAAACACCTTGTTCAGAGTCAACAAGCCCCTGCACACCCACGCCAATACCTAAAATGGCCTCTTTCTTCGTATTATTTTCTTTGATAGCCTTGATGACTTTACTGACCACATCTTCCAGTGTTTGTAAAAACTGTTCACCCGTCGAATTCTCAGCATAGGTTGTCTCTATTTGGGTCATCACGTTTCCGTCTAGTGTGGCGGCCACTCCCTTTACTTTCTTCGGTCCAGCATAAACGCCAACGACATAGAAAGCAGTTGAGTTAATACTGAGCAGAATCGGTTTTCTACCACCTGTAGACTCACCCAGATTTGTTTCTACCACCAATTTTATGTCAATCAATTCTCCCACAAGATTGGTGACTGTGGGGGGAGTTAGCTTGGTTAATTTAGCGATCTCTGCTCTCGAAATGAGGCCATGCTGTCTAACCACGTTAAGAATTGCCGATTTATTCAGGGATTTCATGCCCTGAAAACTCCCCACTGGAATTAGTTCACCCACGTTTTCACTCCCCTTGTGTGAATTCATAGATTAATTTTATCTGATTAGGATATCAGGACGAAGGTACGCCATCTATGTCCTTCGCCCTGGGAAAAGCCTTATCTTCTGGATCTTCTCAAGTACCGTCATCACTTAATAAACCCATGTGGATGAAGCCGCTGCCAGTCCCAAGCTGTTTTTAGAATCTGCTCCAAGCGATTGAATTGAGGTTTCCAACCTAACTCTGCGAGCGCCTTTTCAGAAGAAGCAATTAAGACGGCAGGATCACCGGCTCGCCGGGGAACGCGTTGAATTGGGATGGCGTGCCCGGTCACCTCTCTCGCTTTTTGGACAACTTGCAGGACAGAAAATCCTTCTCCATTGCCGAGATTGTAGACAGAGCTTTTTTGTGTTTTCCTCAGTTTCTCCAACGCAAGCCAATGTGCCATCGCCAGATCGGTGACATGAATGTAGTCTCGAACACAAGTCCCGTCAGGTGTAGGATAGTCATCTCCAAAAATCGACAGAGATTTCCGTTGTCCTAAGGCTACTTGCAAGATGATGGGAATCAGATGACTCTCTGGGCGATGGTCTTCTCCAATATGCCCCTCGATATGGGCTCCTGCGGCATTAAAATAGCGTAGGGCTACTGAAGACATCCCATAGGCTTGTCCACACCATTTCAACATGTTTTCTATGGCAAGCTTCGTTTCTCCGTAGGGATTGGTCGGCTCCTTCGGATCTGTTTCCAGGATTGGAATGCTCTTAGGTTCTCCATAAGTTGCAGCCGTCGAAGAGAATACGATCTTTTTCACGCCATGTTTCTCCATACCCACCAGCAATCTTTGAGCAGTAATAAGATTATTATCGTAATATTGAAGGGGTATTTGAACACTTTCCCCGACTAAGGAATCAGCGGCGAAATGCACCACCGCTTCAATGTCGTGGTTCGAAAACACTCTGTCCAATAGCTTTTCATCACGGATATCTCCTTGATAGAAAGTCTTTGCTAGCACGGCGTCACGATGTCCTTTTTGTAGGTTATCTAATACGATGACCTCTTCACCTTGGGCCATAAATTCTGCCACGGTATGACTACCAATATACCCTGCTCCCCCTGTTACTAAAACCGCCATTGTCTTCTACCTCCCTAATATTTCGCGGGCTCCATCCCCGCTGTCGCTCTTGTAAAACGTTGGTGTCAAACCAGCCCCAGTCATTCTTGTACTTATGTACCCTAACACCTGACTCTCCTGGTCAAAAAGAGTGTCTAATTCCCAACCGTTCAATTCATATATGTAGCGTAAAGATTCATGTGATTACAAAACGTACACCCACCGTTAGGCATATTGGGTTGACTCTGTCATTGTAGCCCCTCCCAAAAAAAAAGAGAAATAAGTTAATTAATTTAATTAACTTATTTCTCTTTATCATATTATAGATGTATCCGTCTGTCCACGACAAATCATCGTTATGCTCCGGATCAGCTTCTGACTGCACCGCCGATCCAGAACTTCATTATTTAACCCTCCGTAAATTAGTCTGTCTCTTTACTTTTGAAATTGGATAAGTTTTGGCTACTTTTGGCTTCTCACGTTTCTGTAACTTGAGTCGCCGGTTTACTGACCAATAACTAAATAAAAATACAATGCCTAGCGCAATCATCAACGTCAAATAGGCCATAGTCACTCACTTCCATCTCATACCGTGTATTTTAGGGTCATCCTCTTATGTTATATTGCTAACTAGCACTTAAAAGCACTCTTTAGATTTAATATATATTAGTAGGACTCAGGAATATTAAAGCTACTGACCTTGAATTATCCTTAATTTAACGTGATTAATTTCAAGGAAATTCCACAAACTAGTAACTCAAACTCAAATCTACATGAAGAGGAGAAAACTAATGAAACTTTACAAATCAATCTTGAAGATTATCCTTGGGACTCTGCTTATTATGGCAAGTTCACCCGTTCTTGTCAACGCTCAAACCCAATTCAGTCGTACAAATGTACCTGCACAACTTTCTATTACTACCACATCAGCAAACGTGAGGTGCGGCCCATCAACTAGTTTTAGGAAGGTTGGGTTAGTGTACAAAGGTCAGATTGTTGATTGTATCGGTAAACTCGGAGGATGGTGGGTTGTTCATTTAGAAAATAATGTCGTGGGCTCAATTTCCGGGAATATTGTTAAACCGTACTATCCACCCACACCGGCACCCACTCCAGCTCCTTCGCAAGTCGAACTCACTGCTGATCAACAACATATGCTAGACCTGATTAACCAAGAACGTTCAAAAGCTGGGGTGGGTGCCCTTAAAGTAGATGCTCAGCTACAAAAGATGGCCCAAGTAAAATCAGATGAGATGGTTGCAAAATCTTATTTCAGCCATACTTCACCGAGTTATGGATCTCCTTTTGAGATGATGAAAAAATTCGGAATCAGTTATACCTCTGCGGGTGAGAACATCGCGGGAAACTCTTCCGTGGATAAAGCACATGCAGCCTTAATGAACAGTCCTAGACACAAAGCGAATATCCTCAAAGCATCGTTCAATTATATTGGGATTGGAGTGACTGCTAGTCCGAAATATGGACAAATGTTTGCTCAAGATTTTATTGGACGATAGACTAATCACAATATCCCTTATCTCGCAATTTTGTGATATGTTCCTTTAAAATCACATCCAAATCTATGCCGTATTGCTCTTCTAGCACAAACATCATTGTAACTGCCGTCTGAGCGACGTCAACCAATTCTCGGGCGACCAGCTGCATGGCTTCTTCTTCTTCCAAGCGTTGTTGTTCGCCGCTGAGCCCCCTGAATTTACCTATGGCTTGCGCTAACTCGCCTGACTCCTCCATGATCTTCAAGGCTGTACCTTCCAAGGATGGACTTAAGCGGTTTAAACGAGGAAGGGTCACGGTCTTGGATGTGAGCAGACCTTCCCGGCATTTTTGATCTGAAGTCATTCTCTGAGCCTCCCACATTCTTCGAAATTGTCAGTATTTCAATTATACACCTTTGACGTGCACTCACCAAAAGGAGAAAGCCTTCTTGCTTTGGCTCCTTTTGGTTCTGTCGATTTTTTAGTTACTTCAATAACCCACGCTAAGCTATCAGACGTTTATTTATCCAATATTTTGCAGGTATTTGTTTTCCTAATCATCTCTAACCCGTTGATGCTCCCCGCAAAAACTAGGCTTAATCAGAAGCATCAGGCCTCTTTGAGTATGTTGTTAACTTGATTATATTGGCAAGTTGTCTTATGATGCAAAAGATAGGATTATATTCAGTTTCGTGAATTTTATCACAATTAGGTGTAGACGGCTACCTTACATTATATAGACTCAAACTCAAACAAATCTATATGCAAAGGGGTGTAAAAAATGAAACAATATAAATTGATGACTCTGATCTCTTGTGTCGCAGTTATTACGATAAGTTCTTTGTTGTACAAAGATGAAATTGTTGATTATATCACTCCATCATCTCTTACCTCCACCGCTCAATCCATTCCGGCTCCAACACCCACCTCTGAGTTAGATCCAGGTTTGGCAACTTCTCCCGATTCAGTTCCTGCTCCAGCATCGGAGTCGACTCCAACTCCAGCAGCGATTCCAACGCCGGCCCCAACGCCAAGCCCAACTCCAGCTGCGGTTCCAAGTCCGGCTCCAACGCCAACTCCCAAACCTGCTCCGAAACCGACTCCCAAACCGACTCCAGCACCCACCGCCACAGCGTCACGCAGTACTGCCCCTTCACAACCCCAACTCAACGCTGATCAACAGCATATGCTAGACCTAATTAACCAAGAACGATCAAGAGCAGGGGTAGGTCCCCTTAAAATAGATTCTAAACTTCAGACTATGGCGCAAGCAAAATCAGATGATATGGTGGCAAAAGCTTACTTTGACCATACTTCACCAACCTATGGTTCTCCTTTTGAGATGATGAAGAAATTCGGAATTAGTTATACTTCTGCAGGTGAGAACATCGCAGGCAACTCTTCCGTCGATAAAGCACATGCAGCCCTTATGAACAGTCCTGGACACAAAGCGAATATCCTCAAAGCATCGTTCAATTATATTGGGATAGGAATGACTGCTAGTGCGAAATATGGGAAAATGTTTGCTCAAGATTTTGTAGGGCGATAAGACCGAATAACAGTTTTTCAACGAATAAAGGGAACCGTCACGGCCTTCATGGCCAGCGGTTCCCTTGTTTCGTTTCAGGAGTCTTCCGTGGTGGACGAAGCTACGTCTTCCATCCTTGAAGCTTTTCAAGGCCATCGTGTACTTCATCGATTGGCAAATTCCCTTTTTCAAGTTCTTCAGGCTTTATTTTCAGAAGCCTTTCGTAAAAAGCTATTCCTTCTGATTGCATAACTTTGTTGTTTTCGCTTTGATCGATCCATTCAAACAGTACGTCTTCTGCCTTATCATAGTTCATAATTCGTTCATAGTAATGAAAAAGCAATTTCTGAGTCTCTTCGGGAAAGGGACATTGCTTTATTTTGTCGATGATTTGATCAATCGTAATTAAGTTGGGGTCTAATTCAGAACTCTGATCTAATAACAGCACCTCGACATAAATATTAAAACTTTTGAGATATAAGTTATAGGCCTGAACTGTCTCGCCCAAACGTTGAAAAACATCCGCTTTTTCTTTCATCAATTCCGCCATAATATAGCACTTGACGGGGTTGATTTCTTTGAAGCCACTTACTAAGCTAATTAAATCTTTATAAGACAGAGTTTTTATGGCCGATTCACTCAACCCTGTAAAATCGTACAAGGCCTCATTTACGACCAGTTCTTGCTCCTCAATCTTATTAGCCGACTTTAACCCAATAATTGTTGCTAGTGCCGTGGTAAATTGTTCGATCATCCTCATGATGTAATCCTTTTGAAACATACGTCCCTCCAAATCTTGTCTCTAAAATGATTTCGACTACCTGTATTATATACGAAATAGCGTTGTCACAGTATTATTATTAGCCCTTCGAGGCTATTCAGACACCTGCTTGCCGCTAATCATTTGAATTTGATGACTATATGCGCCTGTATCTATTTCCAAGCTTTTTGGAACACGAATATAGATAACCTGCCCAAATCCAAAATGCCATGATGAACTGTTCATACTTTCCGAAATTCCGTTTTTGAATTGATCCACAGTAAAGTCAGGATTGAATTTCTTCAAATTCAACACCTGCTGATTATTTGACGGAAAAGACAACGTTCCTTTATTGAATGACATCGCGGGAGGTACAATGAGCTTTGTGATATCAATACCGCCCACAGATTGGGTTCCGGCATAAGTAGATACGTTGATTTCACCGTCATCAACCGCCTTTCGTTCGACGAAAATGCGAGGTAAGTTAGTATTTGGATCTGAATTGAATGCTAATTTGTTGGTCTCTGCTTTAAAGGTTTTGCTACTATTTTTATAGAGTCCTTCCTGCTGATAAAAATCTAAAGGGAAATTATCATCGGGATTAAACAAATCATTCAAAACGTTCTGGTATAGCGTGTTAGCTTGATTGCTATTGGTACTGACCTTAATAAATCCTTCATTCGGTAGAACATATAACATTGGAACCATCAATACTAAAATCCCCACATATAGACCCGCGCAGATAAAACTCCTTTTCCAAGTTAACAAACCGCTCATTCTGGTTCTTAGAAACGGCACGATGTCCCTAATGACTATGACAATGATGAATATCATGAGTGGAAGTAAGATAAAGCTCATGCCTGATAGATTCATTGGTTCACCTCCATTCTGTTAGAAACCAGCATACTAATTCCAAATAGAATCATTGCGGTAATTATAACTTTCAGCGCAAACAAGGGCAACGAAACGTTAACCATATAAAACTCCAAGACAGACTGCCCTAAATGGGTATAGACTCTCAAGGTTCCAAGGATCACGACCGGAATGAGTATTGCAAAAACCTTATTGGCTTGCACCAATAACCCTAAAAAGTAAAAAATCAACGAAACTAAGACAAGGACTAATATTGCTACAACCATCCCATACATAAGATCAGTAAAGGTTAGGTAAAACCCGTCTACAGCCATTGTCGATCGATCAGAGATGAAATACATGACATTTCTTAGAAGTACCCCTCCAAATGTTGATGTTATACCCGCAAAAACACTGGCCGTCATCAAAAATCCGAAGTCTGAAAGGTTGCCTGTGAGCCTGTTTCCTACAAGTGGCGTCTCTAATTGTTTATAGGGCCTTGTGGTTAGCAAGACTGCGACAATGATGATCCAAAGAATAGAAAACACTATCACTATATTTGCCGAATAAGTTTTGAAAGTAACAGATAACTGTCCTGAAGTGCCCGTACCACCTGTTCCAAGTAAAGAGAAAATTAGCGCGAAAACCTGCGTGAGAAGAAGCCTATTAAGCAAGTCTGTATGAGCTTTAAGCTTGTAATAATATTGCTTGAAGGAAATTGACAGCAAACTAACTTCTTTTGAAGACATCATCAATCCCTCCTTTAGTTTTTGACGTTAGATAGACACACAGATCGTCGGTTGAAACTGGGGATACCTCAACGCCACTTTGTTTTATTTGGTCTATATGTTGTTGTATTAACCCTCTTCTGATAACAACGTACAAACTGCCTTGAGCAAAATTTTCTTGGTAGATAATTTCCTTGCCTTCTACAAAACTTAGCACCACTTCGGCATTTCCTCTAAGGCCAACTGCTAATTCCTTTAATTCAAGGGCTGGAAGGTGTAACCGCTTGGTTCCTTCATTAATTAAAAGAATATCCTCTAATATGCCCTCAAGTTCACTTAACATATGACTTGAGAGGATGATGGTTCGGGGGTATTCAAGATAATCTTTAAGCAACGCCCGGTAGAAGTCCTTTCTAACGGCAGAATCCATACCAATTGTCGGCTCATCAAAAATAGTCAGAGGGCAGCGTGAGGCGATTCCTAGAATACTATTAAAAGTACTTTTAGAACCTTTTGACAGATTACTGTGCGCTTGTTTCGGATTAAAGGAATAATAATCAAAGAGTCCAAGGGCAAGGCCGCTGTTCCAATTCGCATAAAAGGGAGCCATTTCTTTTAAGATATCGACGAGCGTGAGAGAATCTGAGAAGGTCATGGTGTCATCGATTAAGATTGAATTGGCAGAAACCTCTAAACTATTAAAGGGTTTTTTTGAGAAAACTTTGAGCTCGCCCTTTGTAGGTATTAAGTACCCAGAAATCATCTTTAACAACGTTGTTTTTCCTGAACCGTTTCTTCCAATGAGACCGGTAATTTTGTTCTCGTCTATATCAAAGGTTAAGTGATCAATTGCCTTCAGCTTACCGTACGCTTTTGTCAGGTCAACGCATTGAATCACACTCATAACTCATCCTGCCCGCTTTCTTTTCTTACTTGTTGGATCATCCTATCCAACTCACTCTGACTTACCTCTAGCCGGTTTGCTTCCATGACTAACTCTTTGACCATTTGCCTTAAACCCTTACTTCTACGCTTAGTTAGAATGAACTTCTTAGCATTTGGGGAGACAAACATCCCGAGCCCCCGTTTTTTATAAACAATGGCTTCGTCTGCTAAAATGTTCAGCCCTTTAGCCGCTGTAGCGGGGTTGATCGTAAACATCTCTGCAAGCTGATACTGCGAATAAATACGTTCCTCATCTTTGATGTTTTCAGAAAGTATTTCTCCCTCAAGCCATTCAGCAATCTGGATGTAGATGGGCTTCATACTATCGACATTCAGGATCACAATCATCACCTCCGGATATCTTCAAGGTTAGTACATTAGCGTTGTAATGCACTATAGTTATTATACTATAGATCCAGAATTTGTATACAGTGATTCACAATTATTTAAAACAATTTCACAAACTTATAAATCATCAACAACAGCCCCTCTGCCTTATGTTGTGATAGGCAGAGAGGCTGTCAGTTTCTTTGAATTTTTTCTTTAATCAGTTCTTGAGCATCTTATTATCAGTGAGAAATTGAGTCACTTTAGCGGTGTATTCTTTCTTATTTGTAAGATAAGACATAGCATGTTCTGCGCCAGGCGATATATATATATCCTTTGGGTCTTTCTTCCTCAAGTATAATTCTAATGACATGGACGCTGGTATAAAAGTATCACTACTACCATGAATAAACATGATGGGCGTTTTTATATCGCCTATTGCAGTGAGCGGTGAGACTGCATACAATGAGAAGTTCGAATTTTTGACAGCAATAATATTTGCATAGAATAATATAACGCCTGCGGCAAATTGAAAATTGGGGTTTAAATCACTCGAGAGTTTTACCCTCATTAATTCCCGCAAATCGGAGTAAGGGCAATCTACCACATAGAAGTTTACATTTCTTTTACTTTGATCTAATTTTGCTTGAAGTAGTGACGTAACAGCCCCCAAAGATTCTCCATGAACCCCTATAACAGCCTTTGGATTAACCCATTTAACCCATTTAACGACGTTATCAAGGTCTGTCTTTTCAAAAAATCCAAGCGTTATGTCCTGGCCTCCACTGATACCATGATATCTCGAATCATAGGCCAATACATTAAAGCCCAAATCAAGATACATATCTGAATATTTCATAGACTCCCATCGGTCACCGCCTATGCCATGAACTAGAATGACTGTATTGTTGGTAGGTTTGGGATTAAAGATATAGGTACCTGAGAGCTTATAACCAAAGCTTGAATCAATCGACACATTAAAGGATTCCAGTTGTGTGAATCGCTTATAATCAAAGCTGGGTTTATAATATTCCAGACCGGTCGTTGCTGGATTAATATTCAACCTGCAAACCTCCTGGTAATACATATTCCCTACGTATAATCCACCTATATTAGTGATCATTGCAAGAATGACAAACACTGCGATCAGCACTTTATTCTTTGTCCTTATACCCCTTCTTCTTACGTTCTTGATCATTTCTAACACTTTCATTCTATCCATCCCAAAAATATTATTTTAACTTTATACTGAGATCCATTTTTTCCAAATAACTATCGACAGCTAAAAGCCCTGTGATAAAAGCTGTGGAAGCTTCTTCAATTGATTTCTGCTTATCAAGAGATATATTTTCTACAAATAGTCCTCTATTAACGAGGCCACTGAAAAAGTGCCTTATAAGCATCTTGAGAAGTCGTAGGCATATTAAATAGCCTACGACTTCTTCTTATACAAATGCACTTGAAACCCTGATTTAACGGGGGTTACAAGTGCATTTGTG
>Ga0209386_1000533_pt1 | contig 18377 bp, 19 predicted proteins | sample NGEPertwo_FD_184510 | JGI IMG/M metagenome (GOLD analysis project Ga0209386, IMG submission 184510) | Arctic peat soil microbial communities from the Barrow Environmental Observatory site, Barrow, Alaska, USA - NGEE Permafrost154B-two... | ecosystem: Environmental > Terrestrial > Soil > Wetlands...
GTGCTCAACGCCCGCACGGACGTGGTAGCCCGCGGGGGCGAGGTGGACGACGCCGTCCGGCGCGGGTTGGCCTACCTCGACGCCGGCGCCGACTGCGTCTTTGTGCTCGGCGTGCACGATCTGCCCGACGTCCGGCGCCTCGCCGATGCGTTCGAGGGCCGCCTGAACGTGCTCGGTCGACCGGGCATGCCGTCGATCGCCGAGCTCGCCGACGCCGGCGTGTGCCGGGTCAGCATCGGCTCCAGCGGACCGGGGATCGCCTACGCGGCGTTCGGCCGGGCCGCGGCCCAGCTGCTCGCCGGCGGTGACTACCTGCCCGAGCAGGCCCTGGTGCTGCCGACCGGCGACCACGACGCCCAGGACGACGCCGCCGAGCTGCCGACCGGGCGCTGAGCCCGGGCACCCGGCCTGCCGCCGCCGCGGGTAGCCTGTGCCCCGTCCCCGTGGGTCCTCGCCGGTAGGGAACCGATGAATCCTGACAGTGCTGCTTCCCCCGTGCGTGACTCCTCGGCCGGCGCGGTCGATACCGTCGAGCATGCAGCGGCGACCCCGGACACCGCCCAGCCGTACGCGGAGCTGGGCCTGAAGCCCGAGGAGTACGCGCAGATCCGCGAGCTGCTGGGCCGCCGTCCGACCAACGCCGAGCTGGCCATGTACTCGGTGATGTGGTCCGAGCACTGCTCCTACAAGTCGTCAAAGGTGCACCTGCGCATCTTCGGTGAGCGCACCACCGACCAGATGCGCGAGCACCTGATGGTCGGCATGGGCCAGAACGCCGGCGTGGTGGACATCGGCGACGGCTGGGCCGTCACGTTCAAGGTGGAGAGCCACAACCACCCCAGCTTCGTCGAGCCCTACCAGGGTGCGGCCACCGGCGTCGGTGGGATCGTGCGCGACATCATGTCGATGGGTGCCCGGCCGGTCGCCGTGATGGACCAGCTGCGGTTCGGCGCCATCTCGCACCCGGACACCGCGCGCGTGGTGCACGGCGTGGTGGCCGGCGTCGGCGGCTACGGCAACTGCCTTGGTCTGCCGAACATCGGCGGCGAGGTCGTCTTCGACCCCAGCTACCAGGGGAACCCGCTGGTCAACGCCCTGTGCGTGGGTGTGCTGCGGCACGAGGACGTGCACCTGGCGAACGCCTCGGGCGTCGGCAACAAGGTGGTCCTGTTCGGCGCCCGCACCGGCGGCGACGGCATCGGCGGCGCCTCCATCCTGGCCAGCGAGACCTTCGTCGACGGCGTCCCCTCCAAGCGCCCGAGCGTGCAGGTCGGCGACCCGTTCATGGAGAAGGTGCTGATCGAGTGCTGCCTGGAGCTCTACGCGGCGCGGGTCGTTGAGGGCATCCAGGACCTGGGCGCGGCCGGCATCTCGTGCGCCACCTCCGAGCTGGCGGACAACGGCAGCAGCGGTATGCACGTCGACCTGGAGAAGGTGCTGCTGCGCGACCCGACGCTGACCGCCGCAGAGATCCTGATGTCGGAGTCCCAGGAACGGATGATGGCGATCGTCTCGCCGGCGAACCTCGAACCCTTCCTGGCGATCACGCGGAAGTGGGATGTGGAGACGGCGATCATCGGTGAGGTCACCGATGGCACCCGGCTGACCATCGACCACCACGGACACCGGATCGTCGACGTCGATCCGCACACCGTCGCCAACGGCCCGGTGTACCACCGGCCCTACGCGCGCCCGGCCTGGCAGGACGGGTTGCAGGCGGACACCATCAGCGGGCTCGACGGCGCCGCCCGGTACGCCAGGCCCACCACCGGCGCGGAGCTGCGCGCCACCCTGCTCCGTCTGGTCGCCGCCCCCAACCTGGCGTCCAAGGCATGGGTCACCGACCAGTACGACAGGTTCGTGCAGGGCAACACCGCCCTCGCCCAGCCCGACGACGCCGGGGTGGTCCGGGTGGACGAGGCGACCGGCCTGGGCGTTGCGCTGGCGACCGACGGCAACGGTCGGTACGCCAAGCTCGACCCGTACGCCGGTGCCCAGCTGGCGCTGGCCGAGGCCTACCGCAACGTCGCGACGGTCGGGGCGCGCCCGCTGGCCGTGACCGACTGCCTGAACTTTGGCTCGCCGGAGGACCCGGACGCCATGTGGCAGCTGGTCCAGTCGATCGAGGGCCTCGCGGATGCCTGCCAGGAGCTGGGCGTGCCGGTCACCGGCGGGAACGTGTCCCTGTACAACGGGACCGGCGAGCCGGGCACCATCGACTCCTCGATCCACCCCACCCCGGTCGCCGGGGTGCTCGGCGTGCTGGACGACGTCGCCCGCGTCGTCCGGTCCGGCTGGCGCAGCCCGGGCCAGGGCATCTACCTGCTCGGCAGCACCCGCGGCGAGCTGGACGGGTCGGTCTGGGCCGACGTCGTGCACGGTCACCTGGGTGGCTTGCCACCGCGCGTGGACCTGCCCGCCGAGCGTGCGCTCGCGGCCGTGCTGATCTCCGCCGCGCGGGACGGGCTGGTGGAGGCCGCCCACGACCTGTCCGAGGGTGGCCTCGCTCAGGGTCTGGTCGAGGGCTGCCTGCGCTACGGCGTCGGGGCAGCCGTCGACCTCGCCGCGCTCGGCGAGCGCGACGGCGTGACCCCGTTCGAGGCCCTGTTCGCCGAGTCCAGCGCCCGCGCGCTGGTCGCCGTGCCGCGCAGCGAGGCGGTGCGCCTGGTGGACCTGTGCACCGCCCGCGGCGTGCCCGCGCTGCGGATCGGCGTCACGGACGACACCGCGGGGGACACCGGGACTGCCCTGCACGTCGCCGACCTCTTCACGGTCGGCCTGACCGAGCTCACCGGGGCGCACACCGCGACACTCCCCGACCATTTCGGCTGAGGCGCCGCAACCCGCTGCTGTGTTTGGCTGCGGCAGGTGGGACTCCGGTCCTAATCTTGACGTCAAGATACTTTTTACCATTGACCTTTGGGTGATCGCGTCAGGATCACCTACCCCGCGCCAGCAGGACGTCCATCCGACGGTCACCGCGGTACGCGGCGCACGACCCCAGGCGAACCCCGGGCCAACGTCTCACACCTCTGCACGGGCCCGCACCCGGCCCGGATCCCGAAGGAGCAACTCCCATGGACAGTGCCCTGGAGCCGGTCTTCGCCCAGGTCCTCCGCCGCAACCCCGGGGAGGTCGAGTTCCACCAGGCCGTCCGCGAGGTGTTCGACAGCCTCGGCCCGGTGATCAAGAGGAACCCGCAGTACGCCGACGCCGCGGTGCTGGAACGGCTGTGCGAGCCCGAGCGTCAGATCATCTTCCGGGTCCCGTGGGTCGACGACAACGGCCGCGTCCAGATCAACCGCGGCTTCCGGGTGGAGTACAACTCGGCGCTCGGCCCGTACAAGGGCGGCCTGCGGTTCCACCCCTCCGTGTACCTGGGCATCATCAAGTTCCTCGGCTTCGAGCAGATCTTCAAGAACGCCCTGACCGGCCTGCCCATCGGCGGCGGCAAGGGCGGCTCGGACTTCGACCCGCACGGCAAGTCCGACGCCGAGGTGATGCGGTTCTGCCAGTCGTTCATGACCGAGCTGTACCGCCACCTCGGCGAGTACACCGACGTCCCCGCCGGTGACATCGGCGTCGGCGGCCGGGAGATCGGCTACCTGTTCGGCCAGTACAAGCGGATCACCAACCGCTACGAGTCCGGCGTCCTGACCGGCAAGGGCATCGGCTGGGGCGGTTCGCTGGCCCGCACCGAAGCCACCGGCTACGGCACGGTGATCTTCGCCGAGGAGATGCTGAAGACGCGTGGCCAGTCACTCGACGGCAAGCGCGTCGCGGTCTCCGGCGGCGGCAACGTGGCCATCTACGCGGTGGAGAAGGCGCAGGCGCTCGGTGCGAAGGTCGTGACGTTCTCCGACTCCTCCGGCTACATCGTGGACGAGGCCGGCATCGACCTCGCCCTGCTGAAGGACATCAAGGAGGTCCGGCGCGGCCGGGTCGCCGACTACGCCGCCGAGCGGTCCTCCGCCCGGATGGTCAGCGAAGGCACCGTGTGGGACGTCCCGGTCGACGTCGCGCTGCCCTGCGCCACCCAGAACGAGCTGACCGGTGCGGACGCCAAGGTGCTGCTGAGCAACGGTGTGCTGGCCGTGGCGGAGGGTGCCAACATGCCCACCACGCCCGACGCCGCGGTCCTGTTCCAGGACGCCGGCGTGCTGTTCGGCCCCGGCAAGGCCGCCAACGCCGGTGGCGTGGCGACCTCTGCCCTGGAGATGCAGCAGAACGCCGGCCGCGACGCCTGGACGTTCGAGCACACCGAGGAGCGCCTCACCACGATCATGGTGGACATCCACGCGAGCTGTGCCGCCACCGCCGAGGAGTACGGCCACCCGGGCAACTACGTGATGGGCGCCAACATCGCCGGCTTCCGGAAGGTCGCCGACGCGATGCTCGCCTTCGGCCTCATCTAGTCACCGTCATCTGTTCACCGCCATCTGTTCGACGTCAGCTGTTGGACGTCAGCTGTTCGACGTCATGAGGGGCCGCTCGCGCCAGGTGCGCGGACGGCCCCTCCGGCATCTGGCGGCGCGCCTGCCCAGGCTCTGGTTGGCTGGTCCCGTGAGACGCCGCACCGACGAAGCGACCGGGCGGGCCGCCCTGGCCCGGTGGTCCGCGGACCCCGCGGCGGCGGGCCGGGACGACGTCCGGACGGCCGTGCGGTTCACTCTCGAGGAGCTGGCCGAGACGGTGCCGGGCGGGGCCGTCGAGGTGCGCGTCCCGCCCGACGGAGCGGTGCAGGCCGTGCCGGGCCCCGGGCATACCCGGGGGACCCCGCCGAACGTCGTCGAGACCGACCCGGTGACCTGGCTGGAGCTGGTGACCGGGCGCCTGCCGTGGGTCGACGCCGTGGCCGCCGGCCGGGTCAGCGCGTCCGGGCGGCGGGCCGACCTGTCGCCCTGGCTCCCCTTGGTGGGCTGCGGTCCGGACCCTTCCTGACGGTCGGCGGGACGCGTGGGGTCACTCTCCTGAGAGTCACCCGAATGGCCGCATGGTGAACCACCGTGCCAGCATGTGAACACTCGTCGGACCGGCCATGACGGATGTCACAAGTGCTATGGCCATTTCACCCGGCGGCGGCCGCCGGTGAGCGGATCACCCCGGTGCTCGTCGGCGACCAGCCGCTGGACCTCGCCGGCCAGTACGCGGTCGTGGTGAACTCGTTCCTCGCATCCGGCGGGGACAACTTCACCACCCTGGCGCAGGGCAGCAACCCCCGCGACTCCGGCCGCGTGGACCTGCAGGCGTTCGTCGACTACATGGCCGAGTTCTCCCCGGTGAGCCCTGACCTCGCCCAGCGCGCCGTCGGGGTCCGCGTCGTCGTACCCGAGGGCGGCTTCCTCCCGGGCGACACGGTCACCGCCGACCTCTCCTCGGTGCTGTTCAGCGGCACCGAGCAGCAGGACGCTCAGGTCGTGGTGAGCGTGGGCGGCACCCAGGTCGGTTCCTTCCCGATCGACCCGACGGACGTGCCCACGACCGACGAGGTGGGCCGGGCAACCGTGACGTTCGCCGTCCCGGCCGACGCGCCGGGCGGTGACCTCCAGGTGGTCGTCACCGTGCCCAGCACGGGCACGACGACGTCCTTCGCCATCCCGGTGGCGGAGGTCGCGGGCCCGGCCTGCACCGTGGACTACCAGGCGATCCGGCTGTGGCCGCGGAGCATGCTCGGCGTGGTGACCATGGCCAACACCGGTACGGACCCGGTGGCCGACTGGGAGCTCGCGTGGCAGTTCACCAATCGTGAGCGGGCGACCTTCGGTCTGGGTGCAACGGTCCGGCAGCGCGGGTCGGCCGTGACGGCGACCAACCCCCGGTGGAACTCCACGCTCGACCCGGCCGAGTCGGCGACGTTCGCGTTCTTCGGCATCGCGTCGCGGGGCGTGGGCACGCCGTCCGGCTTCATGCTCAACGGTGTGGAGTGCACGGTCGGCTGAGGTCCGGCGAACACGCGTCCGGCACACCCGCCCGACGCAGAGTGGAGCGTTCCGGAAAGACACGCCAGCGTGTCGTTGCCGGAACGCTCCACTTCGGGGTGGTTGCTCCAGCGTGACGGCCTAGCATCGGCGGATGGGTGAGACCGGGCCGGGCGACGAGCCGATCGCAGAGGTCGCGGTCGTTCGGCGAGCCCCGCGCTACCGCTCGTTCGTCGTCGCGGGGATGCTGGTGGCGGTCGTCGTCGTGACCGTCCTGGTGCTTGCCTTCGGTACCGGCGCCAGTCCGACGGTCGTGATCCTGATGATCGCCGCGTGTGCCGCTGCGGTGCTCGGCGGTCTGCTCGGCGGCGCTGTCGCCGTGCTGCTCGACCGACCCGCGCGACGGCCCTGACCGTTGGCCCCCACCACCCACCCGAGGTCCACGTTTCGCTCGGATCTGTGCGTTGCCCGCACGGATCCGAGCGAAACGTCGGTCGCAGCGCCGGAGTCGGGATGCGCGCCGGCGCCCACCCGGTCCAGCCCCCGGGCAGTGCGTCCGCGGCCCCGGCCCGTGTGACACGATGACCGCGTGGCCCGTGGTGACGGACGACTGACCCACGACCTCCTGCCTGGTGAGAAGGGCCCCCAGGACGCCTGCGGCGTCTTCGGTGTGTGGGCCCCGGGCGAGGAGGTGGCGAAGCTCACCTACTTCGGCCTCTACGCGTTGCAGCACCGGGGCCAGGAGTCGGCCGGGATCGCGACCTCCAACGGCGAGCAGCTGCTGGTCTACAAGGACATGGGCCTGGTCTCGCAGGTGTTCGACGAGGGTGCCCTGAACGCCCTGACCGGGCACATCGCCATCGGACACACGCGGTACTCCACCACCGGGGCAACCACCTGGGAGAACGCCCAGCCGACGCTCGGGCCCACCGCGGGCGGCACGGTCGCCCTTGGTCACAACGGCAACCTCACCAACACCGCCGAGCTGATCGACCTGGTCGCCGAGCGATACGGTCCCGGCCGCCGGGGAGCGCTCGCGCGCGGCACCACGACCGACACCTCGGTGATCACCGCGTTGCTCGCCGGGGACCCGGACCACACCCTCGAGGCCACCGCGCTCGAGGTGCTGCCGCGGCTGCGGGGCGCGTTCTGCCTGGTGTTCATGGACGAGCACACCCTGTACGCCGCCCGCGACCCGCACGGCGTGCGCCCGCTGGTGCTCGGCCGGCTCGAGCGCGGCTGGGTGGTCGCGAGCGAGACCGCGGCACTGGACATCGTCGGCGCCTCGCTGGTGCGGGAGATCGAGCCGGGTGAGCTCGTCGTGATCGACGCCGACGGGCTGCGCAGCCAGCATTTCGCCGAGCCGACGCCGAGCGGCTGCGTGTTCGAGTACGTCTACCTCGCCAGGCCGGACACCACGATCAGCGGGCGGTCGGTGCACGCGGCCCGCGTCGAGATGGGCCGCCAGCTGGCTCGTGAGCACCCGGCCGACGCCGACATGGTGATCCCGGTCCCGGAGTCCGGGACCCCGGCGGCCATCGGCTACGCCGCGGAGTCCGGGATCCGCTACGCCCAGGGGCTGACCAAGAACGCCTACGTCGGCCGCACGTTCATCCAGCCCTCGCAGACCCTGCGCCAGCTGGGCATCCGGCTCAAGCTCAACCCGCTGCGCGAGGTGATCCGGGGCCAGCGCCTGGTGGTGGTCGACGACTCGATCGTGCGGGGCAACACCCAGCGCGCCCTGGTCCGGATGCTCCGGGAGGCCGGCGCCGCCGAGGTGCACGTGCGGATCTCGTCCCCGCCGGTGCAGTGGCCGTGCTTCTACGGCATCGACTTCGCGACTCGAGCCGAGCTGATCGCCACCGGCCTGTCCGAAGAGGAGGTTGGCCGGTCCATCGGCGCCGACACCCTCGGGTACCTCTCGCTGGAGGGCATGGTCGCGGCCACCGAGCAGCCCGCGAGCCGCCTCTGCACGGCCTGCTTCACCGGCAAGTACCCGATCGAGCTGCCGCCGGCGTATCAGCTCGGCAAGAACCTGCTCGAACAGAGCGAGCTCGCCCTTGGTGCGCCGGAGGACGGACTGACCACCCTGATGTCGTCCAGCGGCGGCGCCGGGGCACTGGAGCGCCCATGACCGCACACGAACCCGGGGAGCCGATCACCTACGCCGCCGCCGGGGTGGACACCGAGGCGGGGGACAAGGCCGTCGAGCTGATGAAGGACGCCGTCCGGGCCACCCACAGTGCGCGGGTGGTCGGCGGCGTCGGGGGCTTCGCGGGTCTGTTCGACGTGAGCTTCCTGAAGCGTTACCGGCGGCCGCTGCTCGCGACGTCCACCGACGGCGTCGGCACCAAGGTGGCGATCGCGCAGGCGATGGACATCCACCACACGATCGGGTTCGACCTGGTCGCCATGGTGGTCGACGACATCGTCGTGGTCGGAGCCGAGCCGCTGTTCATGACCGACTACATCGCCACCGGCTCGGTCGTCCCGGAACGGGTCGCGGACATCGTGCGCGGGATCGCGCAGGCGTGCCAGGCCACCGGGACGGCTCTGGTGGGCGGAGAGACGGCCGAGCACCCCGGCCTGCTGGGGCCGGACGAGTACGACATCGCGGGTGCCGTCACCGGCATCGTCGAGGCCGATGCGGTGCTGGGCCCGGATCGCGTCCGGGCGGGCGACGTGCTTGTGGCGATGGCCTCGTCGGGCCTGCACTCCAACGGCTACTCGCTGGTGCGCGCGGTCGTGAAGGAGGCCGGCTGGTCGCTGGACCGACACGTCCCCGAGCTCGGCCGTGAGCTCGGCCTGGAGCTGCTCGAGCCGACCCGGCTCTATGCGCGTCCGTGCCTCGACCTGGTGGCCGACGCCGCGGCCCAGGTGCACGCGTTCAGCCACGTCACCGGGGGCGGGCTCGCAGCCAACCTGGCGCGGGTGCTCCCGGCCGGGCTGCTCGCGGAGGTCGACCGCGGCACCTGGGCCGTCCCGCCGGTCTTCGAGCTCATCCGGACGCTGGGCGACGTCACGTGGCGGGACCTGGAGTCGACCCTGAACCTGGGGGTCGGCATGGTCGCCGTCGTGGGCCCGGACGGTGTCGCCGCCGCCCTGTCCGGGCTGGCCGCGGCGGGTATCCCGGCGTGGGTGCTCGGCCGGGTGACCCACGACCACGGCGGCCATCGGCGCGACGTCGTGCAGGGCACCAAGGGCGTGCACGGCGGGGCGGTCCTGCTGGAGGGGGACTACCGCACGGCCTGAGCGACAGCGCGAGCCGTCAGGTTCGGGGATCAGGGCGAGTTGGCGGCGTCAGCGCAGCGGTCAGCGTTCCTCGCTGTACCAGTCCGCGTACTCGTCCTCGTCGCCGGACACGTGGTTGCCGTTGCCGTTCCCGGAGTCGCGCTCGGGCTTGCCGGAGGTGAGTTCCTTCTCGAGGGCTCGGTAGTCCGTTGCCGGGGTGAAGTACTTCAGCTCGCGAGCCACCTTGGTCTGCTTTGCCTTCTGACGGCCGCGCCCCATGGCATCGACCCCCTCTTACGTGGAAGCTCTTACGTGGAAGCGGGGCGGCAGCGTGCTATCACGTGCGGCCCCGAGGTGCTGGAATCGCCGTCGCAACGGTACCCCCTGGATGTGCCCGACGGCGACCGTCGACCAACCCTCGTCCGCCGCCGATGGTGAGCGATCTCACACAGGTGGGCCGCCGCCGCCCCGGATGACCCGAATCCGGCGTCGCCGAAGCCGCTGACCACGGAACCCGTCCACGATCTGGACCGAGCAAGCGCCATCCGTGCTGAACTGGTAACTGCCGGGGTAAATTGGTCGCGACACGCCGTTCTGTCCAGAGTGCGGCATTTTGGTTGGCCTGTCACGATAATGGAGTACGTGGCACTGCCTCATCCCCCCGGCTCGTGCCGCCGACATCGAAGGGAGGACCACGTGAACCCCCGACCGAGCGAGTCCGAGACTCTGCTGACGCCGTCGGAGGTCGCCGCGCTGTTCCGCGTCGACCCCAAGACCGTCACCCGCTGGGCCAAGGCCGGCAAGATCTCGTCGATCAAGACCCTCGGTGGCCACCGCCGCTACCACGCGTCCGAGGTGCGCCGACTGCTCCGTGGCGTACCAGAGCAGCGCGACGCCGACCTCTAGGCGCCCCGGCGGTGGCCGGTCCACCGCCATGTCCGATCCCCGCCAGACCGGAGCGCGCCCGCCGTCGCACAATGGCGGCATGACGACGACCACGACGGCGCCCGCCGGGATCGACCCAGACGCCGCGTACCGCGCCGTCGAGTCGCGGGACCCGCGGTTCGACGGCCGGCTTTTCGTCGGGGTCCTCAGCACCGGCATCTACTGCCGCCCCTCGTGCCCGTCGCGGACCCCTCACCAGCGGAACTGCCTGTTCTTCGGGACCGCGGCCGGATGCGTCGCCGCCGGCTTCCGGGCCTGCCGGCGCTGCCGCCCGGACGCCCTGCCCGGCTCCCGCGACTGGGACGTCGACGCGGACCTGGCCGGTCGTGCGCTGCGGATGGTCGGCGACGGCGTGGTCGACGAGCACGGCGTCGCGGGTCTGGCCGGACGCCTTGCGGTCAGCCCTCGCCACCTGCACCGGGTGCTCGTCGCCCAGCTCGGGGCCTCCCCGGCTCAGCTCGCACAGACCCGGCGGGCCCAGGTGGCGCGGATGCTGATCGAGCAGACGGCCTGGCCGATGGCAGACGTCGCCTTCGCCGCCGGGTTCCGCAGCGTGCGCCAGTTCAACGCGGTGATGCGCGCGCACGTCGGGGCGCCGCCGTCTTCCCTGCGCACCGGCCGGGCTCCGGCGGCGGAACCCGCGGAACGGTCGGCCCTGACCGTGCAGCTGCGGCACCGCCCCCCGCTGGCCCGCGAGGCGTGGATCAGCCACGTCGCGGCCCGTGCGGTGCCGGGGCTGGAGGCCGTCGACGGTCCGGCGGTGCGCCGGGTCGTCCGCGCCCGCGGTGGCCCCGTCCTGGCCGAGGTGCACCTGGCCGACGGCGCGGTCACCGCGCACCTGACCCTGACGTCCCTCGACGACCTGAGCCGGGTGGTCGGCCGGTTGCGGCACTGGCTGGACCTGGACGCCGACCCGGCGCGGGTGCACGGCGTGCTGGGTGCTGACCCGCTGCTGGCCCCCCTGGTCGCCCGGCGACCCGGCTTGCGGGTACCGGGCACCGTCGACGCCGCCGAGCTGGCCCTGCGGGCCGTGCTCGGCCAGCAGATCAGCGTTGCCGCCGCCCGCACGATCACCGCCCGCCTCGTCGCGGCCCTCGGCGAGCCGACGCCCTGGGGCCTGCGGCAGTTCCCCACGCCCGGCCAGGTCCGGGAGGCCGGCGTCGACGTCCTGCGCGGCATCGGGCTGACCGGAGCCCGCGCCGCGACGGTCGTCGGCGTCGCGGCTCTCCTTGACTCCGGGCTGGCGCTCGGCCCGGGGGCGGACCGGGACCTGGCCCGTGCCGAGCTGGCGGGAGTTCGCGGCGTCGGGCCCTGGACGGTCGAGTACATCGCCCTGCGCGGGCTCGCCGACCCGGACGCCTTCCCGGCCGACGACCTGGTGCTGCGGCGCGCGCTGGGCGGGGTCTCGGCGCGCGACGCGGTGCGTCGGGCCGAGGCCTGGCGCCCGTGGCGCGGCTACGCCGCCCAGCACCTGTGGACGGCGGCCGGCTCGGCCGTCCCGGACCTGGCCGTTCCGAACCTGGCCGCCCCGAACCTGGCCGCCCCGAACCTGGCCGCCCCGAACCTGGAGGAGACATGACCGCCGATGCCCCGTCGGCCCTGGCCGTTGCCACCCTGCCCACCCCGGGCGGCCCGCTGACTGTCGCGGTGGCGCCGGACGGCGTCGTGCACCGCGCGATGTTCGGCCCGACCGAGGCGGTGCTCGAGACGGTCCCGGATGCGGTGGTGGTCGCCCCGGAGGACCTTCCGGGCGGGGTGGCGGACGCCGTCGCCCGGTACGCGGCAGGGGAGGTCGGAGCGCTCGACGCCATCGGTGTGCAGCAGCCGGGCGGGCCGTTCGTGCAGTCCGTGTGGGCGGTGATGCGTGACATCCCCGCCGGCAGCACCGTGTCGTACACCGAGCTCGCCCAGCGGGCCGGACGCCCGACCGCGGTGCGGGCCGCGGCGTCGGCCTGCGCGCGCAACATGGTGGCACCGTTCGTGCCGTGCCACCGGGTGGTGCGTTCGGACGGCTCGCTCGGCGGCTACGCGTACGGGCTGGACGTCAAGCGGGCGCTGCTGGAGCACGAACGGGCGCACGCCCGCTGAGGAACCCTCAGAGCTTGCGGACGATCGTTGCGACCAGGGCCGCGGCGGCTGCCGCGCCGACGCTCAGGACGATCCAGCCGGTGCGTGTCGGCTCCGGCTCGTCGGCTCCCCGGACCTCGCCGGTCACCTTGCGCTTCACCTCGGCGATCGCGATCTTGGCCTCTTCCATCACGTGCTGGGCCTGGGTGCGCGGGTCGAGCCGATCCGACAGCTGGTCGACGGTGGCCTGCAGCTCGGCACGCGTCCGGGCGATGTCCGCCTCGATCTGAGCCTGCGTCTGGTCGTTCACGGCTGTCCTTCCTTGGAGGCGAGGCCCTGCTTGAGGGCTTCCAGGTCGGCCTTGATGCTGGCCTGCGCCCGCCCGGGGACCGGCGGCGTGCCCTTGTCGAGCGACTTCTTGCCGAGCACGACGAGCAGGGCGGCGAGGCCGAGCAGCAGCACGGCGACGATGAGTGCCGCGAGCCAGGCCGGCATGGCCTCCGCCAGGCCAAGGATCACCGTCGTGATGAGCACCGCCGTGCCGAAGAACGCGAGCGTGCCGGCGGCGGCGAAGAGCCCGATGCCGATCCCGGCGTTCTTCGCCTTCTCGGCCATCTCCGTCTTGGCGAGCTGGATCTCGGCGCGGATCAGCGTGGAGAGCTTCTCCGAGAGGCTCGCCACCAGCTCACCGATGCTGGGACGGGCCTCGTTGCGCCTGGGGTTGTCCGTGCTGGTCACCTCACCACGTCCTTCGTCGCTGCCGCCCCTGGTGGGACGCCGATGTGCGTCCGGCGGATCCGGCCCATCCATTCTGTGCCACAGCCAACCCGCGTGCAGCCGGTTAGGCAATCCGAGGGCGGGTGAGTCCGGCGCCGCGAGCCCTTCGCCGACGACGACGCCCCGCCTCTGTGAGACGGGGCGCGGCGGTGGGACGGTCGGACAGGTGGCCACTGGCAGGGTCGAACTGCCGACCTTTCGATTTTCAGTCGAACGCTCTACCAACTGAGCTAAGTGGCCGGTGCCGACCCCCGGATGCTCCGGGTGGCCGACGAGCGACCCCGACGGGACTTGAACCCGCGACCTCCGCCGTGACAGGGCGGCGCGCTAACCAGCTGCGCTACGGGGCCTTGAACGTGCTGTTCAGCTGTGCTCCTGCTCGAGTGCGTACCCCCAACGGGATTCGAACCCGTGCTACCGCCGTGAAAGGGCGGGGTCCTAGGCCGCTAGACGATGGGGGCCTGATTGACGCCCGGACGTCGAAGCGCCGAAGACCTCCGAAAGCATACGGGCTGGGCAGGGGATCTCCAAAGCCGATCGACTGCCCGCCGTCATGGTGCCACGGCCCCCCCCGGGCTGGGCCCAGAATGGGTCGCGTGGTGACCATGTCGCGAGCCCGGTTCGAGGATGCCGTTCGCGACGCCCTCGACCTGGTGCCGACCGAGCTCGCCGACCAGATGGACAACGTCGTCGTGCTGGTCGAGGACGACCCACCGCCGGACGAGCCGCCGGACCTGCTCGGCATCTACGAGGGGGTCGCGCTCACCGAGCGTGACGGTTGGTGGGCGGCCGGATCGCTGCCGGACCGGATCACCATCTTCCGCAACCCCACCCTGGCGATCTGCGACACCGAGGACGAGGTCGTGGAAGAGGTGGCGGTCACGGTCGTGCACGAGATCGCCCACCACTTCGGGATCGACGACGAACGCCTGCACGAGCTCGGCTGGGACTGACGCGAGGAGCACCGCATGAGGATCGGGATCATCCTGCTGCCCCAGGACCCGTGGCCGGTGGCCAGGCGGCGCTGGCAGCAAGCCGAGGCGTACGGGTTCGACCACGCGTGGACCTATGACCACCTGGCGTGGCGATCGCTGGCGGACGAGCCCTGGCTGGCCACCGTGCCGTTGCTGGCGGCCGCCGCAGCCGTCACGGAGCGGATCCCGCTCGGCACCTGGGTCGCCAGCCCCAACTTCCGCCATCCGGTGCCGTTCGCCAAGGACGTGATGGGTCTTGACGACGTGAGCGGTGGCCGCCTGTTGCTGGGGCTGGGCTCCGGAGGCACGGGGTTCGACGCCGAGGTGCTCGGGCCGCCGCCGACGCCGGCTGCGCGCGCGGCACGGTTCGCGGAGTTCGTCGAGCTGCTCGACGAGCTGCTCACCCAGCGGGTCACCGAGTTCACCGGGCAGCACTACGAGGCGCACGGCGCACGGATGATCCCGGGCTGCGTGCAGCGGCCTCGGGTGCCGTTCGTCGTCGCGGCCAACGGACCGAGGGCGATGCGGGTGGCGGTCCGGCACGGACAGGGCTGGGCCACCTATGGGCCGTCCGTCGACACCGTCGACACCGTCGACAGGGTCGAGGCGTGGGAGCAGTGGTGGACCGGCCTGGCCGGCGTGGTGGGCAGGTTCGAGGAGGCTGCCCGGGCGGCCGGCCGGGACCCGGCCGCGATCGACAGGTACCTCAACGTTGACGCCGCGCCCGTGTTCTCGCTGGAGTCGATCGAGACCTTCACCGAAGCGGTGCAACGGGCGGCTGCGCTCGGCTTCACCGACGTCGTCGCGCACTGGCCGCGGGCGGAGGGTGTGTACGCCGGCCGCGAGGCCGTGCTCGACGAGGTCGCGAGCCGGCTGGGCTCGCTGCGCGGCTAGCCCAGCAGCCGACGGGCCTGCCACGCGCTGTCGACCATGTCGGCCAGCGTGTGGCGCATCTGCCAGCCCAGGTCCCGGGCGGCGCGCTCGCCGGAGGCAACGATCCGAGCCGGGTCGCCCGGGCGGCGCGGGCCCACCTCGGGTGTGAACGCGATGCCGGTGACCTCGCTGACCGTCGTCATGATCTGTCGGACCGACACCCCCTCGCCGCTGCCGAGGTTGTAGACGCGCTCGAGCGGCCGGCCGTCGGCCAGCGCGCGCGCAGCGGCGACGTGGGTCTGTGCCAGGTCGGCGACGTGGATGTAGTCCCGGACACACGTGCCGTCAGGAGTGGGGTAGTCCTCGCCGTTGATCCGCGGGGTCCGGCCCTCGGCGAGCGCGTCCAGCACCAGGGGGAACAGGTTGTGCGGGCTCGCGTCGTACAGGTCGGCGCGGCCCGAGCCCACCACGTTGAAGTACCGCAGCGAGGTGTGCCGCAGCGGGGTGGCGGACTGGGCTGTCGCGTGCGCCTGGTCGGCCAGCAACCACTCGCCGATCAGCTTGCTCTCGCCGTACGGGGACTCCGGGGAGGTGGGGGTGTCCTCGGTCACGAGGTCGGTGTCCGGTGTGCCGTACACGGCAGCACTGGAGGAGAACACGAGCGAGCCCACCCCGGCCTGCTCCATCGCGGACAACAGGCTGAGCGTGCCGACGACGTTCTGCATGTAGGTGTGCAGGGGACGTTGCACGCTCACCCCGGCGTACTTGAAGGCCGCAAGATGCACGACGCCGTCCGCCGCGTGCTCCCGAAGCGTCGCCGCCACTGTCGGGGTGTCCAGGATCGAGACCTGGACCAGGGGCACGTCCGGCGGGACGAACTCGGCGCGACCGCTGGAGAGGTCGTCGATCACGACCACGGCGGTGCCGCTGTCCCGGAACGCCTGGACGACGTGCGCGCCGATGTAGCCGGCGCCGCCGGTCACCACCCAGGTCATACCCGCACGCTATCGACAAAGCCGCTCACGAATCAACAGAACCAAACACGGGTGCCCGGTAGCCCGCGCGTCGTTCGGGAGTGCGCGCACGTCGAGACGACCATGGTCGGGGCGCCGCGGGACTGCGCGCCCTGGCCTGGGGTGATGCTCCCCCATGCCGCAGATGCTGGTGGGTCAGGCACGTCCGGCGTGGCGTTCGTGCTCGCTGCCGCCCTGCGCGCCGTCGGCCGCCGTCGCTGGTTGCCGGCCTTCCTGGCCTGCCGTACCCGCATGCCGGTGCGCGCCCTGCTCGCCGTCGTCGGTGTCCGGGTGGGTGTCGACCTGGTCGGCGACCGCCTTCCCCGCTGGTTCGAGCAGGCCGCGGCCCTTGGGGCGATCGCGGCGGCCGCGTGGCTGGTGGCGGTCGTGCTGCCCGCCGGCACGGACGCCGCGCTGTCCCGGCACCGGATGGATGCCCCCGGCCGTCGGCATGCGCGAGGCAGCCGGGCGCTGGCCGGTGTGATCCGACGGGTGGTCGTCGGGCTTGTGCCGCTGGCCGCCGTCACTGCGGCGCTGGTGGTGCTGGGCGCCGCCGTCCTGCCGTGGCTGCACGACGTCGCCGCGGGTGCTCAGCTCGCGCTCACCGACGCCGTCCGGCTGGACGACGTGATCGCCGTCGACGGCGAGTGGGGTCGGGTCGAGGAGATCACCGCCACCTCGGTGCTGCTGCAGGCCTGGGACGACCGGCGCGTCGTCGTGCCCAGCCGGCGGCTCACCGGGGCGGCCTTCGAGAACTGGACCCGCCGCACCGCCGATCTGGTGGGCACCGTCGACCTGGACATCGACCCGGGAATCCCGGTCATCCAGGTCCGTGCCGAGCTGGTCCGGCTGGTGGAGGGCAACGACCTGTGGGACCGGCGCGTCGCGGTGCTGCAGGTGGCCGACGCCACCGGCGGCCGGGTGCGGGTCCGCGCCGTGGTCAGCGCCGTGGACGCACCGCGACTGATGGACCTGCGGTGCGACGTCCGGGAGGCGCTGGTGGAGTGGCTGCGGGTACAGGTGCCCAGCCGCGGCCCCGGGTCGGACCTACCCATCCGCCCGTGGCACACCGTCGAGCTCCTGGCGGGGACGCCAGGGGCGGAGGCGCCCGACCGGACCGTGCGGGGTGGACCCGCGACGCGACGCACGGCTCTTCACGGGCAGCGTCTTCGCGGTGGAGCGGTCGCAGGCCTTCATCGGTCCGGGCGCGGACGTGCTCGCCGAACGGGACGCCGCCGCGGAGCCGGAGCAGTGACCGGCTCCGGCGGGTTGCCCCTTGACGAGCGGACCTACCGGGGGAGGTTCACCCCGGTGATCTCGGCCAGTCGTGCGAGCAAGCCGTCCTGCAGCGCGACGTCGGACGCCTGCGGGTTCGCTTGGAGGGCGACGAACCGCTTGAGGTAGACGCCGGTGACCCGGGCCGCGTCATCGTCGCCGGTGGCCAGCCACACCTGGGTGGCGGCGCCGTCCTCGACCTCGTCGGTGGCGTTCGGCCCGCCCAGCGTGGTCTTGATCCAGCCGGGGTCGACGGTGGTCGAGAGCACGTCAGGCCAGAGCCGGGCGACGGCGAAGGCCAGTGCCACGTCGCAGACCTTCGAGTCGCAGTACGCCTGCATGCCGTCCCACGGCCAGTCCATCTCGTCCGGTTCGACGTGGCCCTGCGCCTGCAGTCCTGAGGTCAGGTACACGAGCCGGCCCGGGCGTGGCATCAGCGCGGTGAGCAGGTACGGCGCCACCGTATTGATCTGGAAGATGCGCTCGATGCCGTCGATGGTCAGCATCCGCTCGGTCGCTCCGCCGCCAACTCCCGCGTTGTGGATCACCGCGTCGAACGGTCCGGCGGCGGTGGCCGCAGCTGCCAGCTCGCGGGTCTGCGCGAGCGATGCGAGGTCGCCGACGACGACGTCCGCGAGGCCGGGCAGCACGTCGCGGACATGCGCGGCCCGGTCGACGCTGCGGGCGTGCGCGACCACCTCGTGGCCGGCGGCCAGCAGCTGGCGGGCCGACTCGCGCCCGATCCCTCCGGTGGATCCGGTGACGAAGACGCGTGACATGGGGGCTCCTGACGTCGGGTGGTGGTCAGTCTCGCACCGATGCGACGTGGTCGGTCGGCGCGTTGCGCTCCGCGGGACGCGCCGTGCGGGGCGTCCCGGTCCGTGGACGGTTCGAGCCTGAAAGCTTGCGTAGCTGACCCGGGTTTGTGACGGTTGAAGCGTTCGCGACGCCCTCGTGGCGTCGAGACGACAATGGAAGGACGTACCCATGCTGACCCTTACCGACAACGCTCGCCACGCCGTGCAGGACATCGCCGTGCGTGCCGGACTGCCGGCGGAGGGCGGTCTGCGGATCGCCGAGTCCGAGGCCCAGGAAGGCAGCTTCGAGCTCTCCCTTGTGCCTGCCCCGGTCGAGGGTGACGAGGTCATCGACACCGGAGGGGCCCGGGTGTTTGTGGAGCCGGCGACCTCGACGGTGCTGGCCGACCAGAAGCTCGACGCCGCACCGTCCCCGGAGGGCACCGGGTTCATGCTCGCGCCCCAGGAGGACGCGGCCGACGACACGCTCCTCGGCTGACGACGACG
>Ga0209386_1000534_pt1 | contig 18332 bp, 11 predicted proteins | sample NGEPertwo_FD_184510 | JGI IMG/M metagenome (GOLD analysis project Ga0209386, IMG submission 184510) | Arctic peat soil microbial communities from the Barrow Environmental Observatory site, Barrow, Alaska, USA - NGEE Permafrost154B-two... | ecosystem: Environmental > Terrestrial > Soil > Wetlands...
TGAAGGTGACTTTAAGGAAAGTGCAACAGAAACATACCGCCGAAGGGTTAAGACCCTGGTAAGGTTGAAATGGTGAGGTAAGAGCTCACCGGCAATATGGTAACATATTGGCCGTGTAAACCCCACTTGGAGCAAGACCAAATAGGGCGCAAAAGGTGGCGGCCCGTCACTGCCCAATAGGTAGGTCGCATGAGCTTGCTGGCGACAGCAAGCCTAGATAGATGATTGTCAAATACAGAACCCGGCTTACAGGCCTGCTCAACAACTTTTAATATACACTAATTGCAAGGCTTTCGGAGTTTTTCGAAAGCCTTTTGATTGACTAAAAACTTATTTTGTCCAACTTTTGTCCAACATTTTGTTTTAAAGCATAATATATCTCAATATATCAATTTGTAGAGAAGCTATACTGGATAATTTAAAGAAAGAGGAAAAAATCTCAAAAAAAAACAAAAATGGTTTTATTTGTTGTATAATCGTAATAATTGGTACAAATTCAGTAAAAGATTACAAATAGACTTATATACAGCTCACATTGGAAGGATGGCGCACATATGACCGGAAAAGAAAAGAACATTCAGACAGGAATCAGCATAAGCGAAAAAGCATCTAAATTTTGGAGGTATTGAATATGGCTGCAATTAATGATTTGCTGGAGCAGATTTTAGATGCATCCTTGCGTAGTCGCCTGGAGCAGGAATTTGCCCGTTTATCAAAAAATAAAAAATTTGGGCTTGTGTTTGAGGAACATATCCCTGAATGCACACCCCTTTATGGTATTGCTATAAAACGCGGGTCTGCCGTTGCGCGTAAGACTGGGCATTTTAACGACGTATATAAAGTAAAAACGATTGTAGATGGTGTTGCTGTTTGTCTGCACAGGACAGACGGAATGACTGAAAAAATACCACTGACAGAGTTAGTTCCCGTAGCACAGTTCGGCGATCCGATTTTCCCTACTCTCCACCCGGTAGATTTTGTTGAGAACGCGCCCAATAGTGATCTTTGGCACACATTAATTGAAGCAGACAATTACCACGCCCTACAGTTATTAGAATATCTCTACCCTAAGCAAGTGGACTGTATCTACATTGACCCGCCGTATAACACCGGCGCAAAAGACTGGAAATATAATAACGACTATGTTGACAGCGCTGATGCTTATCGTCATAGTAAGTGGCTATCCATGATGCAAAAACGCTTGAAAATAGCGAAAAAACTGCTGAACCCAAAAGATTCGGTAATGATTATTACCATTGACGAAAAGGAATATCTGCATCTCGGATGCTTGCTCGAAGAAATGTTCCCGGAAGCAAGAATCCAAATGATAAGTAGTGTCATAAGTCCAAGGGGCTCGGCACGAAAAAATATGTTCACTCGTGTAGATGAGTATGTTTTTTTCGTATTTTTAGGCGAGTCCAAAGTAGTGCCTTTTGGTCCAGATATGTTACTAAATACGGATTATAGTGATATTGATGTTGTAGTATGGGCTCAAATGATTCGCACCGGCACAAATGGCCCAAGAGCCAAAAGGCCAAATCTTTTTTACCCTGTGTTTTTCAACAAAAAAACGGGGAAATACTCTGGTATAGGAAAACCTCTGCCCGCAGATATGGATCGTCGTAATGTGCACGTTCCAGATGATTGTTTTGCCGTATTTCCAATTAGAAGAGATGGACTTGAAGTTAGTTGGGCTTTGCAAGGAGAAACATTAAAAGAAAAAATTAAAAAAGGCTATATTAAGTTTGGCAAATGGAAACCGGATGATACTAATCGGGCATTGGCTCATCTTCAGAGTGGAACGATTAATAGAATTGAAAATGGCGATATAGAGACATTAGGAAAAGACGATGAAGGAACAATAATACTTGGCAATACATTAAAAGGTAAACGACCTGTAACAATTTGGAATATGCAATCACATGACGCGGGAAGTAAAGGCAAAAACATGTTGATGTCAATCTTGCCTTACTGTAAATTCGATTTCCCAAAATCAGTTTATGCCGTTCGCGATTGCTTGAAATTTATTGTTGCAAACAAGCCGAATGCTCTCATCGTTGACTTCTTTGCCGGGTCTGGTACAACAATGCATGCGGTCAATTTGCTCAATGCGGAGGATGACGGTCACCGTAGATGCATTATGGTTACCAATAATGAGGTATCCGGTGATGAGGTAAAAGCACTTACTAAGCAAGGATATCAACCCGGTGATGCCAAATGGGAAAAACTGGGCATTTCTCGATACGTCACATGGCCCCGCACAGTTTGCAGTATTGAGGGTCACGATGTAAATGACAAGCCGCTAAAAGGTAATTATCTCGAAAGTGATGCACCGATGTCAAATGGTTTCAAAGCGAATGCCGCATATTTTAAGCTTGGCTTCCTTGATAAAACATCCGTCGCTCTTGGCAGACAGTTCAAGGAAATGTTGCCCATACTGTGGATGAAGGCCGGAGCGCATGGTCCCTGTTCCCGATTTGAGGGCGATGTAATTCCCACAATGCTGGTGTTGGAAGAAAATAAGTTTGCTGTACTGACAGAAGAATCTGCTTTCTTGGAGTTTGAAGCAGCAGTTAACGCTCTCCAGGAAATTGAAACAGTGTTTATTGTCACAGACTCTGAATCGGCATACAGAGAAATTATTTCTGGTTTAAGAGTTAAGAATGCATATCAGTTATACAGAGATTATCTCGATAATTTCAGAATTAATAATGGGAGGTAACATAAATGAAAGTTGAACTGTTTCCATTTCAAAAAATTGCTCTGTCAAAGCTGAGAGCTGAAGCTGCTGAAGCAAACGGAAGCTATCAACGCACGCATACACCACAAGTAATTTCTTATACGGCGCCCACAGGTGCAGGAAAAACAATTATAATTTCCTCATTTATCGAAAGTATTTACTTTGGTGATGAATTCTATTCAGATCAAATTAATTCAATATTTGTCTGGCTTTCTGATTCTCCAGAACTTAATGAACAGTCGAAACTAAAAATAGACACAAAAGCGGACAAAATCCGTCTCGATCAATGTGTTACGATAAGCGACGATTCGTTTGATCAGGAAATACTGGAAGACGGACAAATCTATTTTTTAAACACACAGAAGCTTTCAAAAAGTAGTAACTTGGTAAAGCGTGGCGACAATAGAACTTATACAATTTGGGATACTCTCAAGAATACCGTTGACGAAAAAGCAGACAGGCTGTATTTCATAATTGACGAGGCTCATCGCGGAATGCAGGGACGCGAAGCGGTTCTTGCAACTACCATTATGCAGAAATTTATAAAAGGAAGTCCTGAAGATAATCTTCCTCAAATGCCACTAATTATTGGCATGACTGCCACTCCCGAACGATTTAACACACTCGTGTCTGGAACAATGTCAACCACACGACGAGTTGTAACAACAGCAGATGAAGTGCGTACTTCCGGTCTACTGAAAGATAAGATAATCATTACTTATCCAGATACCGCCAACAACGATATAGCGTTACTTCAGGCAGCAGCTGAAGATTGGAAAGAAAAATGTGAGCATTGGCATCAGTATTGTTTTGAACAGCATTATGCTCATGTAAATCCTATTTTTGTTATACAGGTTCTGAATAATACCGGCAACGGTATTTCTGATACAGATCTCGATGACTGCATCAGAAAAATTGAGGAGCGTACTAAGAAAAAATTTCATGATGGTGAAGTTGTCCATACTTTCGGACAAACATTCTCTAACCTAAGCATTAATGGGTTGAGTGTAAATTATGTTCAACCATCCAGTATTTCTGACAACAGAAGAATTAAGTTAGTGTTTTTTAAGGAAAATCTATCAACTGGATGGGACTGCCCACGCGCAGAAACAATGATGTCATTTCGTCGCGCTTATGATGCTACGTATATAGCTCAACTTCTTGGCCGCATGGTAAGAACACCAATGCAAATGCGCATTCAGGTGGATGATTTATTGAATGATGTTCATTTATATCTACCGTATTTCAACGCTTCAACGGTAAAGAATGTTGTTGAAGCGCTACAAAACTCAGAAGGCGGGAATATTCCCATGGATATTTTTGGCGAGGAATTCGGAATGAAGGTGTTTGACACATTAACAATTCGCCCAGGACGTCCTACAGTTAAGTATCAACCTGGAACTGAAGGATTAAGTCCAACTCTGCTGGAAAGTCAGGGAGAACTATTTAATACCGATTATTCCAAAGCATCCACAAATTTTACAGCAACAGGGCGCGGCGCAAATATTCCTTCTCTTATAGACCAAGATGCAGCTCAAGTTGCTGTTTTTGACAGTCTTGATCATAGAACAGAGCAAACAATAGAGAAAAGTGTTGTTGATGAAAATTCCTCAGACACTATAACTCAAATGGCAGAAGCTGTTGCATTCAATAGAGAAGAAATTTTAAAGGTAATAAATGCTGCCGGACTCCTTTCATATGATGTTAGAAACGTTCGTATCTACAACTATCTGCGTTCATTGTATTCTCTCGCACATTTGCTGAGCCAATCAGCCCTACGTCGAAACGCTTTTGATGAGGTTGTTGATGACATAGTTAAGATGATTCATGAGCACATTAATAACCTAAAAGAATCTGGCGATTATGATAATCTGTCTAAAAGTGTACTTCAATTCAAACTTAACACACAAATATTTGATGCTTTTGGGCAAATCATAAACAATAGTTCAATCCATGATATGCTTTCGACAACTGACACAGATGTTGATAGGCAGCTCAGATTGGCTGATGCGAAGCTTGGTAATGAGGGTATAGCTAATGCATACGGTAAGCTTTACTATAATCCAGATGAACCAAACGAATATAAGGTTGAAATTATAATCTTTGCAGCAGACACAGATTGTTATGAAAAGCTCAATGCATACGCAAAGAGTAAATTCCACAAGTTGAACGATGATTACCGCCAGCGCACTATTGGTCTATCAGACAAATTTAAGAAGAGATATAACGATATTGTTTCCAATGGTGATATTGTAAGTAAACACAACTTTGAAATACCTGAAACAATAGTCAGCTTACATTGTTCGGATGGAAAATTGTACTCAAACCATTTATTTGTCGATAATTCCGGCACGGCAACAATAAAGTTAAATGGATGGGAGGAAGGCGTTCTGGTAGAAGAAGCAGCACATTCCGATTTTGTGTGTTGGCTCCGTAATCCGCCGAGAAAGCCTTGGTCACTGTGCATTCCATATGAGATGGGAGGCGAAATGAAGCCTACATATCCAGACTTTATAGTTATACGCAAGAGTGCAGAAATCGGCTACATAATAGATATATTGGAGCCACATGATCCAACGAGAACGGATAATCTTGGCAAGGCCAAAGGTTTTGCCGAATATGCAAGACAGAATCCAGGAGTGGGCCGATTGCAACTGATTCGTATGGGGCAAGATCCTTCTGGAAAAGCAAGGTTCAAACGACTCGATATGGCAAGAAGTGCCATCCGTGACAAAGTTGTACAACACGCTATTACAAACGATGATTTGGATCACATCTTTAACACAGATGGATTCTCTATGTGATGTCTATCTCGGGCTAAAAAGCTTTGGCAAACATTAAATATAAGATAGAGCCTGTAGGGCGACTCGTTTTCTACAAACGAAAAATATTGGCGTTAAGGTGTATGATATTACGGGTGGAAAGGCGACGGAATAATGATTTATGATATATTGTACCAGAGTGGTGAGAATTTTATTATCAAGTACAAGAACCGGATTTTTAAGGTTGAAACATATTCAGGCAATTTGTATGAGGTTTGGGATGCGGGTGTCTTACTTCGGTATCCAAATTGGGATTATCCTACTGATGGCGATAAGTTTAAGAGCAAGATTGATGCAGCCTTAAAGCGAGGTCATATTGTTACAAGATTGCCGGAAGGGAAACCTATGGAGTTCGATGTAAAGTTATAATGGTAGTAATACCTTTTATATTAATTCTATATTTTTGGTTTTGCGGACCCAAAAGAACAAGCAACACATTCATGGACTGAATTGTGGTAAAAGAGGGTGTTTGAGTTGTCAAATACAACCTCAATACCTCTGGAAATTGAAAAGGCGGTGAATTTTAAGAAATGACATACAATTATTATAAGTTGATAGATCCTAAAAATAAGGTGATTATAGTTAGGGCTTGCTGAACAATTCAGAAAACACTAATTATAATATCAAACAATAAGACATATCAAAACTGTTATACTAGGGAGAAGTCAAGAAATATGGAATCAAGAGCACTAAAAATGGGAACGAGCCCAATGGGAAAGTTAATTCTTTCCATGTCAATACCCGCAATGTTTTCAATGATGGTTCAAGCTTTATATAATGTTATTGATGGGATATTCATTTCAAACGTGTCAGAGGCGGCTTTAACCGCCGTGACCCTTATTTTCCCGATTAACATGTTAATTATAGCTATTAGCGTGGGTACTGGAATTGGCGTTAACTCTTTGATTGCAAGAAGACTGGGGCAGAAGCTTTATGAAGAGGCAAACAATGTGGCAAGCCAAAGTTACAGACTTGTTTTTATTAGCGGTGGGGTGTTTGCATTTTTAGGTTTCTTTTTTTCCAGAAGTTTTGTGGAACTGTTTACAGCAAATCAGTTTGTTATTGATAATGCAACGATTTATTGCCAGATTGTAACGGTGCTTTCCATATTTATTATGATGCAGATAAACAATGACCGAATTTTACAGGCACAGGGCAATATGATTGTTCCTATGGTTACCAACTTAATAGGCGCAACAACGCACATTATACTGGCCTATTTTCTTATTTTTGGTCACGGTATTTTTCCGGAACTCGGTGTAACAGGTGCTGCAGTTGCTACAGTGTCAGGCGAGGGTGTTGGAGTAGCTTTGGGCACTTACTATGTATTTGGTCGTGAACATCTGATAAAGATAAAAATTAGAGGATTCAAGATAAACCTGCAGATCATTAAAAGTATTTATGCCGTTGGTTTCCCGGCAATTGTTATGCAATCCCTGGCTTCCGTCATGTTACTTGCTTTGAACGGAATACTTATAGGGTATTCCGAGGCTGCAGTTGCTGTTTTGGGTGTTTATTTCAGAACTCAAGCGTTTATATTCATGCCGGTATTCGGGCTGACACAAGGAATTATGCCGATTATTGGATATAATTATGGTGCAAAAAATAAAGAAAGACTCATGAGAGCCTACAAGATAGCGCTGCTGATGGCAATATCCATCATGGCTTTTGGAACCGCGGTATTCCAGCTGATACCTAATCAGATTTTTGATTTGTTTAGTGCTACTCCAGAAATGTATTCCATCGGTATTTATGCGTTTAGGGTGATAAGCATTGGTTTTATTTTAGCTGCTTATGGAATCATCTGTTCGGTATTTTTCCAGGGTATGGGACACGGAATGTACAGCCTTTTAGTTTCACTTGCAAGGCAACTTGTAGGCATTATACCTCTTGCTTTTATATTTTCAAATATATTTGGACTTTATGGCATATGGTGGGCATTTCCAGCTTCTGAACTTATTGGTACTGTAGCCAGCAGTATTGTGCTTTATATAATATATGTTAAAGAAATAGAGTCTCTTGACGAAGAATCCATTTTTATCAGATCATAGATCAAAGGGTCTTTTATAAGCCGCTTCCAGACCGTATAGTTTGCTTTAATAAATTTATCCTCCAGTTTGATATGGTTTTTAACAAGCGGGCATGCATAAGGTAAATCCACTGGTGAAATTATTAAATGGAGGGTTCCTTCACTTGAAATGTGAGGTGCCAGCGGGAAAAATCTGCATTGAAGAGGTCTCATTTCTCTTAAGCAAAAGGGCGGTGTTTTGCATCTCACGAAATAAATTTTTCCAAACCAGTTATCCGGGAAATCGTAATCTTCTGCATATTCAATGCTCCATTTCAGCCAATCTTCTTTCATAGTGAAAACTTTTTCTTCTCCAGGCAGTAAATAGATGCCTAAATCAAAATCCAGCCCTTCTGAATGTTCACTGTCTCCCCCGCAATTGCAGCATGCAGCATTACAAAGAGCTCCGCAATCCGACTTAATTGGGGAGCTCTTTGTCTAAAAGACGATATATAGCCATATAGGTATTTTTTGTTATTTTACTTTTCATAGATTAAATTATACCTAGTTTTTTGAAATCTGTCAAAAATGATTGTGCAAATTATGTGTAAATTAGTAATTATTTGTTTCGAATTCATTATTTTATGGTATAATAATTTTGCGGACACTGGAGGGAAATATGAAATTAGGAATTGATATTGGTTCAACAACAGTGAAACTTGTTCTACTTAACGATGAAAATAATATTATATTTAAAAGATATGAAAGACATATGTCTAATATCTTGGTCAAAGTTCAGCAGCTTGTCGAGGAATTGTATTCTGAAGTGGGAAACCTTTCAGTTAACGTAGCGATTACCGGTTCAGGAGGATTATCATTATCTAAAATTTTAAAAATTAAATTTGAGCAAGAGGTAATTGCCTGCAGCAGAGCCGTAGAAATACTGATACCGAAAACGGAAGTTGCTATAGAACTTGGTGGCGAAGACGCAAAAATAACCTTTTATGGCCCAACAATTGAACAAAAAATGAATGGTACCTGTGCCGGGGGCACAGGTGCTTTTATTGATCAAATGGCCATTCTTTTAAATATGGATGCAGCGGGAATTAACGAAGCAGCGAAAACGCATAAACTGATTTACCCAATTGCCGCCAGATGCGGGGTATTTGCAAAAACCGACATACAACCTTTGATTAATGAAGGTGCAAGCATAGAAGATCTTTCTGCATCAATATTTCAGGCTGTAGTTAATCAAACAATAAGTGGACTTGCATGTGGACGAACTATAAAAGGAAATGTGGCTTTTTTGGGAGGTCCTTTATCTTTTTTATCTGAACTAAGAAAAAGATTTGTTGAAACTTTGGAATTGAGACCTGATAATATTATATTTCCTAATGATTCCGAATATTTTGTAGCTATAGGTGCTGCATATATTTCCGAAAAAAACGAAAAACAATTTCTGACAGATATTATTGATACGATTAAAAGTGTAGATGCAACAATGCTTTCTGAAGCAAAATATATAGAACCACTTTTTGCAGATTATGCGGAATTTCAAGAATTTAAAATAAAGCATGATAAAGATAAAATTAAACGGAAAGATATAAAAAGAGCGAAAGGCAAACTATTTTTGGGAATTGATGCGGGTTCTACGACGACAAAAGCAGCATTAATTGATAACGAAAAAAATCTTTTGTATTCGTTTTATAAAAATAACGAAGGAAAACCTCTTGAAGCAACAATGGCTATGCTGAAAGAGATGTATTCTCAATTACCTGAAACAGCTTTTATTGGCAATGCAACGGTTACAGGCTATGGTGAAGGATTGCTGAAATCTGCCTTTAAAATTGATCTTGGCGAAATTGAAACCATGGCTCATTATAAGGCAGCAGCAGAATTTTTGCCGGGAGTGGATTTTATTCTGGACATTGGTGGGCAGGATATGAAATGCATGAAAATCAAGGATGGATCCATATACAGCATTATGTTAAACGAAGCCTGTTCTTCAGGATGCGGCTCGTTTATTGAGACATATGCTAAATCTGTAAATATGGAGTCTGAAGCATTTGGGCAGGAAGCATTATTTGCAAAATCCCCTGTTGATTTGGGAACCAGGTGTACCGTTTTTATGAATTCAAAAGTAAAACAGGCGCAAAAGGAAGGCGCAACTTTAGGAGATATTTCAGCGGGACTTTCTTACTCTGTGATAAAAAATGCGTTGTACAAAGTAATAAAGTTGCGAAATTCTGATGAAATAGGTGATAAAATTGTTGTTCAAGGTGGTACTTTTCTGAACAATGCGGTTTTAAGAAGCATAGAAAAGATAACCGGAAAAGAAATAATCAGGCCAGATATTGCCGGTATAATGGGAGCGTATGGCGCAGCAATCATTGCAAGAGAAAATTATGTGGAAGGTACGGAATCATCTATTATTAAATTTGATGATATGAATTTGTTTACAGTTAAGAGCTCAAATGCAAGATGCAATAAATGCGAAAACAAATGTCTTCTTACAATAAATATGTTTAATGATGGAGGGAAATTCATTACGGGGAACCGTTGTGAAAGAGGCGCTGGAAGAGAACGGCTTGACAATGAACTGCCAAACCTTTACGAATATAAATATAAAAGATTATTTTCATATGAGCCCATAGACGAAAAATATGCAAAACGAGGAACGATTGGCATCCCAAGAATTTTAAATATGTATGAGAATTATCCATTTTGGTTCACTTTTTTAACTGAACTGGGCTTCAGAGTTGTTTTGTCTGATCAATCTTCAAAAGTGATGTATGAAAAAGGTATGGAAACGATTTCATCTGATACTGCCTGTTATCCGGCAAAACTTGTGCATGGACACATTAAATCTTTAGTTAATCAAGGCATTAAATGGATATTTTATCCATCCCTGAATTATGAAATGATAGAAGATGAAACAGCGCCTAACCATTATAATTGCCCAATTGTGGCAACTTATCCTGAAGTTATAGCAGCGAATATGGAAGATATTTTCAAAGAAAATGATGTTAAATTTTCTCATCCGTTTCTACCTTATGATAATGATCAGGCGTTGACAAAAGAACTGCATGCTCATTTAAGGCATCTTCATATCAGTATGCTGGAAATCAGCAAAGCAATCAAAGCAGGAAGAAAAGAAGATAAAAAGTTTAAAGATGATATTAAAAAGCAAGGGGCTTATGCAATCAGGTATGTGAATAAATATAATAAAAAAGCCATTGTTCTGGCAGGCAGACCCTATCATTTGGATCAGGAAATCAATCATGGCATCGATAAACTGATTACAACTTTTGATATGGCAGTTTTAACAGAAGACTCTGTTTCTCATTTTGTCAAAATGCAAAGGCCAATTCGTGTTCTTGATCAATGGATGTATCATTCCAGGCTTTATAAGGCAGCCATTCTCGCGGGAAGAAACAGTAACATAGAAATAGTTCAGTTGACTTCTTTTGGTTGTGGGCTTGATGCAGTTACAACTGATCAGGTTGAAGAAATAATGTCAAAGAACAACAACCTTTACACCGCCTTAAAGATCGATGAGGGAAGCAACCTGGGAGCAGCCAAAATTAGAATCAGATCGTTAAAAGCAGCTCTTGAAGAACGAGAAAAAAATAATATTAAATACATTGATAACGAATTGCCTTTTATAAGAAAAATATTCAGCAAAAAAATGAAAAAGGAATATACTATTTTACTGCCTCAGTTATCTCCAATTCATTTTCAATTTTTGCAGATTGCCTTATCAAACAGTGGTTATAAGGTTGCTTTGCTGCCTTCAGTTGACAAAAATGCTATAGATGAAGGGTTGAAATACATCAATAATGATGCCTGCTATCCAACGATTATTACATTGGGTCAGATAATATCTTCTCTTAAATCGGAAAAATACGACTTAAATAAAACTGCAATTTTCATGTCTCAAACAGGTGGGCCCTGCAGAGCAAGCAACTATATTGCTCTGTTAAGAAAAGCATTAATAGATTTGAAAATGGAACAAATCCCTGTCATATCAGCAAATCTTATAGGTCTTGAAAGGAACCCAGGTTTTAACGTCAGTTTTTCTATTATTAAGAGGGGAATAATGGGCCTGGTTTATGGGGATCTTCTAATGAGAGTTCTTTATGCCACTCGCCCTTATGAATTTGAAGCAGGTTCTGCCGAGTCACTTTATGAAAAATGGTCAGCTGCCGTAAAGAAAAATATTAAAAACGGACGCCTCAGAGAATATAAAAAAAACATAAAAGGAATTGTTAAAGATTTTGATGAAATAAGACTAAACAACACTAAAAAACCAAAAGTTGGAGTGGTTGGAGAAATACTTGTCAAGTACCATCCTAATGCAAATAATGACATCGTTGGAATAATTGAACAGGAAGGCGGAGAAGCCGTTGTCCTGGATTTAATAGATTTTTTCTTATATGGCATGCATAGTAAAGAATTTAATTTCAAACATTTATCCGGTAAATACAGCACCATGCTTATGAACTGGATTGGTATTTTAATTATTGAATTTTTTAGAAAACCTTTAAGAAAGGAACTTTCTGAAAGTAACCGTTTTGAAGAGCCAGCGTATATAAATGAAACTGCAGAAAAGGCGAAAAAAATAATATCGTTAGGCAACCAGTGTGGTGAAGGCTGGCTTCTGACGGGAGAAATGCTTGAGCTGATTGACAGCGGCGTTGAAAATATAGTCTGTTTGCAGCCATTTGGCTGTTTACCAAACCATGTATCCGGTAAAGGAATGATAAAGCCGTTAAGAAAATATAATTCTTTAACAAATATAGTTGCAATAGACTACGATCCTGGTTCCAGTGATGTTAATCAGTTGAACAGAATCAAGCTTATGATGGCTACAGCACATAAAAACGCCGATAAAAACAATTAGCCTTTGAAAAAGAATGAAAAATAGTGTATAATCATTAAGTAAGAAAAATATGTTAAGGAGGTGTCTTTATGGGAAGACACGGCACAATTGCAGGCCGAAAGGCTTCACAAGATTCAAAACGAGCGGCAGGTTTTACAAAATATTCAAGAGCTATCACAGTAGCAGCAAAAGGTGGAGGCGACCCGGATTACAATTTTTCCCTTAAGCATGCCATTGAGAAAGCAAAGGGTATTAATATGCCTAATGATAGTATTGCAAGAGCTGTAAAAAAAGGAACCGGCGAACTGGCCGGTGAAGTCTATGAAGAGGAAAGCTTTGAAGGTTATGGTGCTGGAGGGGTTGCAGTTATAGTTGATATTTTGACTGATAATAAAAACAGAACAACTGCGGCAATGAAACATGCTTTTGATAAATACGGCGGCAACCTGGGGGTTCGGGGATGTGTATCCTATATGTTTGAAAGAAAAGGCATCATTATCATAGAAAAAACAGACACTGTTAACGAGAATTCTTTAATGGAAACAGCCCTTGAAGCTGGCATGGAAGATATGATCAATTATGAAGACAGTTTTGAAATTCAAACTTCAGTTGATGATTTCAACAATGTGGTGGAAGCCCTTATAAAGGCGGGATATGAACTTCTGGAATCGGATATTGAGTATGTTCCTTCAATGGATATAACACCGGAAAATGATTATGACATTAAGAACCTGAAAAAGATGATAGATATTCTTGAAGAGAATGACGATGTGCAGAAAGTGTATAATAATTGTACCATTGATTTAAATGAAGAGTAATCGTTGAAATTTCAGTCTTTAATAATTTGAAATTTGAAAAAATCTAATGGATTTGTTCCAGTGATGATAAGCATGTGATATGCTGTTAATCAGTGGGGCATACACCTAACCTTGTATTTATCGTAACTTAAACACGGTAAATAGGAGGTTCTTTTATTGTTTAATAAGGATTATATTATTTGATGCAGGTATACGAAATAATGAATTATGCAACCTTAAATTTACTGATAGGAATATATTTTATCTTTTGAATCTAGACAGGACAAATATGATATAATTTGAGATAAGTTGTCAGTATAAGATTTAAATTAGACCTGGAAAATACACGTGGAATTTAGAAGAAAGTTAAATAGAGGTTTAAAATGGAGTTATGTAATTATCTTTATAGCTTGAATTATCCCGAATTTGAAAAAGAATTATGTGCTCTTGAAGTAAAATCACTATTTAATGATTCAATGGGCGATAAAGTATTTTTTACGAATACAAAAATAGACCCTTCAGTAAGTCCGTTTTTGAGAAATCGCATAGAGGTTTTGTTCAGTCATTCTTCCTTTAAAGAACTTGTTGAGCTCGTGGATAGTGAGGAGCTACACGCAACGGATTTTATGGTTAAATATGTGAAGTTATATGATCAAGATCCTTCTTTCCAAATGAGAAGAAGCTATTGCAAACAATTAGGGTCTATAATACACGGGGAGCCATTATATATTTCACCTAAAAAGATATTTGGCATTACCTTCTATAAGGAGATGTGGTATTTTGGGGTATTAACGCAAAACGATATTATATGGAAAGAACATAGAGATAAACCTTATTCATATTCCAGTTCCATCGGTATTAATATTGCTAAAGTACTTGTTAATATTGCAGGAAATGGTGATATGTCAAAACGAATTGTTGACCCTTGTTGTGGTGTGGGTACGGTTCTTTTAGAAAGCGCATTTGCAGGATATTCAATTAAAGGTTGGGAGATTAATGGAAAAGTTGCTGAAAATGCACGTGGAAATTTGAAGCACTTTAACTGTAACGTTCAGGTTATTACGGGAGATATTAAAGATATTGACGAAGTTTTTGATGCCTCGATTATTGATTTGCCTTATGGAAATTTCAGCATGACAACCCAAGAGGAACTGCAATCCATTCTTAAAAATGCAAAAAGAATATCAAAAAAAACAATCCTTGTTTCCGCTAAAGATATATCCGAAGAAATCAAAAATGAAAATTTAGTCATTTTAGACCGGTGCGAAGTTGTGAAGAATAAGAATAATGATTTTACACGTTATGTTTGGGTGTGCGAGTGAGTTTGGAAAGCAGGATAACCTGATTACTGAATTTGATGAAGGCTTTCTATTTATTATAGAAGGCTTTTATTTATTCATTCTAATAAAGTGCTTTTATATGAATTTTACACCGTAACATTTGTTAATATTTTCGTAAATAATATTAATATCTCTGAAAAGGTTTGATAATATGCTTTTAGTATAGTTTTTATTGAGAAGGGAGACAGAAAAAAAATATTAAACGTTATTTATTAAACTATAATTAAACTATAAAAGCAATTTGATATTTGGGAAGCGAGAGCTTTACCGATTATATAAAGGAAGGAACATATTATGTTAATGTTAAAAACTAAGTTCGCAAAGTTCGTAATGGGGCTAATGGTTGTTTCAGTTATGTCACTTGGAGCTGTATCAACAGTTAATGCTTGTGAGACCCAGACAGATTTGGATAACAATGCTAAAACTTCTGCACAGGAAGAAGCTCAGAAGGAATCTTATACAAATTATCACGCTGCCGCACAATTCTCATATAATGAAGATGGCGATAAAATACTTACAGTGACACCTAAGTCAGATTTCAGATCACATCATGCCAATTGCCATAATGATTCAGATGAAAATTCGGTAGTTGATGAAGAGACTCCAGTAGTTGACGAAGTAACTCCAGAAGCAGTTGATGTTGAAGTAACTCCAGAAGCAGTTGATGTTGAAGTAACTCCAGAAGCAGTTGTTATTGATGAAGTAACTCCAGAAGCAGTTGTTATTGATGAAGTAACTCCAGCTGCAGTTGAGACTCCAGAAATCACAAAGATCAGCATTTATGATCAACTTGTAAAAACGTATGCAAAATTACTAAATCTTTATGAAACACTTTTAAATAATTTCGATTCAGCGACAGCTGTTGTAGACGAAGAGACTCCAGTTGTAGTAGAAGAAGAAACTCCAGTTGTTGACGAAGTGACTTCAGCCACTCCAGCTATTTAATAACAATTATTAAATAGAAGGATTATTATAGCTCATATGCCTGGCACAGGATATCAAATTTCTGTGCCGGGTGTATTTGTGTCAATAAGCCATTTGTTTGACAAAAAACAACTAGGTATATATACTTAAATCATTACTCTTTAAGATGGGGTTAGAATAAGGGATACAATTAAGGGGGAAATAATGGCATACTTAGGTAAAGTTCTGGTAGTCGATGATGACCAGAATGTTTTGGAGCTTGTTAAATTATATGGTGAAAGAGAAGGTTTTAATGTTATAGGGGTAAACGATGGCAATCTAGCACTTGCAGCGTTTGACAGAGAGAATCCTGACGTTGTTATTTTAGATATAATGCTCCCAGGTGTAGATGGGCTTACATTATGCAGGAGCTTAAGGGCTATTAGAATGGTGCACATTATCATGCTATCTGCAAAAGGGGAGGAAGCCGATCGTGTTTTAGGACTGGAGATGGGTGCAGATGATTATGTCTCCAAACCTTTCAGCCCAAGAGAGCTGGTTGCCAGAATAAAAGCAGCAGTTCGACGAAATCAGCCGGTCGCTACAGGCCCCAGCATGAAATTGAAATATCCGGATTTTGAAATTCAATCTGATACCAGAAATGTTATTATTAATGAAACAATTACAGAATTAACACCAAGAGAGTTTGATTTACTTTATCACCTGGCGCAGAACCCAAGAAGGGTTTTTTCCAGAGAAACGTTACTTGAAGCCGTATGGGGATATGATTTTTTTGGAGATCAGCGAACTGTAGATGTTCATATCCGCAGATTAAGAGAAAAGATTCAGCCTTTGTCCCATTATTTAACTACTGTATGGGGTGTAGGATACAAGTTTACACCTCCGTTAAAGGAGGAATGAACATTATAATGAAACATTACTTCGAAAAAAAAATAAAATCAAAAGTTGCTGTAAATGCAGCACAAAAATATTTTGCTAAATATAAACATATTTTTTTGAAATTGTTCAACAAGAATATATATACAAGAATACTGATTACAAACATATCCTTATTTTTAATTGTTTTATTTATTTTAATATTATTTGCTAACATTATGTTGAAGCAGGCTACGTATGCTCAGGCAGAGCAGGATTTGTTGCGTAAAGCCATAAGGGTGAATTTTGCGTTGACTCAGGAAAATAAACTAACGCTTGCCGGGCAAGAACAAAGTGATTCGGATCAGGATTTATTAAAATTTCTGGCGGACAGTTTTGACACAAAAATTACGGTCTATGACAACAAGGGAATCATTCTGAGAACTTCTGCGGAGCAGGAGGTTGTTCCGGGGAGTAAGATTGATCCTAAATTCACGGATTTATTCAGAAGTGGTGAAACTATAGTTACCAGATCAAAAAATAATGAAACAAATCAACTGACATTTAATGCTGCAATTCCTATGGGTAATACTGAGGAGCCTATTGTTAAGGGAATATTACTGGAAACACAAACGGACAATCTTAATCTCGCATTAAACAAAATGCTTTTGTCATTTATTATAGGTGGAACTCTTATCCTTATTATTATTATTGCTGTTTCGGGATATTTAGCCATGTGGATTTCTAGGCCGATTTCCAGATTGTCCAAAAATCTTGGAGAATTTAACAGAGGCAGTTTAGTTATAAAGGGTGAGAAACAGTCATTTGATGAAATAAATATTCTTGCAGCACTAATTAATAAAAACATGGATAGATTAGAAAATATTCAGACAAAAAGCGAAGAGATAGAAGGGGAAAGAACCAGACTGTTTGCGGAAATATCACATGAACTACGCACTCCCCTTACTGCTATTCAAGGTTTTACTGAGGCTATTCGCGATGGTATTGTAGAAGATGAAGTGCTGAAAAAGAAATATTTAAATATGATTTACACTCAAACACTTCATATCGCAAGGCTTGTAGAGGACATGCTGGCATTGAGCCGATTGGAAAGCGGCGATATTACTGTAGAAAAACTCCCACTGGATTTAGCCGAATTAACTCAGGGTGTAGTAATGTCTATGGAAGGTATTAGTAAAGAAAAGAATGACACTATTATTTTTGATAAGAAAACAGAACATTCTATTGTACTTGGAGACGTTGACAGAATGGAGCAAATTTTGAGAAATCTTATCAAAAACGCTGTGATGGCTACTGAAAATGGGACTATAAAAGTGAGCATCGAATCAGAGAATGACCAGATTCAGCTTGTTATTGAAGACAATGGAACCGGTATACCTGCTGAGGATCTTCCACAGATCTGGGAACGGTTTTATCAGGCAAAGAATCAGCGCAGCATTAATACCGAAGAGAAAGGTACAGGTCTGGGTCTGGTAATTGTAAAAAAACTGGTTCAATTACAAAATGGAACTATTGAGGCTGAAAGTCAGTTGGGAAAAGGCACATCTTTTCATATTAGTTTTTCTGCCTTTAACCCTTATGATTAAGACCGCTTCCCAAATAATTCATTTACTAATATATAAATTATATCAATCACTGATATATAAATTAAATCAATCCTGGCTTATTGATTCTTTCACCTGATTATGGTACAATAAGAGCAATAAAAAGCATTGCATATTTATCAGAAAATACAAAAAAATAGTTTGGATAAACAGCTAATGCGTTGTTTTTAATTGGAAATATGGGTATATATGATTCAACATAGCGAGCCTATGTTAATGTCCTGAAGTGTTCGTTAAGGATTTATAATTCAACCTACAAATTGACCTTGGGAATTCGGGTTCATCTATTGGATGTCATGCCTCCTTATGGAGGAAGACAGAATTAGTGACAGAGTACCC
>Ga0209386_1000535_pt1 | contig 18330 bp, 17 predicted proteins | sample NGEPertwo_FD_184510 | JGI IMG/M metagenome (GOLD analysis project Ga0209386, IMG submission 184510) | Arctic peat soil microbial communities from the Barrow Environmental Observatory site, Barrow, Alaska, USA - NGEE Permafrost154B-two... | ecosystem: Environmental > Terrestrial > Soil > Wetlands...
CGTAGAATCAAATATCAATGGTTGAGTTTTGATGCATATCTCTGTTTTCAAAATCTCAAAGAACGATTATTGGATGTCTTGCAAAATGTAGGTGTAAAATACGACATTATATTTTAACCATTACTTAAGTAAAAACTTCATCTGAAATCGACTCATAGATAATGTGGGATTCAGAGTTTTGAAAGAAGAAAGTTCACCATCTTCGGGAAGCAGAACGTTTGCAAATATTCGCTTTAACTTTATTAAAAATTAAACCAATGGAAGTAAATTGGACAGTTTTAAGCATCCTTACAATTTGCGCGATTATTTTAATTGTTTATCTAATCAAGAGAAATTTGAAGGATAAAAAGGAAGTGACGAAATTTTTTATTGAAGAGGTCAATACCGGAAAAGAATCTGATGAAGATGATGAGTCGTAATTTTTTTCTCTGATCTCCCAACTTTATAGCGATGAGTTAGTTGTCAGTCATTTGTAACAAAAATTATAAACACTAAACTATCTGAGCCATGAAACAAGGAAAGCTCTTAATAGTAGATGATAAAAAAAATATTTTGCAGGCACTCACGATGTTTCTACAGTTTGAATTTGATAAGGTACAGACGATTTCGAATCCGAACCTTCTGTCGGCAGAACTTGAATCGAATAATTATGACGTCGTTCTGCTCGATATGAATTTTAAGGCAGGGCAAAGTACCGGTAATGAGGGGCTTTACTGGCTCCGGGAGATCAAGAAGCGGTTCCCGGAAACAGAGGTTGTGATGTTTACGGCGTTTGGCGATATAGCACTTGCTGTGAATGCGCTAAAGGAGGGAGCTGCCGACTTTGTGTTGAAACCGTGGGAGAACGAGAAACTGATTGCGACGCTGAAATCGGCTTACCGGTTGCGGAAATCGAACAAAGAGATCACGGAGCTGAAAGGGAAGGAGCAATCGATGAAACGGGAGCTCAACCAGGGTGAGCAATTGATTATCGGCAAATCGGCAGCAATGCAGCAGGTGATGAATCTTGTGCGGAAAGTAGCCGCCACCGATGCCAATGTGCTGATAACCGGCGAAAACGGAACGGGGAAAGGAGTTATATCCAAAGAAATTCACCGGCTGTCGCTTCGCAAAAATGAACTCTTCGTCCTTGCCGACCTGGCATCACTCGCCGAAACACTCTTCGAAAGTGAACTGTTCGGACATAAAAAGGGATCTTATACGGGGGCGGTGGAAGACAGGATCGGGAAGTTTGTCCTGGCCAATAAAGGGACGCTTTTCTTGGATGAGATCGGGAATATCCCATTGAATCTGCAGGCAAAACTGCTCACCGTGTTGCAATCGCGCTGTGTGACGCCCGTTGGCGCCGATAAAGAGGTTCAGACAGATATTCGCCTTGTAAGTGCGACCAACAAAAATATCCATCAGATGGTGATTGAAGGGCAGTTCCGTCAGGATTTGCTTTATAGGCTCAATACGATCGAGATACATCTGCCACCGCTTCGCGAAAGGACCGAAGATATTGAAGATCTTGCAGGATATTATGTGGGGGTTTATGGCAGGAAATATGGAAAGCCTCAGATGAAGATCACAACCGCTGCTATCACGAAGCTCCGGAGCCAGCCGTGGCCAGGCAATATCAGGGAATTGCAGCATTCGGTTGAAAAGGCTGTAATTCTTACCGACAGCAACGAGCTTCGTCCCATCGATTTTATGGGTGGATTCGAAATGGAACAGATTGGTAATCAGCCCGAAACATTGGAAGAGATGGAGAGGCAGATGATCGCGTCTGCAATGAAGCGCCATGCCGGAAATCTGACCATAGTAGCTTCCAAATTGGGGATCTCCAGGCCGACACTTTACAGCAAAATTGAACGGTATGGAATCTAAAAGCAATACTTCTTCGCAGGTTATTGTCTTCTTGCTTGTCATCCTGGTGAATGTTGCTGCCGGTTTTTGCATCGGGAACGAGATGGTTGCATTTGCTGCTTTATTGCTGGTAGTAGGATTACTTTGTGCAGTTCAGTTGATTTTTAAGTTTCGCCAGACGAACCGGAGCATCGCCTTCTTCTTCGATTCGATCAGGAATGAGGATACCACCGTTAACTTCCCGGTAAACATTGAGGATCAATCGCTGAAAGCGCTTAATAACAGCATGAATCAACTGAATAAACATATCCAGGAGATCAAACTTCAAAATGAATATAAGGAGAAATATTATCGTGCACTGATTCAGCAGGCATCGATTGGCCTGGTGGTTTTAAATGAGCAGAACGAGATTGAACTGATCAATGAGGTGATATGCCGCTATGCCGGTATTTCGCCTGCGTCAACAAATATGAATCTGTTGAAGATCAAAAATCAGGAGTTTTACGATGTGCTGACACGCATTGAGGCGGGTGATTCTGTAACCTTCAGAAACATTCTGTCGGGATCGGTTCAGTTGCTGCTCTTCCGCGCTACAGCCATCAAAAGTGGCGATAATACAGTGAAGCTGATAACGGTGCAGGATATCCGGCAGGAACTCGATGAGAAAGAGCTGGAGTCGTATCAGAAACTGATCAGCATCCTGACGCATGAGATTATGAATTCACTCGCGCCGATGATTTCAGTATCGAAAACGCTCGTGAACTTTTATACAACGGATGATGTCCCCGTAAAAACAGATGCAGTGAATGATACGATGATTTCGACGACCGTTCAGGGGTTAAAATTGATTGAGGAACAGGGAAATGGGCTGGTCAATTTTGTGAACAGTTACCGCCGGTTAACGAAAATTCCGGCACCTGTATTTCAACGTTTTGCTGTTGATGATTGGCTGGAACAACTCACGATCCTGTTTGCTGAACGTTTAAAATCTGATCAAATAGAACTTGAAATAGTTGTTGAAAAAACGCTTACCGAAATATATGCCGATAAAAATCTGATTAACCAGGTGGTTGTTAATCTGATCAGCAACGCGATCGACGCATTACTGCAAATCGAAGAACATCGTAAAATTACGATTGAACTGTCCTCAAACCGGGATAACAGGGTAATTATTAAGATTTCCAATAACGGGCCTTCAATCCCTGCAGACATTCAGGAGAAGATCTTTATCCCGTTTTACACGACCAAGGAGAATGGTTCAGGTATTGGATTAAGCCTTTCGCGGCAGATTATGCGGTCACTTAAAGGATCAATCAGCCTGGTATCCAATGAACAGGAGGATACGGTTTTTATACTGGAGATTTAGTTTTCAAAGAGATTTTACTTAATGCGTAAATCATCAGGGTTCAGTCTGCAATCCCAAATTGAATGAATAGTAATGAATTCGTTATCATACTCATAAAAAAGTATGTAGTCATCGATGATAAGACCCCAAACAGATTCAATTTCTGTATTAAGACCAATGTCGGGTTGTTCAAAAAGGATTTTAAGTTCTTTATTAAGCCTTTGATATAATTTTTTGGAATAAGTCTTGCTTTGGTTCCTTTCTGCGTAAAACTCCAATATTTTGAAGAGTTTTATCCTAGCCCTATGCGACCATATTATTTGGCGCTTAGCCATGCTGAAACTTCTTTATCTAAAAGTTCATGTTCAATATATAATCCCTGCTCAATTTCTTTCTTAGAATCAATGATTTCGTTTCGTTGTTCTTCTGTCAGAGCTATAATAACTGAATCGGTTTTTGTGTCGAGGATAGTTTTGATAGCTTTGAGAAATGAAACATCATTAATCTCTGTAATCCTATGAATCAATGCTTTTTTTAATTCTATTGTCGTCATGTTAAGTCTCCCTTCTTTACAAAGATACAAATATTTTAAGGTATCAGTTCCCAATTCACCCAATATGCGTCAGATTTCGTCCCAATAATAATGAGATTAGCTGTTCGCGGTAGGCCTCCGAAACTAACAGTTTGTGTTTGCCGATAATTGCCATGTTCCCTTCGATATGGTCGATTTTTTGAAGATTGATAATAATTGAGCGATGTATTTTTTGAAAGGAATGATCCTTCAGCTTTTCTTCCCAGCTTTTGAGGGTTTCGTGTGTAATCAGCTTTTTATCAGTGCAGCCGACGGTCGTATAATCGCCGCAAGCTTCCACATATAGGAGATCATCCAGATCGATCTGGTAGATACGCTTATCGGCTTTAACCGTGATCTTTCGGGATAAAGTATTCGCAGTTTTTGGTATTAAACGTTCTTTCGCTTTATTCACCGATTTGTAAAACCGCTCGAATGAGAACGGTTTTAACAAATAGTCCACTACTTCAAGATCGAAACCATCAACAGCATACTGAGAATAGGCGGTAGTTATTATTACCAGAGGTGGTTTGATAAGGGTACGTAAAAAACTGATACCAGACATTCCCGGAAGATTAATATCCAGAAAGATAAGATCGACATTGTTTTTATCAAGGTAAGTTTGTGCCGAGAAAGGATCTTCAAACGAACCACACCACACTAGATCGGGGCATTGCGAAATATTGCGTTGCAGGATTTCACGCGCGGCGGGTTCATCTTCGATTACAATACATTTTATTGTCATGGCAATTAGTCTAAATCGATCTTCAAATCAACACTAAACAGCTCCTCGTTTTCCGTAAACGTCAGTTGGTGTTTATCCGGATACAACAAATTTAATCTTTTTTCGACGTTTTTAATCCCGATGCCGCCCTGCCCCTGGTTAACCACGTTTTCGCGTCTGGCAACCGGGTTTTGGGTTCTGAAGCGGAGCTGGTGTCCGGAATATTGAATGTTGATCTGTATAGTTCCCTTGCTTTTCCCGATTCCGTGTTTAAAACAATTTTCGGCAAGCGGAAGCAGTAGCAAGGGTGCAATAATTACTCCTTTAAACTCGCCTTCGATATTAAGAACGACTTCTGTAATATCCTGGTTGATTCGTTCCCGTTGCAAACCCGCATAAGTTCTGATGATTTCAATCTCTTTCTCAAGTTCGATTTTGTCACTGGATGTATCATATAAAACATACCGTAGAAAGTCAGACAATTGCAAAATCACGTCTTTCGTCCTTGCATCCCCCTTTAACGCAAGTGAATAGATTGTATTCAGATTGTTGAACAGAAAATGAGGATTGATCTGCGCTTTCAGCGCCGACAATTCATGTTGCGCTTTTTCGCGGTTTTCAATCAGCATCAGCCAATATTGCCACAAAAGGAAAGCAATTGTTGTAATTGCAATGTAGCCAGTCATTATCAGGACCAATTCCCAGACCTTGAACCATGATATGTAGAAAAGTTGCGGAAGAATCAGGTCGATAAAAAGATCGAATAATACAAAGTTCATAACACCTGCAACAACGGCAAGACCAAGTGCGGAAACCAGGTAGACACCAAACTTGCCCTGCGAAAAATATCGTTTAATCAGTATGTTGATATTCAGATAAACAGCCGCAATAATTGTGATATGGAAGATCAAAACGTATAGAAAGTTGTCGAGGAAGTAGCCTAAAACAACTACGAATACGATTCCCTGATCGCTATTAAGGAATACGGTTAGAATGCTCCATCCAATTGCCAGCAAAGGCACCGATGTGACAACCCATTTAATCCTTCGGTTGATTCCTTTCACATACCAGATAAATGGCAATAAGAGGAATAGGATGATTGCATTGCTGATATTAAAAACATTCCACCAGGTAAGATCAAGTCCTTCCAAAGAGTAGCCCGATTCAATTCCGCGGCTGAAAAAGGAATTAAATACATTGAACGAGATGATCCAGAATAGGATATGCAACGCAACTATTAGTTGTCCTTTATATTTTAGAGTTTTCATATGTGAATAATTTGTTTTTTTAAGGTCATATGGAATCGAAGATCAGCGAAGCTAATAGCCATGATTTAATTTTCATCTCCGATTTGTGACTTTATAGTCATGTCTATTTCATAGCGTTATTATTTTAAACTTGTTAATTCTAATTTGGCTTTTTGGTTCTCCCAGTCAATAAACCGTGTTTGATCGGCATACCTGTCGATCATGGTTGTAAGTTCGTTGGATGATGCGGTCAGTACAAATCTTCCGGTCTCTTGTACCCATTGATAATTGACACGCACACGTTTCTTTTCGATCATATCCTTCATGCAGTCTGCACCAAGCCATGAAAGTTCTATCCTATTGTTGTTAAGGGTAACACGTGCCAGCGTATGAACTTCAAAGAAACTGCCTGATGACAGTTTGCTTTTCAGCAATCCCTCTTTATTATTGGGAATGAAATCGGCGTAGAGCCCTTTTTTAACGCGGAACAGCACTACTTTAAACTCGTAATTTGTTGAATCTGTTGAGCGCGTTAATTTGGCGAAGTAGTAATTTTCAGGCTTAAACGTGGTTGAATCTACGCCTTTTTTGTCTTTTACCACCCATTTCGAGATCGCCCGCTTAATTGTCCAGGTTGAGGTGGTATCGGCTAGACCCCAAATCTCCGAATCGTTTGATGAACCTGAATCTTTTGGTGCTTTAACAGCTTTTGCAAGCCAGGAACCTTCAATCCGTGATTCGAGTAAGATGTTCTTTTCGATGTAGAATGGATTGAGAGAACAGATCATATAATAATTGTCGCATCCGATGAGGAGCAACAACAGACCTGTGCTCATTAAGAGTTTTTTTCGTTTCATGGTATATCTTTTATTATAACGAGAACGAAGATATACCGATGAATTACTGTGCACTAATTATTTCGATGAGATGGCCTGAAATTTCGATGAAGCGGCATTAGTCTCTGGCAAGATCAAAATATCTTATTAACGGATAGACTTTGCAGTCCGTTTTTCCATATCCAGCAACCATTTCTTTCTCCAGATACCTCCGCCATAACCGGTTAAGTTTCCATCTTCGCCAATCACACGATGACAAGGAATTAGTATTGATATCCGGTTCATTCCATTGGCATTGGCTACTGCTCTAATGGACTCGGGTCGTGTCAATGCTAGGGATTGCTGTTTGTAGGACCGGGTTGAACCGTAAGGAATGTTTTGAAGCTCTTTCCAGACAGCTTGCTGGAATTCGGAACCAGGTGTAATTAACGGAACTGTAAATTCTTTTCTTATACCCTCAAAGTACTCGTTGAGTTGATCTCTTAATATCCCGAAATACTTGTTTTCACCCTGGATGATGCTTGCGTTTAGTCGTTTGGCGAGAGACTTTAACTCTGTTTCCAACATTTTCCGGTCGGTAAACTCTAAAAGGCAAATGCCTTGTTCAACCGCACAGGCATACATTGTCCCCAAAGGGGTTTCAATGCGTGTGATGTTGATGACTTTCTTTTCCTTACTATTTGACGGCGATACACCAAAAATGGATTTGAACGAATCGTTAAATCCGCTTAATGATTCGTAACCTGAATCGAATGCTACAGAAGTAGCCGATTCGCCATTTTGAATTTTATTGAATGCCGAATTGATCCGGAACATTCGTTGGTAAGCGTGAAAAGTGATGCCATGGTTTTTCAGAAACCACCTTCTTATCTTACCCGGTTCGATTCCTTTTTGGATCAAATCCCAATCTTTAAACTTCAGTGAGGGAGTGGCGTTTAATTCTTTCAGTATATCTTTAATGTAATCAGGTGTTTCACCCATTTTTTCCAGTGGATTACATATTTTGCATGGTCTGTAACCTTTCAAAATCGCTTCTTTCGTGGTTTGAAAAAACTCAACGTTTTCTTCTTTAGGTTTTCTTGCGGTACATGTTGGCCGGCAGAAAATGCCGGTTGTTTTTACCGCGGCAATAAATGTTCCTTCAAAAGAAATATCCTTATCGACGAGTGCTTTGTACATTATTTCGTTTGTCAGCATCTTTTTGGTTACAAAAATAGATTTGTCACGATTGTTTTGCAACCGGAAAATGAGCAAGTATTTTCCATTTCAATATGATGATTAAACCCAATGACTAAAGTCCATAAAAAAAGCCGGTCATTACGGAACCGGCTTTTGAGATGTATGGATCAGTTGTTATTTCACAACAATATTGATAATCTTATTAGGTACGATAATTACTTTCGCAATCGTTTTCCCTTCTATCCATTTGTTGGTATGCTCGTCGGCAAGAACGGCTTTTTCGATTTCACTTGTTGGTAAATCGATGGCAAGTGTAATCTTAAACCGTGCCTTCCCGTTGAATGAAACTGGATATTCAAAAGTCTCTTCAGCAAGATATGATTCATCAAAAACGGGCCATGGATGGAAGCTAAGTACTGATTTATTCCCGTAAAGTTCCCATAGTTCTTCCGCGAGATGCGGTGCGAAAGGTGCCAACAATTGAAAGAAAGTTACTGCCGTTTCCTGATTCACTTTACCAGCTTTGTAACAATGGTTTGTAAAGACCATCATCTGCGAGATAGCGGTGTTGAATTTCATATCACGGATATCGTCACTCACTTTGCGGATGGTCTGATGAAGAATCTTCAACGTCTCTTTTGACTCTTCACCTTCAGAAATATTATTCATTTCGCCAAAGAAGGCCACAACCCTTCGCAGGAAGTTATAAACTCCTTTAACCCCGTTTTCGGTCCATGGTTTGGTGGCATCGAGAGGCCCGATAAACATTTCGAAAAGTCGCAATGCATCAGCACCATAGTTGACAACCACATCATCGGGGTTGACTACATTCTTCAGCGACTTCGACATCTTGGCAACAATCTGTTTGAGCTCTTCGCCCGTAACCGTGCTGAAGTATTTTCCTTCGCGATCTTCAACCTGGTCGGAAGGAACTTTTGATCCGGAGGCTGTTTCGTAGGCAAAAGCAAGGATCATCCCCTGGTTAAATAACTTCTGGAATGGTTCGGCAGTGGATACGATACCCAGATCGAAGAGTACTTTGTGCCAGAATCGGCTGTAAAGCAAGTGCAAAACAGCATGTTCTGCTCCACCAACATATAAGTCGACAGGCATCCAGTAGTTTTCGGCAGTTTTACTGAAAGGTGCTTCATCGTTTTTCGGATCGGTAAATCGCAGGTAATACCAGCACGAACCAGCCCATTGTGGCATTGTATTGGTCTCGCGACGACCTTTTCTTCCGTTTTTATCGGTCACAATCAACCAGTCACCTGCATTCGAGAGTGGAGATTCACCTGATTCTCCAGGCAAATATTTTTCAACTACTGGAAGTGGCAACGGCAATTCGTCATCATTCAATACGCTTACTTCGCCATCTTCCCAATGAATCACTGGGAACGGCTCGCCCCAATATCTTTGACGGCTGAATAACCAATCGCGCAATTTATAGTTGATGGTAGGTTCGCCAAGGCCGTTTGATTCGAGCCAGCTTGTAACTGTTTTGATTCCCTCTTCTTTTGAAAGCCCGTTAATGTCAATACCTATAGCTGTATTCGAAGAGTTGATGTAGGCGCCATCTTCGGTCCAGCAGGCTTCACCGGCCAGCACCTTTGCGCGTATCTCCTCAGAAGCTTTTCCAGGATCAAGGATGCAAATGATGGGTATATTAAATGTCTGTGCAAATTCGAAGTCACGTGTGTCATGCGCCGGAACTGCCATGATGGCGCCTGTTCCGTATCCCATTAAAACATAGTCGGCAACCCATATCTGGATTTTTGCACCGTTGATGGGATTAATTGCATAACGACCGGTGAAAACCCCGGTTTTACCTTTTGCAAGATCGGTTCGGTCGAGATCGCTTTTTAAGGCTGCATTCCTGATATAATCTTTAACTGCATCCCTTTGTTCGGGAGTAGTGATCTCATTTACCAACTCATGTTCAGGTGCCAACACCATATAAGTTGCCCCGAATAAGGTATCGGGACGAGTTGTGTAAACACGTAATTTTTTATCTGTTCCATCAATCGCAAAATCGACCTCAGCTCCGGTTGACCGGCCAATCCAGTTCCGTTGCATATCTTTAACCCCGGCTGGCCAGTCAAGTTGATCCAATCCCTCAAGTAAACGTTCGGCATAATGAGGTATGCGCAACATCCATTGTTTCAGGTATCGGCGCTCCACTTCCTTCGTGCCACATTTTTCGTGCGAACCATCGTTTAATACTTCTTCGTTGGCACAAACCGTTTTGCAGGTACGGCAATACCAGACCTGAGCATTATCGTAATAGGCAAGACGTTTACCCGAAATATACTTCTGAACTTCGGTTTCACCTTGTTTTTTAATTTCCTCCGGGATTGGAAGTTCACTGATCAGCCTGCCCTTGTTTTGTTCCTTATCGAACCATGTATTGAATAAGCGGGTAAAAATCCACTGCGTCCATTTAAAGTATTTGGGGTCTGTTGTGTTGATTTCACGTTCCCAGTCGTAACTCAAACCTAACGACTGTATCTGCCGGCGAAAGGTATCGCAGTTCTTCTGAGTTGTGATGGCAGGATGAGTCCCGGTCTGGATGGCATATTGCTCTGCGGGCAATCCGAAAGCATCCCACCCCATCGGATGAAGCACATTGAAACCATTGGCGCGTTTGTAACGGCATATAATATCGGTAGCAGTATAGCCTTCGGGATGGCCAACATGCAAGCCGGCACCGGAAGGGTAGGGGAACATATCGAGACAATAGAATTTCGGTTTTGAAAGATCTATCTCCGATTTAAATGTCTTGTTATCGGCCCAGTATTGTTGCCATTTCTTTTCAATGTCTTTGAAATTGTAATCCATCAGTTTTGAGCGTATTCGTTCATTTTCAATTAAGCTGCGAAATTAGTGCTTTATTCGCTTGCTTCCCTGGCAAAATTCAAGAATTGTGCAAAAAAGAAGCTTTAAACAGGTTGATAAAGCCTGATTTAGATAAAATTCGTGCGTTTACAACTCTGACTTATATCATTAAAACCGATAAACATGATAAATAACACAATATCAACCTTGTTAAGGTGTTGAAATATAATACAGTATGGTTTTATGTATTTATCCCTATTTCCAATTCGATGAAAAAGAAATCTGTAATTTTGGGTGGATTTAAATGGGTCCGGTTATGAAAAGAAAAACTAAATTGATTAACCAAAAAATTAAAACAAATTTAAGATGAATGCAGGAATAGATACTTTTATGGAAGGGCTAAAGGCCCGTACACCCGGTGAGGCTGAGTTTCACCAGGCCGTTTTGGAAGTTGTTGAATCTGTCTGGGATGTATACGATGCAAATCCGCGTTATAAACAGGCAAAAATTCTGGAGCGCATGGTTGAACCCGAGCGGACAATCATGTTTAGAGTTCCATGGAGCAATGATAAAGGTGAAGTCGAAATTAACCGCGGCTATCGTATTGAATTCAATAGTGCATTAGGTCCCTATAAAGGAGGATTGCGTTTTCATAAAAGTGTCACTTTGAGTATTTTGAAATTTCTGGGATTTGAGCAGACTTTCAAAAATAGTTTGACAACACTTCCTATGGGCGGTGGAAAAGGGGGGTCCGATTTTAGTGCGAAAGGTCGCAGTGATAACGAGATTATGCGCTTCTGCCAATCGTTTATGACTGAACTTTTCCGTCACATTGGTCCGAATACGGATGTTCCTGCCGGCGATATTGGCGTTGGAGGCCGCGAAATTGGTTTCCTTTTTGGTCAGTATAAAAGAATCAGAAATGAATTTACAGGTGTTCTCACTGGTAAAGGTCTTGGCTGGGGTGGGTCTTTGGTTCGTCCTGAGGCAACAGGTTATGGCGCTGTCTATTTTGTTGGGCATATGCTGAATGAAATTGGTGAAGCACTAAAAGGGAAGTCTTTTGCCGTTTCCGGATTTGGAAATGTAGCCTGGGGTGCAATCAGTAAGATCAATGAATTAGGAGGTAAAGTTGTAACAATATCAGGACCTGATGGATATATTTACGATCCGGAGGGTATTACTGGAAGAAAGGTAGAATATCTGCTTGAGTTGCGTGAAAGCAACAACGATGTGGTTGCTCCGTATGCTGAAGAATTTGGAGCACAATTCTTTCCGGATGCGAAGCCATGGCAGACTAAAGTCGATATCGCAATGCCATGTGCCACCCAAAATGAGCTTGATGAAGCTGATGCCCGAATGCTGAGTAAGAATGGTTGTATCCTTGTCGCCGAAGTTTCGAACATGGGATGTACTTCTGATGCAGTGAATTATTTCGTAAATAATAAACTCACCTTTGCTCCTGGGAAAGCTGTAAATGCAGGGGGTGTTGCAGTATCTGGACTTGAGATGTCGCAAAATAGCATGCGTTACAATTGGACAAGCGAAGAGGTTGACAAACGGCTTCACCTGATTATGCAGGATATTCATGATACTTGCACAAAACATGGTAAAGCCAATGGATATATCAATTATGTGAAAGGTGCCAATGTTGGAGGTTTTGTGAAGGTTGCAGAGGCAATGCTTGCACAGGGATTGGTGTAAATGCAGATATGTTATTTGTAGAGACGCGATTAATCGCGTCTCTACATTATAAATTATTATCTATTTGTTTTTCTGCATTTTAACATTCATGCAGAATAACTATCTTCTCCCAAAAATAGATATTCTTACTGAATTTCAGCTCAATCATCTTTGAGTTAATTCCCTGTTTAGGTTAATCGAAATAGTGAACCTGGGATAAAATGCAACGTTAATCAGGTGCCGCTTCCCTTCGTGTGAATCAATCCACCCAAATATTCACAAATAGCCAATACCACAGGCCAGTATTTCGCCCAACGAGTATCTGAATAGCGTTTCATTTTATTTTTTAATATTTAACTAAGCTTCTAAAAACGTTTCGCTGTTCTACTGCTTCCTGAATTACTCACTTTATTTTGCTGCCAATATTATGCTTTCCGTAAGCTTTACATTTTGAGCCGAAGGTACATGGACTAAAAAAATAGCAAAAAACCATTCTTACTTCGCAAAAGGCGTTACATGCCTATACAATTGTTTATAAATAAGGTCATTGATCCAGGTTGTTACAGAACAAATGATGGGGCCTTTACTTATATTCCGGACGTCAATAATAATGCCTGATTCCCAATAAAATCAAAAACTCCGCGTTCGTGGAGCTTTGTCATCATTACTGGGTCATTAAAAACCTAAATCCAAACGAACATAAAGAAGAAATAAACACGCAAATATTTACCTACAATTTTATAAAACGTATCTCTACCCTCCTGTTTTGGGTACGATTTGTTTCCGTATCATTCAGAGCAACAGGCGTGTCTGGGCCAAGGCCTTTTGCAATTATACGCCCTGCATCTATTCCCTGAATAAGTATATAATCTTTGCATCCTTTAACCCTTTTATAGGATAGTGAACGGTTATAGTCAGCATCACCTTCAGACGAAGTATGGCCGGATAATTCAATCTCTGCATTCGGATTCGACTGCAGAAATGCAATAACTCTATCCAGCTCCTCTTTTGACTCAGTTTTAAGTTCTGCCTTACCCTGGTCGAATAAAATATTATTCAGGTTAATGGTTTCTCCAACCGAGACTTTCTGATTGTCGTATTGCACACTGTTTTTCCCCTTTTCGAGATAAATGATTACTTCCGGATTCCCATTACCCTGACCAATATCCGCGACTGTATAACCATCCGCAAAACCCGATGTTGAAGCACTTACAATTTCATAACCTGTGGGGATATCCCTGAAAAGAAATTCTCCATCGCCATTTGTAGTGGTGCTGTTATTATCCGCCAGCCATACTTTGGCTTTAGTAATTGGCATCTCGTTATTTTTATCAATAACCCGTCCTGTAATATCACCTTTGCAGGTATTTTCCCTTTTTCGGTTAACAAGCTGACGTATGAAATCGATGGCAAAACCATCTGCCACACCCGTACTTTCATCAATTCTAAAGCTTAAATTATTATTTGCAACCAAAGCATTATAAAACTCTTCGGGTAACGGAATTGATAACAGTTTTCCAACCGGACCTGTCTCATCGATGGCATTCAGTATGTTCTCCCCTTCCGCAAAACGGGTTCCATTGATAAACAATTGGAACTTTGAGCAGAAGGAAGGTGCCTGAAAATCATCAATAAATACCTGCAGGAAGGCATTTTTAATAGTTGCCCTCCGCAAAACATCTGTAGGAAGCATCCAGGTTACAGGTTTTGTAAGGATGGGATCATAACTGACAGAGTATCCGTTGCCTCCACAGGGAAATTCACCACCCGGCTTAAATTTGGAGGATAATAGGATCCGGTCAAAACCCGGTTTATCTTCAGGATGTGCTTCCCATGGAAAATAATGCGATTCTGTCATGCGACCGCAAAACGGATCGAAACCTTCGGGCCATCCAAAACCAAGATTATCGACATCACCAATACGGATAATATAGTCAGCCTCTAAGGTATTCTGTAAGACGACCTGTTTTGGCCCATTCGGTATCGACAGAAACTGTGTTTACCTGTGCATTCACAAATGATAGAGGTAAAATAAAGAAGGCAAAAAGGAGTTGAAGAGTCATGGTCTTTCATATAATAATCATATTTAAGGTGAGAATAACGGTTACCAAAATACGCTGAATTTTATTTAAATTTACAATTCAAACCTGACGCCATGGCACACCATACGCTCAAAACGTCCTATTCTGACCTTGTCGACCGGCTCAACCGTTTTCCCCAGGGAGCACCACCTTCAGAACTGCTTAATAAAATCCTCAAAGTGCTGTTCAGCGAGAAAGAAGCACAGCTGGTTTCATTGTTGCCTATCAAACCTTTTACTGCCGAAAAGGCAAGCACTAGCTGGAAATTGGACATTGCAACCACACGCAAAATTCTCGAAACATTGGCCGACCGTGCCTTGCTTGTCGATATAGAACAAAACGGACAGCAGGAATATGCCCTGCCACCCCCAATGGCTGGATTCTTTGAGTTTTCGATGATGCGTGTGCGCAACGACATCGACCAAAAAGCACTCGCCGAACTCTTTTACCAGTACCTGAATGTAGAAGAAGATTTTATTCGTGAACTATTCACCAGAGGCGAAACCCAGCTTGGCAGGGTTTTCGTAAACGAACCTGCTTTATCTTCCGACAATGCCTTGCATGTGCTCGATTACGAACGTGCCACCGAAATCATTGAAACAGCTACCCATATCGGAGTAGGAATATGTTATTGCCGCCATAAAATGGAACACCTTGGCAGAGCCTGCAATGCGCCGATGGATATCTGTATGACGTTTAATACTTCCGCAGCATCGCTTACAAAACATGGGCATGCCCGGAAGATTGATAAGATAGAATGCCTTGATCTTTTGCAACAGGCTTACGATCACAACCTCGTTCAATTTGGAGAGAATGTACGCGAAGATATAAATTTTATATGCAATTGTTGTGGATGTTGCTGCGAAGCGATGGTAGCAGCACGTCGTTTTGCCATTTTAAATCCCGTTCATACCACCAATTTCATCCCTGTCGTAAACGAACAGTTATGCAACGGCTGTGGCAAATGCGTAAATGTTTGTCCGGTAGAAGAAATGACGCTCGTCTCTGCCAACGATCCGCATCACCCGAACCGCAAAAAAGCAGTGCTTAACGAAGATCGTTGTCTTGGTTGCGGGGTATGTGTCAGAAGCTGTGCAGTTAAATGTATCCTGTTAAAATCGCGTTCAAAAAGAGTTCTGACACCGTTAAACGGGGTACACAAAGCGGTTATGATGGCCATCGAACGGGGAAACCTGCAACACCTGATCTTCGATAACAGGGTTTTATTTAGTCACCGGGCACTTGCAGCAGTATTGGGAGTACTGCTTAAAATTCCTCCCATCAAACAAGCTGTCGCCAGCCAGCAGATTAAATCACGCTTTTTCGAAAAGATGATCCAAAGGATGAAGATATAGGATGCAAGGATAAAGGTTCTGGGTTAAAAGTAAAAGGTTAAAGCATCAGGGAAAAATCCCTTGACACTTTAACCTTTCCACATTAACCTTTATTCTGCATTCTTACAATTCGCGGATCTTGATATTGCGAAACCAAATAGGGTATCCATGATCCTGAAGACCGATATAACCTTCTTTTGCAATTCCTTCAGTAAATCCAGGGAATGATTTAAATTTGCTTTTGGCAACCATTGCATCCCATTCGGGTGTCCACATCGTGTACGAAACCACTTTGACATCATTCTGCGTAAGGGTAACCGCACCATCTTTAACTTTGATTACCATCGTATTCCACGAACCTGAAGGTTTTACGGTTTTTGGATCGGCAGCAATCATATCATAAAGCGATCCGGCAAGATGGCTATCAATCTTATTGTCCGATGCATCTACATTGTCAAGTATCTGAACTTCAGGTGCTGCATAATAGATTGGTTGACCAGGGACTTCGCGTACATCATAGAAAATTCCCGAATTCCCGGCTTTGCCTGCATTCCAGTCAACTGAAAGCTCGAAGTTCTTAAATTTCTTGGGTGAAAAAACGATATCGCCATTGCCGGGCTGTCCTGGTTTCTTTCCTTCTGCTGTAAATACATTCATAGTACCTTTGTCAATCTTCCAGTTTTTAGGCATCTCAGTACCGTTGCATTGTCTCCATCCGTCGAAGTTCTTGCCATTAAACAGCAGTGACCAGCCATCTTTCTTCTCCTGCTTCGAAAGTTTGTTCAACTCCTGTGCAAACGTAGGAAGTGCAATTAACATTGCAGCAACTAATGATAAAGTCAAAAAAATATTCTTTCTCATGATTTAATTTTTTAACACCCGCCGGGTGAAATTAATGATTATTGGATATTGTAATAATTGACACCAAAGATAATTATTCAATGATACATGAGTTGTTATAAATTGTTAATTGTTAAGAATGTCATTTGATACTTGTCCTGATACGGTAAAATAAATAGCGCAAGGTAATTGAATGAAGATAACCTCTCCTATGAGTTATTTAGCTTTTATGGGCCAATTTTCAAACGTCATTCCTTCTCCTTGATATTCCAACCTGAAAAATGCATTAAAATTTAATTTAATCTTCACATTGTCATGATTAAATCATTTATAAATTTACCGCTTCACAATTTAAACAAAGCAATATGGACTTATTTGCACCATGGCACCTTATTATCATTATTGGAGCAATTCTGTTGATGTTCGGAGGAAAAAAAATTCCCGAGATGATGGGTGGAATTGGCAAAGGAATGAAGGAATTTAAAAATGCAGTAAAAGATGAAGATGAAAAGCCGTATGAGGAGGCTCCAAAGTCGATTCCAAGTCCGAATAATAAAAAAGAGCCTTTGAAGGAGTAGAATTTTTCGCCTTATTTGCAGATCCTTACGAAACAATTACACCATTTATGCGAAAAGGTCTTCAAATCATCGTAATCATCCTGTTCAGCAGTTGTACCACGCCGCAAAGACCTTTGGTTGACAGTGTGATCCGGTTATCAAATGGCACAATCGAAATTGGTCTGCTGCCCGATGTTGGAGGTCGGTTGGTAAGGGTATCACTTGTTGGGAAAGAAAATATTATTCAATCCGATTCATCACTTTGGAACGAGCCGCCCGACAAACGTCCTTCTCTCGATCCTACAAAACCATTTAAATCCTATAACGGATCAATTAACTGGTTGAACCCGCAAAGCGAGTGGTGGGTGAAGCAGGATTTATTCCCCGATCTGAAAGTGAAACGGTCGCCTTGGCCTCCCGATCCATATCTCATTTATTCGAAATATAAAATCACGGATCAAAAAGCTGGGGAAATTACGATGATAAGTCCCGAAAGTCCATACACACATGTTCAGTTTACCAAAACTTACCGTATCGAAGGGAATAAAGTGTTCCTTACAACAAGTGCCCGCAATTGCAGCAACGATACCGTCAGTTGGGGTCTTTGGTTCAACACACGCATGAATGGATGGGATCAGGTATTTGTTCCTGCCGATTCGGTAGCACTGATAAAAAGTACAGATCCCCGCATATCGCCTGAAAAGCCAGACCTGATTTGGGAAAATGGGTACTATAGTTACAACTCTCCATTGAACGATACAACACTTAAAGTCTTCAAAGGAAAATCATTCTTTTCTCCCGTCTCCACACCTGTGATTGCCGGATTTAAAGCAGATCAATGGCTTATCATCCGAAGCGGAATAATTGACAAGTCGGCCATTCATCCTGAACAGGCACGCGTTGAACTTTATATCGAGAACTCTACTAAACGGAACGAAGACCTTCAGGAACTGGAGATGCAGTTTGCTTATGAGAAAATTGCTCCCGGGAGTTCGATTACAGCCTCTCAAATATGGGAGGTGGTACCCGGAACCGGATTAACAACCAAAGATGAGCTTGGTAAGGAGCTGATGAAATACCTGGGAATGTGAGGGTGAGGGAGAGAAAAGGAGATGTAGAGAGGGTGTGTCTTGTCCTGAAATAGGTTTACAGAAAAAGTAAACTAAAATCAGGATTATGAAGACAAAAGTAAACTGTTTTCCGGATGAATTAAAGTTAAAGGTAGTTCAAGAGTATATGAGCACCGATGTGAG
>Ga0209386_1000536_pt1 | contig 18320 bp, 22 predicted proteins | sample NGEPertwo_FD_184510 | JGI IMG/M metagenome (GOLD analysis project Ga0209386, IMG submission 184510) | Arctic peat soil microbial communities from the Barrow Environmental Observatory site, Barrow, Alaska, USA - NGEE Permafrost154B-two... | ecosystem: Environmental > Terrestrial > Soil > Wetlands...
AAGACATTATATACAATAATATTAAAGCATATAATTTGTATGTTTTAGGTTGTTCAAGAAAAAGTTTTTCTTGAACAGCTCTACAACCCTTGCAATGCAAGCATTAGATTTTCATGCTTCAGCTCTGAATAGATTGTTATAAAATATATTTTTAAGCGTCAGGGGGTTTGGGGGACGGGCGCAGGCTTTTCAGTTTGTGTAGCCGTCAAGGCGAAACAAGCTGAAAAGGTTGGTCATAAGTCCCCCAATAAGTCTTTTTTAGCGAAAGGAAGATGAAAAATGGATGAAATACTAACCGAAATTCTAAATGAACTCAAACAAATAAAGGAATTACTAGCCCCACATGACTGTAGTGCTAGTAACGATTCTAAGACATACAAATTGACTCCCTATGAAAAGGAGTGAATTTACTTCTTTTTATAGCTTTGTCTGCTAGTGAGTTGTATTAGAGCAAAATCACCTTGCGTACATCTCAGAACTTTATTACCATGTTCTTCACAAATCTCTGTGGTAATACCGAGATTGTTGCAGAAATCATAACGAAGACATTTGTGCTTAGAGCCTAAATAGTATGGAGTTCCATTTCTAGATTCGTCGATCTCTATGTCTAAAGCATCATCCATACTGATGTTTTTCTCATTCATCTTTTCACCCCCTCTTCTTTATCCTACTATAAAATTGGATATATATAATATTTCCATATTGTGAAGGATTGACCTCTTTTCTGTCGAATATTATTTGGATAGTAGTACTGCGTTTTATGGAGGTGGAGATAGTGGGGGTAACAGATATCTCTGATGAATATTATAAAATGGGATGTTGGGTATCTCGAAAATTCGGGTATAATAAACGCTCGTTTTATATTAAAATTAAAAGAGCTCAGGTTCATCCTGGTGAAGTTTGGTACTGTGATATGGGTTATAATATAGGAACTGAAAAAAACAAATGGCGTCCAGTATTAGTAGTATCAAATAATAAAATTAATAATTCCGATAAGGTTGTTGTTATTTGTATAACTGATGCCAAGGGGAAACTGAATGCAAATGATTTGCCTGCTCAGGATTCATGGTATTTGCTTTATTCTAGTACGATTGATAATGCAAACAAATTAAAGCCTGACCGTGTAATACCAACCAACAACGTTCCATACAGTTTTTTGGAAAAGGACTGTGTTGTACAGTGTGAAGAAATTAGGGCGGTTAGTAAAGCCAGATTGGATTTACTAAAAGGAGTAGTAGGTAAATTAAGACCCAAAGACTTAAATAAATTAAGAGAAAAGTTTATGAGAGCATATGTCTTTTAGTTTGACAAAAGGATAATTAAGACATAGACTATAACTGTAAGAAGATGTTATGTTCTACAGTTTTCAAAGTTAAAAATTGATTAAGTCCCACATTTCACAGTGGGTACAAAATAAAGATGCAAAGAAGCCGTATGACCGTAGTAGGTATAGCTTCTGGATTCCCCCAGATTTTATTGCTGGGGGATTTTCCTTTTTCTCATTCCCACGAAACTAACTGTGTCTATTCCAAAATGGAGTAGGCAATTTTTTTATGCCCAATTTGAAAGGAGACAAGTATGCAATTTAAGAAAATACAAATATCAGACTTAAAACATGCTGAATATAATCCCAGAAAGGACTTAAAGCCTGGGGACAAAGAATTTGAAAAAATCAAAAACAGTATTAATGAATTCGGCTATTGTGATCCCATCATTCTAAATAGTGATCTGACAATTGTTGGCGGCCACCAGAGAGCAAAGGTATTAAAGGAGTTAGGCTATACTGAAATTGACTGCGTTATTATCGATATTGATAAGACAAAGGAAAAAGCTCTTAATGTTGCTCTGAATAAGATTTCCGGCGAATGGGATTTTGAATCATTAGCAAAGTTGCTGGATGACTTGAAAACAGAGGATTATGATATTGAGCTAAGTGGCTTTGATATGAAGGAAGCAGAAAAATTATGGGATGAATACATGCCAAAGGATGAGCAGGATGAAGAAGAAATTCCTGATGTTCCAGAGGTGCCAGTTATTCAATCAGGAGATATTATTCTGTTGGGTAAGCATAGGTTAATATGCGGCGATGCTACAAAGCCAGAAGATCTAGATAAATTGATGGATGGGAAGAAGGCAAAACTTACAGTGCTTGATCCTCCATATGGAATTTCATATGTTGGTAAAACAGAAGATGCTTTGACAATTCAAAATGATAATTTAAGTGATGAAGAATTCTATAATTTCCTTCTTGAAGCTTTTAAGAGAGTTTATGAAATATCGGCTGATGGAGCCAGTAGTTATATTTTTCATGCTGATGCAAAAGGGTTATTGTTCAGGAAAGCATTTGTTGATTCAGGCTTCAAACACTCACAATGTTGTATTTGGGTAAAGAATACCTTTGTCATGGGAAGGCAGCCATATCAGTGGCAGCATGAACCAGCATTATTCGGGTGGAAGCCTACCGGAGCACATTATTGGAATGGTGATAGAAAACAGACTACAATATGGAATTTCGATAGACCAAGAGTAAATGATGTCCATCCAACAATGAAACCCATTCCGCTTATTGAATATATCATCAAGAACTCCAGCAAATATGGCGATATTGTTGTGGACACTTTTCTTGGCAGTGGGACAACTTTACTAGCAGCCGATAATACAGATAGAATTTGCTATGGCTCAGAGCTTGACCCTAAATACTGTCAGGTTATTATTGAACGCTGGATTAATTATAAGGATGGAATCAATGGTGATGATGTAATAGTTGAAAGAGAAGGACAGCAATATAAATACTCGGGGTTAAAGGTTGAGCAGGTGGCGGTCTGATATTTTGAGCAAACCATGTAAATGGCCGTTATGATTGTATTATTACGATTGGCATTTCATTGCTAACAAACGCTACATAATTTACCAAAGCGATGTATAATTACATTTGGCAGTAGTAATATCCAATATTGAGGGGTGTAGAGATTATGGATTATAAGCGGATTGATGCAATTATGCTATCGTATGGATTGGGGAAACATGATATTTCAGAAGGAACTAATTATACTTTTATTAAAGGAAATAACCATAGAATTATTCTGGAAAGATTGAAAGAGTTAGATGAAGGGGGAGCAAGAGGCTTTTTGTATGCCGTTGTACTGGATGATTATAAAAATAAATGCAGTAAGAATGGTCACATAAATGTTAAGGATATATGGAATGAAACAAAACTACGCAGTATCGTTGAGCGGATAATTGCTCATTTCGATAGCATTTTCTAGAGAACTCATTCAAATAAATACGACAACGACCCTTCATATAACTTGATTTAATGTGCATTCAGAGTGATTAATGGTGTGCGTTCAAATCAAGAAAATGAGGGGCTTCAGGTGAGGCTTCTTATGTTGTTTGAAAGTCCTTTCTGGTGTAAAATGGATTATTAGATATGCAAATTGGAGTTGATAAACTATGAATATAAAAATCCCAAATAGATTTGAGACGTTATTCTCTTCTATTGACGAAAAATTAATTAGTACTTTGATTTTAGAACCTAAGGAAGACCTTATAAAGTTCCAAAGAATTGCTTTAGAAATCCAACAATCTAATCAAGGTAAAATTGTATTTTTACAAGGAAAACCTGGTATTGGGAAGAGTACATTTTCATATAGCATACCTATTTTTTTATCCTCAGACTATTCTAGGGGAATTCAGGTGCCTCCCGAACAATACAAAGTTAAACTAACAGATATTCCAGAGTATATTTATAACAACTTCAAAGACGAAGGGAAAATAAGTATAGTAACTGTTGATAACAGAGAATCGCCGAGGATTGATGAAAAAGATTTTTATGATTTATTTTCTAATTTAAAGATATTATTAAGAGATAACAAAAATTTACTGATTTTATGGCCCGTTGTACAGGAAGAGTTTGCACGTAAGGCGATAAAAATTATAGAAGAAATTGGTGGGAAGGGTTCACTTTCATTTGAACCAATTATTAATTATAAGGGTCTTGATGTTGAAAACTACTTTTATGTACTAGAAAGAATATTTAGAATATCGTCTGTAGAATTGGACGACTTTGGAATATCATTAGAAGAAGTTAAGGATATCCAAAATTCCGGACTAACCATTGGTGAATTTTTAAATGCGATTAATAATTTGGTCATTAGAAATACTGAACTAGACCCATTGGAAAACGGTTTTAGAAAGCTTATTATTGTAATGTCGTCATCTTCGGAAAGTTTACTAAATCATGCACGTGATGTTAGAAGGGGTGATACATTCTATTTAGAGGCCTCAAGGCTTTTGATGAATACACCGGATTCTAATATAGGTGAGTGGTGGAAGCAAAGGAATGATGACCCTCAAACAAAGCTCGCGTATGTAATTAACAGGTTCCAAGCAGAATTTGCCACAATTACACCCACAGCGGTTGTTCACGCGTGCAGTCTTTATGGCGAACTAGATTTAAAAGAATTAACAAAGAGTATTGTACCAAATCTGCAAAATGCTAAAACTTCTTTAATGGCTACTGAATTATATAAGGTTTTATCTGAAGGAAAGGATAATAGTACAAGAAGGGGAAACAAACCAAGTAAAGAAGTGCTAGAGGCTTATTCGCAAATTCAAAAGGTTTCTGAAAAAAGACATAAGGCTATAAATAGTGCAATCATGATGTTATTAAATGAATGCATGAGTGATATACCAGAAATTCAATATGAAAAGGGAGAAAATGGCATTGTAATTGACGTTATTGTAACCGATAAAAATCAAAAAAAACAGAGTTTAGAGTTTCATCATAAATCAGATAGTCATTATAATCAAAATAAGATCTCAAGATATATTTTAGATAAGATTGCGGAATATGCAATAGCATATGGTTTAGCTAAAAGATAACTTTAGGGAGCCGATTACAAGGCTCTTTTTTATTTTGGGGAGGTGAGGTATTATGGGTACAAGAGCTAGAAATAATACGAAGTGGTTGACCAATGTTTTTCCCCGTTTGGCTGAGATTCGAAATTGGTGCATGGATGGTAAAACCAATGAAGAGATGTGTGTGCTCTTAGGCATAAGCCCTGACAGTTGGTACACTTATATGAAGCAATATAATCAGCTTAATGACATCGTTACGGCGGGGAAGTCTGTTATAGATAACCGTGTAGAAAATGCTGTTTTGAAAACTGCTTTAGGATTTGAGTATGAGGAAATCAAAACTATCATAGAGGAAGATCGTAATGGCAAGAAGAGAACAAGGATTGAGAAAACCAAAAAGTATATGCCACCTAACCCAACTGCTCAAGCCTTCTGGCTAAAGAACCGGAAGAAAGATGAGTGGGGTAATAGGAAAGAGATTGTCTTTGATACAAAGGGCCAGGAAGAAGAAAGGAAGCTACAATTCCTTAAAATGATAAATGAAGAAATTGTTGATGTAGAATATTCTATTGTTGAAGAAGCGGCAACACTTCCCGATCCTGAAGTCATAGAGGAAACTGAGGAAGGTTTTATTGATGACTTTGAAGATGACCACTTTGGTAATGAAACGCCTGAAGCATAATCTTATGTCGTCAGTTATATGGGAGATAAATGCCCTATATAAGCCTAAAACTACCCGAAATATGCCTTAATAGAATACATAATTAGTCTTATGTATCCAGTTGCTATCAGGGCAAAACAGAGGTAACATGGACACACCTAGTAAGAAAGGGTGTGTTTATATGCTTGATTTAGGCGGCTTCGAGGTGTATCTCACAAACAAGGAACTGAGCCTGAATACCATCAGCTGCTATATTCGGGACAGCAAGGTCTTTATGGATTGGTTCGGAAGCAGAACGGACTGCGGACTGGATAAACTGATTCAACTTGATGCCATTGGATACAAGAAGCATCTGCTCAATACCAATAAATCAGTAGTTACAGCCAATAGGAAGGTAGCAAGCGTCAATGCCTTATGCAAATGGCTCTATGATAGCGGATCAACTGTTGATGAGATTAATATAAAGGCAGTAAAAAGTAGAGAGGCCCGGCAGTATAAAGGCTTGGAGGAAAAGGATCTAAGGAAGCTTCGAGCAGAGATACACCGAAACCGCAATCCACTTCATATATGCATCATTGAGATACTGCTTGGCACAGGGCTTCGGGTGAGTGAACTATGCAATCTAAAGCTTCAAGACATCGAATTATCCGAACGCAAAGGCACAATCAGAGTCATTGGCAAAGGAAACATATACAGAACCCTACCACTTAATAAGGATGTTCGCAAAGCAATCCAAGATTACGCTGATACAAGACCTGAAAATGATAGTGACTTCTTATTGATAGGACAGCGAGGAGCATTTAAACGGAACGCAATCAACTTAATCCTTGAAAAGTATGGGCAAAGAGTGGCAGTTGATGTAACACCTCACCGGCTCAGACATTCTCTAGGTTATAGGTTAGTCAAGGAAGGAACAGCCATAACGACCATTCAGGAGATCTTGGGTCACGAAAGCATAATGACAACGAATTTGTACACCGTCACAACTGAACAGGATAAGGTAGAGGCTCTGGAAGCCTTAGAGTGGTAAGATAGCCGCTCTATTTTTATGCACCTTTCCCAATGGGAGGGGTGCTTCTATGTGTTGAAATAGCCCCAGCAGTAGATGGCGTGGAAATTTTTACAACATTTTTTCTAAAATTGAATTGGTGGTGACAGAAATGAAATTATATCCTATGAATTTAATATATGAGATCCCTTTAAACGAAAATGATTATGTAAGGGTAAATATTGACTTAACTATTGATAGAAATAATGTTCAGAAACCAGAGCATATACAAGAGGTTCTTGATAATGTTTTTCGGGTGATCTTGCGACAATATGATGTTATTTTAATTTAGACTTGATCTCTTTTAGGTAATCAGCTTGTTTACTTGAAGAGTCAGAGATTTTACGAAGTTCCCCCTTTAAGTCGTCAAATTTGGAAAGCAATTTGTCTAGTTTATCTACAATTCCTTTATTATCGGATTCTTTATAGTTAGTAGAGGTTAACAATGGAGAAATATCAACCGTGTATTTGTGAGTGTATTTTTCTTTATATGGGTCTTCATAAAAGATTTCGAAACTATACTTAAAATTGTCAGTGACTTTGATTTCACCATAAGTTATATACCTGATAACATTGCTAATTTCCCTTCCAGGAGCAAAAAAATCTATGTTTAAAAAAGGGTTACTAATTTCAGGCAAAACATTTACTTGAACATTAAGGGCTGGATTATTTCCAATGTTTTTCACTACCATTTTTAATACAATACCTGAAATCTCTAAATCAGCAATAATATATGGTTGCCTTTGTAGCTTTCTAGCTGTAGCAGTTTCTCGTAAGAGTCGGTAAGTAAATATTACATATACTACGGTTGCAGCAGTCGCCAGAAAACTCCATAAGGCACTATTCGAATTTATAAAATAAATAATGCTATTCCATAAATTTTGCATCATTTTCCTCCCCAGATTAATTTTTAGGCATTCATTATACACAATATACCACAATAGAAAGGAGGGCTCCATGCAAACAATCCCAGAATCAATACAAACACACGACCATGACCGCCAAAACCTCCTGCTAAAACAATATTTGAATAAATACTTCTCCCCGAACAAGATAGAAGAACTTGTCGGGGAGTTTTCATTTTCAGAGCTGCGCAAGTTACTTGGCGAGATGGATTTAGAATTTTTTAGCTTATGCTATTTTCCAAAATACTTTAATAGAAGGTTCGGTCAGTTTCACTTAGAACTATTTGAGGAACTGAAATACATGCTGGACAATAAAGGGTTGATTGAAGCTTTTGGATTGCCAAGGGAACATGGCAAAAGCACGATCAACTCTTTTTTATTTCCCTTGTATTCAACGCTCTACAATAAATCCCAGTTCACATTGATAATATCAGCAACAGAGCAAATAGCTCTCCCATTTCTTGATATGATCAAGGATGAACTTGAAAACAATGAGTTGCTAATGGAAGACTTCGGTATTCAAAAAGGGAACAGATGGAACAATAATGAGATCTGGATAAGAGGCAAGGGCGGCATTGATGCCTGCATAATGATTCGTGGTATTGATGGTTCACTTCGAGGCATCCATTTTAAGCAATATAGGCCACAGCTAGTTTTACTTGATGATCTTCTCAAGGATGACACAGCTAGAAGTGAAACAAAACGTGAACAAGTCAGAAATACTTTCACTGATGTTGTCATCCCAATAGACACAAAAGATACCAATATTCTTGTTGTCGGTACTTGCTTGCATGAGGAAGATCTTATGACAGATCTTCTGAAGGGGAAAATACCAGGGGTCAGAAGCATTAAGAAATCGGCAGTCATATGCTTTGCTGAACGAGAGGATTTATGGAGTGACTGGGAAGCCAAATATAATAATTTGTTGGACTTGGACAGGATTGATACTGCCAAGTCTTTTTTTTATGACCATCAGGAGGAAATGCTGGAAGGTACAGAAATATTATGGTCAGAGTATCTTGATTACTATTATCTCATGTGCAAGAAACAGGCAATGGGAGACAAATCCTTCTATAAAGAAATGCAGAATGATCCACGTAGCACAGATGATTATATCTTTCGAGATATTCAATATTGGGACAGGCTTCCCTCATTTGAAGAAATGGAACTCGTGATGTACATTGATCCTGCAATTAAAGCTGGTAAAAGAAATGATTTCTCAGCAATCACAATTCTCGGACTTCATAGAAAATTGAAGCAGAAGTATGTTGTTGATGGCAGCATATACAAACTGCTTCCCGATGATCTATTTCAGGTTGCCATTGAAAAGTTACAGCAATATCCAGTCGAGAAGATTGGATTCGAAACTACTGCAGCGCAGAGCTATATCAAGCAGAAGTTTGAAGAGGAACTCTGGAAGAACAAGATATTCACTCCTGTCGATGAAGTAATAAGTAGAGGACAGAAACATGAACGGATCATATCTCTGGAACCTGAGGTTAAGAGAGGACATATCCTATTCAGTCCTGCCAATATAAGGTATAATAATCAAGTAAAGGATTACAACAAAGGTGCTAAACATGATGATGCTCCTGATAGCCTTTATGGAGCAGTTCAGTTGGTTCAGGGGGTAAAGAGCATCAGGTTTTATGATAGGAGTTTGTTGTTTTGAATTGCTATATTTGTAGGATATAGCGTAAGAATAGAATGTTTGAAGTTTAATGTTTTTATAAAGGGGGAATCCACATGGAGTTTGGTATCAGTTTTAATAGTAATTACGGATTGGGTCCTGTTAATCCAGATGAATTGCGTGAAGATGTTAGAAAGCTATATGAAAAGTATCGTGACAAGTTTACTTTTCGAGTTCCTAATGAAAATGAATATGGAAACCAACGAAGATTTTATGTGTATGAGTGGTTCACCAAAGATAAAGAAAAAATATTTTATGTAGGTAAAGGAACAGGTAAAAGATACAATCATATTATTCGCGAAATGGGCAGATGCCGTGGGATGTATTACCAAGAATTACAGGATAACCTGGGTATTGATTACCGCATTGTAGCAGATAAACTAACCAACCTTGAAGCAGAGATATATGAAATATGCTGGTTTCATCAGCGGACCTCACAAGGAGAGGTGCTGATACAATTTGTGGACATGCCATATGATTTGGATGCTTATGAATCTATGCGTGAAATGTACAAAACAAGAAATTTCACTCCGCAAATTGAAATTAGTGAATATAGAAGACGATATTTTGAAATTATTGAGAAGGTAGATTATGATGCTATTGAAGCAGAGACACTCATATTTACTCATTTTTTGCCTTCGGATTGGATGGTTGACCCGTATACAAGTGATGAGAAAGAAGAAATTAGAAAATATGTTGCAGCCAGTGGTGGTCGTGTGTACACAAGTTTGGCTAAAGGTGCAAAGTCAGTCATTGAGTTTGGAAATCTTGATTATGATAAGTATTGCAAATTAAAAGATAAAGGATATATAATTTATCATTCTTTTCATGTGTTAGATTATATTAGAAACAATAAACCTAATCTACCACCAAAAGAAATAACAAAGAAAAAGGTTAACATTCCTAAATTCGATATAAATGAAAGAAATGAAATGCGAGAGTATCTAGAATTAAGTGAAGCTCAGATTTCTGAGATAATCACAAAAAATGCAGATGGGTTTGAGCCTGAAATGAAGGGATTAGGTTATAAGCGAGAAGGCAATTATAAAGAGGCAATCAAATATCTAGAAGTAAGTGTTCGAATGAAATTTGAGGCTCCAGCAGCCTATTTGCAATTGGCAATTATACATAGAAAGTTCGGTATGTTTCAAGAGGAATTAGCTGTTCTAAAACAAGCAATTGGAACAGTTTATCCTGCAAGCATAGGAAAGATTAAGGATAGGATTAGTAAAGTTGAAGATTTTATACTATAAATCAAGATACTAGACGACTTTAATCATACGTAAAAAAGTCTTTTCTCTGTTTGGTATTTTTTAATTACGAACTTATCACGCCTCTACCAAAAACGGTACAGGCTATTTTTATGCCCATTTTTAGGAAGGAGCTGATCTAATTGAACATAAACGAAAAATTAATAATGGAATGTCTTAATGAACTTAACACAAACGCTCTGGCAAAGCAAAAATACAAGGACTATTATGAAGGCACCCATTCAATCCTGAAAAGCTATCAGATGCAGGACAGTCGGAGCAACATGAGATTGGTATTTAATTTCCCTCGCAAGTTCGTGGATAATCGGTGTTTGTCAAGCTAGTTGTCGCTAAACTCCTAAATCCTAAATGGAGATTTGGTCTAAAACCCATGTATGTCTCTCCTGAAGTTAAGAACGTAGCTCGTCGGGATAAGGTAACGACGCTCGGCGCTTGCCAGAAGGAACTTTTGTGATCTGCGGTTCAAAAAGTCCCTTCGGTCCTCAAGCTTGTCTTACGAGCTGTTGTCCATGGGATGCCAGCGAGCATATCCTCGCCTTCGGCTCCGGTATCCCTCGTATCACCCGGACAACTAACCCGAAGATTGATCAAACGACTTATAACATTAGTTTTATGGTTTTTACGTTGCATACGTTTAAGATGTAACTTTCGTATCAACTTGTTCTCTTGATATTCGCTCTGGATTTAGCCACACCTCACTCTCGATGCTCCAATCACGTGTTTCACCGGACCAACGTTCGGGATGGTTTGCTTTAGCTTGTTCATAGAGTTTATGCCGGTCTTTCAGGATGTTCTGGGCTACTCCACTATGCCTTTGATAGGGTGTTAGGAAATTCAGACCGCTGTGACGATGTTCATGGTTGTACCAACGTACAAACTCTAACACCCAGGTTCTCGCTTGGGTTAGATCAGCGAATCCCAACAACGGGTAATTTGGGCGGTATTTACAAGTTCTAAAAATGGACTCCGCATAGGGATTATCGTTACTAACTCGTGGGCGGCTTCTGGAAGGGGTGATGCCAAGCTGATATAAGGTTTCTAAGAGCGAGGCCCCTTTCATTGGACTACCATTATCTGAATGGAGAACCAAGGGTTTGAACGGTACGGTACGCTGTTCAGACATGACACCGCGTCGTACCAAATAACTGGCATTTTCAGCCGACTCCTCCAACCAAATCTCCCAGGCGATGATCTTCCGGCTGAATAGATCCAGGATCAAATATAGATAGAAATAGATGCCTTTGGCTGGTCCTGGGAGCCAGGTGATATCCCACATCCAAACCTGATTAGGCCCTGTGGCACAATGAGTTGAGATAGGTTTGCTGCTCGGACTCTTACTTCGACCTCGATGATGCTGCATATCATGCTTTCGTAAGACACGAAAAAATGAAGATTCTGAAGCCAGGTAGACTCCTTCATCTGCTAGAATAGGGACGATTTGACTAGGAGGAAGGCTCTTATATTCCGGTTGATTCGTAATCGTTATTATTTTCTGGATTTCATCCTCGCTTAGTTTATTTCGAGGAGTTGGGTGAACCGCGAGTGAACGTTGGTCTTCCATTGGCGTTGTATTACTTCGCCAGCGCTGTAAAGTACGTAAACTAATTCCCATCTCATTACAAACGATCTCTTCTCGGGCACCTGCCTGAGTTGCTTCTTTGATCAGCATGATAGCTCTTAAGCGATCTGAGGCGCTGATTAGGCGTCCTCGCCGTCCCCCCATATCGCATTGATCTTTTTTCTTAATACCAATAAAGCAGCAGTTTCCGCAAGTGCTGATTCTTTGCGGCGGAGCTCGTATTCCAACGTTTTAATCTGCCGGCCCATTTTACGTTTATCCTTCTGCAGCCGTGAGGCTTCCAGTGCAACGCCACCATTGGCTTGCATACAGGCATCACGCCATGAATGAACCTGTTCAACATAAAGTCCTTTGCTGCGACAGTATTCCGCTAATTCCACTTCACTAAGAACTGAGGTCTCAACCACGATCAGGAACTTATCCTGAGTACTCCAACGTTCTACTTCTTGTTCTCCGCCTGGAAGTGCTATTCCCTTAGCTCTAGCTTTTCTCCTCCATTGATGTAGCGTGGCTTCTGACAATCCTGTTTCTCGTGAAATGACACTTACCGCTTGATTATGAGGTGGCATCATTTTAGTCATGATTGAGTACTTAAATTCCTCACTGTACTTGGCCATATTTCTCCTCCTCTGAGTTCTAGTAACTCACTATACTTTTCTAGGAGTCCTATGACAACTATTCTGACACAGAGGGTTAGGGAGGAAGTTTTTGGTTTCTGCAACTGAAGGACATATGTAAAATGGCCATTTTGAGCATTCTTTCTTTATGTCAGGTTTTACTACAGTCTGAAGATAATTAAGCATTATCCACTTGCTCCTTATTTAATAAAGGCAGGGTGTAATTCCATAAATTACACCCTGCCTTTTGTCATTAATACCGACTACTATTGTTCTTTTACGTGCTTATAAACTTCGATATCGATGGCAAAGAAAAACCATTTGGCACCATTGCGCAAATTTCTGGGATCAGTGGGGTGATTTTCCCGCTACATCCACAATTTCCAATATCATCGGTAAATCAGAAGACAACTCTATGCGACGATCTAATTGGAGAACTTGATCCGCGCCGTACCTCAGGAGTAAGAAATTTAATTTTAGAGGAAACCAAAAATAAAGAAGGATAATATTAAAAGCCGTAGAATACATATGTATTGAATATATATGCACAGTGATAGTAATTGAAGTATGAACCTATGAACCTATGGACGAAGGTAGAGTAAGTCGATTTGAATTAGCTCTTTCCCCTTCCGTTGGGAAGTTGGTAAGTCAGGAGCAGGTAGGAAAACTATTTCGTTTTTGCTGCTGATCAACTAGTTATTGGCTATGATCGCTCTTCAAGGGGAGGCAAGGAGATTACTCAAGAAAATTGGATAGATATTTTACTTAACCCGCTCGTTAAGTTTGCCCGTTCAGATTAGCTAGGTAATTATTTAGGTAATTTATTTAGGAATTATTGTGAGGAGGAATTGTTATGCATTTTCCAGTTTCCGGTGTCGATGTTCTGCCTTTTATACCTCCACTTGTGGCCTTTCTAGTATCCTCATTGACGTCTTCAGCGGGTGTTTCTGGGGCATTCTTACTTATGCCCTTCCAAATGAGTGTATTGAATTTCACTAGCCCCGCCGTAAGTCCAACCAATATGATTTTCAACATCGTTGCCATTCCCGGTGCTCTGTACAGCTATATCAAAGAAGGCCGCATGGCCTGGCCCCTAACTTTGGCAATAATCATTGGCACCCTGCCAGGGGTATTTTTCGGAGCCTGGGTACGTATCCTGTATCTTCCCGATCCCCAGACATTCAAACTCTTTGTGGGTTTTGTACTTCTCTATTTAGGCTACCGACTGCTTTCGGAAGTGATGGGCTGGAATAAAAAAGTTAAAGCACGAAACAAAAACATGCAGGATAAGTTTGCCGGTCAGGTGGCAAAGTTAAAAGAAGAAAACTCGGGCCGGATAGCTGCAGGCCTGCCCGCTGAGGCCGTCGTAAAGACCAAATCGATTTCTTGGAATAAGGTTGAATATGACTTTTGGGGTGAAACCTATTCTTTCGGCACCTTGCCAATACTAATACTTTCTCTGGTGGTAGGTTTAATTGGGGGCATTTACGGTATCGGTGGAGGTGCCATTATTGCGCCGTTTTGTGTTGCTGTACTGGGATTACCCATTTATACCGTAGCTGGCGCAGCTATGGCAGGCACTTTTATTACCTCTATTGCCGGAGTTACTTACTATCACATCCTGGCTACTTCTAGTATTGCTGCTGGTGTCAACGTGTCTCCGGATTGGATGTTAGGTATTCTCTTTGGCGTAGGTGGCCTTTTGGGTACCTATGTAGGTGCTCGCCTCCAAAAATTCATGCCGGATAAACTGATTAAAGTGATCCTTACTACCCTAATCCTTTTCCTGTCCATTACCTACATTGGGCAATATTTCTTCTAAATAGAGTGTTTGCTTATCCCGCCTGCTGGGGTAACCTGGCGGGAGGGATTTCCTTAACTTTGGGGTATCATTAAATAAACAGGGTGTGATAGCATGGTTACCGGTGAAATAACTTTGGTTATTGTTGAAGAATACAAAAAAGGTCTGCAACAAATCCTAAGACAGTTAGTGGGTGTTTTACAATGCCAGCTACGGCACAGGGAAGCTACTATTATTTATGACTCCCAAAAGATATCCTATGATCAGATTTTAGAAACGGTCCTGCAGGCCAATTACCACATCAGCATGTTTTATGCGACTGAGGAAGAATGTTAGATATAGAAGGAAATTCGAGGTGTGAACTGTGAAAGAAGAAGCACAAAACCCTGCTTTTGCTTATATTGCCGGTCGAATTGATAAAATGCTGGTACCAACTCTGCTTTGCATTCTGGCTAATAAGCCCGCTCACGGGTACAGGTTAATTCAAATGGTTAACGAATCGGGCTTCTCGGAAATAGAGGCGGACCCTGCCACCATTTACCGCAATCTGCGCCGGATGGAAGAAGACGGGTTAGTCATTTCTCAGTGGGAAACTGAGAACACTGGTCCCGCCCGAAGAGCCTACCAGTTAAGCTGCGAAGGCCACCAGGCGTTAGACTACTGTGTGCAGTTAATTAACGACAAGGTAATCAGAATGCAAGCGTTTTTAGAGCAGTACCAACGGGAGGGGAAAGAGAGTTGAGTCATCAGCCAACCTTAAAAATATTACACGCTGGGGCGTTGCGTAAACCGGTCGTGGAATGCGCCAAGTTACTCAATGAAGCTCGTTCAGGGCTAGACATACAACTAGAATCCTGTGGTTCACGTGCCTGTGCAAGACAGGTGCGTGAGGGCAAGGTGGTGGATATCTTGGCTCTGGCAGATCCCATGCTCTTTGATGAGCTGCTTGGTCCTGAGTATGTCGATAAATACTACATTTTTGCCAATGACCAAATTGTACTAGCCTATAACGAATTTTCTAGAGGCAGTGGCGAAATCGACGCTAAGCATTGGTTTGATATTTTGCTACGAGAAGAAGTGACCTTTGGACGGTCTAACCAACATCTAGACCCCTGCGGCTATCGTACTCTGATGGTCTGGCAGTTGGCGGAGCAGTATTACGGACGACCTGGTCTCTTTGGACAACTAGATCAGAGGTGCAGGGGTGATTTGATTTATCCTAAATCGTATGATTTGGCCTCTGATGTGCTTGTAGGTAAATTAGACTACGCTTTTGAATATCTCTGTGTGGTCAATCAGTTTGGCCTAAGATACTTGACGCTGCCGGAAAAGGTAAACCTCTCAAACCCCGCCCATGCGGACTATTACAAACAGTCCTCCGTGAGTTTACAGGGTAGAAATTCTGGCGACATGATTACCATTCCTGGTGCACCCATAGAATTTGCGATTGCTATTCCAAAAAATGCTGAAAATCCGGTCTTGGCAAAGGAGTTCCTTGATTTGATGTTAAGCAAAAAAGGTCAGCAAATCTTAGAGGACTGTGGACTGATCCCTTACTAAATCTTTAAGCCCATTTAACTGGGCTCTTATTCATGATCATTTACCAGTTGAGACCAATCCGTCCAGTCCGACGCGGACCCACCAGATTTTCCTCAGTGCATAGAAGACAACAGCCGTTGGTCTCTAACGGATAAGAGACCAACGGCTGTTGTCTTCTTAAATTTTAACGAACTTTCCACTTTGAAGGCTTTTAGGAGTCACTGTTCGTTGTTTTTTAGATTGTGCCCCTTTGAGATGGAACAACTTATAGTTACTTGGTGTTCGTCTTTATCAGTTGAAACTCGTCTGAAGAAAGTTCGCCTTTAGCATACCGCTCTTTAAGAATATCTAAAGGAGATTTGTTTCTATTTCCTTTCAGTGCATCTCTTCTTTCAACATATTCACGAGAATCAATCTCACACTTTGCATACCGTTCTTTTAGTATCATCATTGTAGGATTATCTGAATCCAACCAGTATTCATCCTCAATAAGCATGCTTCTTTCATGATACTCATCGGCACTGATTTCGTTTATTGCATACTTCTCTTCCAGTATTTCCAAAAGCTTAGTGTGTCCAGGATGATTCTTTTTCCTGAACTGATCTCTGGTAAAAGCGATCAGCGCAATTACTGCAGTTACCAGTAAAAGTGAGACGATCATTGTGCCTCCGTTGGCCCAACCTGTGAAATAACCATGTTCTGTACCAAATCCGTGTCTCATATTAACCTCCATTCCGCCGATAACGCTGGCGGCACAAATAGTAATGAAAAAATGGTTTGTAGTTTAAAACACTTGGTTAAAATTATCTTGAGGAGAAGATATACTACAAAGCACGGTGAGGTAAGTCGTTATTGGGTTGAACTGTTCCCAGTGTTCATTCCTCTACCCATACCGCCACCACTATGTCGGCCCGCATCCATTCCCTGTCCAGAACCCATGCCATTTTTTTGGCCCATTTTAGCACTGCTGGTTCCATCGCAGGTTGCTTGATTAGCCTCTATCGATTTAACCATCGCATCCGCTTGCGCTTGAGGCATAGTACCATCCTTAACTCTTTGATCCAGCATCGCTTTTTTTCGCCCGAGATTCTCTGTTTTGAACTCATCCAACTTTCCGTCTTCTTGGGCAATGGTTCCATAGGTTGCTCCTGCAGCTCGTTCTGCCGTGACAGCTTCTACTGACTTGCCTGTTAAAGCGGATACAATTCCCGCAGGTGTCGTTGCACCGGTAGCATAGGAAGCACCGGCTACCCCCACTACTCCTAAGGTTCCGATGATTGTAGCAACTGCAATGAGTCTCTTAAAGTTTTTCATAAAATACACGCTCCTTTTCGATTAGGTGTTTAAACCTTACGGCTTTATAATAACCAAATATTGTGTCAAAAGTTTAACGAAATCTAAAATTACCGCCTTAAATTTAAAAAGTCATAATTATGTCACAAACATTATTCCCAAAAAGACTGCTTCACGGTTTGCAGAAATCGGCCAAAGTTTACATGTTCCCATTTAATAATTACGACAAAGGAGAAGATGGTGATCGATCACGCCGGTCCGGCCCAGAGGACCTACCATATTTTTTCAGTGCGTAGAAGACAACCGTTATCGCTCTCTGACGGAGAGGCTGATGACGGTTACCTATTTGCCACGTTCACATATTCGACCAGAGAAGGATCCGACGGGTCTATCCAGATGGTTACGACACTTCCTGCCTTGATACTACTGATACTGCCATCTTCTACCGTCGGATTCTTTGAGTCCGAAACTCGTACCTTAACCGGAATTCCCACAGGAATCGTCATAGTGACATTCTTGCCTGTCATAATTTCTTGGGAGCCTAAAAGCTTCTTACGGTCTTCATCGCTTAAGGACTGCATCTGCTGTTGCCTCGCAGCCTTGTCCGCATCACTCAATTGAGCACCAGTCTGTACCCGCTCCATTTCGGCTATAATGGCCACGTTTCCTTGGATGGACTTCACCTTACCGTATAGTTTCGCTACTCGGTTGGGCTGATCCTTGTCGATCGAGGAACCCTTTTGCACAGAACTGCTGCTACCGCCTGATTGGCTGCTCTGCGCTGCCGGGGCATTTGCCACAGATGCTGAAGAACAACCTGTAAGACTAACCACTAACAAACCTATGACCACTAGCTGGGCTAACTGTTTAATTTTTGACATAATCTCCACCCTTTCTTATACAAATGTCAACCTATTGACATGCTTAGCCAGGTCTCCGTCAAAGTCAGAACACAAAGATATCCAATTGCTCAACTTATTTTTTAAACGAATCAGACCTACATGCCGCTATACGGCACTACCGATGAATGAAATAATTATTATTTCAGATAGAAAG
>Ga0209386_1000537_pt1 | contig 18299 bp, 17 predicted proteins | sample NGEPertwo_FD_184510 | JGI IMG/M metagenome (GOLD analysis project Ga0209386, IMG submission 184510) | Arctic peat soil microbial communities from the Barrow Environmental Observatory site, Barrow, Alaska, USA - NGEE Permafrost154B-two... | ecosystem: Environmental > Terrestrial > Soil > Wetlands...
GTATGGATCAGTAAGACCGCCCCAGAAGCGTTACTCGTTTCAACACAGTCTTCAACACCGCCAATGGATTCGATTTCTGTCCCGGGCGAAGCACCCACTGAGCAGCATAGGCAGCTTGTGTGGAAAGCAATGTTTTCTTGTAAGGGCAGTTTTAACCATCCACCATAATTGAGGTAAAACCATGTGTTAAGGCCCAAATAATCCAATTCAAGCTTTCACTATGGTCTAGGTGAAGCGAGACGGGTACTTTAAACTGCAGCAGCTCTTGTGGGCATGGGACTAGGTGAATCAGTTGCTTTAATAACTGATGGTAGGTTTTCTGGCGCAACTAAAGGGCGCTGTATCAGCCACGTTTCTCCTGAGGCTGCTTCAGGAGGGACTTTAGCTATTATTCGTGACGGTGATATAATATCCATTCATATTCCTAACAGGGGAATTGAACTTACGCTGTCTGATGAAGAAATTAAACAAAGATTTGAAGAGTTAGTTTACCCCCAACCTAAAATAACCGAAGGATGTTTGGTGAGGTATGCTTGAAATGTAAGCTCTGCCGATGAAGGGGCAATTTTAAAGTAGGTTCTCTAGAAGTGTTGAACTAGGCATGGGTTCGGGTGTTGACAATAGGTTCTTCAGTTATTGAGGGAAAAAAATATGGTGAACGGACGGCGGTTTCCATGATTGACCCCAAACAGTGACAAAAGATTAAAAGAAAATACCCCTGTTATAAGTATTGCTGCGTTAAAGCAATACTTATAACAGGGGTATTCGATTTCATATAACTGAAATAGCCTTTAATAGTTCGGTTGATACCCTTGGCGATGTATGACATCTTCTGTATCTGGATCAAAGTAGCGTGCCTGTTCCATATCAAAAGCTACTTTGTGGTGGGTTAGAACTTCTGCGGTACTGGTGGAATTAACCCTTGCGGTCACATTTACCCCGTTCAGGCTGAAGTAAACAACACTTTCAGATCCCATCGGCTCCACAACCTCAATTTTAACGTCCACAACCCAATCTTGATGCGCTTCTAAAAATGCTTCATTGTCCATAATTTTCTCAGGACGAATACCAAGAATGATTTCTTTACCTAAATAGGGAGTTAAAGCCTCACGACGCTCAGGGATTGTGGAAATCTTTAAATCAGAGTTGATCAGACAATACATGCCATCTTCCTCAATGAGCTTTACTTTAATAAAATTTGTGGCAGGAGATCCAATAAATCCTGCCACAAACATATTCTTAGGGTGATTATATAGGTTCATTGGAGTATCCACTTGTTGAATGAATCCATCCTTCATCACAACAATCCGGTCCCCCATCGTCATAGCCTCTGTTTGATCATGTGTCACATAGACAATGGTTGTCTGCAGACGGTGACGTAATTTAGAGATTTCAGCTCTCATCTGAACGCGAAGTTTGGCATCTAGATTGGATAAGGGTTCATCCATTAAAAACACACTGGGTTCACGAACAATTGCTCGACCTAAAGCCACCCTTTGTCTTTGTCCACCAGATAAAGCTTTCGGCTTGCGATCTAACAGATGTTCAATGTCCAGAATTTTAGCGGCTTCTCTGACACTCCTGTCTATATCAGCGTTGGGCATTTTACGTAGCTTTAAGCCAAAGGCCATGTTTTCGTAAACAGACATATGAGGGTAAAGGGCATAACTTTGGAAGACCATAGCAATATCGCGGTCTTTAGGAGCAATATCGTTGATTAGCCGGTCCCCTATGTATAATTCACCACTGGAAATGTCCTCTAAACCTGCGATCATACGCAAAGTCGTCGTTTTTCCACATCCAGAGGGACCTACGAGCACTAAGAACTCCTTATCTTTGATTTCTAAATTAAAATCATTGACCACTACGGTTTGGTCATATTTTTTAACGATATTTTTGAATGACACACTTGCCATTTATGACGCCTCCTTAATTCTTAGGATGAAAGAAACTATGCACCCGTGTTCGATTGTGAATAAATGGGCAATAACGTTAAGCTTTTCCAATCGAGTCACAAAGATAAAGCTTATGTTTAACGACCTTGGCAACTGCCTGACGCACTTCAAGGGCAGCTTTCCATGGCTCTGTCTCCCTGATAATGGTTGCTGACATAGATTTCGCCCAAGCAACTTTGAGTTCAGTACCGATATTCACCTTGGTAATCCCTTTAGCAATCGATTCTTTAATCATAGCATCAGGTATTCCAGACCCACCGTGTAAAACAAGGGGTACTTGAATTAAAGTCCGTATTTTTTCTAAACGTTCGAAGTCGATATTTGGCGTGGAAGTGTACATCCCGTGAGCAGTTCCTAAGGCAGGGGCCAGAGTGTCAATACCAGTTTCCTCGACTAACTTCAAGGCTTGGTATGGATCAGCAAGACCGTTGCAAGCGTTACTCGTTTCAACAGAGTCTTCAACACCGCCAATGGATCCGATTTCTGCCTCGGAAGAAGCACCGACTGAGTGCGCAGCATAGGCAGCCTGAGTGGAGAGAGCAATGTTTTCTTGTAAGGGTAGTTTGGAACCATCGACCATAATGGAGGTAAAACCATGTGCTAAAGCCCAAATAATCCAATTCAAGCTTTCACTATGGTCCAGGTGAAGCGCCACGGGTACTTTAACTGCAGTAGCAGCATCTCTTGCCATGGCAGCAGCGGCAGTAGCACCAATCTTTTCTAGGTAGGTAGGGGTAATTTGCAGGATAACGGGGGCTTTTTCGGTCTCAGCAGTTTCCAGAATCGCCTGTAAGATCTCTAGGTTATGAAAGTTAAAAGCACAGATGGCATAGCCCTTTTTCTTCGCCCTTAGGAGAAGATCGATAGCGGATTCTAACATTCTCTTTCCTCCTCGTAAGTTTAAAATAAGTAATTGACAGAATCTACACTTAAAGAATATAATAAAAACAAGCATATTGCAACCTTGTATATAAACAATAATGCAATATAAACAATATTAAATATATCTTGATATCAAGATATATTTAAAGGAGAGATTTGACAAATGTCTGTAAACAAAAACGAACAAATACCTCTGCATTATCAACTCTCTAATGAACTCCGAAAGAGCATTATGATGGGCACTTGGAGTCTAGGAGAAATTTTTCCTACTGATAAGTATTTGATGGAACGCTATAGCTTAAGTAGTACGACCGTGCGTCGCGCTGTTGCAGAATTGGTGAATGAGGGATGGCTAGAGCGCAAACCAGGTAAGGGAACATTTATTAAGAAGGAGCCAGTAGAGGAGACACTTGGATTGCTCACTGGATTTTTTGATGAAATGATAAGTCATGGCTTCACTCCTAGTGCTGATATATTAGATATGAGACAAGTAGATCTAACGCCTAAACTGTTAGAAAGAACGCCTGGCCTGAGCGTTTTTGGTAATCAAAGTATGTTCGTGATAGAGAAAATTCAAAAACTTAATAATGAACCTATTGCCTACGTACGTAGTTACTGGCCGTATGAATACGGCAAGCTTATAGCTGAATCCGATTTAACCTCAAAGGGCTTATATGAGGTTGTGAAGAAGGAACTAGGCTTACAATTAACTAGGGCTGAACAAGTAATTGGTGCTGATTTAGCTCGAACAAAAGTTGCGAGATATCTGGATGTGGCGATTGGTTCTCCTATTTTGACTATGGAGCGCTTAGGGTATAGCGGAAATAACCCGATTGAGCTGTCAATTAATAGCTACCGTGCTGATCGATATAAATATAGGGTGCTTTTGGAACAAAGCGATCAAAAGAATGTAGAAGGTGTCTTCTGCGAAACTAAGTGATATCTAAACTTGTTTACGAGCAATGAAGGGTAAGTTAGATACTGCTTTAAGGCAATTCTCAAGGAAACTACTCGGAGTCCTTATTGGATAATCGAGTTGATTTCAATATGAAATTGGAGCCGGGTCCTCAGACTAATCTAAAATTACAGAAGGAGGTGGATAGGGTAGTTCTAGGTTCCTAAGAAATCTGTGCTAAGTTACTTTACCGGTGTATGAGACTAATTCCCAAAAGGATGGTGCATACGGATGAAGAAGGTTGGCTACTACTCAGTGCTAACATGTTGCCTTAGCTAATCGATCATCGACTCCTGGAATGCACCCAAAAACTTTGCATTAATGAGGAGGTACAAGGATGTTTGGTAAAAAGACGTTTGGAGTCATAGCTGCGCTAATGGTTTGCACTTTAAGTTTAACTGGATGCGGTTCTAGCAAAACAACGGGAGATACTGCTACTCAAAAAGAAGAAATCACTTTTGTAAACTGGGCTAGTGCCGAGGAATCATCTCGTCCGTACATTAATAAAGTCATTGAAGATTTTCAAACTCAGAATCCTAACATAACCGTTAAAAGTGTCCCTATTGCAATTAGTGATATTGCAAATCAGTTAACTATTATGACGATGGGCGGTAATGCCCCTGATATTGCACAAATCAATGTGAACGAGGGAGTAACCTTAGCCTCAATGGGAGGAATTCTAGAAACGGATAGTCTAGTGTCCAAAGATTTGGCGACAGATTCGTATTTCAAAAAGTCATGGGATTTAGGGCTGTATAAAGATAAACATTATGGAATTCCTTGGATTCCCCAACCACAAGGATTTTGGTACAACAAGGTATTAATGAAACAAGCAGGTCTTGATCCGAACAAACCCCCGAAAACTGTCGTTGAATTAAAAGCAGCTTTAGATCAAGCAAGAAAAAATCTTCCCAGTGAAGATTTAATGATTGGGCTTGACACAACAATCCGTACCATTGGTTTAGACCAAGAGTGGCCATTAATACGTAGTTTCGGCGCACTACCTGTCGATGGTACTAAGGTAGCAGCTAATAGTCCACAGATGATTGAATATGCTACTTGGCTTAGAAAAATGGTTAAAGGTGGTTACACCTTGCCAGGTAAGAAATTCGGAGAATTTAGACCTATTGCAGCTCAAAACCATCTATTGTTCATGATAGATGAGCCGCAATTTAAAGGTATTGTCCAAAGCCTAGACAAAACTCTAACGGATGATAAGTTTTATGAGCAATGGGGAGTTACCAGCGTTCCTGCAGCAGCAGACGGAAAGATTTATTCTGCACCAGATGATCACCACTTAGTTCTATTTAAAGCATCAAAGCATCAAGCCTCGGCCATGAAATTTGCGGAATTCTTGGCAAACAGTGAAAGTGCTTTTAAAGATTACAACGCCAAAATTGGAGTATTACCTGCAACCGAGAGTGGATTCAAAAAATATCCTGATATCTTTGGTGATGCAACGAGGAAGACTTATGTCACTGATATTTTACCAAATGTAGTACCCTTACCGGTGGGACCGAATTTAGCGAAGGTTTCAACCGTGATCATGGCAGGAATGCAAGAAGTAATAACAACTGACAAAGCAATTCCCGCGATACTAGACAGCGTCCAAACGAAGCTGGAGGGTATTATTAATGGTCAGTAAGCCATCGATTCCTCAACAATCGGTGGGAAAGGGCAAATGGCATAAACCCCATTTGCCACTTCCTTTTATATTGATTTTTCCTTCGATCTTGGTGTTAAGTATTGTAATACTTTATCCCTTAATCAGTTCCGGAGTGTTATCGCTATTTCATTATGAGCTAACAAATCCCGACGACATGAAGTTTACTTTTCTCAAAAATTATCAAATGATGTTTCATGACGACACGTTCTGGGCATCGTTAAAAAACACTCTGTTTTTCACGGGATTTTCTGTAGTGATTAGTTTGGTAATAGGGTTATGGGGCGCTATTGTTGTTGATCAACTGCCAGAGAAATTCTCAGGGCTGAGAGGTTTCTTACTGTTACCGTGGGTTATTCCAGGAGTAATAGTTGGCTTTCTGTTTATGTTGATGTTTGATGTAGAAATTGGTGTGGCTAATGTAATTCTACAAAACGCTGGAATCATTAAAAAATTCCTTCCTTGGCTGATGCAGGCGCAGCTAGCAATGATCGCTGTTATCATAGCAAATATTTGGAACCAGGTTCCTTTCTATATTCTAATGTTTTCCGCAGGGCTTAAGTCTATTCCAATGGATGTTAAAGAAGCGGCTATTTGTGAAGGGGCAAGCCGTTGGCAGGAATTTAGACATGTAACATTACCATATTTGAAAGGTATCATGGTAATAACCAGCTTGCTTATGGTCATCAGGAACTTCAATAACTTTCCGATTATTTATACAATGACAGGAGGAGGGCCTGTCTATTCCACGACAACGCTTGTTATCTATATTTTCCGGTTAGCTTTCGAACAATTCAATATTGGTTATGCTTCGGCAATAGGAATCGTGTGGTGTATCGTTTTGTTGGCTATATCGATGATTTATGTGAAAATACTCTACAAACAAGATGAACTTTAATTGCTTTTTAATGAGGGAGGTTTAGTAATGTTCCGTAGAAAGTTTACGTTAGGCTGGACAATTACAATCGGTGCAACATTGGCATTGTTACTTTTATGGACATTCTTTCCGATTTACTGGATGATTTCTACTTCCTTTAAAACTAATATGGATGTCTTTAAGTTACCGCCCGATTTCTGGCCAGCTAATCCAACCCTTGAAAATTACGCTAATTTGTTTTCCACGGCTACACCGATCTTAAAGTTTTTCTACAACAGTTTTCTCACTGCTTTATTGACAGTAGTTGTAACTATTGTGCTTTCTACTTTATCTGGTTACGCCTTATCGAGGCTGAAATTTCGATTTAGGGAGAAAATTTTAGTCAGTGTCTTAATAACACAAATGTTTCCCCTAGTAGTTATGTTGGCACCATTATATGTATTATATAATAAAACCCATTTACTCAATACATATACTGGGATGGTCATCGCTTTTACCTCATTTGCATTGCCGTTTGGAATTTGGATGATCAAAGGATTCGTAGACACGGTTCCCGTTGAGCTTGAACAAGCGGCCATGGTAGATGGTTGTACTCGTCTTCAAGCTATGTGGAAAGTAGTACTACCGCTGACCACTCCAGGCATTGTGGCCACAGGAATATTTGCTTTCTTAGATGCTTGGAATAACTTATTGTTTCCTATGGTCCTTACTAACGATATTACTATGAAAACATTACCAGCAGGTTTAGTCTTGGTTTTCACAGGTGCTTTTAAACACAATTGGGGCGGGATGATGGCGGCCTGCCTTATTTCGACCATCCCAGTTATAATAATCTTCATACTATTGCAACGCTTTCTGGTAGAAGGGCTCACTGGTGGAGGGGTCAAAGGTTAACTTTAAGGAAAATATTCTGAATACTAAAGGATAGTTTGCAACTAGTTTGCAACTAAATGAAGGGATGAAACAAAATTGAAGAATGCAATCAATAAAGTAGGTCTAGTTATGCTGGGCCGTCCCCAGTTCGAGATCTCATTAGCCACTAAATATTTCCAATCCGTTTCCGAAATCATACAACAAGCAGGTATTGAAGTAGAAATAATTAATCAACCAATCATGGTTGAGGCGGATGCTTCTGAGGTTGCCACTATTCTTTATAAATCGCCATTAGACGCAGTCGTCATTGTTCAAGGTACCTTTACGGATGCCTCTTTGATTCTTACTCTGACGAATACCCTTCAGTTGCCAATATTGATCTGGGCCTTCAAAGAAGAACCAACGGGAGAACGGCTAAGTCTTAATTCCTTCTGTGGACTGAACTTGGCGGCACATGCATTAACCGCTGCCGGCAGAAAATTTAAAGGAGTTTACGGGAATCCAGATTCTACAAAAGTGTGTGCTGATGTCATTGCTTTTCTCAAAGCAGCGGCGGTGCTTAACATGCTTAAAGGTAAAAGAATAGGTCTTGTAGGGCATAGACCTGGCGGCTATTATCCATCAAATTTCAATGAAATTTCTCTCTCAAGTATACTTGGAGTAAAAGTGGATTATATCTCTTTGCAAGAAGTTTTTAACTTTGCCGAAAAAATTACTTGCGATGCTAAGCCCTTAATAGGAGATTTAAAGGGTATTGAATTAATGGATTCAGAGGCATCTCAAAAATCAGTGAATGCTTATTTGGCTTTAAAAGAAGTCATTGCCAACAAAGCTTTAGATGCTGTGGCAGTGGAATGCTGGCCGGAATTTATGGTTAATTACGGTGGAGCTGTGTGTTTTGCGCTTAGTCAATTAAACGATGACGGAATAGTGGCAGCCTGCGAAGCTGATATTAACGGGGCAGTATCCATGCAAATTGGGCAATACTTATCTGGTCAAGCGACATTCATTGCAGACTTAGTTACAGGAGATCAAGAGAAAAACGAGCTGATCTTTTGGCATTGCGGCAACGGCCCTAGAACATTGCTCTCAACTCAGTATCAGCCGGTAGCTGGAGTTCATCCTAATCGTAAGGTACCCTTGACAGTTTACGGTCCCTTAAAAGGTGGACAGGTAACGATTTGCCGCCTAAGCCCTAATAATGATGGAAGCTTTAGACTTTTAATTGGTAAAGGAACTGGCATTGAGGCACCAATGCTTTATAGTGGCAACACTATCCCAGTACGCTTAGAAACACCCGTGGATTCCGTAATACAGCTACTATTAAATAAAGGTGTTGAACATCATTACATTATTATTTATGGCGATTATGTAAAAGAACTGCAGGAGTTGGCGCGTTTATTAGAAATTGAGACCATCGAGTTTTAATAGTGACAATATTAAGGATTTGAATAATTATGACTCGTGAACTTACGTATTTGCACGCTTTTAGTGCTACTGTTCCAACCATTCTAGCGCTCATAGTTGCAAGTCAAATGGGTTTGCAGTTACAAATGCCATTTATTTTTGGAATACTTCTGACCTGCTTGATTGGCGTGCGACTCGGTTATAGTTGGAATGAGCTCGAAGCAGCGGCATTAAAGGGGATGGGTCAATGTAGCTTTGCCCTCTTAATCTTATTCCTCGTCGGTGCCACAATTGGTATTTGGATTGCATCGGGCATTATTCCTACATTCATGTTTTACGGACTACACTGGTTGTCTCCAAAGCTATTTTTAGCTGAGTCGTGTTTTCTGACCTTTCTCATGGCATTAGTTACGGGTTCTAATGCAGCTGCCTTTGGTACTATCGGTGTCGCCTTGCTAAGCGTGGGGATCGCCTTAGGGATACCGATGCCACTTGTCGCTGGGGCAATTACGTCTGGTGGAACAGCAGGGCATCTCATTTCACCTTTAAGCGATTTATCGGCGTTAGCTATAAGTACAAATGGGGGTAATCTTTCTACTCTCGTTAAATTATTTGTCCGACGGTCAATTCCAGTACTGTTTACGTGTGAAGTAATATATATTTTATATGGTGTTTTCTTGTTCGACAGTGCTAGCTTACCAAATGTGGATTACCTTTTTATTGGCCTCAAAGAGTTATTTGTAATTAGTCCTTGGCTGCTTTTGCCTGTAGCATCCTTATTCTTACTGATTATTTTCCGTGTGCCGATTGTACTTGCCTTAGGAATTAACCTTCTGCTGTCGTCTAGCATAGCGATATTTGTTCAAGGTCTATCTTTTAGTGCTGTTATTAAAGTCATGAACCTTGGCTATACAACGCATAGTACTCCCTTAGCTCAGATCTTAACACGGGGAGGCGTCATAGCTTTTGGTAATGTGGTAGAACTTGTTTTGTTGGCTTCAGCTTGGGCTGCGACGATGCAATACATTGGGGTTATGCAACTTTTATTAAAAAAAATGATGCAAATAAAAATTTTAAAAGGAAAAGTAACCGCTACAGGAACATTGCTGAGCATTATTATAACAGTCATGACATGTGCAGTTATTCCTGCTATCTTAGTTCCTTCTGCTTTTCTTAAGGAAAAATATATTGCTGCAGGCTTGCAAAGCGAACACCTTTCTAGGGATCTGACAGAAGCTTCATTAGCAGCTGCAGCACTTGTTCCGTGGTCGAACTTGAATTTTATAGTATTGGCTACCCTTGGAATAGGGGCTTTCCAAACGACACCTTATAACTTATTTTCTTGGTTAATCTTAATATTAGCTTTTACGATAGGTATACGAAATAAGCATAAAATACAAAAAAACGGGGGGCAACGCTAAAATGGCAAAGAAACTTGGGGTAGGCATGCTGGGATATGGCTTTATGGGTAGAGCACATACCAATGCTTTTAAAAAAGCCAATTATATCTTCTATCCAATGCCTGTGGAGACAGAGTTAATATGTATCTGTGGACGCAACGAAGAAAAAGTCCGTGAAGCTGCAAAGCGTTATGGATATCAAAAATGGGCCACTGATTGGCGGAAGTTAGTCAACGACAAAGACGTCGATATTTTTGATAATACGGGCTCAAATGATGTCCATGCAGAACCCTGTATAGCTGCTTTGCAAGCTGGTAAACATGTCATAGTTGAGAAGCCTTTAGCCATGGATTTAGGCGAGGCGAAGGAGATGTACCGCGAGGCGCAAGAGGCTGAAGCGAAAGGTATTAAGAATATAGTTGCTTTTAATTACCGTTTTGCGCCAGCCTTGAGATTAGCGCGCCGAATTATTGCCGAAGGCCGACTTGGAACCATTTATCACTTCCGCTCGGATTATTTACTCGATCGATTTTCCGACCCACAAGCCCCTTTTATGTGGCGTATGGATAAAGGTAAGGCAGGAACAGGCGCACTGGGGGATCTGAATTCACATGCTATTGATATGATGCGGTTCTTGCTCCAAATTGAGCCTACGGAGGTTATGGCTTGGAATAAAACGTTTATCAACGAAAGGCGTGATCTGGAGGGCGAAAGCCATACAGTAGAGACGGACGATGCGTCGTCGCTATGGTTAAAGCTTGAAAATGGAGCAATGGCTACACTAGAAGCGAGTAAAGTTGCCACTGGTTATAAGACAATGTGGAGAATAGAAATTCACGGCAGCAAAGGCGGTATAATTTTTGACCTATCAAAGGGTAACGACCTGCAATTCTATACTAAGGATGACCCACTTTATTTGCAAGGGATGCGTACCATCAATGCAACTGAACCAGAAGCCCATGATTATGCAAAGTATTGGTGGCCGCGTGGACATAATTTGGGATGGGAACATAACCACATTCATATGATGGAACACTTTCTACGCTGTATTGCTACAGGAGAAAATATAGCCCCTTGGGGAGCTACTTTCTATGATGGTTTACGCTGTCAGGAAGTAATTTCTGCTGCCTTGCTCTCTTCAGAAAAAGGACAATGGATAGAATTATAGGACTAATAAAAAGGAGACGAAAAAATGAATGAGCGGGAAATGGAAATTGCCCAGAAATCAGAAAGAATACACAACTTACTTGGTAAAATTGGTTTGGAAGGCATTTGTTTGTCCAAAGCAATAAATTTTGCATGGTTCACAGCTGGAGGAAATAATAGGGTAGTGACAAGCATGGATACTGGAGCAGCTGCAATCGTAATTATCAATGATAGGAAGTATCTTGTTGCTCCCAAAAATGAAATTGAGAGATTCATGGAGGAACAGGTTCCTGATATGGGTTTCGAACCTTGGACCTATGAATGGTACGATAGTAGGGAACAGGCGATCAATAATCTTGTAGGTGATAAGAAAATTGGCACTGACATTCCAATGGGGGATTGGCAGGTGCTAGGTGCTGAGCTTAATAGGCTTCGTTACAGTTTAACAATAGAAGAGATTAAGAGAGCGCAAGAACTTGCAGAAATATGTTCAAGGGAATTAGCTGCTACTTGTGTTAGTATTGTTCCGGGACAGACAGAGTTTGAAATTCAGGCCGAGCTTTCTAGAAGGTTAATGTATTATGGAGTTAGACCAGCAGTATTGCTAGTATCAGCGGATGAAAGGACAAAATATCGCCATCCAGTTCCTACAAGGAATCAACTGCATAAGTATGCCATTATCGGAGTTGTCGGTGAAAAGGGTGGATTGCATATGGCCTTAACACGTTCAATCTACTTTGGGACATTACCGGCGATTGTCAAACACTATTACGAAGTTGGTTTGCTGGTTCACAAAACATTAATTAAACACAGTGAAATAGGCGCAAACAGCCAGGCTATCTTCGATGAGGGGTGTAAAGCATATGACTCTGCCGGTTGTCCAGATGAATGGAAACGTCATCACCAGGGAGGGGCAATCGGTTATGCGCCCAGAGAATACAGAGCGGGAGAAGGTAAAAGTGAATTAATTGTGCCTAATCAAATGTTAGCTTGGAATCCCACGGTTGAAGTTACTAAATCTGAAGACACTTTCTTGCTGACGTCGGAAAACACTATGAAACTGTTAACAACTGTTCCTAAGTGGTGGCCAACATTAAGTATCGTTGATAGAAATAGCCAAATTAATTTTCCACTCATTCTTGAAAGGTGACAATATCGCAATGTTGAAAAGACAACCCTTAAAGTTAGCAGAAAACCGTGTTTCGCGTCTTTATACAGGAGGCTTTTTGCTTGACAGTTTTCTGGGGAAAAGGAGGAAGTCTGATGGGCATTTCCCAGAGGATTGGATTGGTTCCACTGTGATAGCAAGTAACCGTGCCCAAGATCAAAAGGATCAGGAAGGTCTTAGTGATGTTTTAACACTCGAAGGCAAAAAGCAAAGCTTGAAATCTATTCTACTGCAAGAAGCTGAAGATTTACTGGGGATAGAACATTATCAAAAATATGGAAGCAACCCAGGGGTTTTGGTCAAACTACTGGATTCGTCTATGAGACTACCTATTCAGGTCCATCCAAGTAAGACACTGGCAAAGAAGTACTTTAATTCCCCTTTCGGAAAAACAGAAGCTTGGCTAGTGATTGCAACGAGGAATATTGACGGAGTTGAGCCATTTATACTGTTAGGATTTCGGGAAGGTATATCACGTGAGATATTTAGCGATATGATAAAGAGTAATAATTCTGAGGCTCTTGAACAATGTTTACACAGAATTCCAGTTAAAGAAGGTGATGTTTACCTGATAGAGGCTGGTGTACCCCATGCCATTGGTCCGGGCAATTTGATCTTGGAAATCCAAGAGCCAACTGATATCACACTTAGGGCGGAGAAAAATGTCGGTGCCGTAATAATAGGTGAGGAAGTCGCTTTTCAAGGTCTATCTCTACAGGAATACCTAGATTGCTATAACTTTGAGTCACTTAGCATCACTAACGTACTTGAAAAATATAGGATGCTTTCCCGTGTGATCAAGGACCTACCAGGCTATAGTAAAGAGCAATGGCTAATTAGTTATGCTGATACCTCTAATTTTGAACTTCGTTCAATAGTGATAGTATCCTCCTGGGAAATGGAGGGCGATAGGGGATTTCATATTCTGATTATTATTAATGGAACTGGGAATCTTTCTGGTCCGGGCTTTTCACAGGCAATTAATAAAGGAGACTATTTTTTTATACCATGCCATCAGTCCTACCAGATTAATAATCTCGGGGTGTTGCCACTTCAAGCCATTACATGTTGGCCGCCCAAACTTGAATGAACTAAATGGACGAGCATATAGAACTTCATTGGAAGATATTAGATGATATTGAGATGGGGTGAACTGAAAAGTATGGGAAGTATTGCGATCGTTCAAGCGGGTGGACCTACTTCAGTATTAAATGCCAGCTTGGCTGGATTTATTGAAAATTGCAAATCTAAAGGCAAACATAACCACATTCTGGGCTTCCGTAATGGAATTGAAGGAATGATCAAAGGTTGGACGATGGAATTGGACTCAATGACAGATGGGGATATTCAAGCCTTGAAGCACCAACCGGGCGCTGTTCTAGGGTCAGGGAGATTTCCTATGACTCCAGATGGATTGCTTAAAATAACTGAGGTTTTGCGTGAGGAAAAGACAGAACAGCTAGCACTCATTGGTGGAAATGGTACTATGTGGGTTGCCAACCAAATAGCAGCTGTGACTCCGGAAGTACAGATTGTGGGTATCCCAAAAACGATTGATAATGATTTGTGGGGTACAGATCATGCGCCCGGGTTTCTTAGTTCGGCGAAATTTGTTGCGGAGGGTATCAGATCATTAGCTTTTGACCTCTGGTCAATGCGAAATTTTGAGAAGGTACGCATTGTTGAGGTGATGGGGCGAAACGTTGGTTGGCTGGCAGCTTCAGCAGGTCTTACAGCAAAAAAAATGCCTGGTTTTCCTCCTATTCTAATTTATCTTCCTGAGATAATCTTTAATTTGGAGGAATTTAAGCAAAGAATTTCAAAGCTATTGCACACAGAGCCATGTCTAATGGTTGTAGTTAGTGAAGGTGTTCACGATGCCGACGGTGTACCGATATTCGAACAGAGAATTGGGGTAAATGATAGCAATAGAATTCCAGGTGGAGTAGGATTATTTTTGGCGAATGCCCTAAGAGAGCAATACATTCCTTGTCGTAGCGAAAACCTTGGGGTTTTGCAGAGATCCAATACATGGACCGTATCAAGACGTGACCGCCAAGAGGCAATTTTCCTAGGCAAGAAAGCCTATGATGTCTTGAATCATGGCAATAGTGGAGTTATGCTTGGGTTGAAAGGTCCTGGTCTTGATCTTGATGAGAGTGCTATACAATCCGTCCCGTTTAGTCAGATTGCCAAAGGAGAACGGGCGCTTGATTCACGCTATATTACCGAATTTGGAATCGCGGACTGTTATGTCGAGTGGCTGGAGAAAGCATTAGTTGACCCACTTGCTAATGAAGATAGCGCAATTAGAGTATGGGAACTTGCCAAGCAACTTACCCCTGGAGATAAGAATAAGGAGAGAGAAGTATGAAAAGACATGTTAGGGAAGTAATGATGCAAGCCCGTGCAGAACAGAATGCACTGGCTGCTTTCACTGTGCAAGACGCAGAAATGATCAAAATAGTGTTAAGTGTTTCTAAGGAGCTCTCAATTCCAGTCTTATTGATGTTAGGGCAAAAACCCCTCCAACACTTGGACATGAAGGTTATGGTCAATATTGCTAGAACCTATGAGGATCTGTTTTCAATGCCAGTATATCTTCATCTTGATCACAGCCGTAATCTAGATCAGATTCGTAGAGCCGTTGAGTTAGGCTTTGATTCAGTGATGTTTGATGGGTCAGCACTGCCTTGGATGGAAAATATTGAGACGACAAAGAAGGTTGTGGACATAGCACGCGCGAAGGATGTTGTGGTAGAAGCCGAAATAGGGAAAATAGCGGGTGTTGAGGACGATATTAATGTACGTGCAAGTGATGCCTATCTAACAACCACAGAAGAGGCTGAAGAATTTGTCGAGCTAACGAAGGTTGATTGGCTGGCAGTTTCCATCGGAACAGCCCATGGCTGGTATCGAGAAACTCCAAAGCTTGATTATCCGCGCATTGAGGCGATACGGGCTACGGTGGACGTTCCGCTGGTAATGCACGGTGGTTCCGGCTTATCCGCTGAGGCACTTCAGCAGGCAATTAAGGCGGGCGTTACAAAGATAAATGTTGATACAGAACTACGCCGCGCATTTATGTCTGGGATCGCTAGATCTGTGACAAGTGAACATGCAATAGAAGATTTTGTCTTCCACTTTAGAGCTGGTGAAGAAAGCCTTGCCCAAACGGTTAGAGAGAAACTAAGGGTCATGACTAACACAATCCAATAGGGGGCAAACAACGTATGAAACTTGAAGTTATTCCTGCGAGGTGCATAGGCAGTCACATATGCGAGCAGCGGTGTAGTTGGCATGATATAGCAGTACCTATCCACGATTAAAAGGGAATTATATGAATGGGGGAAAGCTTTGAGTAACTATAAGATTGCAGTACTGCCTGGGGACGGAATTGGTATCGACGTAACTAGAGAGGCAATTAAGGTTCTAAGAGCGGTTGCAGCTGTGGATGGCAGAATAACTTTTGAATTTAATGAATTCCCTTGGGGAACCAAGCATTATTTGGAAACTGGTTCCATGATGCCTAGTGATGCTTTGAATACACTTTCATCGTTTGATTCGATTATCTTAGGTGCAGTTGGAGATCCAAGTGTTCCCGACCATATCACCCTTTGGGGAATGCTAGCGCCTATCAGACAGCATTTTCAACAGTATGTAAACCTGCGTCCTGTACGATTGTTTCCAGGGATCGACGGACCTTTGAAATATAAGGGAACGGATGATATTAACATGGTCTTTGTACGCGAAAATAATGAAGGCGAATATGCTGGAGTGGGAGGTAGGGTACATGTTGGCATCCCTATGGAAGTTGCTATCCAAACTTCAGTTTTTACCCGCCAGGGTACGGAGCGTATCATGCGCTATGCTTTTAAGATAGCTACAAGTTATTAACATAGAATAGGAAAATCCTATCGGGTAATATCTAACCAGTAGCCCGTACCTAGTCCTTGGAGGCGTAGCGGTAACGTTAGGTTTAAGCGTAGGGCGGGGAGCAAAGGAGCCGAAACGCAAGTGAAGTTATTGAGCCGCGAAATTATTATCTAAATAAAGAGGTCGATGCCGTTATAATGGTAGCAGACAATATCTATAAGTCGTCCTAGTGAGATTTGTAGAGCTCTTCCGAGGTCTGTCTTAGTGCTTGGCGAGTTTGGTAACAACTATGTTAGTAGAACAGTTGAGGTCCTATAGTGTCTGGGAAACCAGTATGCAAAGTCAAGTAAGGAAACGAGCGAGACGAGTAAACGCACTGTAGGAAGTCCGACTAACTTATAGTACAGTAGAAGACGGCGAAAGCCGATGGAGGGAAGGGGTTAGCGTGTTGCAGAGTCAAGTTGATTGCAGTCTTGCAGACAAGAGCTGATAACGATACGTGCAATAATCTGTTCTATGCTCAGGAAACTGAGCAAGGCAACACGAAAAGCAGTATGCCTTTATAGGGCAAGTACGGTTCTGTTGAGGAGCTTGGGCGGTGACGCCCTTGCTTACTTAAGATGAAAGTAAGGTCGGTGTGCGTAATGTTCGAACCTGTAAAATATCATGGAAACTTATCTGAGGGCATTGTCAATCAGATTATGCAAGAAATTAACAACGGTGAACTTAAGCCGGGAGATAAATTGCCAGCCGAACGTGAAATGTGCACGGTGTTTTCAGTGAGTAGGACCGTGATTCGGGATGCTCTAAAAATGCTGGTTGGTTTAGGTGTTGTAACGATTCGACATGGAATGGGGGCATATATCAACGAGGTTAATGGCGACGAAGATGTCTCTCGCTTAGCTGCCCTCCTTCAAATTTCACGGGGGACAGTGGAAGAACTATATCAGGTGCGAGAAATAATAGAATGCCAAGCAGTGATTTGGTGTACTGAGAACGCCAGTGAGCAGGACATACGGCTACTTCAACACATTGTTCGTAAAGGAAAAGAATTAGGAGATGAGAGCGTAACAAAACTCGCTTTACTTGATGCTGAGTTTCACATGAAGATCGTGGAGGCGTCAGGTAATCGTGTGCTGATGAGACTGATGATTAACCTATTAGATTTACTCGGAGAAAATAGAGCAAGAGCGCTAGTCGTTCCAGGACGGCAAAAATTATCCGTGCTGGAACATGAAGTAATTTTTGAAGCCATTAAGCAAAGGGATCCAGAATTAGCGCATCAAAGAATGCTGAGTCACTTAGCGAATGTTAGGAAAGCTATTGAATCTTATGGCTCAGGTCAGGAGGACGGGCTCTAGATTGAAAGAGTATTAAGGTATGAGATTTACTCATTGCAGATCAAGCTGATTGCAATGAGTAAATCTATTAAAAACCTTCTTGACAATAGTGAAAAAAGGTATTAATATTTAGCTATAGTGGTAATACCACATACCACATACCACAAGTTGCACCAATGGACTCCAAACCTAAAAGATTACATCAAAATTAAGGGAGGGTAATCATGAGTAGTCACAAATTTCTAGTTCACCAAGATGGCGACTATGTAGGCGTAGCTGTCCAAGACATTAAAGTCGGCGAAGAAGTACTAGGGGTCGAAATCGAAAGCGGTAAAGAATACCACGTGACATCAAACCACGATATACCACTGGGTCACAAAATAGCACTCCAAGCTATTAAAAGTGGTACAACAATGATTAAATATGGTGAGAATGTAGGAACCACAACGGAAGATATTAAAATTGGTGATTGGGTACATACCCATAACTTAAGAACCGCGAGGTGGAATTATGGACAGTAAGATTTTAGGATATCGCAGAGATAACGGAAAAATTGGGATCAGGAACCATGTCATCATTCTTCCGGTGGATGATTTATCAAATGCCGATTGCGAGGCTGTTGCTCATAACATAGCTGGCACAATGGCACTTCCACATCCTTATGGACGTCTTCAATTTGGCGAAGACCTTGACCTACATTTCAACACGTTAATTGGTGCTGGTAGCAACCCCAATGTTGCGGCCGTCGTGGTCATTG
>Ga0209386_1000538_pt1 | contig 18284 bp, 16 predicted proteins | sample NGEPertwo_FD_184510 | JGI IMG/M metagenome (GOLD analysis project Ga0209386, IMG submission 184510) | Arctic peat soil microbial communities from the Barrow Environmental Observatory site, Barrow, Alaska, USA - NGEE Permafrost154B-two... | ecosystem: Environmental > Terrestrial > Soil > Wetlands...
TGCGGCCCGGGCCTGCCGCGCCGCCTCCGCCTCTCGCGCAGCCGCTCCAGCCGCAGCCGCTCGCGCCGCCTCCGGCCCAGGCCGCACCCCCTACGCCACCGCCGGCCGAGCCGGCGCCGCCGGAGAGCCCCACCCCTCCGCCACCTCCGCCGGTGTCGTGACGGCCAGCCAGCAGTAGTCGGTCCGCACACGGGCCGGGGAGGCGAAGCCGCCTCCCCGGCCCTCTTGCTTTCCCCACGGGAGCTGCGGCCGGGTGGCGGCCCGCGGGCGCAGCCAGTGACGGGCACGGTGCAGACCGCGCGCGGCCTCGCGGGTCGACCCCCCGGTCAGGCCCGCGCGTCGTGAGTGCCGCGGGTGAGTGAGACGGCGGCGCCGACGAGCGCCAGGACGGCGCCGGTGATCATCGCGTAGCGGTAGCCCTGCGCGAAGCCGCTCACGGCCTGCGCTGCCAGCCCCGCGGCCCCGGCGCCGTGCCCGTGCGTGAAGAGCAGGCGCCCGCCGGCGGCACCCAGCGAGCTCGCGGCGATGCCTCCCAGCAGGGCCACGCTGAGCGCCATCCCCGCGGTGCGCATGGTGCCGAGGAACGCGCCCGCCACGCTGAGCTGGTCGCGACGCACGCTGCCCATGATGGCCGACGTGTTGGGCGCGCTGAAGGCCGCCATCCCCAGCCCCACCACAGCGAGGTCCGCCGCCACCTGCCACACGGGGGCAGTGGTGGGCATGGCGGCCAGCAGCACCATCCCGAAAGCGACGGTGACCATGCCGCCCGTCGCCAGCACGCGCGAGCCGACCCTGTCGCTCAGGTGTCCCGCGTACGGGCTCAGCACGGCCATCAGCAGAGGCTGGCTGAGCATGAGCCAGCCGGTCACCGCCGCCGAGCGATCCTGGACGATCTCGAGGAAGATGGCCGTGAGCAGACCGATCGCGTACAGCGCCATGTAGTTCAGCAGCGCCGCCGTGTTGGCGGCCGCGAACAGCCGATTGTGCACGAGCAGGTCGAGGTCCAGCACCGGCGACTCGACGCGCCGCTCGACGACCACGAACCCGGCGAGCGATGCGGCCGCAAGCGCCAGCAGCGCCAGCGTGAGCGGCGCCGCCCACCCCCACTCGGACGCGAAGGTGAGCGGCACGAGGAGGCTTATCAGGAAGGCCCCGAGCAGCGCCGCGCCGGCGAAGTCGATGCGCGGCGCATCCTGCGCACGCTCGCTGCGCGGCAGCATCATCCAGCCCCACACCAGCACGATGAGGCCGATGGGCAGGTTGATGAAGAAGATCGAGCGCCAGCCCAGGGTGTCCGCGAGGATGCCGCCGAGCGGCGGCCCGATGCTGAGGCCGATGTATACGGCCATGACGTTGATGCCCAAGGCGCGGCCGCGCTCCTGCGGCGGGAAGACGGCGGTGACGATGGCGGCGGACGTGGCGACCATGAGGGCCGCGCCCCCTCCCTGGATCACGCGGCTGAGGATGAGCCAGGCGCCGTTCACGCTGAGCGCGGCCAGCAGCGAGCCGGCGGTGAACACGGCGGTGCCGATGAGGTAGAAGCGCACGCGGCCGTGCTGGTCGGCGAGCCGCCCCAGCGGGATGAGCAGAACGGCCGTCGCCAGCAAGTACGCCGCCTGGACCCACATCGAGGCGGCGAAGCTCAGGCGCAGGTCGGGGCTCATGACCGGCAAGGCCACGGAGACGATCGACCCGTCGAGTGGGCCCATGAAGGCGCCGATCGAGGTCAGCGCCAGCAGCTCCCAGCGGCGCCGGTGCGCGTCCTCAGCGGTGATGCGGCTCAGCAGCGGCACGGTTCAGCCGGGCGGGCCTACGACACCCAGGTGACGAGCTCGTCGAGGTCGGCGCGCGAGCGCTCGAAGGTGTTGGCAGCGGCGTCCGCTTGCGGGTGGCCGAGGGTCACCGCGACCACGAAGCGCTTGTCCTCAGCGCCCGGCAGCAAGCGGCGCAAGATGTCCGGGTAGCGGATCACCGTGGCGACGATGCAGGTGCCGAGGCCGCGGTCGTAGGCGGCGAGGCAGACGTTCTGGACGAACGAGCCGGTGTCGAAGCTGGCGTAGGCCTCGGCGAGACAGTCCTCGAAGCCGAACACGAGCAGGCAGGGCGCGCCGAAGAGGTCGGCCATGCGCGCCAGGGCGGCCGCGGGATCCGTAGGCTCCCCCGCGGCCTCCAGCGTCGCCGCCCGGCTCTTCATGGTGGCCGCGATGCGGGCCGAGCACGCCTGCGGCCACTCGGCCGTCGCCGGGAGGTCGAGCGCCGCGGGGTCGTCGCGCTCGACCGCGGCGCGGAACTCGTCCGTGTAGCGCTGCAGCGCGTCGCCGGTCAGCACCCAGACGTTCCACGCCTGCGTATTGCGCCACGACGGCGCCCAGCGCGCCGCGTCGAGGATCTCGCGGACAAGCTCCTCGGGCACGCGCTCGGGCTTGTAGGCACGGATGCTCCGCCGGCCGCGGATGACGCTTTCGAACTCCATCGTCGCTCCTTCCGTCCCGATCCTCGTTGCGAGAGCCTACATCGTCACGCGAGGTAACGTCGTCACCCCACGCCCGCCACGGCGCCGCCCACTTGACAGCGAACGGCGCACGCTCCACACTGCTCCACCATCTCTTCCGAATCGGCAGACTTGCCGAGGCGACCGACACAGGGAGGCGCCAGACGAACTGACTTGACACCACCGCCGAAGCCGCCGCCCTCGTCTCTGTCGCGGCCTTCGGCCCGAGCATACGCGCTCTGCGAGCGCCCCGAACCCTAGGCCGTAAAGGATGACTACTATGAAGAGCTCCAGGCCAGGGTCCGCAAGCACTTTGTGGGCCACCAAACCCGCCACGATCACCCGTGGCAACAAGACCAAGACCCCCTTTTACGCCGCGCCCGCGACGCAGTCGCTCTGGGCGCGGCCCTCACTCGCTCGAGCTTGTCTCAAGGCTCTCCTCCTCGGCGTCGTCCTCACGTTGCTGTTCGCCGGCCTCGCCTACGCCGGCGACCGCGGCGGGGGCGCCACCGGAGGCGCCGCGGACGTGGCCGCCAAGGTCGCCGGCCGGCCCAGCGCGGCCGAGACGGTGGCCGAACTGGGCCATGTCAAGACCGCCCTCAACCTCTTCTTCCTCATCTTCGGGGGCTCCCTCGTGTTCTTCATGCAGGCCGGCTTCGCCATGGTGGAGACCGGCTTCTGCCGCTCCAAGAACGCGGTGCACGTGATCATGACCAACTTGGTGATCTTCGCCATCGGCATCGTCGCCTACTGGGCGGTGGGCTTCGCCCTCCAGTTCGGCGGCGTCGGCACGCTCACCACGCTCGGCGCGACGCAGCCGCTCTCCGGCCTTGCCCAGATCGCTCCGGGGTGGGGCGTGATCGGTCACCAGGGCTTCTTTCTCTCGGGGCGCAGCTACGATGTGGCGATCATGGGCTTCTTCTTCTTTCAGCTCGTGTTCATGGACACCGCCGCCACCATCCCCACGGGCGCCATGGCCGAGCGCTGGAAGTTCTCGTCCTTCGTCGTGTACGGCTTCTTCATGGCCGCCATCGTGTACCCCATCTACGGCAACTGGGTGTGGGGTGGCGGCTGGCTGAGCGCACTGGGCCGCAACCTCGGTCTGGGCCATGGCTCCCTCGACTTCGCCGGCTCGGGAGTAGTCCACGCCGTGGGCGGCTTCTCGGCCCTCGCCGGGGCGCTGGTGCTGGGGCCACGCATCGGCAAGTTCGCCAAGGACGGTGCGCCGCGCGTGATCCTCGCCCACAACCTGCCGCTCGCCATCCTCGGTGTCATCATCCTCGTCTTCGGCTGGGTGGGCTTCAACGGCGCATCCACACTGGCGGCGACCGACCTGCGGTTCACTGTCGTGGTCGTCAACACGTTCATCGCCAGCGCATTCGGCTGCCTCACGGCGATGTTTCTGGTATGGAAACGTTACGGCAAGCCCGACCCGTCGATGGCCGCCAACGGCATGCTGGCCGGCCTGGTGGCCGTCACCGCACCGTGCGCCTTCGTGAACACGCTCGGCGCGGCGTTGATCGGCCTGGTGGCCGGCCTGCTCGTGGTCGTCGCCATCGTCTTCGTCGAAGGCCGGCTCAAGGTGGACGACCCTGTGGGCGCCGTCTCCGTACACGGTGTCAACGGGCTGTGGGGTCTCATCGCGCTCGGGCTCTTCGCCGACGGCTCCTACGGCGACGGCCTCAACGGTGTCGCCGGCACCGTGCGCGGCCTCTTCTACGGGGGAGGCGCCGGGCAGCTCGGCGCCCAGCTGGTCTCGGTCGCTGTCGTCGTGGCGTGGTCCTTTGGTCTCATGTACGCGTTCTTCAGAATCCAGGACAAGCTCCAAGGCATCCGCGTGACGCGCGACCAGGAGACCATGGGCCTGGATGTGCCCGAGATGGGCGTGGCCGCCTACCCCGACTCCCTGCATCTGTGATGGGCACGGCGCGCACACCACCACGCCGGCCTCACCCCGAGGAGACAGCATGAAGTACGTCATCGCGATCATTCAGCCAGACAGACTCGAGGAGGTCCTGGATGCGCTCGAAGAGCGTCACGTCCACCTCGTGACAGCCTCCGACGTGATGGGCCGGGGGCGGCAGAAAGGCGTGGCCGAGGTGTACCGCAGCCACGTCGAGCCGGGCAACCTGCTGCGTAAGGTCAAGCTCGAGATCGCCGTCAACGAGGACTACCTGGGTCCGACCATCGAGGCCATTCGCGGCGGCGCACACACGGGCGCCATCGGGGACGGCAAGATCTTCGTCTTCGAGCTCGAGCAGTGCCTGCGCATCCGCACAGGAGAGACGGGGAGCATGGCGATCGGCTGAGGCTCGTCGCCAGTGTCTCGGCGAGGGGCGGGGCTGGGCCGCGCTTGACAGCCCCGCCCCCTCTGCCCTACGGTTTCCAGACCGCTTGCCGAAACGGCAGGCAGGTGATGATGTTGGGCCGACGTGTTCACCGGAGGTGTCACATGACTGGCCCGTGGCAAAGGACATACGGGTCCACCCTCAGCTAGTCGAGGCGCGCCGCCTCGCACTGGCGCATAACGTCCTGCCCGTCACCCACTCGTTCGTCTCCGACCTCGAGACCCCCGTCTCGGCGTTCCTCAAGCTCGGCGCGCCACGTCGCGCCTTCCTGCTCGAGAGCGCCGAGCAGGGTCAGCACCTGGGGCGCTACTCGTTTCTCGGCGTCGGCGCCCGCGCCCTCGTGACCTACGCGGACGGGCGCCTCACGGTGCAGGAGAACGGCGACCGCCTGGAGGTCGAGCACCCCGATCCGTTCGCGGCCGCGGCCGAGCTGATCGCCGGTTACCGGCCGGCGGCGGGCGGCGCGGGCGCCGCCCTGCCTCCGCTCGCCGGCGGCCTCGTCGGCTACTTCGGCTACGACCTCGTGCGGCGCCTCGAAGACCTCCCGGACGCGCCGCCGGACGACCTCGGCCTGCCCGAGATGGCCTTCTTGCTGGCCGACACCGTCCTCGTGTTCGACCACCTCAAGCACACGATCACGGTGGTCGCCAACGCCTTCGTGGAGGGCCGCGATGTGGACGGCCCGTACGAGCGGGCCGTCGCGCGCATCGCGGCCGTGAAGGGGAAGCTGCAGGCGCCGCTGCCGGCGAGCGCCTACGGCCTCGCCGAGGCGGACGAGGTGGAGCCGGGCGCGGGAGGGGCGGCCGCCGGAGGCCCGCGGCCCGTCACTTCGTCCATGACCCGCGAGCAGTACGAGGCCGGCGTCGCCCGCATCCGCGACTACATCTACGCCGGCGACGCCTTCCAGGTCGTCCTCAGCCAGCGCTTCAGCACCCCGGTCGACGTATCGCCGTTCGCGGTCTACCGTGGGCTGAGAGCCGTGAACCCGAGCCCCTACATGTACTACATCGCCTTCGACGACTTCGCCCTCTGTGGCTCGAGCCCGGAGCCGCTGATCACCGTGCAGGGCGACAACGTCGAGACGCGCCCCATCGCCGGTACGCGCCGGCGCGGCGCCGACGCCGCCGAAGACCGGCGCCTCATGGCCGACCTGCGCGCCGACGAGAAGGAGCGCGCCGAGCACGTGATGCTCGTCGACCTCGGGCGCAACGACCTCGGGCGCGTGTGCGCGCCCGGCAGCGTGCGCGTCGACGAGTTCATGGGCATGGAGCTCTACTCGCACGTCATCCACATGGTCTCGAGCGTGCGCGGCACGCTGGCCGACGGCGCGACCCCGACCGACGCCCTCAAGGCCGGCTTCCCCGCCGGCACCGTCAGCGGCGCCCCTAAGGTCCGCGCCATGCAGATCGTCGACGAGCTCGAGACGGTGCGCCGCGGCCCGTACGCCGGCGCCATCGGGTATCTCAGCTACGGCGGCGACCTCGACACCTGCATCTGCATCCGGACCGTCGTCGTGAAGGACGGCGTCGCCCACGTGCAAGCGGGCGCCGGCATCGTCGCCGACAGCGACCCGGCGCGGGAGTACGAAGAGACGCAGAACAAGGCCGCGGCGCTCCTGCGCGCCATCGAGCTCGCCCACGAGGAGTTCTCACAATGACCATGCCCGTCGACCTCGATCCGGCTGCGCGCGAGCCTATCGTCCCGGCTCCGCGCGTGTTCATGATCGACAACTACGACTCGTTCACCTACAACCTGGTGCAATACCTGGGCGAGCTCGGCGCCGAGATCACCGTGAAGCGCAACGACCGCGTGACGCTGGACGAGATCGCCGCGGCGCAGCCGACGCATCTCGTCGTCTCCCCCGGCCCCTGCACGCCCAACGAGGCGGGGATCAGCATGGACGCCATCGCCCGCTTCGGCGCCGAGCGCCTGCCGGTGCTCGGCGTCTGCCTCGGGCACCAGGCCATCGGCCAGGTGTACGGGGGCGTGGTGCGCCGCGCCGGCGCCCCCGTGCACGGCAAGACCGATGAGATCGGCCACGACGGCCACGGCGTCTTCGCCGGGCTGCCCGACCCATTCACGGCGACGCGCTATCACTCACTGGTGGTGGACGAGGCGTTGCCCGACGCGCTCGAACTCTGCGCCTGGAACGCTCAGGGCGTGGTGATGGGCGTGCGGCACCGCGAGCTGCCGGTCCATGGCGTGCAGTTCCACCCCGAGAGCGTGCTCACGACCGTCGGCCTCGACCTGCTGCGCAACTTCCTGTCGATGTTGCCGGATGCGGAGGCGCGCGGTGCCGAATGACGTGCTGAGCGCGGCGCTGCAGCGCCTGGCGGCGCGCCGAGACCTCGAAGAGGACGAGGCTCGCGACGTGCTGCTCGAGATCATGGGCGGCCGTACCGGCGAAGCCCAGACGGCCGCCTTCCTCAGCGCCCTGCGCGTCAAGGGCGAAACGGCCGCGGAGATCGTCGGCATGGCGCGCGCCATGAGCGCGCTGGCCGAGAAGGTCGAGGTGGACGCCGACGTGATCCTCGACACCTGCGGCACCGGTGGCGACGGCGCCCACACGTTCAACATCTCCACGGCGGCCGCCCTCGTGGCCGCCGGCGCCGGCGTGACCGTGGCCAAGCACGGCAACCGCTCCGCCACGAGCAGGTGCGGCAGTGCCGACGTCCTCGAGGCGCTGGGCGTAGCCATCGACATCGCCCCGGAGCAGGTGAGCCGCTGCATCGCCGCAGCCGGGATCGGCTTCATGTTCGCGCCGCGCCACCACCTGGCCATGAAGCACGTGGCGCCGGTGCGCCGCGAGATGGGCATGGCGACGACGTTCAATCTCATCGGGCCGCTGACGAACCCGGCAGGCGCCCGGCACCAGCTCATCGGCGTGGCCGACGCGCGTTACGTGGAACGCATCGCCCAGGCCGTGCGCCTCATGGGCTCGGAGAGGAACCTGATCGTGCACGGCGAGGACGGCCTCGACGAGATCTCGACGACCTGCCCCACAGCCGTCGTCGAGGTATTCGCGGGCCAAGGTTTCGACGTGCGCTACGAAGTGGCGCCGGAGGAGTTCGACATGCGCCGCGCACGGCTGGACGAGCTGCGTGGCGGCGACGCCGCCGAGAACGCACGCCACGTACGCGAGGTCCTCGACGGCGTCGAAGGGCCGCGCCTGGACATCGTCCTGCTGAACGCCGGTGCGGCCCTCTACATCGCCGAGGCTGCGGCGAGCATCGCCGAGGGCGTCGACAAGGCGCGGGCGGCCGTCGCCTCCGGCGCCGCCCGCGCCAAGCTCGACGCCCTCGTCCGCACGACGAACCGCCTGCGGCGCGAGGACGTCGCGTGAACGACTTCCTGATGGAGATGATCGTGAGCTCGGCGCGGCGCGCGGAGGCCGCGCGCGAGCGCACGCCGCTCGCGCGGCCGCAGAGTGCCGGGCCGCACGGCCGGCTGCGCGCGGCGCTGGCCGCGCCGGGCGCCGCCGCGCGCGAGGCAGGTAAGCCGGCGCCCCTGGCCGTGATCGCCGAGATCAAGCGCCGCTCGCCGAGCAAAGGTGACATCGCCCCGGACCTCGACGCCGTGGAGCAGGCGCGAGCCTACGAGGCTGCCGGAGCCGAGGCGATCTCGGTGCTCACTGAGCCGGACCGTTTCGGCGGGTCGCTCGATGACCTGCGCGCCGTCGCCGCGGCCGTGGACCTTCCCGTGCTGCGTAAGGACTTCATCATCGACCCCTATCAGGTGTGGGAGACGGCCGACGCCGGCGCCGCCGCCGTGCTGCTCATCGCGGCGGCGCTGCCGTCGGGCGCGCTGGGCGCGCTCCTCGACGAGTGTCACGACTGCGGCCTCGACGCTCTCGTGGAGATCCACGACGCCGACGACCTGGAACGCGCCTGCTCGGTCGGCGCCACGATGATGGGCGTCAACAACCGCGACCTGCACACCCTCGAGGTCGACCTGGCTGTGAGCGAGGCACTCGGCGCCCTTATCGAACGCTGCGTGCTGTTCGTCAGCGAGAGCGGCATCGGCGCCCCGAGCGACGCCCGGCGCGTGCGCGCCGCCGGCGCCCAGGCGATCCTCGTCGGGGAGGCGCTTGTCGCTACTCCGCACGCCCACCTCGCCGCGGCCATCGCCGCGCTCCGCGGCGATAAACCACCGGACCGAGGCGGGCGATGACGCGCGTCAAGATCTGCGGACTCACCACCGGGAAGGACGTCAAGCTCGCCGCGGGCTACCGCGCCTGGGCCTGCGGGTTTGTGCTCTCGGAGAGCCCCCGACGCGTGAGCGTGGCGCGAGCCGCCGAACTCACTCCCCTGTGCGGCGACAGCCTGGCGGTGGCCGTGGTCACCACCGAGGAGCCGCAATGGATCGCCGGCGCCGTGGCCGCAGGCGGCTTCGGCGCTGTCCAGCTCTCGGCCGGCGCCGGCGGGGCGAGCGTGGCGGCCGTGCGGACGGCGGCGCTGAGCCGCGGCCTGCGGCCGCTCGTCATCGCCGCCGCAGACACGAAGGACGCCGACAAGGCCGACCTGGTCCTGCTCGACGCGCGCACGCCGGAGGCATACGGCGGCACCGGCCGCCGGCTCGACTGGAAGGCGCTCGCGGCCGCGAAGCTGCCGCGCGAGCGCCTCGTGCTGGCCGGCGGCCTGCTCCCGTCCAACGTCGACGGCGCCATCAAGCTCGTGCGTCCGTTCGCCGTCGACGTCTCGAGCGGCATCGAACGCAGTCCCGGCATCAAGGATCACAGACTCATGCGTGCGTTCGTCGGCGTCGTCGCCGGCGCCGATCTTTCCGGAGGTACTGTGACGTGACCATCGAGACCCGATTCGGCCCGTACGGCGGGCGCTACGTCCCCGAGACGCTCATCCCGGCGCTCGACGAGCTGACGGCGGCCTACGAGGAGGCGCGCGCCGACACGGCCTTCCAGGCCGAGCTCGCGCGCCTCCTCGCCGACTACGCCGGCCGCCCCACGCCGCTGTACCACGCGGCGCGGCTCAGCGACCGCTGCGACGCCACCATCCTGCTCAAGCGCGAGGACCTCTGCCACACCGGCGCCCACAAGATCAACAACGTGCTCGGTCAAGCCCTTCTCGCCAAGCGCATGGGCAAGGCCCGCGTGATCGCCGAGACCGGCGCCGGCCAGCACGGCGTGGCCACGGCCACGGCCTGCGCGCTGTTCGACCTCGAGTGCGCCGTATACATGGGCAGTGAGGACGTGCGCCGCCAGGAGCTCAACGTGGTGCGCATGCGCCTGCTGGGCGCCACTGTGATCCCCGTGGAGAGCGGTTCGCGCACCCTCAAGGACGCGATGAACGAGGCTCTGCGCGACTGGGTCACCAACGTCGGCCACACCTTCTACGCCATCGGTTCCGTGGCCGGCCCGGCCCCGTACCCTGCCATGGTCCGCGACTTCCAGGCGGTGATCGGCGCCGAGGCCATCGCCCAGGTGCGCGAGCGCTACGGCCACCTGCCCGACGAGGTCGTCGCCTGCGTCGGCGGCGGCTCCAACGCCATGGGGCTCTTCCACGCTTTCCGCAACGTGCCGGTGCGGCTCACGGGCGTCGAGGCGGCCGGCGAGGGCCTCGACGCGCGACACGGCGCGCCGCTGGCCGCAGGCTCACCCGGCGTGCTCCACGGCTCCTTCAGCTACCTGCTGCAGGACGCCTGGGGCCAGGTCGCCGAGGCGCACTCGGTGTCGGCCGGGCTCGACTACCCCGGTGTCGGTCCGGAGCACGCCTGGCTCAAAGACTCGGGTCGCGCCAAATACGCGGCCGCCACGGACGCCGAGGCTCTGGCGGCCTTCCGCACGCTCGCCGAGCTGGAGGGCATCATCCCCGCGCTCGAGAGCGCGCACGCCATCGCCTACGTGCTCCGCGGGCCGAGCCCTGCGGCGGCCACCGCGGCGTCGCCCTCGGCCACCGGCCGGCTCACCATCGACGGCGAGGCCGCCCCCTTCGACCCGGCGGGCACCCGCTTCGCCGCCGGCGACCTCGTGATCGTCAACCTGTCGGGCCGCGGCGACAAGGACGTCCATGAGGTGGCGCACCTTCTGGAGGGCCAGGCATGAGCAGCGACCAGCGGGCGCCCGAGCTGCCGCCCCTCGGCCGCCGTCTCGCCAAGGCGTTCGCGGCGCCGCGCGCGCAGCGCGCGGCGCTCATCCCCTACGTGACCGGCGGTCACCCGGATCTGGAGACGAGCTCCCGGGTCATCGGCGCGCTCATCGACGCCGGCGCCGACATCGTCGAGCTGGGCATCCCGTTCTCGGACCCCATCGCCGACGGGCCCGTGGTGCAGCGCTCCACGCACGAGGCGCTGCTCGCCGGCGTGACGCCCGACGACGTCCTGCAGCTGGCGGCCGCGCACAGCGGCAGCGCGCCGTTCGTGATCCTGACCTACGTGAACACGGTGCTGGCCTTCGGGCCCGAGCGGTTCTTCGCGCGCGCCGCCGCCTCGGGCGTCGAGGCGCTGGTCATCCCGGACCTGCCGCTGGACGAGGCCGGCGGAGGCGCGGCGGCTCTCGCCGCCGAGGCCGGCGGCCTCACCGCGCTGGCCGCCGCCAACGGCGTCTCGCTCGTCCCCATGGCCACGCCCACCAGCACGGACGACCGGCTCGACATGGTCGCCGAGGCAGCGACGAGCTTCATCTACTGCGTCGCCGTGACCGGCGTGACGGGGGCGCGGCGGGAAGTGGGCGCGGACCTGCCCGACCTCGTCGGGCGCCTACGCGCCCGCACGGCCGCGCCGGTGGCCGTAGGCTTCGGCATCTCGACGCCGGAGCAGGCGGCCCGCGTGGCGGGCCTCGCCGACGGCGTCATCATCGGCAGCGCGCTCATCGACTTGATCGCGCGCAGCGCCGACGCCGACGGCGCCTGCGGCGCCGCCGGCGACCTCCTGCGCGCCGCGAGCGCCGCCATCGCCGCTGGCTGACCCTCTCCCGCGGCGCTCACGCCGGCAACGGAGTCCAGCGACTGCCGAAGGGATCACGCCCAGCAGAAGGTGCAGGGACCAGTCCGTCCGGGAGACGGCCGTGTGAGCGCCGCATGCCCGCGGCGATGCCCTATCCGGGCGCCCAGAGAGCTTCGCTCGGGAGGGTCGACCGGTGACCGCAGTGAGCGTCAAGCGTCAAGCGACCCGCTTCGCCTGCCCCGTCGCCGGCTCCTCCACCAACTGGATGTCCAGTCCACCGCAGTCGGGGCAGGAGACGATGTCCTCCTCGACGTCGGGGAGAAACTCCGTCTTCTCGAACTCGTGGCCGCAATCCTCGCACTTGAAGTACGGTACGTTCATGGTTCACCTCCTTTTGGCCCAGTATTCCCGCATTCTCTGCCCCCTATCGCACACGGCCTCGTTCCACCGGGCCGGCGCAGGGACTCATGCCGCATCGGCTGCGCGGGACATGGGTCGTCGAATGCCGAGCGCTGCCGTGCCGCCAGCACGAGTGGACACTGTGGTGGTCCCCGTGGGGGGCGCCGTATGCGGGCTCCTACCGATATGCCGATGGCGCGCAGTTCCGGCTGTGTCGCGACTGCGACATGATCCTGTACCGCAACCGCAATCAGTGCCGGCAGGAAACCCACTCAAGGGGCAGACGACTGCCTGACGAACGTTCCATTTCGTGTTCCATGCCGTTTTTCAGGCCGCGCGGGACACCAAGAGGAACATCGGAACGCTGCTGCAAATCGAGGGGTTTCGCGTGGTGGGCGACGTTGGAATTGAACCAACGACCTCGTGCTTGTCGAGCACGCGCTCTCCCAACTGAGCTAGTCGCCCACGCAGAATCGGCAGTATAGCAAAGGGGGCGGCGGGCGTCAGCCCGCCGCCCCCTTCCGCGAGGGTCTGCGTCAGATAGACGAAGCGCGGCGCGGCGGACGGCGCTTGATGCCGCGCGAAGCCGAGCGCTTGGCCCCGCCATTCCACACCAGCTTGCCCGGGCGCGACTGCACCTGGTGGGACTCGGGGATCACGCGCTTGTCGTAGTCGAAATTGGGCAGGTCGTGGCGCTGGAGCGTGCTGCCGATGAGCCGCTCGATGGCCTTGAGCTCGTGGACCTCTTCCCCGGTGAGCAGGCTCACGGCGATGCCGCTGTTGCCCGCGCGGGCGGTGCGCCCGATGCGATGCACGTAGTCCTCGGGGTTGGTCGGGATGTCGAAGTTGATGACGTGGGTGATGTTGTCCACGTCGATGCCGCGGGCCACGACGTCGGTGGCCACGAGCACGGCGATCTTGCCCTTCTTGAAGCCGTCGAGCGCCTGCTGGCGCTGGCCCTGCGTGCGGTCGCCGTGGATGGCCTCGCAGCTGATGCCGGCCTTGTTGAGCGTGCGCGACAGGCGCTCGGCGCGGCGCCGGGTGCGCGTGAAGACCAGCGTGCGGTCGGGGTCGTGATGGCGGAAGTACTCCACCAGCAGATCGACCTTCTGGTCGTGGTTGACCGGCATGACCCTCTGCTCGACGGTGTCCACCGGCTGGGCCCTGCCGCCGAGCTCGATGAACACCGGCTGGTGCAGCGTGTCCTCGATGATGCTGAGCACCTGCTTGCTCATGGTGGCGCTGAAGAAGAGGTTCTGGCGCTTGGCCGGGATCGCGCCGATGATGCGCTTCACGTCCGGCCAGAAGCCCATGTCGAGCATGCGGTCGGCCTCGTCGAGGACGAGCGTGTCGACCTTGTCGAGCAGGATGTGGCCCTGGCGCAGCATGTCGAGCAGGCGGCCGGGGGTAGCGACCAGCAGGTCGACGCCCCTGCGGACCTTCTTGGCCTGCGGGTCGTACGGGACGCCGCCGAAGACGGCGACCACGACGCGGCCGCTGTAGGTGCCGAGCGTCTCGCCGACCTCTTCGATCTGCCCGCACAGCTCGCGGGTAGGGGTGACGACGAGGGCGGAGGGGTGGGCGGTGCGGCCGTCGGCGACGGTCGGGCCTGTCATGCGCTGCAAGATGGGCAGGACGAAAGCGGCCGTCTTGCCGGTACCGGTCTGCGCACAGCCCACCACGTCGCGCCCTGCGAGGACGCGCGGGATGGCCTGTTCCTGGATGGGAGTAGGCGTGTCGTAGCCCATGGCGACGACGCCGGCGAGCAACTCGCCGGTGAGGCCGAGCTCGGCGAACTTGGGCAGGTCGACCTCGGGCGCGGGGCCGGCGGGGCGCTCGGCGTGCTTGCGCTCCTTGTAGCTCTCGTCGACGCCCTGCCCGCGGCCGTCGCGCTCGCGGCGCGGGCCGCGGCCTCTGTCGCGGTCGTGGCCGGAGTGGTCGCGGCCGGAGCCGCCGAGACGGCCGTGGCGCTCATGCTGGCCCGGTCGAGGCTGGCGCTCAGACTGCTCGTTTGTGCGCTGCTCGGTGGTGGGCTCGGTCACGGGCGCTGAGGCGCCGGGCGAAGCCGCCTGCGCCTGCTGGCCGCCCTGCGAGGAGCCGCCGGCGCTGCGGCCGTGGCCGCCACCCCTGCGGCGGCGCTGCTGGCCCTCGCCGGTCTGCGGCTGCTCGCTGCGTGCCATGGTGGGATCGCTGACTGGGTTCACGGATTCTCTCTTCCTCGACGACCCCTCACGCGGCAGCACATCGCGATCCGCGAACGAGCGTGAGGGCTCGCCGGCGGGCATCGGAGTGCGCGTGGGTTCGTCTTGTGGGGGGTCGCCCTCAGGGCGACCAAACGGCGTGCGGACGGGTGTTCCTTTCGCGTCAGAACACTGCCCGGTAGTCACAGAGTCTGGGGTCTGAGTGGGAGGAAAGCCCGGCGCCTTATGCGCGGGGCGAGAAACCGGCTCCCGTAACGACGAAACCCACCCTAACAGGTCTGGATTGCGCTGGCAAGCGGATCTTCTGGTAGCCCGCGCCCCTGCCGCTGGCTGCCGCGGCCCGCTGCGTGGGCATCGGCTCCGCAGGATTGCGAGCACGGGGCGACGGAAGCCGTGCACCGCCTCATGCAGCAGATCATCGTGCGCGCGTTCGAGGAGCCGATTCGCCAGATCGCCGAGAACACCGGCATGGAAGGCTCAGTCCTCAAGGACACGAGCAGCTCGTCCTTGACCCCGAACGTGGCCAGGTCGTGACGCATCCGTGCGTTCTCCGCGATCACGCGAGCGTCGAGCGCGACGGTCTTGTTCGCGCCGACGAATGCGCCGCGGCAGCGATTGACCATCAGTCCGGGCACGAAGCAAGCGCCTGATTGTGAGGTGACCGTAAGCCGTGAACCCGCCGCATAGAACTGACGGCGGAGAGTCAGAAAGGGGCGGCTCCCCCATCGGGGAGCCGCCCCTGTCGACTCTGTGCCGCGGACCGCGAAGGCCCGGTATCAGAGGAAGGCGGGATTCAGTAGACCCTGAGCTTCCTCTGGGCGCTGTATCCCGTGCGATTGACAGCATTGCCCGGCATCCTTGCGTGGAAGGACCAAGTCCGCCTATTGGTCATCTTGACGGTGATTGAGTAGTTCCCCCTGGCGTTGAGCCTGTCAGTCCTCCAGTGCCTGATCCAAGAACCACCGGACGCACGCCGCTTCTGGATGGTCACCACGCCTGACCCGGCGCGACCCGTGCTGGTCCTCACCGTGCCGCTGTATTTGACCTTGGTGTTCACAGGGGCCGACGATCTTGAGACCTTGAACGTGACTTTCCACTTCTCGCGCGTCACGGCAGCCATCGCGAAGGTCTTGACGACGTGGGTCGTCGCGTTGCGCGCGATGTCCTGGGCCCAGTACTCGATCGTGTGGGTGCCGGTGCCGGTCACGACGACGTTGCTGCTCACGCTGCCCTCAGGAGCCGGGGTGCCGGTGGGCGTGGGAGTCGGGGTGCCGGTGGGCGTGGGAGTCGGCGTGGGAGTCGGGGTGATGAGGTCGTGGCAGAGGGCACACGCGCCGCGGTCCGCATGCGGCGGGGGCTGACTCGGGTCGACCGGCGCCATCGCCTGGACGCCGGACACCTTGATTGCCGCGATCCCCGCGAAGAGCAGCTTGGCCGCCTGCACCGAAGCCGGCGGGAAGACGGTGGAGATCGCGCCGCCGTCAACGCGGTAGCACAGGAAGTCGACGCCGGAACCGTTGAAGTTGTCGGTCGCGGTGAGCTCGATCGTCGCAGTAGTGGTGTACGACGCCTCGCAGTCGGAAGCGACCACGGGCAGCACGCTGTCGTCGACGAAGAACGGTGCGGTGACCGGCGCCTCGACGCCGGACGTGTCCGTGGACCAGAACTCCAGGACGTGAGCACCGTAGATGTTCGTCGTTGCGGATGCGCCAGCTGCCGCGGCGCCACCGTCGAGCTGGTAGTAGGTCTGGAGGTTCGCACCCGGTGCCACCGTGGCCATCAGGTTGATCGTCGCGGTGTTGAGATAGGTCGCCTCCACGTCGGACACCGTCGTTGGTGCCGCGAACGCGGCCATCGGCAATACGCCGGCGGCGAGAAGCAGGCAGAGCACGACCGCGATGCGCACCAAAATGCGGCGCCCGCGGTTCGTGCTGCGCGTATCATTCATACTCTCAGATCCTCCCTATTGGTTGGAGTCGAGGTGCATGTCTACTTCGACCCACTGGGCCATCGCCTGAGCTTGGGCCTCTGACAGGAACTTGTCGGAGTACAGATAGACCATTTCGTTCGAGACCGTCACGGGCTTGATGTCCGCGTAAGCCTCGTCCGCCAGGATCGCCTTCATGTGCATGAGCACGTCGTCGAACTTCAAGCCGAACGGATCGAACTCGAAGAACTCGAGCGACGTCGGCTTCGGATAGATCTCCGAGTTCTCACGCACGGTCTGCACGATCAGGTAGGCGGGGTCGTTGGCCCGCGCGCGGATCAGATGCTTCGCGTAGGCGACGCTGAGGAGCGTCGTCGAGTGGAGGTACTCCGCGCCGGTTCTCTCGTCCGCCGTGCGAACGATGTCCGCGTACGCCTCGTCCTGGGCAAGATCGCCCATCACCCGAGCCAGCTCCTCCTCGTCCAGCGAGAAAGGCTCCTCGGCGAACACCGAGGGGTCGGTCAGCTCCGCCGCGCGAGACACCGTGCGGACGTGCTCTGCGACCTCTTTGACCCCGGGCCGCGGAGCTTCGGGCGTCTCCTCAGGGGCTTCGGTCAACTCGTCGCCGGCCGTCGCGCCCAAGGCGTCCTTCTGCTCTTCGATCCCGGTGGTGTCGTCCGTGTTGCGGTCCATGCTGTGCTGCATCCCATCCGTCGTTGCGGTCCTGCCGGCCTCACTCGAGGCCGGGCCTCTCATCGTGGTCTACCGGTACCGGCCCTACGCCGGCAGCAGGCCGAGCGACTGGAGCTCGTCGGCGACGTCCTTCATGCCCATCGACTCGAGCGTCGTGCGCGTCGGTGCGCCGGTCGCCTTGTCGTAGCCGAGCTCCTTGTAGAAGAGGTCGAGAGCCAGATCCCAGTCTGCCTGTGTCTCGTAGTAGTTGGTCCCGTTGAAGGCGACCGCAGGAGCGTGGACGAGGCCCCAGGCCGGCAGCTGGTCGTGCAGGTTGCGCATGTCCATGGAACCGAACGTGCGGATCGTCAGCGCGCGCTGCAGCGTGTAGAACTTGATGCCCTCGTTGTCGAACTCCTTCGTGTTCATGGTACGACCGGTCGCGAGGGAGAACAGCTTCGACTCCAGGGAGATGTCTCCGCGGTAGCCGCGCTCCTTGAGCGGAGACACGAGCCACGGCCACATCCAGTTGCAGAGACCGGTGCTGTCCATGAGCTCCTTGCGCGAGATCGCCCACTTCGCGGCGACAGCCTTCTGACTGTTCATCGGAGTGGCCGTTACGCCGCCCATTTCGAGGGAAGCGCTCATGCCCGCAGGATAGCCGTTACGCTCGAACTCGGCGTCAGCGACCTTTTGCAGCACTGAGGTCGGCAGGCCGCAGGACAGGATGTTCGACCAACTGTGGTTCTGGGCGTCGCGGTTGTAGCCGGTGTTGAGGAGGCCACCGACCTGTCCGCCGTTCTCCATCGAGTGGTGCTTGGGGAAACCGTAGGCCCAGTACTTCACCGTGGCGTTTGCACGGTACACGGGGCCCAGCGAGACCGGGGGAACCGCGTTGTTGTGCCAGGAGTCGATGCCCGCATCGACGGGCCCAGCCATGAACTTGCCGAACTCGCCGACCTGGTACGCCATGATGCGGCCGAACTCCTTGATGAAGTTCAGGTCGCCGTTCTCGTACATGTCGAAGAGGCCGCCGGGGTTAGTGAGGGTGGTCCACTCGGCGGGGGGGACGTTCGGCTCGATCCACGTCTTGCCCTGGTCGGCGCCGTAGATGAAGGTCCAGCCGCGGTCGGTCGTACCGTAGTTGTTGGTAAGGCCGAGGTCGTCGGTCATGTGCTTGCCGACGACGTACGCCTCGAGGGCCTTCAGGCTGGCTTCCTGCCCGGTCAGGGTCCCTTTCACCTTTGCGGCGTTCATGAGACCGCGGCCCCACCAACCGGTGCAGGTGTTCGTGGCCGTGGTCTTGACGCCCCACTTCGCGGCCGTCGGCACGTCGAGCGCCTGATGAC
>Ga0209386_1000539_pt1 | contig 18250 bp, 21 predicted proteins | sample NGEPertwo_FD_184510 | JGI IMG/M metagenome (GOLD analysis project Ga0209386, IMG submission 184510) | Arctic peat soil microbial communities from the Barrow Environmental Observatory site, Barrow, Alaska, USA - NGEE Permafrost154B-two... | ecosystem: Environmental > Terrestrial > Soil > Wetlands...
TATCCCGCAGCCAACTAGGACAACCTGATCGAATATTAGTTTTTCCATAAAAACGTGTTTTTACGCAAAGGTCGATATTCATTTCGGTTTGTGTGATAATTTTTTTATCTCATGGGGATTTCATCTGATCAAATTCAAGTTTTGGAGGCATGGCAAGTGCATTCGGATCAGTCTGGACAGTAATCAATACAGGGCCGTCCATTTGAAAAGCTTTTTCCATTTCTGATCTTACTTCACCCGGATCAGTAATGGTGATCCCAGGCATTCCCATTGCTTCCGCTACCTTTGTAAAGTCAGGATTTAGCATATCGGTCTCCATATCCGGAATTCCAGCCACTTCCATTTCCAGTTTCACCATACCCAATGAGCGGTTATTAAAAATAATGATCTTCACAGGTAATTTATACTGAACAATGGTCATCAGGTCGCCCAACATCATCGAAATGCCTCCATCACCGCAAAAAGCAATCACTTGTTTGTCGGGACATGCAAGTGCTGCACCGATTGACTGGGGCATTGCATTTGCCATGGAACCGTGATTGAATGATCCAAGCATTTTTCGTTGGCCTGTTGCATCAATATAGCGAGCCGCCCATACACAACCCATTCCGGTGTCGACAGTGAATATGGCATCTTTGGCAGCGAGTTCATTAATCACCGAAGCCACAAATTCCGGATGAATAGCATTGGGTTTTCCGGTATCCTCAACATAATTCAGTAAACTCTTTTTTACCTCTTTATGAAATTCCAATTGTAGCGTGAGGAAATCACCATCTTTCTTCAATTCGATAAGCGGAATAAGCGCCTGCAAAGTATCTTTCACCTCACCACAAAGTCCCAATTCAAGTTTCGCTCTTCGCCCGAGGTTTTCAGGCTTGATGTCAATTTGAACGATTTTGTTTTGAACAGACATGAAAGGTGTATAAGGGAAATCTGTCCCCAGCATTAAATGTAGTTCGCATTCATGCATAGCGTGATAAGCCGATGGAATTCCCAATAATCCCGTAAGACCCACCTCGAACGGATTATCGTACTGAATCGCCATCTTCCCTTTATAAGTATATGCGATGGGTGCTTTTAGCTTTTCAGCCAGCTGAATTATTTCATCGTGCGCATCAGCAGCACCAAGACCGCAGAAAAGGGTGACTTTTTTGTGCGAGTTTAACAATTCAGCCAGTTGCAACAACTCGACTTCCGATGGTCGGACGACCGGCCGGTTTCGAAAAGCATTGTTGTTGTTTCAGCATCGGCTGCGGGAAGATTTGTAATATCACCTGGTAATCCAAGAACAGCTACCCCTTTTTTATGCACAGCATTCTGAATGGCGGTTTGCAGCATACGCGGTAATTGCGCAGATGTAACTGTCATCTGGTTATAGCAGCTGCAATCGTCAAAAAGTTTAATTGTATTTGTTTCCTGGAAATAACCAGTTCCAAATTCTTTGGTAGGAATTGTAGAAGCAATTGCCAAAACGGAGGCCGACGAACGGTGCGCATCATACAATCCATTAATGAGATGTACATGTCCCGGGCCACTACTTCCGACACAACATGCCAGACCTTTTAGCAAAGCTTCCGCTCCGGCTGCATATGCTGCGGTTTCTTCATGACGCACATGAATCCAGGTAATTTTCCCGTTACGGTGTACAGCTTCATTCAGGTGATTGAGACTATCACCCGTTACTGCATAAATCCTTTGAATACCTGCATCAACTAAAGTTTCAACCAGTTGATCTGATACATTTTTACCTATAATAGCGATGATTTAAAGTCAAATAAATAATTTCAGCGAGTTGTCTTCGTTGGAGGCACTTTTAAACCTGCTTCTTTTGCTTCGCTTATTCCAATTGCAATGGCCTGTTTTCTGTCTGTTACTTTGCCACCACTGCCATCTTTACCCGATTTTAAAGTTCCATCCTTAAATTCGTGCATTACTTCCTCAATTTTTTCCTGGGCCTTTTTTGAATATTTTGCCATATCTATTTTATTAAAATTATTCAGTAATTGACTCTATGACGTTTGGTATGGGAAATTGTATTTTGTAATGATTTCTGCTGGCAATTAGTGACTGGCAACTGGCAGACCCGCTTACTAAAAAAATTCAGAAATCATCTTAATTTATAAAGAATCAGATAGTTTGCACTATCATACTAACTGCAAGTCGCCAAAAGCAGCGAATCATTGCATAATACATTTGAAAGCATTTTACAAAATTTACCCACATGATCCGTTATAGAGCCATATTATTGCTATTCAGGTATGTTTAATAATTTACAAACGTCCTTATAGGACATACTTTTGAGATCCTGCGCACTTTTGTTATTAAGATTTGCCGATTTCAATGTAGGTATAGTACCTGGAATCGCAATGAACCGAAATTTATTTCCTGTTGTAACCGGTTTAGAAATCATATCGGAAGTAAACTCGATAGATCCATATTGATGAATTAAAAAACTCCAGTTTGCACCAACGGCATATGCGGGTAGCGGTCTCACTGCCGCTGCATCATATAAATCGCCTGCCAGCCAAACGTAACCCAGTACAACACCGTTCTCGACAATATCCGACGTTAAATCGGGAGCATTCACATCGAAATACCAATCGCCCGAAGCACCTAACCAGGCAGATGGAGTAACCCAATCGGAATAATATACTGTTGCATCCTGTCCGTCAAGTCCGGCAGGACCCGCTTCTTTACTACAGCCCGTAAATACGAGCGTCGAAAATGCTGCAAATAAAAATGGAATAATAATTTTTGTTTTCATTTCGTGTGTATTTTATTTGGCTTTTAATCCTGTACAAACAGGACGCGAAACCCGCTGCTTTTCAAGCCCATTGGCAAACATTTGCAAGTGAGGGTTGCATCGGTTAATAATTTATTTTTAAAGAACACATGAAATGGGTCCCGATTAATCGGAACTCACTTCATGTGAAACGAGCATGGTACAAATACCGCAAAAGAAGATGTATAAATTCATGCGAGTTCCATGAGCGGGTACCTGGACTTTACGGAATTATGCACTTCGATCCAAAAAATATAGGGCAACTTAATACTTATATATACGAATGAAAATTTATTTTTTAGAGGCCAAATGCCTTCATTGCATGTTCGTATCTTTTAGCTACTACTTCCCAGTTTACAACGTTCCAGAAAGCATCTATATAGTCTGGTCTTTTGTTCTGATATTTCAAATAATAAGCGTGTTCCCATACATCCATTGTAAGCAGAGGTATTCCTTTTTTTTCAGCCAGATCCATCAACGGATTATCCTGATTTGGTGTAGAACAAATAAACAGGTTGCCTTTATCATCAAGGCTTAGCCATGCCCATCCACTACCAAACCTGGTTTTTCCGGCATCCGAAAATTGCTTTTTAAACTCATCAGCGGAGGTAAACGATTTTGTAATGGCATCTGATAATTTTCCGTTTGGTAAGCCACCTCCGGAAGGTTTCATGCCTTCCCAATAAAAGGTATGGTTGAAATAACCACCACCATTATTTCTGACTGCCATGGGATATTTGCTGATGTTCCTGAATATTTCCTTAATATTCATTGATGCCATCTCAGTCCCTTTTATTGCATTCAGGAAATTGTCAAAGTATGCTTTGTGATGCTTGCCATAATGGATTTCGAGTGTAAGCTGATCAATGAATGGTTCAAGGGCGTCATAAGAATATGGCAGCGCCTGAAATTCGAAATTAGTTGCTGTGTCCATCGTAATTTGTTTTTTAGGGTTAAAATTTAAGATTCAACTTCTTGATTTCCTCTTCTACTTCTTTTGCCCCCTCAGCATAAAGTTTTGCTTCATCGGGGGCGAGCTCATGGAGTAATCTCAAAAACTCGCCGGCGTGAACCAGTTCCTCATTTGCAATATCCGTTAGTACGTCCACAGCCAGCTTGTTGTCAGTTGACTCGGCAAGCTGCATATACAACTGAACCGCTTCGTATTCTGCCGCTACCATAAAGCGTATTGCTCTCACGAGCTCTGCATCCGTGAGTTTTCTGTCGTTTGCTAACCCTGAAAAGGGTGATCCAAATTCTGGCATAATTATTCTCCTTTCTTATTTATTTCGGGCTTTTGCCCATTGTTTTTCCAAAATTCCCCTGCTGTTTTTTCTAATTTTTCTAATCTTGTATAATAATCCGGAAACTCGTTTAAATGAGCCCAGGCAATTTTTCCTGTGATATTTTTGTCATTATTTGTAACATTCGTTTCCGGAAATTTTGTCCCGTGTTCAAACTCAACATTTACACCTTTGGTGAATTCATCTATATCTACCTTATTCCAATCGATGCCTAACTCTTCACCGATCTCTTTTGCATCCTTCGAATCTAATTTCTTCATTTTTTAAATGCTATTTGATTAAAAAACCTGACGACAGTGATATTACCCTATCACCAAAAAGATGATGCCAATAACCTCATCTTACTAATTACCGATTGCCGGATGCTCCGACTTGTATTTATTCAACATCAAACTCAGCGATTCGTAATATGTTTTTAAATTATCCAGCGTTACATCCGGATTTTCTTCATTGGGAATTGTCACCGGCATTTCTTCGATATATTTGGAAAGTTCGGGATATTGCTCATTTATTGTCAATGTAATTTTGAGGATCTTTGAATTCAAATCCGCCTCAGCGTCTTCGTTACTATAGGTCTTTTTAGGATTTTTTCCTTTGAAAACCTGCTGAATATCTTTGTGACGCTTGTCTGTCTCTACCTTTATCGTCTTATTTTCTTTTGAATAATTTTTCATTTTATGCATGTTGTTTATTGGCTTATAATAAATTGAATCCACCAAATCCTTAAATTGATCTTTGAATTCGTTGGAAATTCCCGATATTGAGATTATTCGCGTTTTTTCCAAATGTCACGCATCGTGTTATTTCAATTAAAATTTTTCTACCGTAATTGATTCTTTACTTATTCCCAGGTTCGATAATTGCTTTTGCACTGCCTCCATCATTGGTGGCGGACCACACAAATAAAATTGCTGGTTAAAGTCGGAAATATTGGCTTTAAGAAAACCTTCGGTAATTTGCCCATGTGCATATTCACCTGGTTTTTCATCGGATAGAATATTGATGAAATTTTTACCTAACAAACTTTTAAACTCCTGTCCGAGAATGATGTCTTCTTTCGTTTTGTTGGCAAAGATGAGTTTATTGTCACCAACTTTATTTTTAGATTGAAGATACCTGAAGATGGAAATAAAAGGAGTGACGCCTGCACCTCCGGCAATAAATACACCCTCTCCCTTGTAAGAGATTGCTCCAAAAACTTCATGCAAAATTAATTCATCATTCTTTTTGAGTTGCAGAAGTTCGTTCGTAACACCTTTGTGTGAAGGATATGTTTTGATGGTAAACTGAAGAAAATCATCGTCCGGAAGAGAGGTAAAGGTAAACGGATTTTTTCCATCGGTCCAACCATCTTTATTTATTGCCACCTCAGTGGCTTGTCCGGGAATGAAATCGTAATGCAAAGGTTTCTCAACGACAATTTGCAGAACATCATGCGTGATGTGCTGAATTGATTTTATTTTTACCGGGTATTTTTCCATTGCATTTGAATTATTTTCTAAATCAATTTATTTACGAAACTCTCAAATAACAAAGTTGAGCATCATAGGCATGGAATGTGTTACACAATTCTTGCAAATAGTTATATCATTCTCACATTGGGAAGGCAGAAGTCAGGAATTTGTCTTCTCTTCCGACTTCTGCCTTATTCCCGCAAAGCCCTGTTTTCTTCTTTTATTCTGACAAACAACATCATCGCATTGAGAATGGTAAAGGCTATTGCAGTGAAATACAAATGAAATGCCAGCGGAATAACGGCTATTTCTGCAATTACAATCATGTAATTCGGATGATTAATATAGCGGTACGGCCCTTTTTTTACAAGGGGGAGATTCGAAATATGATAGATTTTGGTGTTCCAAAATTTCCCGAGTGATAAAAGGACCCACACTTTAAATGCAAGAATTAAAAAATAGAGAATGATAAAGAATAAATTGAACGAAGCAGTTTGCCTTGTTGAATATTCGATAATCAATGAGATGATAAAAAACAGGTGGAGTGCTACAATAAACGGATAATGCTTTTTCCCATATTCTATTGCTCCATTTTGCAACAACCATTTTTCATTGCTTTTTGAAAGTACCAATTCTCCAACTCGTAAAAGAATTACAAATGATATGAAAAGAATAAATGTCATTCTGTTTTCTTGTTCATTTGAAGTAAAACCATCTCACTCGAAAACCCCGGACCCATTGATACCATTAATCCATAGCCATTTTCAAATCCTTTGGAAAAGAATCTCTCCATTACATATAGTACCGTTGTGCTCGACATATTCCCGTTGTCATTCATCACCTCGCGTGTGTTTTTCAGGAAATCGCCTTCTGCCAATAAGGCATCTTCGTAAGCTGTCAGTACTTTTTTCCCTCCAGGATGAAAAATAAAATTCTTTATATCTGAAATCTTCAGGTGATGTTTTTCTAAAAATGAAGTAACATCGTTATAAATATTTTTAGCGATAATCGTTGGAATATCAGATGAAAACAAAACTTTAAAACCGGTGTTGAGAAATTCCCAGCCCATTACATCCAGGGTATCGTAATACAATTTGCTTTGTGAAGCCAGAAATGTAAAAGCGTTTTTGGTCTTATTGACATGATTATCACCTGTAATGATGCAGGCAGCTATTCCATCGGCAAATAAACTCGAACCAATAAAATTGCTTTTGCTAAAATCGTTTCGTAAAAAAGTGAGCGAACACAATTCAACAGCCACGAGCAATACCACGGCATCCGGATTTGCGATCGCCAGCGTGTTTGCTTTTGCAAACCCTGAAACTCCCCCACCACAACCCAAACCAAAAATAGCCATCCTGTTAATATTCTGGTCTAGTCTCATTTTGTTAATGATGAGCGCGTCCAGACTTGGAGTTGAAAGCCCGGTGGTTGAAACAAAAATCAGATCAGTGATTTCATCTTTATTTATTTGGGCTGAAGAGATGCATTCTTCAATTGCCTTGATTGAATATTCAAGAGAAAGACGAATGTATTCAGCATTTTGATCTTCAAACGAATGCAGAGTAGTATAGTAATCAAGGGGTTTGCACATATTTCGTGTCTTGATTTCTGTGTTGTCAAAAACACTCATCATTCTTTCTACTTGTGGATAAGAAGGTGCAAATAATTTTCTTGCACCTTCTTTTACTTTCTGTTGATCAACCTTATACGGAAAATCAATTGTCGATATTGCTGCTAATAATGGCATAGTTATATTTTTAAATTTTTAAGTATTCACTGCTTGTCATCCTCCCAGTGTAACATCCTGATCTTTGTACCATTTTAATGCGTTGTAAAAATGTTCTGGATTAAAATCGGGCCAGTAGTCATCCAATACATAGAAATCTGAATAAATAGATTGAACTGGAAGAAAACCACTTAGGCGGCGTCGACCACCCCAACGGATAATCAGATCTATTCTGGAAACATCAAAGGATTTGATATTACTGGTGATGTTTTTTTGAGATGAATCAGACAGTTTTAAATTATTTAAGTCCCATTCCCAACCGTAGTTAACTAAAAAATTTACTTTAATACCTCCATTTCCGAAGGTCTGTCGAGTGGTATATTTGTTCAACTCTTTGGGAAACACCGGCGATTCAGAATCTCCAACTACCAATAATTCAGCTTCTTCTTTTGACAAAATATTCACTGCATTTACACAGGCTTTGATGAAGGCTTCACGCTGTTTTACCGGTCTTTTCACATTGTCAGTAGTAAATCCATAATAAGTTACTTCTTTAATTCCAGCCTCTTTGCACAATTTAAAAAGTACTAAGCCTGGATCCAAGCCATTCTCATAACCCTTTTCTTTTGTCATTTTTTTTGCTTCAGCCCATCTTCTGTTCCCATCGGGTATTATTCCAATATGTTTTGGTGTTCTCATTGCCAATCCCTCATGTTGATTGAATAATCAGATTGGTGAATTTTAGATTTGACTGACCAGGTAATTCTCCAAACCCATTTGGTCAATCTGTGCGCGTTGTATTTCAGCCCAATCAACATGACCTTCTTCCATTTTCAGAATCTTAGTCAACAAGTCTGCAGTACCCTGATCGCCAACCTCACGGGCCAGTTTGATTGCGTCGTTGTAAGCTCTTACTGCGTCAAGTTCATCTCCATTGTCGTTACTAATCATATCGGAAACAGTTTTTCCAATCTTAATTGCATTAAGTTTGGATACCGTTGGTGCACCATCGAAGAAAATAATTCGCTCAATCAGCCATTCGGCATGATGCATTTCATCCATTGCCTGACTTCTGATGGCCAGGTGAAGCTTTCCGTAACCCCAATTTTCGCACATTTCAGAATGGACCATGTACTGGTTTATAGCAGTGAGTTCGTCTGCCAGAAGCGAATTCATAACTTTTACTAATTCTAAATTACCTTTCATAATTGTCTATTTTAAATTTTATTCAACTTTCCAAGATTCAATAGACAATCTTAATAGGCTTAAGATGGAAATTTGTTATATAATAATAGAAAAATGTTACATCATTCCCATGTTTGATCATTGAACCTACTGACAAGCGATGAGAGTGATACTGCGGGGAAATTCAATGGACGATAAATTGCTTCAACCTAAATAAATCTTCATTTCGCTGTACGATAAGTATATAACAATTTAATATTTGGTTGCGAATGTCAATATATTCAAGCCGTTTGGCAATTCTTTTTTTTGTATTGAAATAAACGCGATAGTCAGAAACCCCAACTTCTAAATGAATTTGAGACAACCTGATAAAAAAACCTTCGCTGTGTCCAGTTGCACGTTAGATTAAATTTTGTATCGTGATAGAAAGCAGTTTACTGGTCAGGCAAACTATCATGAATAGGGCCCGTCATATCTCCCGGAACAACCCATTCGTCAAATTGCTGTTCTGTCAAAAGGCCTAAAGCTAAGGCAGCTTTTTTCAAACTTGTATTATCAGTATAGGCTTTTTTTGCAATTTTTGCCGCTTTTTCGTACCCGATATGAGGGTTCAATGCTGTCACGAGCATCAATGAATTATTAAGATTCTCTTCAATTCGCACAAGATTGGGTTCGATTCCGGTAACACACCGATCATTAAAGGATTTACAGGCATCTGCCATCAGCGTAATCGATTGTAATAGCGCATTTATCATCACCGGTTTAAAAACATTGAGTTCGAAGTGCCCATTTGAACCAGCAAACGAAATTGTTGTGTCGTTGCCCATAATCTGGGCGCAAACCATCGTCATTGCCTCTATTTGGGTAGGATTTACTTTGCCGGGCATGATAGACGAACCAAGTTCGTTTGCAGGGATCGTTATTTCGCCGATTCCTGAACGCGGTCCTGAGGCCAACATCCTGATGTCATTTGCTATTTTCATTAAGCTAACAGCTAATTGCTTAATTGCCCCATGCGTTTCTACAATGGCATCATTTGCTGCCAGGGATTCAAACTTGTTTTTAGCAGTAATAAAAGGCAGATTTGTCAATTCAGAAATAGTGGCTGCAACCGCCTTTGCATAACCCTCGGGAGTATTCAATCCTGTACCAACCGCACTTCCTCCCATTGCTAACTCTGAAAGATGGGGTAACGTATTTTTTAATGCTTTTATTCCATGTTCCAGTTGGGATACATATCCTGAGAATTCCTGCCCCAGCGAAATCGGGGTTGCATCCATAAAGTGCGTACGGCCTATCTTTACAATTTTGGCCATTGCAATTGATTTCCCCGTCAACGTGTTTAACAGTACCTCTATTCCCGGAATTGTATGATCAACAATCCTTCGGTAGGCTGCAATATGCATAGCGGTCGGGAAAGTATCGTTTGATGATTGCGACTTATTCACATCATCATTTGGATGAATATACCGGTCTCCTTCTCCTAATTTGTTACCAAGCAATACATGGGACCGATTTGCGATCACTTCATTGCAATTCATATTCGTATGCGTTCCTGAACCTGTTTGCCATATAACCAGCGGAAACTGGTCATCAAGTTTGCCGGCTATAATTTCATCGCAAACCTGAGAAATGATCTCCATCTTATCGCCGGGTAATAATCCAAATTTATGGTTAGTTATGGCAGCTGCCTTTTTCAGATATCCAAACGCATAAATAATTTCAATAGGCATAGACGCGGGCGGACCAATTGGGAAATTTAGTAAGGAACGTTGCGTTTGTGCTCCCCAGTATTTGTCAGCAGGAACCTGTACTTCGCCCATTGTGTCTGTTTCTGTTCTATAACTCATAACCCATTAGATTTTGAATAATGCTATTTGATGGTTGTTCTATTGCCCGTAACGGTATATACACTTTAAAAAAGTCTCTAACCTGCATTGTGAACAATCTCATTTTCTTGATTGTTCGCAGATTTTAGAAATTATATTGCTTTAGACTTCCCGGGTTCCGAAGTAAGTGATAAGAATAACTTTTCGATCTATTTGCCGGAATCACAAAACCGGATGCCACCGGTTGATTACCGAAACGATTCATTCTGAATTACGGCCAGGCTCCGTCCAGACTTCGGCGACTTACTCAACAAATGGTTTATGCATATAGCAGTTTGCTTTTGGCAACTTGCAGCTAGCATGATAGTGCTAACAATTTGATGCTAATCCTTTAAAAAATAAGATAGCAACTGATTTTTTTTGTAAGTGGGTCTGCCGGTCGCTATAAGCCAGCAGCATTCATTAAAAAATCCAATTACCCATACCAAACGTCATTTTTTGCATAAATAAAGCATAGCCTTTGTTCTGATCCAATTCAAGTTATGGAAAACAGACCAATGTGTGAATCTTGTAACTCTTTCTCTGAATTGTGTAACAGTTTTGTACCCAAACGATAGCAACTTTACATTGTCAAATTCAAATAATTTAAAATTTAATATCATGGGAAATCTACTTTACCTTATCGCAGTAATTTTAATCATAGGTTGGGCAATTGGTTTCTTCGCTTTTCAGGTTGGCGGAATCATACACATATTGTTGGTCATTGCAATCATTGCAATCATACTGCGCGTTATCCGCGGGTAAATCACGGTGGGGCTTTTCAGCATTGAACTGTTGAAAACCGTTGGCCAATTCAATTTTTTAATTGGGTTTTTGATTCCTTGAAGGAGTATGCCAGGGAGTTAAAGACTGTGCTATGAAGATAAAAAGGTTAAAAAAATGAATTTAAAATTACTTGAGACTTTCGGGCTGAGAAAAGAAAGGGATACCTTCACTGTTGTACGGAGCAATATCGAAGATGACTCGGTATTTAACGGCACCAATATTTGGGTGCTGTTTTTTGCAATTCTTATAGCATCCTTAGGATTGAATATCAATTCTACTGCAGTGGTTATAGGCGCCATGCTCATCTCACCGCTTATGGGACCTATCCTGGGTGTGGCAGTTGGGCTGGCGATAAACGACCTTCCATTAATCCGCAAAGCATCAGTCAATTTTGCACTGGCCGCATTTATCGGATTAACTGCATCAACCATTTATTTTCTTTTATCACCCATCCAGGATGCCCACTCCGAAATTCTATTAAGGACACAACCTACGGTTTTTGATGTACTGATCTCACTTTTTGGGGGATTTGCAGGAATCATTGCAATTTCCAGCAAACGCAAAGGAAATGTAATTGCAGGTGTAGCCATCTCCACCGCTTTAATGCCACCTCTTTGTGTTGCTGGATATGGATTGGCTACCTGGCAATTGAGCTATTTTTACGGGGCCATGTATCTGTATCTGATAAACAGTGTTTTTATTTCTGCGGCAACTTTCATCACTGCCTATTTTTTAAAATTTCCGGTAAAAGAATACGATGACCCAAAATCAGAAAGAAGTGTAAAAAGAATTGTGTGGCTGATCATCATCTTAACCTTAATTCCCAGTATATACCTGGGACATGATCTGGTTACACAAAACAGATTTAATAAAAGGGCAAATAAATTTATTGAGTCCGAAGCATTGTTCCCGAATGATTACTTATTGAATAAAAAAATTGACGCTAAAAATAAGCAAATCATCCTTACCTTAGGCGGAAAGGAAATTACTGAGACTGAAATTACCGAACTTCAGGACAAGTTGAAATACTATGATTTGGAAGATGTTTCCCTTGAAATAGAACAAGGATTTGCCTTCCTGAAAGAAACCAAAACGGAAGAGCAAATAGGTCTTGTTTTGCAGAAAAATGAAATTGCGCGGAAAGCATTGCAGGAAAGAATGGACAGTGTTGAAAACCAATATTTTATAAGCCGGCAGATTTATAAAGAAATAAAAGTACAGTATCCTGAATTAAATGAAGCTATTATTCATCCGGTTGCAATCAACAATGATACCTTACAGGCTTATAATACAAAATTGCTGGTGTTGTTGAATATTAATAAAAAACTAAGCAAAAAAGAGAAGAAAAAGCTGGGTGACTGGCTGAAAGTGCGAATGAACAATAACGGTATCAGGCTTTTTATTATCAATAGTAAAGACAACTTTTAAAGTAGATTTATTTAAACTCCTCTTTCCGGACATTCTGGTCAGCTTCTTTTCATTCAATGATAGCTGGATGGAAAGAACGATAGAATTTTTTAAAAAGAAGCTGAAATAATCGCTTAATCAGAACAGCGGGAATAAAAGTCCTATTTCCATTTCTGAGTTTCTCCCAAAAACAAAAAATGACACCAAGACTCCAAAACACCAATCCCAAAAATTTTGGACACCAATAAGTCATATTTAATACTTTAACCTTCGTGTACTTTAGTGTTTCCGTAATTTGGTTGTATTTTATTCAGGAAAAACTCAGGGATGAAAATAGGACACCTGCTCCTTCCCTATCATCAATCATTCATCATTGCGGATACGCTCCTGCCAGACTTCGGCAACCTGCTCAACAAATGGCTTGCAATGATTGAAAAACAGCTTGTAACCTTCGCATAAATAGTTCAGGCCCGGCGCTCCATCGGGCGTATCGGTAAAACGATCCTTCGGGCAGGCACCATTGCACATCTCCCTCACATTGCATTGAATGCAATAGACAGGAAGGATGGTAAGTTTGGCTTGCCCGAATGCTTTTTGTGCGGGACTTTCAAGAAGTTGTTTCAATGGTGTTTCGTGAATATTTCCCAACAGATGTCCCTCGTTCACAAAATGGTCGCACGAGTAAAAGTCGCCATTGTGCTCCAGTACCGGCACTCCGCCGCAGGTTCTTTTAAAAATGCAAAGGGTATGCTCCAAACCGAAGGCTGTCCGGAGCGCCTCTTCAAAGATCTGTATCTTATGTATTCCAATATCTGACCTTTTCCATTCATCGAATATCGTACAAAGGAACTCCCCGAACGCTTTTGCACTGACGGACCGTTCAGAAACCAGTTTCCCGGTTAAAGTCAGTTTCTCAACCAGCGGCAGAAAAGTTATAAATTCAGCCTTCAGGCTTTTGAAAAAACGATAGATCTCAAGCGGATAGGATGCATTCGCCGAATTCACCACGCAGAGTATTTCAGATGGAATCCCATATTCGTGTAAAAGCTTGTAACCCCGTATCACTTCATTGAAACAGGACTCCCCATCTTTCCGGAAACGGAAGGCCGAATGCAGATTTTCGGGTCCGTCGAGACTGATTCCGACGACAAAATGTTCTTTTTTCAGAAACCTACACCACTCGTTGTTGAGTAAAGTTCCATTGGTCTGTAATCCGTTGACGACAGTCCAATTTTCGGGAAGATGTTTTTGCTGAAGTTCCACAACACGCTGAAAAAACGGCAATCCGGCCAGCGTAGGTTCGCCGCCATGCCACGAAAAGAAGAGCTCCGGTCCGGAAGAGGCGCTGATATGCTGAATAATATATTCCTCCAGCAAATCATCTGTAATGCGGAAACCTGCTTCACCGGGATAAAGCTGCTGCTTTTCGAGATAATAACAATATTGGCAAGCCAGGTTGCACGCGGCACCAACCGGTTTTACAAATACCTGAAAATCATCCATTCGTTTTTCTTTTGTCGTTCCTAACTATTGCGTCATTGAACCTTTTTGCGGGTTTCGTTTTGTAAACTTACAGTTTTTAGATTAAAAGATGGACACTATCACAGATCGTGTGGGTGCAATTTGCAAACAGCATGGTTTATGCAATGAGTAACTGGCTATTGGCAACTTGCAGCTGGCATGATATTGCTAACTATTTGACACTAATCCTTAAAAAAGTTAACCCCTGATTTTTTTAGTAAACGAGTCTGCCAATCGCCAGGAGTTGATTGCCAGTTGCACTTAATGCAAGATCAAATTACTCCAACCAAACGTCAGAGCGCCTCTATTTTACTACTTTGCGAGCGCTGCGTTTTTGCGTGAACCTAAAGGCAAAGTCGAGCAATGACGCTAAAGACCGCAATGAAAAGAACACGATATTATATATTGGCCAATACTTAACACGATATCTTAAAAACTAATTCTAAAAATTTCGGCTAACAATGAAACAAAAACCAATGCTTATTCGTATTCAGTCTAAATAAACACACACCTGTTTACTTAAGTATTGATTGCAGTTACGAAATCGTAAATAAGCTACATCGTAAAATGAGCTTCGCTATAAAAAATCATTCAATTATTTTCTAATATTCTAAAATCAGGATTATGACGACAGTAAATGCTTTTGCAGCTGACGCAGCTGGTGGTAAATTAAAACCCTTCAAATACGAATTACCCGAATTAGGAAGTGATCAGGTAGATATAAAGGTCCATTATTGCGGAATCTGCCATTCCGATCTGAGTATGCTTAACAACGAATGGGGAATGACTCAGTATCCGTTCGTTCCCGGACATGAAGTTGTCGGCGAAGTTATCGCAATTGGTAGCGAAGTGAAGAACCTGAAAACCGGAGATTTAGTCGGTGTCGGATGGAATTCATCTTCTTGTATGCACTGCAATCAGTGTATGGAAGGCAATCATCACCTGTGCGATACCGTTGAAGGAACCATTGTTGGTCGTCATGGCGGATTTGCAGATATCGTCCGGAGTCACTGGTCATGGGCAATTCCGCTTCCCGAAGGGATCGATATGCAGAAAACAGGACCGCTTCTTTGCGGCGGAATTACCGTGTTTAGTCCGATTATTCTGGCAGGTGTAAAACCAACCTCAAAAGTCGGCGTGATCGGCATTGGCGGACTCGGCCATATGGCATTAAAGTTCCTGAATAAATGGGGATGTGAGGTGGTGGCATTTAGTTCACATCCGGATAAAAAAGACCAGATACTTGCGATGGGCGCTACCAAAGTGATCGATTCCAAAGACCCTAAAGCGTTAGACAGCATCAGAGGCAGTTTGGATTTCATTCTGAATACCACCAATGTAAGCCTGGACTGGAATTCCTATTTATCAACACTCGCACCCAAAGGGAGGTTTCACAACGTAGGGGCAGTTTTGGAACCGATGGCGATACCCGCTTTTTCACTGATTGTGGGTGAAAAATCTGTTGCGGGAAGTCCTACAGGTAGTCCGGCACTAACCCGGACGATGCTCGACTTTTGTGTCCGCCATACTATATATCCAATCGTTGAAGAGTTTCCGATGTCGAAAGTAAATGAGGCACTTGAGCACCTGGAGAAAGGCAAAGCGAGGTATCGGGTTGTTTTAAAGGCCTGAGAAATTGCTTTTGCAAACCCTTTTCAATTTAGAATTTTTTTTTCATCACTTAATATCAGCATTATGACAAACGTAGATTTGATTAAGCAGGGGTACTCCAATTTTGCCACAGGTAATGTGGAGGCTGTGTTGGCTAATTTCCACCCAAAGATTGAGTGGAACGAATGCAAGGGTATGCAAGGCACGAAAGGCGATGGCTTGTATATTGGAATCGAAGCAATTGTAAAAAATGTTTTCATGAATCTCCCGGTTTACTTTGATGGATTCAATATTGCAGTAACTGAAATATTTGGAGCCGATGATAAAGTTGTAATGGTGGGTCATTACCAGGGAACGAATAAAGCGACCGGTAACCCTTTTAATGCCAATGCCACCCATGTATGGACTTTAAAGGATGGAAAGGTGACCCATTTTTTCCAGGCAGCTGATACCGCGACGATTAACAGTTAAGTTATAAGACTGAACGAATGTCTTATTCCCATTTGTTGTTTTAAATTGTTTGAAAATTTCCCGGCAGGGAAAACAGGTCGGTAGAAATGTCGTTTGAAAAGTATTGTATTGTCCCGTACGGGACAACAGACCAATCTATATTTTATATTTCTACCGACCTTAAGTTCCTTACGGAACAAAAAAACAAAATTCTACACTGTGAAATTACAAATGTCCTCCACAAAATATAAGATCTCCTCCATGAAAATATAAATGTCCTTTGCAAGATATAAACCTGCACTTATGTAATTGTTAAATGCACTCGCAAGATATAAACCTGCACTCACATAATTGTTAAATACACTCGCAAAATATAAACCTGCACTCACGTAATTGTTAAATACACTCGCAAGATATAAACCTGCACTCACATAATTGTTAAATACACTCGCAAAATATAAACCTGCACTCACGTAATTGTTAAATACACTCGCAAGATATAAACCTGCACTCACGAGATTGTTAAATACACTCGCAAGATCTAAGCCTGCACCCGCGAGATTTTTAAATACACTCGCAAAATATAAACCTGCACTCACAAGATTGTTAAATGCACTCGCAAAATATAAACTTGCACCCACGAGATTGTTGGATGCGCCTGCTTTCTCCAAACTCCGTTTCCATATCTGTAAAAATCCCCGCAGGAAGACTGAGATTTCCTGCAGGGATATTACCGGTTTTGGTGAACGAATTCATTTACCCGTTTCGTCAAACCATTTTGCTTTTGAATATTCCTTATTTCTTCTTTCTAAATGTAATACCGCTAATTGATTTGTATTGCGTACTGGTAGCTCCGTAAGCCGATTTGACGTAAAGTTTAGAATCCATTGCAACATCAACTAACCCGGTTTTAGCGCCATAAAGAACGATATCGCGTAGTTTACGGGCGGCTTCTAATTCGGCCTCAGCCGTAATACAAGCAGAGTTGACCCGTTTTAAATCATCGAGCCGCTCGCTGATAGCCTCCACCGTAAGATCAGTTTCATTTGTTTTGTAGCCCACTATTGCATTCACCAACAAAACTAAATTCCTGTAGTTTTCAATTTTAGTGTTAAAAGAACTGTTACGCATTTTGTTCGTCCTCGCAGATTCCTCTTCATCACTGCCTTCTGCTGTTTTGGCTGGCGGAACAATCTCTGTTGCACGCTGGTTACGGTATTCGCGAACAATAGAATCACCATGTTCGATCGTTTGAGCCGGTGCATCTGAAATACGCACCGCATTCACAAGACGTGTTACGAAAGGGTCGAGTGCGTCGAAAGCGATGTTTCTCGTTGTAGCGATGTCTTCGCAGGCACGTTCAGCCAATGCCACCCCTAAAAGTGCCTTATCGCCGCTTACTTTGACTTGTTTCTGGTTCTGAATTGAAAGCCTTGCATCCGATGGATTAAACGCGGGTTCGAAGGTGATTGCCTTTTCCGTAAAAACTTCCATGTTGTCTACATTCTGCTGATTACTTCTTTTGTTTGAATTCATAATTTCTCAATTTTGTAGGTTTATATATCAATTTTTAGAACTGCACTTTAAAAATGTAATTCAAAACTACAAAAGGCCATTTTTAACTAAAGCATAATAATCGGATATTTCCGTTTATATCCGGAACTAACCGGATATAATTGACTAAGTTGGCTTACTTGAAATTTTTTCTGTCCTTATTTGTTTATTTATATTTTTCTTTTTTATTTTGGGATGTCAAAAATTAAAATTTGGAGTTAATAATCAAAGTCAGAAGAAGTCCCGCGCAAGCGGGGCTTCGGTTTTATCCCGAAAACAGTACACAACCTTGCAGTATTTTTAGCGAGCCATAGCAGCGAAGGATAAAAACAGATGTGGGTGGATCGTCTGCCTAAAAGTAATCCAACTTACAAAAATGAGATTTTTTGCCACCAGGGCTCCTGGTCACCAATCCCAAAACTTTGGGACACCAAATCTGATAATCAATATTTTAACTTTTGTGGAATTTGGCGTTTTTGTGATTTGGTGGCATTCTTATATTTTCGAAAGAGATATGAATACGAATGCCCTAACCTTAAGCGGTGTGCTGCGAGCAGTTGCACTGAATGATTTTCCTTCTTTGTGCGGACCTCCTTCCA
>Ga0209386_1000541_pt1 | contig 18239 bp, 24 predicted proteins | sample NGEPertwo_FD_184510 | JGI IMG/M metagenome (GOLD analysis project Ga0209386, IMG submission 184510) | Arctic peat soil microbial communities from the Barrow Environmental Observatory site, Barrow, Alaska, USA - NGEE Permafrost154B-two... | ecosystem: Environmental > Terrestrial > Soil > Wetlands...
TGAAAAATTAACACATATAAAAAATGTTATTGAAACATTAAATCAGTAGAAAAGTCCAAATGGAGGTCTGAATGGCATTTGAGGGATTATCAGATAAATTGCAAAGTGTCTTTAAAAAATTAAAAGGCAAGGGCGTACTTAGTGAGTCAGATATCAATGAAGCTATGCGTGAAGTTAAGCTTGCCCTTCTGGAAGCAGATGTCAACTTTAAAGTAGTAAAAGATTTTGTTGAAAGTGTTAAGGTCAAATCATTAGGCAAGGAAGTTCTTGAAAGCCTTACTCCGGCGCAACAGGTCATTAAAATTGTAAATGATGAGCTTGTTGCCCTGATGGGTGGAGCAAACAGTAAATTAACCTATTCCCCGAAGGGCTTTACTGTAATTCTAATGGTTGGACTTCAGGGTACAGGTAAAACAACCACTTGCGGAAAGCTGGCGAATTACTTAAAGAAAAATGGGAAGAAACCTATGCTTTGTGCCTGCGATATTTACAGGCCGGCAGCAATTGACCAGCTTGAAGTGGTTGGAAAAGCCATTGATGTTCCAGTATTTACAATGCGGGACAGCATGCAGCCTGAGGTAATAGCAGAAAAGGCGATGAAGGAAGCAGAGCTCAAAGGCTATGACGTTCTTATCGTTGATACAGCCGGCAGACTGCAAATTGATGAAGCATTAATGGAAGAACTTGTCAGAATAAAGAAAGTGACCAAACCGCATGAAATATTACTGGTGGTAGACGCCCTTACAGGACAAGATGCGGTGAATGCGGCAACGGGTTTTAATGAAAAACTTGGAATAGATGGAATCATTATGACTAAGATGGATGGTGACTCCAGAGGTGGTGCTGCATTATCCACCAAAAAAGTTACAGGGAAGCCTATTAAGTTTATTGGACTTGGCGAAAAAGCAGATGCTTTTGAACCGTTCCACCCAGAGAGAATGGCCAGCAGAATTCTTGGAATGGGCGATATGATGAGCCTGATTGAAAAAGCTCAGGAAAATTTCGATGAGACAAAGGCTTCTGAGCTTCAAAGAAAAATGAAAAAAAACGAGTTCACACTTGAAGATTTTCTGGATCAGATGGGTCAGATTAAAAACATGGGCGGCATAGGAAAGCTTTTAGACATGATGCCGGGCATGAACAATAAAAACATGAAAAATGTAAATCTGGGTGACAGTGAAAAAGAATTTGCTCAAATGGAAGCCATTATATTATCGATGACGACGGCTGAAAGAAAAGACCCGAATATACTGAACGCAAACCGACGAAAAAGAATTGCAACAGGTTCCGGTCAGCCGGTAAGCAGAATAAACACGTTGATTAAAAGATATGAAGAATCAAAAAAAATGATGAAGCAATTCGCCGGGGGCCCAAAACATAGAAAAAACAGTATGCTCAGAGGCATGTAAAGAAGATATTAAATTCGGTATTATTAACTGGATTTTGATATAAAAAACAATGATGATAGGAATACATCGAGAGAGGAGGATAATAATATGGTAAAAATTAGACTTAAGAGAATGGGTGCACACAAGAAGCCTTTTTATAGAGTAGTTGTTGCAGATGCTCGTTCACCAAGAGATGGCAAGTTTATTGAAGAAATTGGTTACTATAACCCGCTTACAGATCCAGCTGACATTAAAATCAATGGAGAAGCAGCTAAGAAATGGCTGGATGAGGGAGCGCAACCTACAAGTACTGTAAAAGCTCTTTTAAAGAAATCAGGAATAATTGGTTAAGGAAAGCGGTGATTACTTATGTTGAAATTGGTAGAAGCAATTGCGAAATCACTTGTTGATGATCCTGAAGCAGTTGAAGTAAAAGAAATTGAAGAAAATCAAACGATAATTATTGAACTTAGAGTTGCACCTGGTGATATGGGAAAAGTGATTGGCAAACAGGGAAGAATAGCCAAGGCGCTTAGAACTGTCGTAAAGGCTGCCGCAATGAAGGAAAATATTAAAGTGGTTGTTGAAATAGTCCAATAATGGGAGATTCGCAATACTGGATTTTTAGGCACATGTACCGCGGTATGTGTGCCTGATTAATAATAAGGAAGAATAATGGAAAGATATAAAATAGGCAGGATTGTAAATGCGGTAGGGCTCAAGGGAGAAGTAAAGGTATATAATTATTCTGATTACAAGGAACGCTTCGAAGAGATAGAAACCATTTTTGTTGAAGATAAAAAATACAGCATACTGAATGCCCGGTATATGAAAGATGTTGCCATTCTAAAGCTTGAGGGTGTAGAGGATCGAAACGGCGCCGAAGCATTAAAGGATAAAGACTTATATATTACAGAAGATATGCTGAGAACTCTTCCTGAGGATACCTACTATATAAAAGATTTAATCGGAATAAAAGTAATAGACTCAGATGGTCAATATGTTGGAACCATTTGTAATGTTTTAAAAAACAATGCTCAGGATTTATATGAAATTGAATTAGAAAACAAAAAAAAGTTTTTATTACCTGCGGTAGAAGAATTTATTTTAAATATAAATATGAAAGAAAAAACAATGAAAGTTAACTTAATTGAGGGTTTGCTGGATTTATAGCAAGAGGTTCCAATGAAAATTAATGTTTTGACTTTATTTCCAAATATGTTTGCTCCGGTCGTATCGGAGAGCATGCTTGGAAAGGCAAACGAAAAGGGAATACTAGAGCTGAATATTATTGATATCAGAGACTTTAGCAGCAATAAACATAACAAGGCCGATGACACACCTTTTGGGGGCGGCGTTGGAATGGTGATGAATGCGGAGCCTATTTTTGGTGCGTTGGAAAGCATTGGGGCAGAAGGCAAAAAAATAATATTCATGTCACCCAGGGGAAGACTTTTAGATCAGGAAATGATTGAAAAACTGTCAGTTGAAAAGGAACTGATCATACTTTGCGGTCATTACGAAGGTGTGGATGAGCGGGTCATTAATCACTGGAACATGGAAGAGGTTTCAGTTGGAGATTATATACTGACTGGAGGAGAACTTCCGGCAATGATTTTGATAGATGCAGTGGCAAGACTTGTTCCAGAGGTTCTGGGGAGCAGTACTTCAATGAAAGAGGAATCCATCTATTCCGGATTGCTGGAACATGCCCAGTATACCAAACCTAGAGAATTCAAAGGCCTGAATGTTCCGGGAGTATTGGTTTCAGGAAATCACAGATTGATTCACTTATGGAAATTTGAAGAATCTTTAAAAATAACTAAACAGCGCAGACCTGACTTGTTTGAAAGTTTTATTGAAAACCAGAAAAACCTGGACAAAGATGAATTGAAAATATTGAAAAGAGTATCGGAGAATTCTGATGACAAATAAAAAAAAGCTGGCATTAATTCTGTTTATTTTGGCGTGTATATTATTATATACAATAATATATGTGATTCCAGGGGTTACAGGTGCTTTGAAAAAGACTGAAATCGTCAATTATGGTGAACTGACAGTAATCGATGATATCACCTGCTATCTGGTAAGGAATGAGAAAGTATATTTAGCGGATACAAACGGGGACATTAACTATTATTATGAAGAAGGAGAACACGTAAGAAAAGGAACAAAGATTCTTGACATACAAAAAAAGAATGTGGGCGAGCCAAAGAACGAGTATCAGGAAATTCTGGGGAAACTAGGCTCGGCGATAGGCAAACAGGAAAATGACGTCACTTCATTTAATGGAATAGTCAGTTACTTTATTGACGGGTATGAGGATTATTTCATTTTTGAAAAAATGAAAAAACTGAAATATGATGAAGTTTCAAAGCTAAATATTGAGACAATCAATCTGACCCGAAAAGAAACATTTGTGAAGGAGCCGATTTATAAGATTTGTGACAACTCAAGCTGGTATGTGATCGGTTGGGTAGAGGATGGAAATGTTTCAAAATATGTTATTGGTGAAAATGTAAAAATCAAACTGCCTAAAGGAGAAATTGCCGGCGTCGTCGAAGATATTATCGAAGATGAAGATAAATGGCTGATCATTATGAAAACCGATATGTACTACGTTGAATTCGGTAAGATGAGAAGCGGTGAAGCAACGATCATAACAGCAAATGCGAGTGGTATCATTATAAATAACGAAAGCATCACAACAGATGAAAAGGGCAATATTGGTGTCTATGTTAAAAAGAAGAATAAAGACTATGAATTTAAACCTATTAAAGTAATCATCACGGATGGCGAAGTTTCAGCAGTTGAAGTCTCTTATTTCTATGATGCAAACGGTATTGAGACAAAAACTGTAGACGTTTATGATGAAATACTTAAAAATGGGAGGATGTGACGATATGAGCATTAAAGAAAATATTGAATGCATAAATGTTCTTAAGAAGGAAGCTGCCAGGAAAATCGGAAAAAAGCCGGAAGATATTTTGCTGGTCGCTGTTACAAAAACATATGAGTTCGAACAGATCAATGAAGCCATAGACGCGGGAATAAAAGATATAGGTGAAAATAAAGTTCAGGAAATTCTAGATAAATATGAAAATGTTAAGACGGTAAAATGGCATATGATTGGACATTTACAGACAAATAAAGTAAAATATATTATAGATAAAGTTTCTATGATTCATTCTGTGGATTCTCTTAGACTGGCGGCAGAAATTGATAAAAGAGCCGCCCAAAAAGGGATTGTAATGGATATTCTTTTACAGGTGAACCCGGCGATGGAACAAAGTAAATTTGGGATTGCTTCTGAAAAAACAGGTGAATTGCTTCGCACAATACTGGAAACCTGCCCAAATATCAGAGTTTGCGGTCTTATGAGCATTGTCCCTTATGATGAAAACCCGGAAAATGTCAGAAAATATTTTGCACAGGTTAAAAATATTTATGACAAATTTAAGAATATAGAACATAATAGAATGGAATTTAAATATTTATCTATGGGAATGTCCCATGATTTCCAGGTTGCGATAGAAGAGGGTGCCAACTTAATCAGAGTTGGAACAGCAATATTCGGAAGCAGAGACTACTCAAAACAATAATGCGTAAAAACAGGAGGACAAAATGGGAATACTGAGTAAATTCAAAGATCTGGTAGGAATTGAGGATGTAGATGATGATATTTCTGAGGAAGAAGTTGAAACCCTTGGATCGAAGCTTGAAAAAAAGCCAGAAGGTTCAAATTCATTTATATCACCACGAAATGAAGCAATAGATTCAAAAAATGTACCTATCCAAAAACCGGTGTCAGCAAACACCTCCTCATTAAAATTAATAGTAATTGAACCAAAAAGTTTTGATGAGTGCTCAAAATTAGTGGATAATTTGAAAAGCAGAAAACCGGTCATTATAAATCTCGAAAAAATGGATACGGATGTAGCCAGAAAAATATTTGATTTTTTAAGTGGCGCCACCTATGCTCTAAACGGAAATGTACAAAAAATAGCAAATAATATATTCGTTTTTGCTCCTGAAAATGTCGGAATTTCATCAAGTATTGACCACAAGGGCATTGATTTTGATTCGGGCATAAAAAGTCCTTGGAGGTAAACAGGTGATTTTAATTTTAATAAAAGCGGTTAACTGGTTTGCTGAAATATTGACATTCCTCATCATTGCAAGAGCAATCATGAGTTGGTTTGTAAGAGACCCAAGCAGTTCCCTATTCAATATTTATCAGATGATTATCAGAATAACAGAACCAATCGTAGCACCCTGCAGAATGTTACTGTCTAGATTCAATACTGGAATGATGGATTTTTCTATATTAGTCGCTTTTTTATTGATATCTGTAGCAAGGAATTTAATAGTAGCTCTTCTATCTACGTTAGTTTAAGTACAGCTAACAACTACAGGAAAGGGTATAAAAATGATTACACCATTAGATATTCGGAATAAAGAATTTTCAAAAGCGGTAAGAGGCTATAAAGAAGATGATGTTGACAGTTTTCTTGATTTAATTACTTTTGATGTTGAAAGACTGGTTACTGAGAATTCAATGCTGAAAAACGATAATGCGAGACTAAATAAGGAGCTTCAACGATATAGAGGCTCGGAAGGTGTTGTTCTTGAAACGCTTGAAGCCGCTAAGGCATTGATGGGTGACATCTGTGCCAGCGCCGAGAGAAGAGCAGAAATTTTACTGAAAAATGCGGAGTTGGATGCTGAATTAATTCAAAGAGAAGCTAAAGAGTCTGTAGAAAAACTCATAGAGGAAAGTCTCAGCCTCAGACAAAGGTTTACAACCTTCCAGACAAAATACAAATCACTTTTAGAATCCGAGCTGGAAAGGTTCGATGGGCTGAGTGTTAAGCTTTTTGCTGAATTTGGCATTGATGAAACGAACATGCAAAAGGCTAATATTATGAAACCGTGGCAGGAAAGCAAAGAAACGAAAGTTTTGAAACCACTTAAAGAAGAAGAAATTAAAAAAACAATGCTCAACCTAAGGATTGGAGAAGGGGAATAATCCCTTGTGAATAACCATGTTTTATATATTGATTTTAGCGGTAATTGTATTCGATCAGGTGTCGAAGTATTATATTCAGACAAATATGGACCTGAACAGCTCAATACCTGTAATAGAAGGATTCTTCAGCATTACTTATATTCAAAATACGGGAGCAGCATTCAGTGTATTGCAGGGTAAGACAATGGTTCTGATCCTTATTCAGGTTTTTGTCATTTTAGCAATATTTGTTTATGTGTTTTTAAAGAAAAACCCCTTCCATTGGGCATTAAAAGTCGCACTGGCATTCATTGTAGGTGGGGGAGTAGGCAATCTGATTGATAGGATCAGTCATGGTTATGTTGTGGATTTTTTACATTTTCACTTTTGGCCAATTTTTAATATAGCAGATATTTCAGTATGTATTGGATCCGGGTTGCTGATTATATATGTTTTTTTGATAGAGGGAAAAGAGAAAAATGGAAAACAAATTTAAAATTATCATAGATGAAAAAATGAAAGGAGCACGGCTTGACGTGGTCCTTTCATTGACTTTAGAAAAATTATCAAGAAATCACGTGCAAAAATTAATCGAGGCAGGACAAGTCACGGTGAATCATAAGGTATGCAAAGTAAAAAAAATGTTGCTTAAAGCGGGTGATGAAATTGAAATAACAATTCCGGAACCTGAGGGACTTGAGATTACGCCTGAAAACATTCCTTTAGAAATTGTATATGAGGATCAGGATCTGCTGATAATTAATAAACCGAAGGGAATGGTTGTACATCCGGCGGTCGGCAATCAGACCGGTACAATAGTGAATGCCGTTATGTATCACTGTGGAAACAGTCTCTCTTCAATTAACGGGGTAATAAGACCAGGCATTGTCCATCGATTGGATAAAGAAACAAGCGGGCTTTTGATGATAGCGAAAAATGATATGGCGCATAACTCCCTGGCGAAGCAATTGGCTGAACATAGCATTACAAGGTCTTACAGGGCAATCGTGTACAACAATTTCAACCAGGATGAAGGAACCATTGACAGGCCTATTGGAAGAGATCCAAAAAACAGATTAAAACAGTCTGTAACTGAATTGCATGCCAGAAGGGCTGTAACACATTATAAAGTTATAGAAAGATTTGGTGATTTTACCTATATTGAAGTTAGACTTGAGACAGGCAGAACCCATCAGATTCGAGTTCATATGGCATACATAAAACATCCGCTTTTAGGAGATAAGGTTTATGGACCTCAGAAAAAGGTGATGGGAACGGAAACTCAAATTCTGCATGCAAAAAAACTTGGATTTGTTCATCCAAGAACAGGTGAATATATGGAATTTGACAGTGAACTTCCGGAGGAATTTACAAGAGTATTGAATAAATTGAAAGAGGGGAATTAATATGGGAAAAGTATCATTTAAACCGGGCACAATGCTGAATCCGGTGCCGGTAGTCATGGTGAGCTGCGGCAGCATGGAGGAAAAAAACATACTGACGATTGCCTGGACTGGAATAATTAATTCAGAGCCTCCCATCACGTATGTTTCAGTCAGAAAGTCAAGATATTCTCATGAATTGATAGAAAAAACCAATGAATTTGTTATCAATCTGTGTACAGAGGATTTGACGAAGGCAGCTGATTTTTGCGGAGTTAAAACAGGAAGGAACATGGATAAATTCAAGGAGCAGAGGCTTACCCCGGTAGAAGGTGAGCTGGTTGGATGCCCGATGATTCTGGAATCACCTGTAAATTTGGAATGTAAAGTAATTGAAATGAAAAGTTTCCCGACCCATGATATGTTCATTGCAGAAATCGTTAAAGTGCATGTGGATGAAAAACTGCTGAACAGGGCAGGTAAACTGCAGCTTGAAAAAGCCGAGCTTATTTGCTTTAACCATGGAGAATATTTCGGAATAAAAAGAGAATCCATCGGGAAATTCGGTTATTCAATTATGAAGCCTAACACGAAAAAACGATTGGAAAATCAAAAGAAAGCAGTTAAACGAGTAGGAAAAGGAAAGGCAGGCCCCAGGTAAAGAGCCTGCCGTTTGAACTATATGATAGCTATTCATTGCAATGGGATTATTTACATTAAAAAGTTTGAATATTTTTAGAAATAACTTATTATTTAACAATAACTCTACTTTTTTCCTTTAATAAATTGAAGGCAATCTTCACAAACATATCCACCTTTAAAGCAGAGATTGTTGTAATTATTATCGCAAAAAGAGCAATTTAACTTCATTCATTCACCTTCTTTCAAACTAAGGTTTACCTTCTCTCATACTAACAAATATAGTCAAATCCTTTGGTGTGCTATAGATTAATTATAAAACATATCAAAATTATTTAAAGCATTTAATCGAATAATGCTATAATATATGTATTTATTGTAATAAAATGGTAAAATACCGTACAGGAGGTATCCCAATGTTCGAAAATTTTAAATTAGAGATTGATCAGGCTCAAATTATCGGTTATTCATGGGACTTGAGCAGCCCCAAAGCAGTTGTTTGCATTATTCATGGAATAGGTGAGCACGCTGGAAGATATGACAGAATGGCTATGAATATGAATGAAAACGGTATTGCTGTATTGTCTATGGATTTAAGAGGGCACGGCATTTCTTCAGGGAAAAGAGGGCATTGCACACCAAGGTTGTCTGTGCTTTCTGATATAGACTGCCTGCTGCTGGAAGCTCAGAGGAGATATCCAAATGTCCCTGTTGTATTATACGGACATAGCATGGGTGGAAATATCGTATTGGATTACAGAAGGAGAGGCAAATTCATGGTTTTGCCTGCCGGTTATGTGGCATCTGCACCTTGGATTATTCTTGTCAGAAAGGTGAACAGACTGCTGCTGTTGACGATGAAAATATTTTCCGGAATCAAGCCTGACTTTCAAATAAAAGCAGAAATAAAAAATGAGGATTTAGGGAATCTTCAGGTAATCTCACTACAGCAGAATAAAGAATTAAGACATGATTTTATTACGGCAAGGACAGCTGTTGACGGGAATAAAATTGGAGAAGAATTATTGAAGGTACCTGCTACAGGTAAAAAATTGCTGCTTATGCATGGTGATGCGGACAAAATCTGCAGTGTAGAGGGAAGCCGAAAATTCTCAAAGGTCGCAAATAACTGCGAATATGTGGAGTGGCCCGGTTACTATCATGAAATACATAACGGCAACGGGGAAGAGAATGGACAGAAGGTAATAGATTATGCAATAAAATGGATTCAAGCTTTATAAGGGTTCACATAGACGGTTTTATTACCGGTAAAAATAACCATTCCTGGTTTTGCACCGTTAGGTTTTTTTACATAACGAACCTTTGTATAATCGACAGGTACATTTTCTGAATCCTTTGCTTTGCTGTGAAGTGCCGCCAGAGAGGCAGCCTCCATAATTGTCTGATCGCCAGGAGTTTTTCCATCTAAAAAAAGAATGACATGAGAACCGGGAATATCTTTTGTATGAAACCAGATATCCTTGGGAGAGGCTGTTTTGAAGGTTAAAATATCATTATCCACATTGTTCCTGCCGACTAGAACTCTAAACCCGTCCTTAGTTGTAAAGGCATAAGGTCCTAATTTTGATTTAGATGGTTTGCCTGTTGTTTTTCTTTTTCTCAAATAGCCGGAAGCGACCAGCTCTGCTCTAATGGCTTCAATCTCTTCTAAGGATGAAGCATCCTCAAGAAAGCTTGCCACAGACTCAACGTACTCAATATCTAAAGCAACCTCTTCTAACTGAAGGGTTTTTTCTTTTACTGCAGTTTTTGATTTTCCATACTTTTTAAAATATAACTGGGCATTTTTTGAAGGAGAAAGTCTTTTATCCAGAGGAATTGTAATTTCTGTATTGTCATAATAATTATTGACCCTGGTTTGGCTTTCACCTGGCTTAATCTGATGAAGACTTGCTGTAAGAAGTTCTCCAAAAAGTCTGTAACTCTCTGAGTCCTCTGCATGAAGAAGATCTTCGGATAACCTTTGCTTTTTCAGATAAAGTTTATTCAAGTTATTATTGATTGCCTTTTCTAAATCCACACTTTTTTGTTTGATTATATTGGATGAATTTTTGTTGGCAAAATAAAATTCCATCGCTTCACTTAACGTGTCAAAATAAACAGATTCATTAATGCTTTCCAAAGCAGATAATTTTATTATATGAAAATCCACCGGAATTTTGGATTCCCCCAGATATACAACCGGATCCATTTCATTGCTATCAAGTTTATTAATTATTTCTACGACTTCTTCATAAATACCAATATGAAGATTTGTCAAAGCATATCCTTTTTCCAGGGCCACATCCAAAAGATTATTGGCAACAGCAGGGCTTATACCCTGTAATGAGGACAAAAGGGTTTTTGGAATCAAACTCATATCGGTAACAAGAATAGTTTTAAGTTTTTCAGGTGTTAATTCTTTAAGAGCCAGTTTGCCCTGATCTGGAGGATATTCATAGATTTTCCCAGGCAGAAGCTGCCTGTATCTGTTTACATCGATTGATATCCTTTTGATGCTGTCAATTATTTTCTTTGTTTCTGTGTCAATCAAAATGATATTGCTATGTTTGCCCATAATTTCAATAATCAGCTTTTTATTAACAGAAAAGCCAAGTTCATTATAGGTTTCAATGGAAAATTCTATAATCCTTTCTGAATCCTTTTGAATGATTTCTGAAATTCTTCCTGCCTGAATATGTTTTCTTAAAAGCATGCAAAAGGAAAGAGGCGTAGCAGGATTTACAGGGTTTTCCTTTATAAAATGCACTCTTGCATGACTGCTGTTGCAGGATGCATATAATTTGAAATTACCTGCTTTTGAATGTATGTTAATAACAAGCGCATCCGCCTCCGGCTGATAAACTTTTTCGATTTTTCCACCTAAAATATTTTTATTCATTTCTGATACGATTGCACTGGTAATTATTCCATCAAAACTCATATTAATTCTATCCTTCTTCACTCTTTCCAAGCGACTGATTATAATGTATAATTAATATATTATCATAAAAATCTAAGTTTGAGGAGAATAAAAGATGATAAAAAGTATGACAGGCTTTGGAAGAGGCGAATACACGGACGGGAAAAGAAACATAATAGTTGAAATCAGAGCAGTTAATCATCGTTACAGTGACATAACGATCAAAATGCCAAGGAGATATTCATTTGCTGAAGATAAAATAAAGAATACAGTAAAAGATATTGCACGCAGAGGAAAAATTGAAGTATCTGTTATGGTGGAAAATATTACAGAAGACGATACCAGGATTAAACTTAACACTATGGTTGCGCGCCAGTATTATGAAAACTTAAATGAGCTTAAAAAAGAATTTGAACTGACCGATGAAGTTACTTTAAAGCTTTTATCAGGGCTGCCTGATGTGATGAAGGCGATTCCTGATGTGGAGGATGAGAAAGAAATTTCGAAATGCCTTGAACTTTCAACAAAAATAGCGGCTGAAAAGCTGGATGAAATGAGAATTGCGGAAGGTTCGAAACTGGCAGAAGATTTAATAAAAAGAGGCGAAACCATTCGGGGATTGTTAACGGTAATTGAAAAAAGATCTCCAAAAGTAGTGGAAGTTTATGCAGAAAAACTAAAAAACAGGATTAAGGAATTGATTGGCAATAACGCGGTTGTGCCTGAAGATCGGATTTTGCTGGAGGCAGCGGTATTTGCCGATAAGTGCAGTATCACTGAAGAACTTGTTAGACTTGACAGCCATATTATTCAGCTGGAAACAATTATTACAAACAGCAATCAGCCTGACGGGAAGAAACTGGACTTTTTAATCCAGGAAATGAACAGAGAGGCAAACACGATAGGTTCTAAGGCAAACGATATGGAAATCACAAATGTTATGCTGGAAATAAAAAGCGAAATAGAAAAAATCAGGGAACAGGTTCAAAACATTGAATAGTTTCATACATATAAGTTGAACAAGAGGAGCAGGCATGGTATAATATACACTCAATTAAGGAATTAGAAAAGAGGAGGCTCAATGAAAAAAGGTCAGCTATTTATAGTTTCTGGGCCATCTGGTGCAGGAAAAGGAAGTATTTGTCAGAAACTAGCTAAAGAGTTAGATGTTGAGTTGTCAGTTTCCATGACAACAAGATCGCCTCGACCAGGAGAAATTGAAGGTGTGAATTATTATTTTGTAACTCGTGATGAATTCAAGGAATCTATTGAAAAAGGTGATTTACTTGAATATGCAGAAGTCTATGGAAATTTTTACGGGACTCCAAAGCAGAAAGTTTTAGATAAGCTTGCCAATGGTAAAGATGTGGTTTTAGAAATAGACATTCAAGGTGCGTTGAAGGTTAGAAATGAGTATCCACAAGGAATATATGTTTTCATTTTGCCGCCGTCAATGACTGAACTTAGAAAACGTATCACCAGAAGAGGGTCCGACAGCCCTGACTCCATTGAATTAAGATTGGGTGAGACATTAACAGAGATATCTTATATTGATCAATACAATTATTGTGTTGTGAATGAGGATTTAGAAGAGGCAGTTTTAAGGGTAAAAGCCATTATATTAGCTGAACACTCCAGAGTTTCAGAACAAATTTACGGGCTTATTAAGAATTATAAGGAGGAAGTATAAATGTTATACCCATCAGTGAATGAAATAAGAAAAAAAGCTGACAGCAGATACACACTTGTTGTATTGGCAGCAAAGAGAGCAAGAGATATTATCGAGGGAAAACCTAAGCTTACAACAGCAGCAACAAACAAACCGGTATCAATTGCAGCTCATGAAATCATGGAAGACCTTATAACTTATAGAAGAGACTAATAATCTGGAGCGGTGGGTAATACCTGCCGCTCTTTTGTATTATAACAATTATAATTTAACGTTTAAAAAATTACAGTAATTGTTTAATCTACTTGTAAATCCAGATATAATTTGTAAAATCATATCTGGAGGTGACAGAATGGATGGATTTATTCCTGTAATCAAACCCAGAGCAAGCATGAAGATTGATGTAGACGAGGTATTATACATCGAACAATATCTCAGGAAAACTAAGATACTTACTGAGAGGGAGACCCATGAAATATATTCCAAGATAGATGACTATCTGGGTTATCTGGGAAGTAATTTCCTGAAATGCCACAGGAGCCTGTATGTGAATATGGATAAGATTATTTCAATGAGAGACCAAAGTGTCGTTTTTGAAAATGGAGAGAGCCTTTATTTAAGCCGAGATAAATTTACTGCGGCAAGACAGCACTTTTCACGTTATATTATGTGCAATAAAAAACTGCTGCTATTTATATTTATTTCTTGCAATTTTTGTTAATTTGTAGTATAGTTTTTGTTGGTCTATCAATACATTTAGGCCGGTAAATATTTGTCACACTTAGTCACTTAGAGGTTGGTGCCTTGCGAGGTTGCTTTTAAGGAAAATTAGGTGGAAGGTAAAAACCAGGAGGATAAAGAATGTCAGTAATTTCAATGAAACAGTTACTAGAAGCCGGTGTGCATTTCGGACACCAAACCAGAAGATGGAACCCAAAGATGGCTCCTTACATCTTCACAGAAAGAAATGGAATATACATTATCGATTTGCAGAAGACAGTAAAAAAGATTGATGAAGCATATGATTTCATGAGACAAATCGGAGAGACAGGGAAACCGGTACTTTTCGTGGGGACTAAAAAACAGGCGCAAACAGCGATCGAAGATGAAGCGAAGAGATGCGGAATGTTCTTTGTAAATCAAAGATGGTTGGGCGGAATGCTTACAAACCACAAAACAATTTCCGGAAGAATTAAAAGATTATATGATATTAATGCAATGGAAACAGATGGAACCTTTGAGAAACTTGGAAAGAAAGAAGTCCTGAAACTTAGACTTGAATTGATAAGACTGGAAAAATTTCTGGGCGGTATCAAGGATATGAAGGGAATGCCGGGGGCATTGTTCATTGTTGATCCCAAGAAAGAAAGAATTGCTGTTAAAGAAGCCAGAATACTTGGAATTCCAATCATTGGAATCGTAGATACAAATTGTGATCCTGATGATGTTGACTATATCATTCCAGCAAATGACGACGCAATCAGAGCAGTAAAACTAATTGCGGGAAAAATGGCAGATGCCATTATTGAAGCAAATCAAGGCGAAAGCTACGATGAAGGCCCAGCTACACCAGATGAAGCTGAACCTGAAGTGAAAACTGCAACAGCAGTTGAACCAGAAGTAAAAGTCGAAGAATTTAAAGCTGAAGTAAAATTTGCAGCAGTTGAACCTAAAGCAAAAGCTGAAAAAAAAGTTGCTGCAGCAGTTGAACCTGAAGTGAAAGCTGAAAAAGCAGTGGTTGTTGAAAAAACAGCAGTTGTTGAAGAAGCAGCAGTTGAAACTGAAGTGAAAGTTGCAGCAGTTGAACCTGAAGTGAAAGCTGAAAAAGCAGTGGTTGTTGAAAAAACAGCAGTTGTTGAAGAAGCAGCAGTTGATACTGAAGAAGCAGAAGTAAAATAGAAAATTGAGTCGAGCCCTGGCGGTGACGCCGGGCTCGAATTAGATAAAACGTGTCGAGCCCTGGCGGTGACGCCGGGCTCGAATTAGATTAGCGGGAGGAAAATAATATGGCTGTTACAGCATTGATGGTAAAAGAATTGCGTGAAAGAACTGGCGCGGGAATGATGGATTGTAAAAAAGTATTGGAAGAAACAGATGGCGATATAGAAAGAGGAATTGAACTTCTTAGAGAAAAGGGTCTTGCAAAGGCTGCAAAAAAAGCAGGCAGAGTAGCATCGGAAGGCCTTGTAAGACTTTCATTTTCACCGGATGGTAAAAAGGCAGCAATGGCAGAAGTAAACTCAGAAACTGATTTTGTCGCAAAAAATGCTGATTTTATTGGGTTTGTTGAACATGTTGCAGCAATGACGCAGGAAGCTGAAGACGAGAATGTTGAAAACTTCATGACGCTTCAATTCAAGAATGAAGGAACTGTTCAAGAAGTATTAAACCATAAAATTTCGACAATTGGTGAAAACCTCCACGTGAGGAGATTGTATAAAGCGAATACTCCTGGATGTGTATATGTCGGCTACACCCATGGTAATGGTAAAATTGGTGTTATCATCGGGCTTAAAACAGAGGCTTCGGTTGAAGAAGTTACTGTTGTAGGCAAGGATGTTGCGATGCAGGTCGCTTCAATGAGTCCTAAATTTATCGATGAAACTTCAATTGATCCTGAATACCTTGAAAGTGAAAAGAAAATTCTTGTTCAGCAGGCCCTCAATGAAGGCAAACCAGCAAACATTGTAGAGAAGATGGTTATTGGAAGACTGAAGAAGGAACTAAAAGAAACTTGCCTTGTTGAACAGAAATTCGTAAAGAACAGTGACATATCCGTTGAAGAATATGTTGAAAGTGTTGCGAAGCAACTTGGGAAACCCATTCAAGTCGTAGAAATGGTTCGTTTTGAAGTGGGAGAAGGAATTGAAAAGAAGGAAGAAAATTTTGCAGAAGAAGTTGCAAAACAGATGAACGCATAATAAAAATATGATATAATAAAGGGGCACTAGTTTAGTGTCCCTTTATTATAGAAAAGATTACAGGAGAGACTGATGAAACCAAAGTATAAAAGAGTGATATTAAAAATCAGTGGAGAAGCGTTAGCGGGAGAAAGCAAGTTTGGATTGAATGAAGAAATGCTTAGTCAGGTGGCAAAGCAAATAAAAGAAATCCATGAATTGGGTGTTCAGGTTGCTATTGTAGTCGGAGGCGGAAATTTCTGGAGAGGAAGAACCAGCAAAAGCATGGATCGAGCCACAGCTGATTACATGGGGATGCTTGCCACTGTTATCAATGCAATGGCACTTCAGGATTCTTTTGAAGCGATAGGTATCCCTACAAGAGTTCAAACGGCTATTGAAATGAAAGAAATCGCTGAACCATATATCAGAAGAAGAGCAATAAGCCAGTTAAATAATAATGAGGTTGTGATATTTGGGGCAGGTACCGGGAACCCGTTTTTTTCAACAGACACCACTGCAGCACTTAGAGCTGCTGAAATTGAAGCGGATGTCATACTCCTGGCTAAAAAGGTTGATGCTGTATATTCAGAGGATCCGGAGCAAAATCCAAATGCAACCAGATATGAGACTTTAACCCATAAGGAAGTTCTTGAAAGAGGGCTGGGTGTTATGGATTCAACCGCAGCATCTTTATGTATGGATAATAATATTCCCGTTCATGTCTTTGGGCTTGCGCAGGAAGGCAATATATTAAAAGCTATTTTAGGGGAAAAGATAGGGACAATTATAACTTAGGAGGATTTAATCATGAGTAAGGATGTACAAAAAAACCTGGAAGAAAAAATGCAGAAAACAATAACCGTATTAAAAGAAGAACTGAATACCATCAGAGCAGGGATAGCGAACGCAGCACTGCTGGATAAAGTTTTTGTTGATTATTACGGAAGTACAACACCGCTTAAGAACCTTGCTAATATTAGTGTTCCTGACCCAAGAACTCTTATGGTTTCGCCTTTTGATACTAAAATAATTCATGATATTGAAAAGGCAATCAATTTAATCAACCTGGGAATTAATCCTTCAAACGATGGAAAAATCATCAGACTTGTGATCCCTCAGGTAACTGAGGAAAGAAGAAAAGAACTGACCAAAACGATTAAAAAAATAGGAGAAGATGTTAAGGTAGCTGTTAGAAATGAAAGAAGAGATGCCAATGACAATCTTAAGAAGCTGGAAAAAGCTGGAGAACTGACTGAAGATGATCTGAAGAAAGAGCTTGAAACTGTTCAAAAGAGAACAGATAAAGCCATCAAAGACATTGACGATATTGTAGCATCAAAGGAAAAAGAATTACTGCAGGTTTAGCCTCCATGGACGCTGATTTAAAGGTTTAAGATTTAAAGGTTTAAATGCGGATATGAGGTGTGGCTGGTTCACAGGTATATCCGCTTTTGTTATAAGGAGTCATATGCTGGATAAAGAGAGAATTCCAAAACATATTGCCATCGTTATGGATGGAAACGGAAGATGGGCTAACAACAAGGGCCTGCCACGATTGGCTGGACATAATGCGGGGATGGTTGCGATGAAAGAAATTGTAAAACATTCCAGTGTTCTTGGCGTTAAGCATCTGACCGTTTATGCTTTTTCCACCGAAAACTGGAAAAGATCTGTAGACGAGGTAAATGGAATTTTTAAACTTCTTGTTTTATATGTGGAAAAAGAACTAAATGAGCTCAATAAAAACAATGTAAGAGTAAGAATATTGGGAGATTACAGCAAATTGCCTGTGGAAGCAGTAAAAAGTCTGGAAAAAGCCTTGGAAAAAACAGACAAAAACACAGGGCTTCAGTTTAATATTGCACTTAATTATGGCAGCAGAGACGAAATAATTCAGGCAATCAGACTGATTGGTGAAGATATCAGACAAGGACTTGTCAAACCGGAGAATATTACAGAGGAAAGCTTTTCAAAGTATCTTTTTACTGGAGAAAAATTTGCTGATGTTCCTGACCCTGACTTAGTGATTAGAACAAGTGGGGAAAAAAGATTATCCAATTTTCTGCTATGGCAAAGTGCTTACAGCGAATTTGTTTTTACGGAAACACTTTGGCCGGACTTTACGCCGGCAGAATATGAAAAAGCCATTGAAGAATACCAGAATAGAAACCGGCGATTTGGCGGGAGGAGTATTACATGAAAACCAGAATTTTATCAGGAATAATTATGCTGCCGCTGATGGCGTTTGTATTTATAGGTGGAAACGTACTCCTTTTAGGCTTTTTCCTGATAGGAATAATGGGATTAAAAGAGTTTTATGACGGTTT
>Ga0209386_1000542_pt1 | contig 18226 bp, 17 predicted proteins | sample NGEPertwo_FD_184510 | JGI IMG/M metagenome (GOLD analysis project Ga0209386, IMG submission 184510) | Arctic peat soil microbial communities from the Barrow Environmental Observatory site, Barrow, Alaska, USA - NGEE Permafrost154B-two... | ecosystem: Environmental > Terrestrial > Soil > Wetlands...
CCCCTGCGGCCTACCCCTGCGGCCTACCCCTGCGGCCTACCCCGTCCCGCGGCCCGTCCCCGCCGGGCCCCCATCCGACGCGCGAGTGGAGCGTTCCGGAACGACACGCCGGCGTGTCGTTGCCGGAACGCTCCACTCCTGTTGGCGCGGAGGGCTATGGAGCCGGAGTTTCCACAGGTCATGGGGTCCCCGGTGCACCGACCTCTTGACCCGGCCGAGCATGTGCGGCATGCCGGACGTCGTCACGCTTCCGTGGGTGATCGTCCCGGGTGACGCGCCCGAGCTGGCCGTCACCGCGAGGACGCTCCGTGGTCGGGCGTTCGGCCAGGTACGACGGGGGGTGTGGGTCCCGACCGGGACCGACGCGTCTGCCCCGGACGTCAGGATCGCAGCGGTGGCCGCCCAGCTCCCCGCACACTCCGTGATCGGCGGATGGTCCGCCGCGCGCGTGCACGAGAGGGCCGCGTCCTCAGATGATCTCGAGGTCTTCGACGGCCAGTCGTACTGGGAGGAACCCCGGAGGGCGGCCGGTTCTGCGCGCGCGACGGCCGCGCCTCGGTCCGGCGCGCGGGTGGTGGTGTGCGCGGCGCCCAGCAGCCGACTGGCGACGCGCGACGACGTCAGGGTGTTCCGGAGCGTCGTGCCCGCAGATGAGGTCTGCGAGACAGGAGGGATCCGCCTCACGACGCCCCTGCGCACGGCCTTCGACATGGCCCGGCTGCTTCCGCCGACCAGGGCAGCGATCGCCGTCGACCGGATGCTGCACCTCCACCTGGTGAACGTGGGCGACGTGCGCGCGCTTGCGCTCGAGCGTCGCGGATGGCGGGGCGTCGCGGCTGCGCACGTCGCGCTCTCGCTCGCAGACGGCGGTGCGGCATCGCCCCAAGAGACCGTCCTTCGACTTCTGTGGATGGGAGCGGGCCTCCCTCGCCCGCGATGCAACATGGTCATTCGTCGTCCGGACGGACGATTCGTCGCTCGCGTGGATCTGCTGGACGACCGCGCAGGTGTCGTCGGTGAGTACGACGGGTCCTATCACGCCTCCAGCGTCCGCCGAAGCGACGATGCGCGTCGTCAGGCGGAACTCGAGAGTCTCGGTCTCGTCGTCGTCCGCGCCACAGGGCACGATGTCGAGGACCGGCGTCGGTCGGCCTGGCAGGAGCGGCTGCGCATGGCGTACCGCCGGGCCGCGCGCACAACCGAACGTGCCTGGATCGTCACGGAGGACTGAGAGTCCGGCCAGGGTCACCCAGAGTGGAGCGAAGCGGAACGACACGCCGGCGTGTCGTTGCCGGAACGCTCCACTCTGGGTGGCGGGCAGGGGACGGGTGGCGGGCGGGGGTCAGCTCAGAACGCGCGGGTGATCATCGCGCGCTTGACCTCCTGGATCGCCTTGGTCACCTCGATGCCGCGCGGGCAGGCCTCCGTGCAGTTGAAGATCGTGCGGCAGCGCCACACGCCCTCCTTGTCGTTGAGGATCTCGAGCCGCTCTGCCCCGCCGGTGTCCCGGCTGTCGAAGATGAACCGGTGGGCGTTGACGATCGCGGCAGGCCCGAAGTACTGCCCATCGGTCCAGAAGACCGGGCAGGACGACGTGCACGCGGCGCACAGGATGCACTTGGTGGTGTCGTCGTACCTCGCCCGCTCCTCAGGTGACTGCCGGCGCTCGGCCGACGGCGCATTCCCGCCGGTGATCAGGAACGGCATGACCTCGCGGTAGGACGCGAAGAACGGCTCCATGTCGACGACGAGGTCCTTGACCACGGCAAGGCCCTTGATGGGCTCGACGGTGATCGGCTTGCTCGGGTCGAGGTCCTTGAGCAGCACCTTGCAGGCCAGCCGGTTGCGGCCGTTGATCCGCATCGCGTCCGAGCCGCAGATCCCGTGCGCGCACGACCGGCGGAAGGTGAGCGAGCCGTCGACCTCCCACTTGATCGTGTGCAGGGCGTCCAGCACCCGGTCGGTCCGCAACGCCCGGACCGTGAACTCCTCCCAGTACGTCTCGGCGCCGGCCTCGGGGTTGAACCGGCGGATCCGCAGGGTCACGTCGAAGGTGCCGACGGCTTCTGGTCGGCCATCTGCCTGCGCCGGCTGGGGCGCCCGCACGGGGGCCCCGCCGGGTGTCCCCTCGGCAGACGCCCGCTCGGGCGCGATCTCCGGCTGCTCTGCCATCAGTACTTCCGCTCCATGGGCTGGTACCTGGTCACGGTGACCGGCTTGGAGCCGAGGCGCACCTCGGCGCCGTCGCCGGCGGCCGCTGGACGCAGGTAGGCCATCGTGTGCTTCATGAACCGCACGTCGTCGCGCAGCGGGAAGTCCTCCCGGAAGTGCCCGCCGCGGGACTCCTCGCGGGCCAGTGCCCCGACCACCACGACCTCGGCCAGGTCCAGCAGGAAGCCGAGCTCCACCGCCTCCAGCAGGTCGGTGTTGAACGCCCGGCCCTTGTCCTGCACGGTGACCGAGGGGTAGCGCGTCTTCAGCCGCCGGATCTCGTCGAGCGTTGCCGTCAGCGACTCCGCGCTGCGGAACACCTGGGCGCCCAGATCCATGCTCTCCTGCAGCGCGCGCCTCAGGTCGGCCACCCGCTCGCCCCCCTCGCCGGAGAGCATCCGCTCGAGCTGGGCGACCATCGTCGCCTCGGGTGCGGGCGGCAGCTCGGCCAGTTCGACAGCGACGCTGTACGCGGCCGCGGCGATCCCGGCCCGCTTGCCGAAGACGTTGATGTCGAGCAGCGAGTTGGTGCCCAGCCGGTTCGCACCGTGCACCGAGACGCATGCCACCTCACCGGCCGCGTACAGCCCGCCGACCACCGCGGTGTTGGTCCGCAGCACCTCGGCGTCGATGGTGGTCGGCACACCGCCCATCGCATAGTGCGCCGTCGGGTACACGGGGACCGGCTCGGTGTACGGCTCGACGCCCAGGTACGTGCGGGCGAACTCGGTGATGTCCGGCAGCTTGGCGTCGATCTGCGCCCGCTCCAGGTGCGTCAGGTCCAGCACCACATAGTCCTTGTTGGGACCGCAGCCGCGGCCCTCACGCACCTCGTTGGCCATCGCGCGCGCAACCATGTCGCGCGGCGCCAGGTCCTTGATGGTGGGCGCGTACCGCTCCATGAAGCGCTCGCCCTCGCTGTTGCGCAGGATCGCCCCTTCGCCCCGCGCGGCCTCCGACAGCAGGATGCCAAGGCCGGCCAGACCGGTGGGGTGGAACTGGAAGAACTCCATGTCCTCCAGGGGGATGCCCCGCCGGAACGCCAGGGCCATGCCGTCGCCGGTCAGGGTGTGCGCGTTGGACGTGGTCTTGTAGATCTTGCCCGCGCCGCCGGTGGCCAGGATGACCGCCTTGGCGCGGAAGACGTGCGCCTCACCGGTGGCCAGGTCGTGCGCGACGACGCCGGCCACCCGCACCGGCTCGTCGTCGGGCACCTCGGCGTCCACCAGGTCGGAGGTGAGCAGCAGGTCGAGGGCGTAGAACTCGTTGAAGAACGCGACGTCCTGCTTGACGCACTGCTGGTAGAGGGTCTGCAGGATCATGTGGCCGGTGCGGTCCGCCGCGTAACAGGCCCGGCGGACGGGCGCCTCGCCATGGTTGCGCGTGTGCCCGCCGAACTTGCGCTGGTCGATCAGCCCGTCCGGGGTCCGGTTGAACGGCAGACCCATGTGCTCCAGGTCCAGCACCGCCTGGATGGCCTCCCGGGCCATCACCTCCGCGGCGTCCTGGTCGACCAGGTAGTCGCCGCCCTTGACGGTGTCGAAGGTGTGCCACTCCCAGTTGTCCTCCTCGACGTTGCCGAGGGCGGCGCACATCCCGCCCTGGGCCGCGCCGGTGTGCGACCGGGTCGGGTAGAGCTTGCTGAGCACGGCCGTACGGGCCCGGGTGGACGCCTCCAGCGCCGCCCGCATCCCCGCACCGCCGGCGCCGACGATCACGACATCGTACTGATGGGTCTGCATCGTGTGTCATCAGTCCTTGGGTCAGAGAGCGGGCGGTGGTGGAGCAGGTGCTTCGGCTTGCGGTCGGGTCCGGTCAGCCGGTGCAGAACGAGGGCAGCAGGTCCGCCGAAGCACCGGCCGGGCAGGGGTCGAAGGTGAAGATCACCAGGGTGCCGAGCACGACGGTCACGGTGAACGCAAGGTAGAGCGCAGTCTTGAGGACCACGCGGGTGCCGGTCCGCTCGGCGTAGTCGTTGATGATCGTCCGGATCCCGTTGGTGCCGTGGATCATGGCGAGCCAGAGCATCAGCAGGTCCCAGACCTGCCACAGCGGGGACGCCCACTTGCCGGCGACGAACCCGAAGTCGACGGCCTTGATGCCGTCTCCGGCGATCAGGTTCATGAACAGGTGGCCGAAGATCAGGACCAGGAGCAGGACGCCGGACGCCCGCATGAACACCCATGCGTACAGCTCGTAGTTGCTCCGCCCGGTGGTCCGTCCACGGCGGGGGGGCCTGCTGCGCGGCGCCGCGATCGTCGTCGTGGTCATCACTCACCTCCGAAGACGTTGCCGAGGTGGCGCGGCAGGAAGAAGGCCATCGTCACGACGAACAGCCCGACGACGACCCAGAGCATCACCCGGTGGTACCGGGTGCCCTTCGACCAGAAGTCGACCAGCATCACGCGGATGCCGTTGAAGGCGTGCAGGACGATGGCGGCGACCAGGCCGGCCTCTCCGAGGCCCATGATCGGGTTCTTGTAGGTGCCGATCACCGCGTTGTACGCCTCGGGAGAGACCCGGACCAGCGCGGTGTCGAGCACGTGCACCAGCAGGAAGAAGAAGATCAGGAACCCGGTCACCCGATGGGCGACCCAGGACCACATCCCCTCCCGTCCGCGGTAGAGCGTGCCGGCGGGTGCCTCGGGCACTGATGTCCTCCGTCTTCTGAGCAACGGCGAGTGGCGTGCCACGCCACTGTACGACCCGACTGTAACCAGCCGGAGGTCAGCCTGCCGACGGTGGGTACCGGTGATGCCGGTCACGGTGGCGGCCGTCGGGGGCCATCAACACCAGTGCGACCTGGCAGGATGGCAAGCCATGATCCCGTTGTTCCGCGCGATAGTCCCAGCTGGTGGTGCCGGCACCCGGCTGTGGCCGCTGTCGCGGGCCGGCGCACCCAAGTTCCTGCACGACCTCACGGGATCCGGGCGCACGTTGCTCCAGGCGACTGTCGACCGGTTGCTGCCCCTGACCGGGCCGGACGGCGTCGTCGTCGTCACGGGGGAGCGGCACCGTCTCGCCGTGCTCGACCAAGTGGACTTCCCCGAGTCCGCGATCCTCACCGAGCCGAGCCCGCGCGAGTCGATGGCGGCGATCGGGCTTGCCGCCGCCGTCCTCCTCGAGCGCGAGGGCGACGTGGTGGTCGGCTCCTTCGCGGCCGACCACGTGATCGCGGGCTCGGGCTTCGCCGACGCCGTCGCGGAAGCCGTCGAGGCGGCGCGGGCCGGGTACGTGGCCGCGGTGGGAGTCACCGCGACCGGGCCCTCCACGGCCTTCGGCTACGTCCGGGCTGGCGAACCGCTCGGGCTGTCGGCCGCTCCGCGCGCCCGCCGCGTCCCGGCGTTCACCGAGAAGCCCGACGCCGAGACCGCGGCCGGCTACCTCGCCACGGGTGACTACCTGTGGAACGCGAGCATGTACGTGTTCCGCGCCCAGGTCTTGCTGGACCACCTCGCCCGGCTACGCCCCGCCCTGCACGACGACCTGCGCAGGATCGCTGCGGCGTGGGACACCCCGGACCGGGCGGCCGTGCTCGACGAGCTGTGGGGAGGGCTGGAGTCGGTCGCGATCGACCATGCGATCGCCGAGCCGCTCGCCGCCGAGGGCGGCATGGCCGTGGTGCCGGGCCTCTTCGACTGGCACGACGTCGGCGACTTCGCGACCCTCGCGGACCTGCTGCCGGCCGACGACCACGGCACCCGGGTGCTGGGGGACCCGGGACAGGTGCTCACCGTCGAGGCGCGGGGCGCGCTGGTGGTCCCGGGCTCCGGGCGCACCGTCGTCGTGCTCGGCCTGGACGACGTCGTGGTCATCGACACCCCGGACGCCCTGCTGGTCACCACCCGGGCGCGCGCCCAGGAGGTGAAGGGTGCTGTCGAGGTGCTGCGGCGGCGTCGTCCTGAGCTGCTCTGACTAGGCTCTCAAGGGTGCTGGAGGCTGCGGGGAGCGCGATCGCTGACCGGATCCGGGCGCGGGTGGACGTGCACCTGGACGAGCTGGTGGCGGTGCGCCGCGACCTGCACGCCCACCCTGAGGTGGCGCACACCGAGCGGCGCACGACGGAGCTGGTCGCCGACCACCTCCGGGCCGTCGGGCTGGAGCCGCGGCTGCTGCCCGGCACCGGGCTGGTGTGCGACCTCGGACCGGGTCCGGTGGCGACCCGACGCCGACGCATCGCCCTGCGCGCGGACCTGGACGGGCTGCCGGTGCCGGACACCTGTGCGGAGCCGTGGCAGTCGACGGTGCCCGGTGTCGCTCACGCGTGCGGCCATGACGTGCACACCGCGGTCGTGCTGGGCGCCGGCCTGGTCCTGGCCGAGCTGGCGGAGGCGGGCCTGCTGCAGGCGGGGGTGCGCCTGCTGTTCCAGGCCGCCGAGGAGACCCAGCCGGGCGGCGCCGTTGCCGCGGTCGAGGCCGGGGCGATGGACGGCGTCGGGCTGGTGTTCGCCCTGCACTGCGACCCACGGCTGGACGTCGGACGGATCGGCTCCCGCAGCGGCCCGATCACCTCGGCGTCCGACCCGGTGACCGTCACGCTCACCTCTGACGGCGGGCACACGTCCCGCCCGCACCTGACTGGTGACGTGGTCTTCGCCCTCGGACAGGTGATCACCCAGGTCCCGGCGATCCTCGGCCGACGCCTCGACCCGCGCTCGGGGGTGAACCTCACCTGGGGTCACGTGCACGCGGGGAGCGTCGGCAACGCGATCCCGAGCACCGGCACGGTGCGGGGCACCCTGCGCTGCCTGGAGCCGCGGGCCTGGGAAGAGGCCGGAGCCGTGCTGCAGGAGGCCGTCGAGCACGTGGTCGCGCCCTACCGGGTCGAGGTCGAGGTGCAGCACCACCGGGGCGTCCCGCCCGTGGAGAACGAGCCGGGCGCGACCCGGCTGCTCGAGGCCGCGGCCCGCGACGTGCTCGGTCCGGACGGGGTGCAGCCCACCGAGCAGTCCCTCGGCGGCGAGGACTTCGCCTGGCTGCTCACCCGCGCTCCGGGGGCGATGGCGCGACTCGGCACCCGCGCGCCAGGCGGGCGCAGCTACGACCTGTACCGTGGTGACCTCGTGGTGGACGAGGGGGCGATCGGGGTCGGTGCCGGGGTGCTTGCGCGGGTTGCCGTGCTGGCCGGTCAGCAGTTGCCGCAGGCGCCTTCCGTGGCCTGAGCAGCGCGCACTCCGAATCCGTGACGGACGAACCCAGCTCCTTGCCGCACGGTAACGGTCGAGAGCGGGTGAGGTTAGGGTTCGAGGTACAGCAGCCGATCAGGTGCTGGGAGTTCTCGAACCGCACGAGCGGCCTGCCGGGTCGCGGGTCGGGGCGGCACAGGCGTGGCGACGACCCAGGGGTGGCGACGTGAGAAGACTGGCGCGAGCAGCGGTGCTGGCCAGTGCGACGGCTCTGGTTCTGGCGGCGTGTGGTACCGCCCCCGACAAGGAGCCGGCGGCCACCGCGACCGATGGCGGTGACCCAACGGCGGTCACCGCGGCCGCCTTCAAGGGCTGCATGGTTTCTGACGCGGGCGGTTTCGACGACGAGTCGTTCAACCAGGCCGGACTCGAAGGCCTGATGCGCGCCCAGGACGAGCTGGGCATCGAGACCGCCTCGGCCGAGTCGACGGAGGAGACCGACTTCGCCCCCAACATCGACTCCATGGTCGCCCAGAACTGCGACCTGATCATCACCGTCGGCTTCCCGATGGCCGACGCAACGGGTGCCACGGCCGCGGCCAACCCGGATCTCACCTTCGCGACCATCGACGACCAGACGATCGATGCCGACAACGTCAAGCCGATCCTCTTCAACTCCGCCGAGGCCGCGTTCCTCGCCGGCTACCTGGCTGCCGGCTACTCCACGACCGGCACTGTCGCCACCTTCGGCGGTGTCCCGATCCCGTCGATGACGATCTACATGGACGGCTTCGTCGACGGTGTGGCGCACTACAACGAGGTCAAGGGCACCGACGTGCAGGTGCTGGGCTGGGACAAGGCCTCCCAGCAGGGCGAGTTCGTCGGCGACTTCGACAACATCGTCGCCGGCCAGGACCTGGCCCGGTCCTTCATCGACGCCGGCGCCGACGTCATCATGCCCGCTGCCGGGCCGGTCGGCTCCGGTGCGGCGGCTGCCGCCCGAGAGGCCGGCAACGTGGCGTTCATCGGTGTCGACCAGGACTGGTACCTTGCGGCCCCGGAGTACGCCGACGTGACGCTGACCTCGATCCTCAAGCAGATGGCCCCGGCCGTCTTCGACGTCCTCAGCCAGGCCGTTGACGGCACCTTCAGCAAGGACCCCTACGTCGGAACGTTGGAGAACGGTGGCGTTGCGCTCGCGCCGTTCCACGACTTCGACGGTGTGATCTCCGACGGGCTGAAGCGCGAGATCGACCAACTCAAGATCGACATCATCGCGGGCGACATCGTCGTGGAGTCTGCAGCGATTCCCTGACGCCGGCCGCTGTGAGTCACTCGGGTATCCGGAGGGTAAAGACCGACCCAGTGGGGCGTCTGCAACGCCGGACTGCAACATTCCGAATTCGTAACAGAGCGGCTCAGACCCGTACTGGGCGGTAACGCAGCGCCTGCCGCCGCGACTAGTGTGCGGATCAAGCAGCCGACCACGCGCCCGGCCTCTCGTCGTCACATGGCGATGCCGGGGCCGGTCGGCACAGGAGTGGCGACAACACAGGAGTGGCGACGTGAAGACAGTGATGCGAGCAGCGGTGCTGGCCACCGCGATGGGTCTGGTTCTGGCGGCATGCGGGGCAGCTCCCGAGGAGGAGCCGGCGAACACCTCCGAACCCGGTGCGACGGCGACCGCGGAACCGATCGACTACACGGCCTGCATGGTCTCCGACGAGGGTGGCTTCGACGACGCATCCTTCAACGAGTCGGGCTACGAGGGCTTGACCCGCGCCCGTGACGAGCTCGCCATCGAGATCAAGGATGCCGAGTCCACCGACCCCGGTCAGTACGTGACCAACGTCGACTCGATGGTCCAGGAGAACTGCGACCTGATCATCGGTGTCGGCTTCGCCCTTGAGGACGCCATCCAGGCAGCCGCTGAGGCCAACCCGGACATCAGCTTCGCGCTCGTGGACAGCTCCTTCAGCGACGCGGACTTCAACCCCGTGACCATCGACAATGCGAAGCCCCTGCTGTTCAACACCCAGGAAGCGGCGTTCCTCGCCGGTTACCTTGCTGCCGGCGTCACCCAGACCGGCACCGTCGCGACCTACGGCGGCATGCCGTACCCGTCGGTGACGATCTTCATGGATGGCTTCTCCGACGGCATCGCCCGGTACAACGAGGACAACGGCACGACCGTTGCTCTTCTCGGCTGGGACAAGGAAGCCCAGAACGGCTCGATGATCGGCAACTTCTCCGACACCGAGGCCGGCCGCACCACCACCGAGCAGTTCATCGCGTCGGGCGCTGACGTGATCCTGCCCGTCGCCGGGCCGGTCGGCGCCGGTTCGCTCAACGCGGCGAGCCAGGCCGAAGGCGTCTCGGTGATCTGGGTCGACTCCGACGGCTACCTGCAGCCCGCCAACGCGGACTACAAGGGCCTCATCCTCACCTCTGTGATGAAGCTGATCGGCAACTCGGTGTTCGACACGATCGCCGCCGCGGTCGAGGGCAGCTTCACGTCCGACCCGTATGTCGGGACGCTGGAGAACGGCGGCGTCGACCTGGCTCCGCTGCACGACTTCGAGGCGACAGCCGCCCCTGACCTGGTCGCTGCGGTCGAGGACCTCAAGCAGCAGATCATCTCCGGTGAGCTGGTCATCGAGTCGCCGTCGGCGAACGTGACGAAGTGACACCGGCGCCCTGCTGACAAGGGAGCTGGCCGACGACTGACGGCGGCACATCCGCGCAGTGGGGCGTGAGTACTGTCGGGGCAAGCCACGGAAGGTGGTGACTGGTGAAGCTCGAGCTCCGGGGGGTCACCAAGCGGTTCGGATCGCTGGTTGCCAACGATCGCATCGATCTGGACTTCGCCGAGGGCGAGATCCATGCCCTGCTGGGCGAGAACGGCGCAGGCAAGTCCACCCTGATGAACGTCCTCTACGGGCTCTACCAGCCGGACGAGGGCCACATCGTGCTGGACGGGCAGGTCGTGCGCTTCGCCGGCCCGGGCGACGCGATGGCGGCAGGCATCGGCATGGTGCACCAGCACTTCATGCTCGTCCCGGTCTTCACCGTTGCAGAGAACGTGGTCCTCGGCCACGAGCCGACTCGCGGAAAGGTCGGACTGATCGACCTGGCAGCGGCTCGGCGCATGGTCCGCGAGATCTCGAACCGGTTCGGGTTCGACGTCGACCCTGACGCGCTCATCGAGGACGTCCCCGTCGGCGTGCAGCAGCGCGTGGAGATCATCAAGGCGCTGAGCCGCGACGCGAAGGTGCTCATCCTCGACGAGCCGACGGCGGTGCTCACGCCGCGGGAGACGGACGAGCTGATCTCGATCATGCGCCAGCTCAAGGAAGCCGGCACGACGATCGTCTTCATCACCCACAAGCTGCGCGAGGTCCGTGCGGTGGCCGACTCGATCACCGTCATCCGCCGCGGCAAGGTGGTCGGGACCCCCTCGCCGCACGACAGCGAGGCCTCTCTTGCGTCGCTGATGGTCGGTCGATCAGTCAGCCTCGGCGTCGACAAGACACCGGCCGAGCCGGGCGACGCGACCTTCGTCGTACGCGATCTCACGGTGATCGCGCCGAGCGGGGCGCGAGTGGTGGACGGGATCTCCCTCGAGGTCCACACCGGAGAGATCCTCGCCGTTGCGGGCGTCCAGGGGAACGGTCAGTCCGAGTTCGCCCAGACGATCCTCGGCCTGATCTCGGCCACGCGCGGTTCCGTGACCCTCGACGGAACGGAGCTGCTGGGTCGCAGCGTCGACGAGGTCCTCGAGGCGGGCGTCGCCTTCGTCCCTGAGGACCGGAGCTCCGACGGACTGATCTCCAGCTTCTCGGTCGCCGAGAATCTCATCCTCGACATCTACGACCGTCCACCGTTCTCCCGGGCCGGTGCGCTGAGCCCAGCAAGGGTCGCCGAGAACGCCCGGAAGCGGTCGGAGGAGTTCGACATCCGCCTCACCTCGGTGCAGGACCCTCTGAGCACCCTGTCCGGGGGCAACCAGCAGAAGGTCGTGCTGGCGAGGGAGATGTCCCGTCCGCTGAGGCTGCTCCTCGCATCCCAGCCCACCCGGGGCCTGGACGTCGGCTCGATCGAGTTCGTGCACCAGCGGATCGTCGCCGAGCGTGACCACGGGACGCCGGTGCTCATCGTGTCTACCGAGCTCGATGAGGTCCTCGACCTCGCCGACCGGATCGCCGTGATGTACCGGGGTCGGATCGTCGGCGTCGTCCCGGCAGGGACCAACCGTGACGTGCTCGGACTCATGATGGCGGGCGTTCCCCTCGCGGAGGCCGAGCGTGCCGCCGCTGCGCACCGGACGGCGCTCGGAACGGCCGACGTCCTCGCGACCGAAGGCGAGGCCCCGGTGGCTGACGCCGCGCCGACTGTCGAGTCGGGGGCCGAGGTGGCTGATGCCGCGCCGACGGCTGATGGCAGTTCCGCGACGAGTGACCTCGAGGAGGACCGGTGACCGCCGACCCGCTCGTCGCCCCCACGACGAACCCTCCCGCAGCGGAGGCCGAGCGGCCGTCGATGCTTCAGCGCATCCTCGACGCCTCGTGGCTGACCATCATCCTGGCCATCGCGATAGCGCTGATCGTCTCCTCGGTGCTCATCGCCGCCGCCGACACCGACGTGCAGTCGGCCGCCGGTTACGTGTTCACGCGGCCGCCGGACTTCTTCTCCGCGGCATGGGACGCGATCTACGGGGCCTACTCGGCCCTGTTCCGCGGCGCGATCTACGACTACCAGGCCAGCGGCGTGCGGCAGATCCGACCGATCACCGAGACCCTGACGTCGTCGGTCCCGCTGATCTTCGCCGGCCTCGGCCTCGCGGTCGGCTTCCGGGCCGGCTTGTTCAACATCGGTGCCCAGGGCCAGGTGCTCATGGGCGCAGCGGCCGGGACGTACGTCGGGATCACCTTCGACCTGCCGGTGGGCGTGAACCTCGCGCTGGCCTGCATCGCGGCGCTGATCGCCGGGGCCTTCTGGGCGGGCATCGCCGGCTTCCTGAAGGCGAGGACCGGGGCCAACGAGGTGATCGTCACGATCATGCTCAACTCGATCTCGTTCTACCTGGTGGCGTACCTGCTGACCACCAGCCTGCTTCGGCAGGGCGGCTCCCGGCCGATCTCGCCGAAGGTGGCCGACTCCGCCACATTCCCGCTGCTGCTCGGGACGCAGTTCCGCCTGCACCTCGGCTTCATCGTCGCGTTGCTGGCGGCGGTCTTCGTATGGTGGCTCATGGAGCGCTCGACGCTGGGCTTCCAGTTCCGCGCGGTCGGAGCCAACCAGTCTGCCGCCCGCACCGCAGGCATGAACGTCAACCTCATGTTCGTGCTCGTCATGGTCACGGCGGGTGCCCTGGCCGGCCTCGGCGGCGCGGCGCAGGTGCTCGGCACGGACAAGACGTTGCAGGCAACGACCGCCGGGTCGATCGGCTTCGACGCGATCACCGTCGCCCTGCTCGGACGCTCGAGACCGCTCGGTACCGTGCTGGCCGCGATCCTGTTCGGGGCGCTGCGCGCCGGCTCGCCCCTGATGCAGACCTCGGCCAACACGCCGATCGACATCGTGCTCGTCATCCAGGCGACGATCGTGCTGCTCATCGCCGCCCCGGTGCTCGTGCGGGAGCTGTCGGTACCGCACCGGATCGCCGCGATGACCGGTCGCTACTCGATCAAGGGGGCCCGGGCGTGAGCGCCATCCTCACCGCCCCGGCGGAGCCGGTCGGGACACTGGTCGAAGCCCGCATCCACTGGCGTGCCACTGTGGTCTACGGGATCGTCGGCCTGCTCGCCCTTCTCGTCTCCCTCCTGACCTCGTCAGGGCACGAGACCACATTCATGGTGGCGAGCCGGAGCGACGTCGCGCAGATCGCACCATTCGCTCTCCCATCTCGTGTCACCGGCGTGATCCTCTCTCTCGCGGCCCTCGGCCTGGTCGGCTGGGTGGCTTGGCTGACCGCTCGCCGACGCAAGGCGCCGGTCTGGGTGCCGATCGCCTTCGGCGTCCTCGTCCTGTGCGTGCTGCTGGTCTGGGTGATGGCCGGGAACCGCAACGCGCTACCGCTGACGGTGCTGCTGACCGGCGCGCTGACCATGTCCGTCCCGCTGGTCTTCGGGTCCCTTTCGGGTCTGCTCTGCGAGCGGTCGGGGATCATCAACATCGCGATCGAGGGGCAGCTGCTCGGCGGTGCCTTCCTCGCCGTCGTCGTTGCGAGCGCGACGGGCAACCCGTACGTCGGGATGATCATGGCGCCGCTCGCCGGAGCGCTCGTCGGGCTGGTGCTGGTGATGTTCGCGGTCCGCTACCGGATCGACCAGATCATCGTCGGCGTCGTGCTCAACGTGCTGGTCATCGGTGTGACGAACTACCTGTTCTCGACCGTGCTCACCGCGAACCCGCAGAACCTGAACTCCCCGCCCCGGCTGCCGACGCTGCCCATCCCGGTGCTGTCCGAGATCCCGGTGATCGGCCCGGTCCTGTTCAGGCACACCATCATCGTGTACCTCATGTACGTGGCGGTCGCCGCGCTGCAGGTGATGGTGTTCCGCTCCCGGTGGGGCCTGCGCATGCGTTCGGTCGGCGAGCACCCGAAGGCGGCCGACACCGTGGGCATCAAGGTCAACCGCACCCGGGTGCGAAACACCGTGTTCGGTGGTGCCGTGGCCGGCTTCGGCGGCGCGGCACTTGTGGCGGCGGGTCTGGCGTTCACCAAGGAGATGAGCTCCGGCAAGGGCTACATCGCCCTTGCGGCGATGATCCTGGGCCGGTGGCATCCCAAGGGTGCGCTGGCCGCGGCCCTGCTGTTCGGCTTCGCGGACTCGTTGCGTTCCGTGCTCGGCAACCTCGGGTCGCCCGTGCCGAGCGAGTTCCTGGCGATGCTGCCCTACCTGGTCACGATCTTCGCCGTGGCCGGCTTGGTCGGACGGGTGCGTGCACCGGCGGCCGAGGGCATCCCCTACGTGAAGTGAGCGTGGCGTAGCGACGCCAGCGGCGGACATTGATCTTCGTGGCACCCGTGACTAGGCTCGGCGCAGGCGGCGTCAGACGGGGGCACACGGCGTGGCCCCGGGTTGCGAGCCCTCACTCAACGAAGGGTTCGCCAGTGCCTCAGACTCCCCGGAAGGTTCGCCGTGCCCGGTCCGCTCTCATCGGCGCCGTCATCGCCACCATGACGCTCATCGGTGTCGCAGCTCCCGCGAATGCTGGCACGAACATCGTCAAGTGGTACTCGACGCAGTCGGCCTGCACGGCGGCCATGCCGACGTACATCAGCTCATGGACGAAGATCGTGCAGAGCTGCACCTACTACGACGCCCGGTGGTTCTTCGTCTACACCACGCGCTGAGGTCGTTCCTCACCACTCATCCCGCAGGCCCGGTGCGTCGCACCGGGCCTGCGGGTTTGTAGGCGTGAAACCATGGGTGCCATGGCCGACTCCGAGATCGACTGGGCAGGGCTGCGCGATGCCGCGCGCCAGGCGATGACCCGTGCCTATGCGCCGTACTCGCGGTACCCCGTGGGTGCCGCGGCACTCGTGGACGACGGCCGCGTCGTCGTCGGGTGCAACGTGGAGAACGCCTCGTACGGCGTGACCCTCTGCGCGGAGTGCGGGCTCGTCTCGGCCCTGCACGCGAGCGGCGGCGGACGTCTTGTCGCGTTCACCTGCGTGGACGGTCGCGGCGCGGTCATCATGCCGTGCGGGCGCTGCCGCCAGCTCCTGTTCGAGCACGGCGGCCGCGACCTCCTCCTGGAGACCGTGAGCGGGATCCGGCCGATGAGCGAGGTGCTGCTCGACGCGTTCGGGCCGGACGACCTGGAGCGGCCATGACCGAGGCCTACGACGCCGTCGACGTGATCATCGCCAAGCGGGACGGTGCCCGCCTGAGCGACGCCCAGATCGACTGGGTGGTGGACGCGTACACCTGCGGCGTCGTCGCCGAGGAGCAGATGGCGGCCCTGGCGATGGCGATCCTGCTGAACGGGATGGAGCGCGACGAGATCGCCCGGTGGACCGCGGCGATGATCGCGTCCGGGGAGCGGCTGGACTTCTCCGGGCTGTCCCGCCCGACGGCGGACAAGCACTCCACCGGTGGCGTGGGGGACAAGATCACCTTGCCGCTGGCGCCGCTCGTCGCGGCGTGCGGGGTCGCGGTGCCCCAGCTGTCCGGGCGCGGCCTCGGGCACACCGGCGGCACCCTCGACAAGCTCGAGTCCATCCCCGGCTGGCGGGCCGCGCTGAGCAACGCCGAGATGCTGGCCCAGCTGGAGGATGTCGGTGCGGTGATCTGCGCGGCCGGCACCGGCCTGGCGCCGGCCGATCGCAAGCTGTACGCCCTGCGGGACGTCACCGGAACGGTGGAGGCCATCCCGCTGATCGCGTCGTCGATCATGAGCAAGAAGATCGCCGAGGGGACGGGTGCCCTCGTGCTGGACGTCAAGGTCGGCAGCGGTGCGTTCATGAAGGATGCCGACCGAGCGCGTGAGCTGGCCCGCACCATGGTGGACCTGGGCACGGACGCGGGGGTGCGCACCGTCGCCCTGCTCACGGACATGTCGACGCCGCTCGGGCTGACCGTCGGCAACGCCCTCGAGGTCGCCGAGTCCGTCGAGGTGCTCGCCGGGGGAGGCCCGCCCGACGTCGTCGAGCTGACCATCGCCCTTGCCCGGGAGATGCTCGCCGCCGCCGGACGAGCCGACGTCGACCCAGCAGACGCACTCGCGGACGGCCGGGCGATGGACGCCTGGCGCCGGATGATCACGGCTCAGGGCGGCGACCCGGACGCTGCGCTGCCGGTCGCGCGGGAGTCCGACCAGGTGCTCGCCCCGGCCGACGGCGTGCTGGTGGGGCTGGATGCGCTCGCGGTCGGGGTCGCGGCCTGGCGGCTCGGTGCCGGGCGGGCCCGCAAGGAGGACGTCGTGCAGGCGGGCGCCGGGATCGAGCTGCACGCCAAACCGGGTGCGCAGGTCCGCGCCGGCGAGCCGCTGATGACGTTGCACACCGACACCCCGGAGCGCTTCGAGCGGGCCAGGGCGGCGCTGGCGGGTGCCCTGACCATCGCGCCGGCTGGTTCACGGCCGCCGGACCGCCCGCTGGTGCTGGACCGGATCGGGTGACCGGCCTGCAGCTCACCGCGCTGCTGCGACGTCTGGGGCCGTGGCAGGGCGGTGGGGTCGCAGCCGTCTGGCCGCGGGCCGGAGGCTCTGCCGGCGACGCGTTCGCCGGCACTGCGGACGGTGCTGCGGACGGTGCTGCGGAGATCCGCCGTCGCACCTTGGCCGCCACCGGTTCGGTCGCGGCCGCGGAAGAGACGACCCGGGTGTGGACGGCCCTGGCGGCGGACGCGCAGGCGGCGGTCCTGGACCCGGCGGGCACGATGGCGAACGCGGCGCGGCAGGCCGATGCCACCACCTGCGGGTCGGCCGTGCTGACGATGCTCACCGCCATCGGCGACCCGTCCCTCGCGGTCTGGCTGGTCACCGGCACGGTCGGCTCGGTGCGTCCGCCGGAGCTGGCCGGTGCCCCCGCCGGCGCGCTCACCCTGCTGGCCACCGCTCCCGCCGAGCGTCGGTTCGCCGCCGTCCAACGGGTGCTCAAGCGACGCTCGACGGCGACTGCCTTGTTCGGCTTGCCCTGGCCCGCCGCGCTGGGTACCCCACCGTGGGGCGCCGCCCGGGTGGCCCGCTTTCCCGGCGTGACCTTCCATCACCAGCCGGTGGACGACACCGACCAGGTCCACCTGAGGCGCGTGCTCGACGCCGTCGAGCAGGCCCTGGCCGCCGGTGTGCCGGTGCCGCTGTACAGCGGTGGGGACTCCTCGGGTGGCTGGGCGACCGCGGTGCCCCGGCACGTGGTGCTGGCCGTTGGTCGCGGCCCGGGCGGCCTGCGGGTCTTCGAGCCGGGCCAAGGTCGGCTGCACACGGTCTCGCGGCGGGCGCTCGCGACCGGCGGTACCCCGCAGCCCGGGCTGGGCGGCTGGCCGCACCTGGCGTGGCTGCTGCTGCCGTACCCCGTCGGGTAGCCCGGCCCGAGCCGGGTCACGGGCGCCGCCGCACTGATGGCGCGCCGTCGGGCAACGGGCCACGATGGGAGCGGACCGCGTGCCCGCCCGGGCGGGCCCCGAGCGAGAGGTGGCGTGATGAGCACAACACCGGGTGAGAACACCTGGGCTGACGCCGGCCTGATCCCGCCGGAGGACGGGGAGGTCCCTGAGCCCGGCCGGATCACGGTCCCGGTGGAGCCGGAGCACCAGCCGGCCGCACCCCGACCGGACCTGCGCGATGAGGCAGCCGAACCGGACGTCGTGGAGCAGGCGCTCGGCGTGGGAGAGGACGAGGACGAGGATGAGGGGTACCCCGAGGAGTGACGCGCTCCTGACCGGTAACGTGGGGCGATGACCGCACCGGAACCCACTCTCGAGGCGGTCCGTGCGCTGCCGAAGGTGGCGCTGCACGACCATCTCGATGGCGGGCTCCGCCCGGCAACGGTGGTCGACCTCGCTCGGGGTGTCGGCCACGAGCTGCCCGCCGACGACGCCGACGAGCTCGGCGCCTGGTTCGTCAGGGCGGCCTCGTCGGGCTCCCTCGAGCGCTTCCTGCAGACCTTCGAGCACGTGATCCCGTTGTTGCAGACCGCCGACAGCCTTCGCCGGGTGGCCCGGGAGGCCGTGCTGGACCTGGCAGCGGACGGAGCCGTGTACGCGGAGCAGCGGTACGCGCCCGAGCAGCACCTGGCCGGGGGGCTCACCCCGCAGCAGGTGGTCGACGCCGTCCAGGGGGGCATCACCGAGGGCATCGCCGAGGCGGCCGGCGGTGGCCGGACCATCCGGGTGGGCCAGATCGTCACCGCGCTGCGGCACAGCAACGCGGTGACGATC
>Ga0209386_1000543_pt1 | contig 18209 bp, 20 predicted proteins | sample NGEPertwo_FD_184510 | JGI IMG/M metagenome (GOLD analysis project Ga0209386, IMG submission 184510) | Arctic peat soil microbial communities from the Barrow Environmental Observatory site, Barrow, Alaska, USA - NGEE Permafrost154B-two... | ecosystem: Environmental > Terrestrial > Soil > Wetlands...
GGTTTGACCATAGGTTGCTCTTGATTTGGTCCAACATACGAATTGTCAAAAAGACAGCCTGGTACTTAGCTTTTAATTCTTCAATCATAATCACACTGATAGCACTTTCTTTTTCATTTCTTAATAAATAAGGTGATTTCATCTTTAGATCTCCTTTGCTCCTTAGTGTTAGTTTCACTGTTCTTGACTATAATATTTTAAAATATATTTATTTAAGCAAGGTTCTCTTGAAATGCGTGTTTAAGTGTTTAACTTATTTGAATAATCAAATTATAACAAAAAAAATGCCATTATTATGACATTTATCTTTCATTAAAGAGCTATTATTTTCAGATGATTCCCATTAGGTTAAGTAAGGCTTCACGCCTAATTTGTATCCTACCCCTTGTATAGTTCTGATGTAATAGGGATTAGAACAGTCTGGCTCAATCTTTTTTCGCAGACGTCTTACCAGCGAAGTGACGACTCCAGGATTGCCATAATAGTCTGTCTCCCAGATTTGGTAAAGGATCTGCTCTCTAGTAAAGACCTGTTCTAGACTGTTGGACAGCCCATTTTTCTTTCTCTTCGTTTTCTTTTGATTCTTTTAAAGCTCTTTCAATCGAATGTTTCAATCGTCCCAATTTGTCTTTCGAAACATAATCTGTAGCGCCTTGTTTCAGAAGTTCCACGGCTGTTTCCTCGTCTATGAACCCAGATACACATATAAATGGAGTAGATGGGCTCATTGATTTAATATGGTCTAATGCTGCAAACCCATTAAAATCAGGCAACATAAAGTCGGCAAGAATGAGATCATATTTTTTTAAGGATATCGCAGATACAAATTCTTTTTCATTTAAAACAATATCCACTTGAATTTCACATTTGAGATTCATAAAATGTAGCACACCGGATTCCACCCTGTCTGAGGAGGTTCCAGACAAAACAAAAGCACCGAACTTATCGTCCGATGCGTTTACTGCTTATGGGGTGGATGATGGGTCTCGAACCCACGAATGCCGGTACCACAAACCGGTGCGTTAACCACTTCGCCACACCCACCATAGGTATTGTATTAATTGGTGCGCCTGGAGAGATTCGAACCCCCGACATCCTGCTTAGAAGGCAGATGCTCTATCCAACTGAGCTACAGGCGCAAGGATTACGGACGTCAACCCAGGTTACCCTTTCAACCGAGGAAGTTGGGAAATCATGGTCGGGGCAGAGGGATTCGAACCCCCGGCCTCCTGGTCCCAAACCAGGCGCGCTAGCCAAGCTGCGCTATGCCCCGAATTGGTGACTTGATCAGTATAGCTCATCTTTGACTATTCGTCAACAAGGACTCCAAATAAATTTTTAGCATAGGTAAACTCAGGACATAGCATCATTTTCCGTAAGGGCACGAGGCATCGTGACCTTACACGTGCGCAGGATTGGGATCACTTTACGAAAGGCCTGAGCTCTATGGCTGATCGTATTTTTCTCAGACATGGTCAGTTCGGCCATCGTGCGTGCAAACTCTTGGAGATAAAAGACAGGGTCATAGCCAAATCCATTCAATCCGCAACGCTTAGTTAGAATTAACCCTTCAACAGAACCCTCTGTCAGATACTCTTCCCCAAAAGGTGTTGCCATAACCAACGCACAACGAAAGCGTGCAGTCCTCTTGTCTTCAGGAATATTTTCTAAGAGATAAAGTAGTTTGTCAGTATTTCGTTCATCATCTTTAGGTTCCCCAGCATAACGAGCAGAATATACTCCCGGAGCACAATTTAAGGCATCCACTTCCAAACCGGAATCATCAGCGAGGGCAATCAACCCCGTCCTCCGCACCGCTTCTCTGGCTTTAAGCGCGGCATTGTCTGCGAAGGTTACCCCATTTTCCTCTACGTCTATCCAATCTGGGATATCCAGTAAAGATAGTACTTCAATCTCCTCATTGACAAGCAGTTCTCTAAGTTCTAGGACCTTTCCCTGGTTTTGAGTCGCCAGTATTATCTTCACGCGGTGGTTTCCACCGCGGATTTTTGCACCTCCATCAGAGTGCGGATCCCTTTTTCAGCAAGTTGCAAGAAAGCATCTAGATCTTGACGATCAAAAGGAGTCTCTTCCGCCGTGCCTTGAATTTCCACAAACTTCCCGGCGCCAGTCATGACAATATTCATGTCCACGTCCGCTTGTGAATCTTCATCATACGCTAAATCCAGCACTGCGTGGCCCTTGACCTTCCCCACGGAAATGGCTGCTAGTGTATCTTGTATAGGGTTTGTTCGAATAAGCTTTTTTTCCATCAAAAACTGAACCGCGTCAACCAGGGCAACGTAGGCTCCGGTAATAGCAGCCGTGCGAGTTCCTCCATCCGCTTGCAGAACGTCGCAATCCAGCCAGATTGTACGTTCACCAAGCTTCTTCAAATCAACTACGGATCGAAGTGCCCGTCCGATTAAGCGTTGGATTTCCATCGTGCGGCCAGTGAGTTTCCCTTTGGTAGCCTCACGTTGAGTCCTGGTCTGCGTCGCCCGAGGAATCATGGCATACTCGGCAGTAACCCACCCCTTGCCTGAGCCTTTCTGAAAGTGAGGTACTTTTTCCTCTACGCTGGCGGTACATAGAACCCGAGTTTCTCCGATTTGGATAAGCACCGAACCCTCTGGTATATTTGTAAACTGCCGTGAAATTTTTACAGTACGTAATTCGTCATAAGCCCGACCATGAGCACGTTGCATATTGATAACCTAACCTTTCTTTCTCCTAAATATTTTACATATTTTAGTTTATCAGACTACAACAAGAAACGCCAATCTTGACTGAGGACTTAAATATTCGGGTTGCGCCCACCAAACAAATCGCTGGAACGCGTAGGGGTCGTTTCTTCTCCCACAATACCTGCTATAGTATAGAGATTCGCTATAGAATCGAATCGGAATTCCTTTAGTAAGTGAAAGCCTTTAATGTCGCTAGTTTTCCGAATATGAATACGTGGACCCGTACAAGGGTAAAGCATCTCCCCCACCCGTATATGCTTGTCATCGGCAAAGCATATGGGTAAATCAGCCCTTATTAAATCTAGCACACGTTGTTCTACTAAGTCTAAATCTATGTCGGGTTTCTCCGGCAGTTCCAAGACAAAGCCATGTTTAATATCACTGTGCACTTCGGGCTTTGGCAGACCCATTTCTTCAAGGATCATCGAAGTAATATCCTCAGCACTATGAGCCATCCGACGATATTTGATTGACTCAAAAACAATATCTGCAATGCTGCAGGGTTCCGGACCGAACACTGTCGGCCTAGTTACGATCACTTCTTCACCTACGCCAATCAATACTTCAGCATTAACCTTTAGTTGCGCATAGACAAGGTCAAAATGCTCTATGACCACACGATGCCCAGACGATATTGCTTTCTGAATAGCTTCCGCGATTTTCCAAGGTTGGGTAAACGCGGACTCGAAGCGGACATCCAGATGGTAGGTATGATAGCGGAAACGTCCACAATCTGCATCCTCCATCAGAGGTAACGGCCGGATATTAATTCCATCGTCATCATTCGTCAGTTCCAGACCCGGAAACATTCCTCGAATAAGCAATGACTTCCCGGCCCCCACATCTCCCACAAACCCTATCAACTTGTCCTCAGGACTTAAATATCTTTGCTGAATATTCGTTCCTAAAAATAAAAGACGTCTTTTCCCACGTGGAGCAAAGTAGACAGCCTGCATCAAGTGATCATGAACAAACATGGGCTACCTCCTTGATTCCTTTAAAGGTGCTTAGTAACGAAAATGATGAGCAGGAGTAGGGGTTGATGAAGTAAATAGATGCCCAATGAATTCCGACTCAACCACTTAGTCAGTCTCGAATTTAGCTGAAAAGGAAATAGTGGATCCGTCCGCTGCGCGTAGAAATGCCGATAAGCCAGGATGCCTAATAGGGTCACTGCTAAATACGGAAAAAGGGGATAATAATCAATGGAACCAAATCCATTATACATAAGACCAAAGGGAAGTAGCAGGCTCGTTTTTAGTACTTGCCCCTTGAACCAGAGCCCTAGCACGACGGAAGATCCAGCAAGGCCCCAAATAGTCCATGAAGACAATCTGAGTAGGAGCGGAGACAAGATCATTGTCACCCCTAAAAAATGCAGGATTCCAAAGCGAACATACTCGTCTTTCATGAACAGATAGGTCACCACTGTGATGAGCATGCCATAGGATAGAACCTTTAGGCCGCGCCTAAACGGGGCTGAGCTAAATCCACTTGAAAGACCGGAGATAAACATAAAAAGTAGGGCAGAGGCTCTTCCGATCGTAAACCAAAACGGGGACTGATAATCAATACTGACCCCCGCAAACTGCTTCAGGTCATAAACAAGGTGAAAGATGACCATCAAAACAATCGCAAATGCTCTTAGTACATCTATCTCCCCATGCCGAGTTTCCATTTCCCTCTTCATCGGCTGTTTCTCACCTCTCATTTAGCCTCCGGCTCACTGACACTCCATCTCCAAAGGGCAAAACAGTCGTGTTGAAGTCTGGATTCTGGCTAAGGTCCGATGAAAATTGGCGCAATCCATTCACCATTCGTTCATATTTTGGTGGAAAAACGCTTCCTTGAACCACCCAACCACGAAAAAGTACATTATCCACCACCAGTACTCCACCTGGTGCGATTAAGGGGTAAATAAGCTTCAAGTATTCTAAATATTCCCCTTTGGCGGCATCGATGAAAACGAAATCAAACGCCGCATCCAACGTCGGTAAAATCTTAAGGGCATCGCCCTCTATAGCCGTGATACAGTTTTGAAGGCCTGCGCGTTCAAAGTATTTTAGAGCTCGAGCAAGCCTATCTTTATTCATATCAATCGTCGTAACCTGCCCTCCGGTTACTTTTGCTGCCCGTCCCAACCAAATCGTAGAATATCCGATGGCTGTCCCGATCTCTAGAATAGCCTGTGCTTTACCCATATGTACAAGTAAGTTAAGGAAATTCCCAACCATCGGCGTCACAACGGGGATTGTCTCTCGTAACGCCTGCTCTTCTATTTCTTGCAGTAGTGGGTCACGTTCGCCCAGTAAAGTTTCAAGATATTGTTCCATTTCAAAAGGGTAAAACAAAGCCAGCTCCCTTTCTTGTTCGCTCGAATTCCATCGCAGTTTTTTTATCTAATCGTAAGACTCCCACTTCTATAAGTGGGAGCGTTTTACGTCGCTTCAGTGGGGGTAGAATCCCCTACTGAAATTTCGATGTTCAGCTCAAGCTGAACGAGTTCACTATACTTTACCACAAAATATTTGCATATATATGCGTTTAGTGTGCTATTTTTTTGTCACTAGTGCTGTCCTCGTTCGCTTCGTATACTCCCCCATTAGCTTTAGTCAATTTTTCGATTTCTTCAATAATCATCATTGTGCACATTATTACAGTAAAAATCAATGAAATTAAAATTGCGTGTGTTACCGCATGATATGATCCCTCAACAGAACTATAACCCATGTTTGTAATGATTGGAGTAACTACTACTAAAGATAGAAAAAAAATTATTGCTGTTACTACTATAGCCCAACCAATTCTTTTAATACAAGAACCCCCTTATTAACACGTATCTCACTCAATATATACCTTACACAGAAAAAAAGCGACCTAACTCACCTCTTAAGAAACGAGTGTTCAGTCGCCAAGTACTGAGCTGCTATGTGACAAAAGGCCTTTTCTGGGTCGTGGGTACCGAGCCCTGAGCGACGCGGGTCTCCCTCAATAGAACCCTTTTCGCCACCTCTACCAACTGCCCGTCCACCATTGTCCCTGCTCCGCGCTGAATCAGCGCTAGGGCATCACCCGGAGTCATCGCCAAACGATAAGGTCGGTCCTCTGTTAACGCCGCAAAGATATCTGCAATCGCCATCAAACGGGACCCCTCATCAATCTCCTTCCCAGCTAAAGCAAAAGGATACCCTTTGCCATCGAGACGCTCATGATGATGAGCAGCCCATTCTGCCATCCGAGTTGGGAAGCCAGCCTCCATCAATAAACGATGCGTATAGTATGTATGCGTTCGTATGATATCAATCTCAGCAGTATCAAGTGGCCCCGGTTTATCCAGAATCTTCTTTGGTATAGAGAGCTTACCCAAGTCATGTAGTAAACCGGCTATATAAATTTCGTGCAGACGATCCTCCTCCCAGCCAAGTCCCCTAGCCAAACGTTCCACGGTTTCGGCCACCGACCGTGAGTGACGCGCAGTGAACTGACTTTTCTGGTCAATTAAATCAGCAAACGTTGCCGCCAAATCGTCTGTAAATCCAGTTTCTAATTCCCGTGACGTCGGTAATTGCAACTTTCCGCACAAAAGTCCCAAAGCAATCTGAAGTAAATCGGGTTGCTCGATATCCAACCAAAATGCTTCCTTAAGCGCAATCTGTTCAAACGCAGCAGCAACTTCAGGATAAAATAGGATCCCGCGTTTTTCTCTGACCCAATGCAAAATCCCGTCCCGTTCTTCACGGGGATGTAGTCTACGTAGCATACGTAGATCAACCTTATCAGCTAGAGATAAAATTCGAGCCATCAACGGTACTTCTTCAGAGGGCGCGTGTAATGCAGAGTGAATGGAGGCCGGCGTTTCATGGTGATACTTAATCGCAGATGCCAGAATTTCTCCCGACGGAAAGCGCTTGACCGCTAAAGCTCCCTGGATGCAGTGTTTTTCCAAAATGCGTGGATCTCCATGGTACTCTCGGAAACAACCGAGCGCTCCAATGTCGTGTAAAAGCCCAGCAACTGTAACTTGAACTAATGCTTTCTTACTGAGTCCTAGATACCGCCCCAGACGCATGGCTATATAAGAGACACGTTCTCCGTGCCGTTGCCCCAGTGCCATCTGTAAACCCTTTTCGATTTCCTCATCGACCAAACCTAGATCAAGTGCTCGAGAAAAGCTCCACATACGACGGATGTAGAAGGCATCTTCAACCATCCTGCTCCTCCAATCGAATTTACGTGTTTAGGTAAAATCCTTATTATGGGGTGTCCACAAGTCCCCTATTCTCGTAGACCCATCTGCGCCAAACTCGTTGCTGAGTTAGCCACATCCTCTGATGCCGCTCCGATTTGACCTGCGGTCAAGGCTAAAGCATCGATCTGCTGGGCAATGGACTGAACTTGTTGGATACTCGCATTAATCGCAGACATAATTTCACCAAAACGGCCAACCACTTCTCCCGCTTCCGCCGCAGCACCTTGCATGGCTTCAGTCGTTTGAGCAATGGATTGGTTCACAGCAATCGTATTTTTCTTCGTGACCATAATCAGTTCACTGATCTCTTTGACAGACTGTTCGGAATGACTAGCAAGCTTTTTTACTTCCTCGGCGACGACTCCGAAGCCACGGCCACTGTCTCCTGCTCTTGCCGCTTCAATCGCAGCGTTTAGGGCCAAGAGATTGGTTTGGGAAGCGATTTGCTTAATCACATCTGTAACCGAGGCAATACTGGCGGAACTTTTATCGAGTTCCGTCATTTTACCTTGCATCTCAGAAGTCATACCTGCTAGACGCAAAATCGTGTCTGCAATCATTTGAAGCTTCTGCGCGCCCTCTTGCGCCAAGGCATCTACCTGACGTGAAAATTGCGCTGCCTCAGACGCATTATTCGAAATCTGCGCTGTAGCATCATTCATCTCCGCAGCAGAGGCTGCAGTTTCTTCCGATGTTGCCGCCAACGCTTGGCTAGCATCGCTAACCCTTCGTTGCAAGGTATCAATCTCATTTAAAGCCTTCTCTAATTCAGTCTTCTTATCTATTTCAGTCATATAGGATTGAATATAACTAGCCATAACAACTTGTTGGTCAAAATTCAAGAGTCTCTGAAAGGCTAGACTGGCGCGAATAGCCTGGTCTGTTTTTCTGCCATAATGCTTAAAAATCCGCGGTAAGATATCGTCGCAAAAAAATTGATTAGCACTTAAATAATAAAAAGGTGGCAAATTGATTCGATTATGAACCTGACCGATCGTGACTCTCCACTGCATGTATTCTTCGTCAATCTTGTCTGGGAAGAGAGTAAAAAGGTATTTCTTCATGGTTATTTTCAACGTTTCTACCGTGGAAAATTGGTCAATAATAGCTTTAAGTCCTGGCAGAGTTGTGACATGTGCGTAGAAATTTCGAATAATATTCTCTGCATCTCGCTCTATAACAGGCCGAATGTCTTTAAGCAGAGCCAACTGTTCTGGATCTAGGCGCAGTAATTGAACAGATTCTTCTAAATCAAACTGATGTAATTGAATCAACGAAGTTCATCCTCTCTTGTCCCCATCTTAGCTCTCAATCTCCTTATCCTTATCTGTAACAAAGTCATTGCCCTCCAGTAATATTCCTAAGGCGGTAAGTACCACATTCACCGTACAAAAACTATCATGTTCATCTATTGAACAATCATCACAAATACTTTGCACCTCCACGAAAGCCTCTTGCAATTCCATATTTTTGTAACGTTCAGGAATTAAGGGTACGCTTCGGAACATATCCAGAATATCCTCGGGGATCTTATCTGTGAATTTTTCCCCCGTCTGAGCGGATAAACTTAAGAATTCCTTTGCCATGTACAATTGGCACAACGCAGAACATTTACACCCCTGTGCGCAGGATTTATTCATCTTTGAAAAAGCCTTATAGGCACTAAGCTTACTGAATCCTTTCGTCCTCATATCTCTACCCCTTTCTTGCGTAATAAGTTGATTCTTATGCCTTACTTCACGATTGGGTCACTCAGGACTTCTTGAATTGCCCGCTCAAACCGTTCAAGACCAGTTTTCTCCAAGACACGATAAAGCTTAGCTCTAGCCCCTTCGCCAAGTTCTGCCCCAAATTCATCTGCCGCTGCTACATAAATTTCCAAAATCCGTTTCACTACAGGAATAACTTGTTCCCTTGGAATCCCTTTACGCACTAAAGTACCATGCGCGGGACTCATTCCCGACTCTGAACCACCCAGCCAAAGGGAATATTTTCCACGTGACTCTGCCATCAGCCCCAGATCATGACACTGCACGCCCGTGCAATTGCGTGGACAGCCAGAAATTCCAATTTTAAAATCCCACGGGAGAATTGTCGCGTAAAACGCTTCATCAATTGCTTTAGCCAGGCCTAAGGTATCTCCCCTGGAGTTTGGTGAAAATCCCTTCCCCGGACATGCCGCGATGTTCCGAACGCTCTTATGCAAATTTGCCACGCGAAGACCGACAGCTTGGAGCTGTTCCAAGGCAGATCCAACCTTCTCTTTCGGAATAAGGAGTAGCGAAGTCATGCGACGCGTGTTCTTAATGACCCCGTCCTCCCCCACAATTTCGGCCAAAACACGCACCTGTTTTCCAGTCAAAACTCCACCAGGAGAATTCACGATAATAGCCACAACACCGTTGGCTTGTTCTGCTATGGCCCAATGAATTCCGCTCTCACATTCTACTTCATCACCAGTCCATAGATAATGATCATCTCGTTGAAGATCCGTCATGAAACTTCTCCTTTCATAGCTTTTAAATAATTATTGCTTTACATTCTATTCTATATATTCAACTAAAATCCTGCACTAATCAACCGAAATTATAACTTTATTCATCAAAGACAGCCAAAGAGAGGCCTACGTAGGCCTCTCTTTGGCTGTCTTGTTTATCAGAAGACTATTCAATTCATACCGCATAAAGTCGTTTTGCTTATGTTGATTCTAGTTTTGTGTTTCAACCGGCACGACGACGAGTTACGCGATGAGTAAATTCATGAAAAAATGTCTCGTGGTCCATTTCCAACTGTTCCACAGATCCATCCGACAATACTTCATAAATTTTAACTTCACCGCCACCCTTTGTCCATTCGTGGCAACATTCTCTGCAGTAATACCGTTCACGGCCAATTCGGCCAACTTCACGTGCTCCACATAGCGGGCAACCATTCATATCTAATGACAACTCCAATCAGGGTTTCGAATATTATCTATATTATACCCTAAAAACCTTGACTTTTGCTTAAGAAATTGTGAAGCTTTTGTGACCATTTTTTTAACCTGATACGCAATGAAGGATTATTATTAATTTAGTCCCTTTTATACTGTGCTTTCCCGATGTCATAAAGATTGTTCCCTTTATGGTCAATAATTACAATGACTGGAAAATCCTTGACGACTAAGCGTCGTACTGCCTCTGGTCCTAGCTCAGGATAGGCGATCACTTCCGCCGAAACAATGCGCTTGGCAATCAGCGCTCCCGCTCCACCAATCGCACCGAAGTAGACAGCACCATGTTTCTTCATAGCTTCAATTACTTCCGGAGAACGCAGACCCTTGCCTATCATCCCCGTTAACCCTTGGGCAATCAACTTTGGTGAATAAGCATCCATCCGTCCGCTTGTCGTTGGACCAGCGGACCCAATCACTTCCCCCTCCTTGGCTGGTGTTGGCCCTACGAAATAGATAATTTGATCTTTCATCGCAAAGGGAAGCTCAGAGCCTTGCTCCATGGCCTCGACAATCTTTTTATGGGCTGCATCGCGTCCAGTGTAAATCACACCGCTAATTAAGACATTATCCCCAGTTTTCAAGCCTTTGACTTTTTCTTGAGTAAGGGGTGTTTCAAGACGTAGGGCTTCGCTCATAAGATGTCCCTCCCTTGCAAAGTGATTTCCTTATGACGAGTCGCATGGCAACCAATGTTGACTGCCACCGGCATTCCTGCAATATGCGTGGGATATACTTCTAAGTTGACGGCGAGTGCAGTCGTCAGACCGCCAAATCCTTGAGGACCAATGCCCAGTCGATTAACGCGATCTAATAATTCTACCTCAATTTTCGCCAGACGTTCGTCCTGATTATGGCTTCCCACTTCCCTAAGTAAGCTCTTTTTGGCGAGGAGGGTTGCTTTTTCCATCGTGCCACCCACACCTACTCCGACAATAATGGGAGGACAAGGGTTTCCACCCGCTCGATCGACTGTGTCCACAACAAATTGCATCGCACCTTCTAAACCCTCAGAAGGCTTGCACATTTTCAGGCCGCCCATATTTTCGCTGCCGAATCCTTTAGGCGCCACTATCAAGTGCAAAGCTTTTCCTGGAACAATATCATAATGAATCACAGCTGGCGTGTTATCGCCTGTATTGACCCGCTCGAAGGGATCTTTCACCACTGATTTACGTAAATATCCTCTCTCGTACCCACGGCGTACTCCTTCATTAATGGCCTCAGTTAGGGAACCACCAACCACATGTAGATCCTGGCCTAGTTCAACAAAGAACACCGCCATCCCGGTGTCTTGACACATCGGGACTCTTTCTTGGTGGGCAATTTCAGCGTTCTCAATGAGGCGTTCCAACACCTCGATACCAAGTGGAGAGCGTTCTTCCTTTAAGGCCTTCTGAAACCCCTTCATAATGTCTGAACCCAGATCATAATTAGCCTCAATACAAAGTTTTTCAACCGCCGAAATAATTTCTTCTACTAATAATTCCTTCATTTTTCTAACCCCTCCCCTAAAATCTAATAATATAATATTTCCTGAGTATTCTCAATAGTTTTTTTATAACACTACTCAGGCCAGTAATTGAAGAGGGAATCTCCGCGCCTTTTTTCTTTCTTCCCAGGCCAAGCCAGAGGGTCCGTGATCACACGCTCCGACGTCTTTGCGTGAGTCGTAGCCAAACTCGGCAAAAGTGTCTTTCATTGAGGGGCCGAGGACAGGACGTCCGAGGCTGGCATTCAGACACGACGTCTGATTTGCCAGGAACCCCTCTGCTAGCATACAACACTTTAGCCCTAGTTTGGCACGACGAACGCATGACCGAGGGCGTGTCTCGCGGTCCCTCCAATGTACCCTTCTAAAAGATACAAAAAGACAGTAACCCCTAATAAATCCGCACTCCCACCAGGGCTGATTCCCCTTTTGGTAAAATCCTCATTCATTTCTTCGACTGCTTTTAGACCTTGGACCGTTGCTACTCCACCTATGGACAGAATTTGCTTTGCCCTTCCCTGAACTTCTTTTAAGGTTTCCAGAGAGTGCCTATGCAAAATAGTAGTATCCTCGCAACCCTGCATAATGGCTAAGAGGGTTTGCACTAACCTATGGTTTTGACTCAAACCTTGATTGGACTTGTAAAATTCGAGAGCAAAGTCAAATACTGTGGGCAACCCAGACTGAATCTCCCCTCGAATTCCCTCTACTTTACGATGCACAAAGAGTCTTTCTCCGTTTGTAAGTTCAAACTCAGCAGCCTTTTTAAACTCAAGAAGTCTAGACTTCAATTCGTTCTCCACCAAACCCACAGTCATCTCTTTAATAATGCTCTGCAAGGATGTGAAGCCAGTACCCTCGAAGATTGCTTTTCCTCCAGCCGCACAGCACACACCCAGCAAAAAAAACATTCCCTTATGGGTGTTTACGCCTGAAGTCTTGGCTAACATTTGGTGTTCGCCAAGTTTCCCAATGAGTCTCAGTTGAGGAAAAATTTCGAGGGGAGACTTTGAGCTGAACCCAGCCTCCGTACAATGAATCAAAGGATTGATTAATGAGGTGGCACTGTCTAGAAAGGTAAAGTAATCCATGTCGGCATGAGCTCCACTTGACGTCTGGGAAACTAGCCCAGGGGACGGTGTACAGGAAGCCTCATAGAGCATTGCTTGTACTGCTAGACTCGTTATGTTGATGCAGTGGTCATTAATATTAATGTTTTCTGCCATTAAGCCCTCTCTCTATAGTCCCGATATTTTTCTTCGATATAGGCGATGATCTCTAGTTCATTATGTCGTCTCACCCTTACGCAATGATGAGCAAAGTCCTCACAGAGATAACATTTTCTCCTCGTAAATCCCAGTTCCTGTCGACTTATACTAGTACCCAAACGATCATACACATCCAGATCTAAGCATCGTCCAAGACTATGATTTTCTTCAAAATCAATGGCCAGCGACTTTAAACCAAAAACATCTTCCTCAACCGCAACATAAAAGCTGGGACCATCTGCACCTTGCGTTAGAAGTTTCCCCCTAATCTTATCGCTTAACAGGTTACAAATCAGAGGGCTCATTTCTTTAATGATAGCTAGCGTTACATCGTTCGTTTTCTTTAACCCAGGATAGTTTACTCTCATCACTAAAAGTGGGGTGTTATATTGTTTTAGGAGCGTGGTGATTACGTCCACCCTTTTTTCCCTGGCGTCAAGTAGTTCATCGGCGGTGTATTCTTTCATTATTTAGTGCGGGGAGTTACTCCTTTTCAGCTTCTCCACGATCTCCCTTCCAAGACTTGTGTTCAGAAACTTCTGGGTAACTTCAGGCAGAAGATTGCTGAGCTCTTTGCTATTGTGGAGGTCCCCTTCTTTTATTAAGCGTCTAACCAGAGAGGCACTAATAGCAACTTTTCCAAAAGACTTTCTCGAAACTTGCAGCACTTCAGCACCATAGGCCGGCAGGACCTTTTTTAGCGCTTCATTATAAGCCGCCGTAGCCTCGCAGTAAGGTTCATCGCCCACATATCTCTTTGTAATATTAAAACTTTTACAAAAATACTTACCAAAAATTGCAGCGTCTAACTCTGCGTAAGCTCGTAGCCTTTCCCCTTTTTCCCTCAAAAAATAGGAAGGAAAAGTAGCTGAAGAAATAATGTATTCTCCACTTGGTACTACCTTAACATTTTTTAAATGAGTTACTCCCTTGGCAACCAATTCAAATCTCGTTTTGAAGGGAAACAGGGACCGCTCCTCCTCAACAATGAACACCAGCACTTCCTTATTATTCTTGGAGGCTTCTGCTATCAAATAGTAGTGTCCTAAGGTGAAAGGATTACAATTCATAACTATGGCTACTTTCTCCGCATCCCCTATAGAGTATCTGTTGTTCATTTCCTCAATAACTTGATGGATATTATAAATGCCATTTTCCAGGAGAGCAACCTCGGAATTGCTGTGGACAAGTTTAAAATTAAGGGCAGAAAAAATATGGGCCATCGCGGGCTTCGTAAATATAAAGCTGTGGTAAATACCCTCACTGAACAGTTGATCAATCAGAGCGGAAATTAAGATGGCCGTTATGCCCTCACCCCTATGTTCTTCAATAACAGCAAAGCATTTCAGCACACTTTTTGCTTTGGAACAGGTGGCAATGATCGAGGCTTCGGGTGACGAGCCATCCCTTATGATGAGCGTATAGTCCACATCCTGATCTAATCCTAAGTTAAAGCCCTGGAGAAAGGTTTCAACCTCATCTCGTTCCACCCGATTTTTGATATTTACCTTTTCAGTGGTAGCTCCATACATTGGTGTTATCTCCTTCAATAAGATGAATTGGCTTAGTGGCATGAGGGAGTATGGCAGGAGGTATGGTTCTTGGTTCCTTCCTTGGTCCATCACATATGCCACGAGGGACGTTCCCCCAATAAACGTCTTTGCGTCAACAAACGCAAACTGCACCACGACACTCCAAGCCCCGTCGACCCAAGCTAGAGGTAGTTTATTAGCTTAAGGAGCATGAAGAGAGGAATCGCATCAATGAACGCAGTCGATAAGGCGTGAAAAAACGCAACTGGCTTGTCCAAGGATGGACTGATGTCGCGGTGCCAGGGATGGCAAGGAGCGACGATCCTCTAGAAAGCACAAGGGTTTTGCGTTTTAGCCTTAGCGACAAGAGAATAGCGATGGAACACGATAGTCTCCGGTGGAGAGTATCGCCAAGGCGCTGGCTCACAACGCACACTTAGCGCCGCAGGATGCTGCGACTGGGCTAATAAACTACCTCTCTAGTAAACCTGCCTGACGACGTCGATAACGCTGCCATCGCGGTACTCCACTACGGCCACAATCTTCTCTAGAGTTTGTACCGTCTTTGGTACTCCTGTTATTTTCTCAGCAATTATTTTTAATTCCTCTATGGTCAAAAGCGGAACATTCGCCTGCCGTAATTTTTCGATTAAATCCGTTCTTCTAGGATTGACTGCGATTCCTCGTTCCGTCACGACAACATCAATGCTTTCACCGGGTGTTGTAATGGTTGTCACTTTATCTTTTATTATTGGAAGCCGAGCTTTCATAAGATTGGTGACGACAATAGAAAGTTTTGCTCCAGCCGCAGTATCACTATGGCCCCCTGAACCACCCATGATCATACCACTTGAACTTGTTGTAACATTTACATTAAATTCAGTGTCAATTTCAGTGGCTCCCAAGATCATGATATCCAGGCAGTTGACCACCGCTCCCTTGGTGTGAGGATTTCCATACATAGAAGCCGACATGGCTTGATGGGTTGAATTATTTCTAAAGGAACTGATCGCTTTCAAATCAAAGCATTGAACATCAAAGAGAGTTTTGAAAAGTCCCTCTTCCAACATTTCTACAAGATATCCAGTAACTCCACCCGCAGCAAAGCTCCCCACCACACCTTCACGTTGCATAATGTCTTTAAGCTCTGCCGCGACTGCCAGGGAAGTTCCACCTGCTCCAGTTTGAAAAGACATCCCATCCTTAACTAAACCGGACGCCTTAATCACCTCAGCTGCCCTTTTAGCAATGATAAGCGCTACCGGATCCTTTGTGATTTTAGTGGTCCCGGAAACAATACCCTTTGCGTCTCCAATCGATTCGACCTGAACCACGTAATCGACGAAAACTTGACTAATTTGAATGGGGCAAGCTGGGAAGGGTACTAAATGATCGGTGATGGCAACTGTTTTATCGGCATACTCCGCATCGGCCATAGCATACCCTAACGTGCCACACGCAGCATCCCCATAAACTCCATTAATGTTACCATAATTATCCGCAGTGGGTGCTGCAATAAAAGCGACATCAATCTGCAAATCTCCACTTTCAATAGCTCTTGCCCGTCCGCCATGCGTCTGCATTATGGCAGGTTTTTTTAATTTACCCTTTGATATTGCCTCCGCCACAGGTCCCGATATGTAGTTTGCGACAAGACCCGTAACGACTCCATTCTCAATATGCGTCACTAACGGTTCATGAATCGGGAAAATTGAACTAGCGGCAACTGTTAAGTCCTTTAGTCCTCTTTTAGCCAACCCATCCACCACCATATTTAAGACATAATCTCCATTTCTTAAGTGGTGATGAAACGAAATAGTCATGCCATCTTTCAGGTTGAGCTTGTCAAACACCTGCTCTAAGTTATCCAGTACTTTTTGCTCGTGGGGATTCACACTTGTTAACTTTACTGCTTTTCGGGTCTTCACTCCACCCTCCCTACAAGCACCTTTAAAGGGAGTAACCTCTCCATACCCATCAACAGTATCCGGAAGTTCTCGACCTAATATTGTTGCCATGTTAGCACCCCCTATCTCTCAAGAAGTCCTAGACTTCGGCCAAGCGCCACCGTGTTTCTCGCCCGATTTATAACTGGAGCATCGATCATTTTGCCCTCTAATGAGCAGACTCCCTTCCCTTCCTTTTCCGCTTGCTGCATGACTTCCAGCACTTTCAAAGCATGTTTCAGTTCCGCCTCTGTCGGAGAGAAAACAGAATGGATAATCTCTATTTGTCTTGGATTGATGGCCGATTTTCCTGTCAGCCCCAGACTTTTTGCCTTTGCAGTATCCTTAGCGAGCCCTTCAAAATCATTGGTATCTGTAAAAGGAGTATCAATAGAATCCACTTTTAAAGCCCGGCAAGCTGTTGCCACCTTATTGCGCGCATAAAAGATCTCCTCACCCTCTTTTGTTCTTTCTATTCCTAGATCCGAGGTCAAATCTTCTCCTCCGAGCAAGACCCCTACTATTCGGTTGGAGGCTTGAATTACGTTATATACATTTTCAAGGCCAAGGGCCGTTTCTATCAGCGCAATTATCTTAATACTACCGGCTAGGTAGCCCTCTTCTGCTTCAATCTTATCCAGCATAGTATCGACAATCTTTATTTGTTCTTCATTCGCCTTAGGTATCAATAAAGTATCCGGTTTAACCCTAGCGATCATATCTACGTCTAATGGACCAAATTCCGTGTCCATAGGATTGACTCTCACGACCAATTCGACCTGTGAGAAATCAATTGTTTTAAGCGCCTCTCTGACCAAAATTCTGGCACTGTCTTTTTCCGTCAGACTTACTGCATCCTCTAAATCCAGAATAATGGAATCCGCTCCAAGTATCGCCGCATCTTGCAACATACTCGGGTTATTCCCCGGCATGAAAAGCATAGATCTTCTTAACTTTTCCACTAAAAATTCACCTCAACTCATTAATACTTCCAATAATACTAGATAGCCCTCTTAATAGCCGTTTCAACTCTTGCACCAATCGTATAATCTAAAGCTCCCTTATCTTGGGCCTTAATAGTAATGCCCTCAACTCCCATTTCCTGAACTTTATGTAAAATCACTCGCTCAATAACATCCCCAAACTGCTGCAGCACAATACTTTCAAGTTCAAGCTCTACTCTATCAGATTTACTGGACATGACCATTATAAGAATATCATTGGACTCCAAGGTACCTGCTTTGGCAACCTTTGTGATTCTCATCAGACTCATCTCCTCTTACTTGCGTGATCCTCTCCGGTGCCCAAAAAACTTTTTTAACCAACGGGCGACGATTACAAATCCTATGTAAAGTGCAAAGGCAACTAAGAAACCCCAGAGGCCTTCTACAATATCTTGGAAGTCCATGTGGCCACGACCTGTTATCTTTTGTTCAATCTCTATGGCAAAAACAAGAACAACAAGGACCGTAAACGTATAAATAAAGGAAATCGCCATTAGGCTATGCCGAACAAGATATTTGAATAACTTATGTACAAGTATGAAAAGTACCATCCCTGAAAATCCGATGACTATAAAATGCAGCTGTTTATCGTTTAAGTTTAGACCCAATCGTTGCGTCAGCAGGACTAGTATGTCGTGGATATAGTTCACAATGCTGGTAATGAGTTTCAATGTACTGCTCAATAATTCAGCCTCCTTCCGAGACCTTTTATCGTTTCTTCCCAGCCCAGGGGGTCGCGATCACACGGCGCGACGCCTTTGCGTGAGTCGTAGCCAAACTCGGCGAAAGTGTTCTTTCATTGAGGGGCCGAGGACAGGACGTCCGAGGCTGGCATTCAGACACGTCCCCTCCCGCCATCCTTGGCTCCGGTGACACTCGGCCATCCATGGCCAGCGGATGTCTGATTTGCCAGGAACCCCTTACTTACATACGACACTTGAGCCCTAGTTTGGCACGACGATCGCATGGCCGAGGGGTG
>Ga0209386_1000544_pt1 | contig 18207 bp, 13 predicted proteins | sample NGEPertwo_FD_184510 | JGI IMG/M metagenome (GOLD analysis project Ga0209386, IMG submission 184510) | Arctic peat soil microbial communities from the Barrow Environmental Observatory site, Barrow, Alaska, USA - NGEE Permafrost154B-two... | ecosystem: Environmental > Terrestrial > Soil > Wetlands...
CCAGATTCAAACTGGCGAACACTGGATCTTCCGCACGACTGGAGCATTGAGGACCTTCCAGGAGGAACAAATCCGGAGCAAATCGGTCCGTTCTCGAAAAAGAGTGCTGGTGGTTTTGCTACCGGACATACCGTTGGAGGAATAGGTTGGTATCGCAAACAATTTACCCTCGATAGAGCCGATGCTGGAAAATCCGTCGGCATCCAGTTTGATGGCATTTTCAACGAATCGGATGTCTGGTTGAACGGGAAGCATGTTGGTTTTCATCCCAATGGATATACTTCGTTTGTGTATGATTTAACTTCGTTTCTGAATCCTGCTGATCAGCCGAATCTGCTGGCGGTCAGGGTGAAAAACATTGGGAAAACCTGCCGCTGGTATAGTGGATCAGGAATTTACCGTCATGTCTGGCTTTCGGTGACTAATCCGGTTCATATTGCGCCGTGGGGAGTTTGGGTAACAACTCCTTCAATAAGCAAAGAATCTTCCAAGGTGGAACTTAGTATTACGATAGAAAACAGCTCCGATAAAAATGAACAAATCCAGATTCTGACCAACCTCATTGACGCTAGCGGAGTGTCTGTTGCTCATTTGACCACCGATGTAAATATCAAAGCCGGTTCCAAATCTGGTTTTGGCCAGGAATTGACGGTGAATGTGCCCCAACTATGGTCACCGGCATCTCCTTCGATGTATAAAGCGGAGGTAAAAATAAAAAAGGGAAATCAAATCATTGATGAATATACCCAGAAATTTGGAATCCGAAACATCATTTATAGTGCCGAAAAAGGGCTTTTGATAAATGGTGAAAGCATCAAGCTCCGCGGCGGATGTATGCATCAGGACAATGGAATCCTGGGTTCGGCGGCAATCGACAGAGCAGAAGAGCGACGGTCTGAAATTATGAAAGCAAACGGGTTTAATGCCATTCGTTGCAGCCACAACCTACCATCGCCAAAATTTTTGGAGACTTGCGACAGCCTTGGCATGTTGGTTATCGATGAATGTTTCGATGTCTGGAACCATTCGAAAGTGAATGACGACTACAGTCAGTATTTTAAAGAATGGTGGCACCGGGATATGGAAAATATGCTTATCAGAGACAGGAACCATCCTTCTGTGATTTTCTGGAGTATTGGGAACGAAATCAGGGAACGTGCAGATGCCGAAGGACTTGTTCTTACTAAAGAAATGACTGACTTTATTCATCAGTACGATACCAGCCGCCCCATTACCGAAGCGGTTAATGAATTCATTCCGGCGGTTGGCGATGTGCGTCCATGGAGTTATTCTGCTCCAGCCTACGCATTACTTGATGTTGGAGGTTACAATTATCCGTGGCGCTACATGGAAAACGATCATAAATTATATCCGAACCGGATAATGATGACTACCGAATCCTTTCCGGTTGATATGTTCGACATTTGGGAACAAATCAAGAATAGTCCACACAACATTGGCGATTTTGTATGGACGGGGATGGACTATCTTGGAGAATCAGGTATTGGACATGTTTCCAGGGAAAACGGCGAATGTAATTATGCGGCCGGAAATTTTGGAAGGAGTTGGCCCTGGTTTGTTTCCGGGTGTGGCGATATTGATATCAATGGGTTTAAGAAAGCCCAATCGTATTACCGCGATGTGTTGTGGGACCGTAGCCAGATGGAAATGCTGGTGCAGGTACCTGATTCACTGGAAAGGAAGCAAATGATCAGCCTTTGGGGCTGGTACGATGAAATTCCATGCTGGACATGGCCAGGTTTCGATGGAAAGAAAATTACGGTCGATATTTACACCAGATGTACTTCAGTCAGACTTGAATTGAATGGCAAAGTAATAGACGAGAAGAAGGTAACTGCCAACTTTAATGAGGATAAGCGAACCGGTGATTATAACATGAAATTTATCCCTAAAACTCAACTAACCGCTCAGTTCGAAATTCATTATGAAGCCGGTGAATTAAAGGCAATTGGTCTGGTTGACGGAAAAGTAGTTGTTTCCAAAATGCTGAAAACTGCCAGAGCTCCTAAAAAACTTGTGCTAACTGTCGACCGGAACAAAATAAAAGCCGATAGAAATGATCTGGCTTATGTGACGGTTGAAGTGGCCGATGAGAATGGGAATATCATTCCAAATGCAACTATTCCGGTAAACTTAACCATCGAAGGCGACGGAGAACTGGCTGCTGCCGGTAATGCAAGTCCAAACCAGATGACCAGTTTCAGACAGCCAAAATGTAATCTTTATCAGGGAAAAGCCATTGTCATCCTTCGGCCTTCAGGAAAAGCTGGAAATATTACCTTGAAAGCAGGAAGTAGCGGCCTAACTCCGGCATCGGTTGTTGTTATGACCTTATGAAGATAATATTTGTTCAAATGAGTAATGAATTTTCATTCAATGGCAAAACAGCTAACGTATATCCATTTAAATTTCAAATAAATGAAAAAAATATTATTTCTTTCCCTGACAGCTCTTGCATTATCCTGCTGCAGCAAGCAAAAAGTGAACGTGGTTTCAACAACCGCAAGCAATCCATGGGTGAACGAAAAACCCGTGAATTCTGAACAGGCTGACACAACAAAGTCGTTTGATATTACAGTTTTAACCCGAAATAAAGCCCAAATTATTGATGGCTTTGGCGGTTGCTTCAATGAATTGGGATGGGATGCCCTTCGAATGCTGGATACAGCCAAACAAAATGAAGTAATGAAAGGTCTTTTTACTCCCCAAGGACTGAATTTTAACATCTGCCGGATGCCCATCGGAGCTAACGATTATGCACGAAGCTATTATTCGTTAAATGATTCTGCCGGCGATTTCGAGATGAAGTATTTCAACATCGACCGCGATAAAAAAGATCTTATTCCTTATATTAAACAAGCAATGCATTATAATCCTCAGTTAAAAATATGGGGATCTCCCTGGACACCACCGGCCTGGATGAAACTTAACAAGCACTATGCCAGCCAACCTGATCCACGATACAACGATCTTCCGGTAAACAATCCGGGAATATCGAAATTTACCATAGAAAGCAAATATTTGAAAGCCTATGCTACCTATTTTGTGAAATTTGTTCAGGCGTATCGCAGCGAAGGAATTAATGTTTATGCCATTCATCCTCAAAATGAAATCAGCGCCAGTCAGATTTTCCCAAGTTGTTTGTGGAATGCCAAAGAACTTAATGTGTTTATTGGTGAGTACCTCGGACCAGAATTCGAAAAGCAAAAACTGGATGCTGAAATCTGGTTGGGAACCATTAACGACCCTTCTTTTGAAAAGATAGACAGCATTTTGGGGAATAGCGCTTCAGCAAAATATATTAAGGGTGTTGGATATCAATGGGCCGGGCAAAAAGCGATTGGCCAAACACATCAAAAGTATCCTGAGTTGAAATTAATGCAATCTGAAAATGAATGTGGCGACGGTTCGAACGACTGGGCAGCAGCACGGCATACCTGGGGCCTGATGAAGCATTATCTTAATAATGGCGCTAACTCATATATGTATTGGAATATGATGCTCGAACAAGATGGAATAAGTGTCTGGGGCTGGAAACAAAATGCAATGATTTCAATCAGCAAATCAGACAAATTGTTTTATAACCCTGAATATTACCTGATGAAACACCTGAGCCACTTCATTAAACCGGGCGCGCATTTACTTAAAATCGGCGATGTCAATGCACTTTCGTTTGTTAATCCTGATGGTGAAATTATTATTCTGGTTGAGAATCCATTAAAAGAAACTTCTGTTAAAACAATACGGATCAACGATAAACAAATTAATCTTTCACTTAAACCGGAATCTTTCAATACGGTTTCCTTCCATCTTTAACCTGAAAAATCAAAAAAAATAAATGAATAGATACACCAATAATGAAAATATATTAACATCACGCAATTGCGGGATTCCAATTAACCTTAAAAAGAATATTCACATATGAAACGAGCATGGTTTGACAAACACAAAATAGGATGTATAAATTTTTCATGCGAGTTCCACAACGTTGATAATGTCAAAAAAGTGACACTGCAGATACGAATTGAATATTAATAACTTACAAAAATTTAAACGTGTGAAAAATTTATATTATTTATTTACAATAGCCTTACTATCAATATTTACAGGTTGTTCTTCCCATAAAGAAATCTCTTTCGTTAATCAATGGGATACTTTAAGAGTGCTGAAAAATCCTCATAAAGGTTGGTACCATCACCTGCTCGATAATGGAATTGAAAATTACAAAATCAAAAACGATTCTGTTTTTAACTCCTTTCCCGGCATGGATCATTTATACCTGCGTTTGGCCTGGAGTTATCTGGAACCTGAAGAAGGCAAATATGATTGGCATTATATTGATGAAGTGGTGGCGAAATATGTACCGAAGGGCTACCACATCTCATTCAGAATTACAAGTAAAGAAACAGGATCTTACCCCGGATCAGTAGGTCAGGAGTCGAACGGGGTTCAGTATGCAACACCTTACTGGGTTCAAAAGGATGGAGCGAAGGGCACTGTGGCTGAATGCTGGGGTAAACGGTCGTGGGTACCGAAATGGGATGATCCTGTTTATCTCGAAAAACTTGATCATTTTTGCCGTGTTTTTGCAGCACGTTACGATGGTCAACCCTGGATTAGTTATGTTGACATTGGCAGTATCGGCGAATGGGGCGAAGGGCACACAGCATTTTCGACTAAAGTTCCTCCTACTATTGGTGAAGTAAAAGCCAACATGGATGTGTTCCTGAAAAACCTCAAAAAGAGCCAGTTGGTTTGTACAGATGACCTGCTTTACTATGGAAAACAGGATGCCGATGTAAAAACTTTATTCGAATATGCCAGGGTCAATGGGATTACCCTCCGCGACGATAGCCCACTAGTGGACTCTTATTTGAAGAGTAATTTGGATACGTGGACAGTAAGTCATCCACAGTTTTATGATCCATTGTACCTTGAAAAGCCAATTATCTTTGAATCAGAACATTATGACACCGTAAAAAAGAATGGTAACTGGTTAGGCAAAAACGGTGATGATAAGATTTATAAATACGGCTATTCAGGTGCTGACATTATGCGGAAAGCAATTGAAACCATGCATGCCACCTATATTGGATATCATGGATATGCAGAAGACTGGCTGTCGGAAAACCCGGATCTTACAAAAGAGCTGGCCAACCGTTGCGGATATTGGTATTTCCCTGTAAGAGCCAATTTCCCTTCAACATTTAAGTATGGAGAAAACAGCCTGTCCTTCGAGTGGCTCAACAAGGGCGTTGCTCCTGCATATACAGCTTATGAACTGGTTTTAAGGTTTGAATCCGAAAAATCCGAAAATTCATTCGACCTTATTCCGCTAAATTCAGGCAACAAAAACTGGTTGCCAGGAATCAGCAAGAAAGAAAATTACCAGACCGAAGTTCCGGCTGAAGCCAGAAGTGGTAGCTATATCCTGAAATTCATGATGGTTGATCAATCAGGAGAAATCAAGCGACCCATTTTGATTGGTTTGAAGGAATCGCTGTATGATAAAAATGGCTTTATTAAATTGGGAAAGGTTCATCTAAAATAACTTCAGGTGAAAAAAGCATACAACTGAAATTCATTTCAATGTTAATTAAACATTCATTCATCAATAATATGTCACAACGTCAATTGATCAGAAAAATAATGGACGGAGAGCCTGTTGAAAGATGCGGCTTTTGGCTGGGAAACCCTCTTCCTGCGACCATATAGATTTATAATGAAAAACTGGGTAACCATGGTCTTGAAGATATCCAGAAATTTCTTGGTGATGATATTCGCTGGATCACACCACAGTATATAAAATCTACCTATAATCATCCGGAAGGTAAATCTTTACGGCCGTGGAAAGAAGCCAACCCGATAGGGCTTTCTAACGGCCCAATGTCGCACATTGAAACAGTTGAAGAGGTTGAGGCATACGATTGGCCTCAAATCAAATATCTCGATTTTACCGAAACCATAAATCAATTGCAGAACCAGGGCGATTATTACAGGTTAAGCGGCTTTTGGTCGCCCTTTTTTCACGATCTGACATATATGCTTGGTACTGAAGATCTTTTAATGAAAATGTATACCCATCCTGATGTGATACATGCCATATTGAACAGGTTATGCGGGTTTTATCTGGAAGCAAACAAATTGTTTTATCAACAAGCGGGCAATCTTATCGATGCTCATTTTATGGGCAATGACTTTGGTTCTCAAACAGATTTGGTAATGAGTCCTGAACTATTTGAGGAATTTTATCTCCCATGGCTGAAAAAATTTGCAGATCAAGCCCATCATTACGGTTATCACAGTGTGTTACATTGTTGCGGTTCAATTTATAGGATTGTCAATCAATTGATTGAGGCAGGGATAGATTGTATTCATCCTATTCAGGCGTTGGCAACAAACATGAATGCAGAATACCTGACTGAAAATTTCAAAGGCAGGATTGTATTCATGGGTGGGGTTGATACCCAACATTTACTGCCTGAAGGAACGCCTGATGACATTCGGAATGATACAAACCGTATCATCAGATTGCTGGCACCCGGTTTAATTATCGGCCCCAGTCATGAAGCACTTATGCCGAATGTTCCAATCGAAAATATAATTGCAATGGCCAAAACGGTCAGGGGAAAACAGGCACAATGAACAAAGTAGCTCAACTTATAGATGAAATAATAAAATGTATGCAAGGGCATACAGCTAATTATTGAAACAAATTAGATCATGATAAACAACCGTATTATTGTAATTGGCAGCTATCTGGTTGCGCTGGTAATGGATACCGACCGGATTCCATTAGTAGGGGAAACCCTGCTTGCCCGTAATTTTCGTCAAACCCATGGAGGAAAGGGCTCTAACCAGGCTGTTCAGGCCGCACGTCTGGGTGCTCCTACCCGATTTATTGGTTTCGTAGGCAATGATAGCTTTGGACATTCATTTACAGATCTCTGCAAAACTGAAAAAATTGATACTTCAAAAATCAGATTATCCAATAAATTCCCTACCGGCGCCGGCTTCATTATTTGCTCTGCTGATGGTCATAACATCATTACCATCGATATTGGCGCCAACCTTGAGATGTCAAACGAAGCCATCGATGAACTTACATTGGATATTCTACCTGGAGATTATGTTTTAATACAGATGGAGATACCGGTAGAATCGGCACTTTATGCTGCAAAGGTTGCAAAAAAATCAGGAGCTATAGTTATACTGAACCCTGCACCGGCAGTAAACTTGTCGAACAAGGACCTTTCTTTTATCGATTTCATAACACCCAACGAAACAGAGGCCCGTGTTTGTTGCGGTTGGGATCTGAAGAATCCAATTTCCGATGAAGATGCCGCCCAAAAGCTCTTATCACTCGGCTGCAAAAATGTGATACTTACCCTGGGCGAAAAAGGTTGTCTTATCCTGAACGAAAAAGGATTTTGCACAATACCTGCTTTCAGGTTTCCGGAAATAGTTGATTCTACAGGTGCCGGCGATTCCTTTAATGCCGCCCTTGCTGTAGCCTTGCTCGAAGACAAACCCTTGCCTGATGCCTGCAGGTTTGCCAATGCCGCTGCCGGCCTGGCATGCACTAAAGCTGACACTATTCCTTCTTATCATCTTCGTAAAGATGTTGACACATTCCTAATTAATAACTTTAATAACTAAACTATGTATCTTGTCGAATCAAATACAATCGCAATTGTTTTCAGCATTTTATCAATGCTTTGCTGGGGTTCATGGGTAAACTCACAGAAGATAGCAGCAAAAAGCTGGCGTTTTGAATTATTTTACTGGGATTACAATCTGGGATTGCTGCTGACCGCGGCGATTTTTGCTTTCACTTTGGGGAACCTTTCAAATTCGAGCGGAGGATTTACTGAAAATATTACCGGGGCTTCATTATCCAATATCGGTTCCTGTTTGCTTGGAGGTCTTATTTTCAACATCTCAAACATCTTAATGGTTATGGCGGTTGCAGTTGCCGGAATGGCGGTTGCTGTTCCTGTAACTGTAGGTATTGCTCTTGTATTGGGTGTTATCATTAATTATGTTGGAGCTCCCGCTGGTAACCCTGTTTGGATATTTATCGGTGTTTTTTTTGTGGTAGTATCTATCATTTTTAATGCCCTGGCCTATCGTGGAAAAGCAGCAAATACAAACCTTAAAACAACGAAAGGACTGCTTCTGTCGATTTCCAGCGGTATCCTGATGGGTATTTTCTATCGGTTTGTAGCCAGAACTATGCCTGAAGACTTTGCCTTGATCCAACCCGGGCAACTTAGCCCTTACACAGCGGTGTTCATTTTTATAGCAGGCATTTTTGCCAGCAATTTTGTGTTAAATACAATCATCATGAAAAGACCTATTGAAGGAAGTCCGGTGCATTATCGTGATTACTTCGGTGGAGACATTAAGAATCATCTTGCTGGTATCATTGGTGGGATTATATGGTGCATGGGCATGATGTTCAATGTTTTGGGCGGCGCTAAGGCGGGCTTTGCAATTTCGTATGGACTGGGGCAGGGCGCCGTCATTATTGCTGCATTATGGGGTATTTTTGTCTGGAAAGAGTTTAAAGAAGCCCCAAAGAAGTCTGATATTTATCTGACTCTTATGATTGCGATGTTTTCCATTGGGGTACTTTGTTTAATTCTGGCAAGATATCTTTAAAACACGAGTAAAATGAAGAGAAGAAATTTCCTGGTAAAAAGTACGGCAGCACTGGTTGCAACTGCTATAATCCCCACACATCTCCGGGCTGCCTATGCAGTGTCCAAACGAGGCTTGGCCGACGGGGTACCTCTATTCGCCATTGATCCGACGAAAGACATCATTCCGGCACCGAAAGACCCGGCATTGTGGCCGGCATTCCGCGAACAACTTGCACAGTGGCGTAAGGATACCCGCAAAGGTCTGAGCTATAATGACGCGCTCTATCGCAAACCTGAATTTGCCTGGGCTGCTGCTTCCTACTCATGTTACTTCCTGATGATGTACGACGGGGCTTTCTATAACCCCAGGACCGGCCACTATACCGTGGAATCGATGCTGGACGATGGAATCAAAGAGTTCGGAGGCTACGATAGCCTTGTACTCTGGCATGCCTATCCCCGTATTGGCGTTGATCAGCGCAACCAGTTCGACTTTTATCGCGACATGCCGGGCGGATTGGCTGGTGTACGTGACGTTGTTCATTCCTGCCAAAAGCGAGGTGTAAGGGTTTATATCAATTACAATCCATGGGATAAAGGTACGCACCGTGAAGACAAATCCGATTTGGACATGCTTGCCGAAATGGTTAGTGCTCTCGATGTGGACGGTATTTTTCTCGACACGATGGGCGAAGGTAGCGCCGAGTTTAGATCAAAGCTCGATGCCGTGCGTCCCGGAGTAGTGCTTGAAGGCGAAGGAACTCCCCCGATTGAGCGGGTCAAAGATCACCATACATCGTGGGGGCAATGGTTCACCGATAGCGAAGTGCCCGGTGTGTTGCGCCTCAAATGGTTCGAGCGCAGACATATGCAGCACCAGACTCGCCGCTGGAATTTCGACCATACCGAAGAACTCCATACGGCCTGGATGAATGGAAGCGGGATGATGGTCTGGGAAAACGTTTTCGGCTCATGGGTCGCGTGGAACAATCGCGATCGTTCGTTAGTGCGTGCTATGCTGCCTATTCAGCGCCGCTTCACCGCTTTGTTTAGTGGTGAAGGCTGGATGCCATTGGTGCCTGTTGAAAAACCAGGCATATATGCCTCACTCTGGACTGATGGTAAGTTAAGATTGTGGACGCTTGTCAATCGCACCGACAAGGAAATTAATGGTACTTTGCTGAAAATAGCAGTCGCACCCGGCCAACAATACTACGATCTAATTGCTGGACATGAACTGCATCCGGCACAATACGAACAGCAGATTATGCTTGACGCGAAGATTCCTGCGCGTGGCCTGGCCTGCTTCCTTGCCGCTTCAACTAAGGAACAAGGTGCGGACTTCGGGAAATTTCTTGCTGCTCAAGCTGCTATTCAGGCCAACTTCGACAATGACTTCGGGCATCCTCGTTGTGAAACGCTTCTGACATCAGTTGCTTTAACGGCCAATATGAAAAATCCGCCCGAAGGAATGGTGATTGTACGCCCTCGTTCAACCGAAGTGCTCACATTCCTCATGCGCGCAAGAGAGTGTGGCTTTTATAACTCGATGACTGAGGATAAGATTGGCTTCTATTCTTCGTACCATTTCCAAACCAATGAATTTAAGCGCCAGGTTCAATTTCATCACTATGCGATTGACGAAACACCGGTAACCAACGCACAGTTTGCTGAATTCCTTAAAGCGACAAATTACCAGCCGAAGGTCAGCGAAAATTTCCTGAAACACTGGAGTAGCGGGCAACCTGCGAAAGGACTATCAGACCATCCCGTGGTGTGGGTAGGGCTCGACGATGCCCGCGAGTATGCCAAATGGGCGGGCAAGCGACTGCCAACGGAAGAGGAGTGGCAATACGCCGCACAGGGTAATGATGGCCGGGAATATCCGTGGGGTAGCGGCCTTTGGGCTGGCGTGTGCAATCTTGGCGAAACCGGTGGCACAACACCTGTGAAGTTATATAAGGAAGGCCGCTCACCCTTCGGCTGCTATGATATGTGCGGTAACGTCTGGCAGTGGACCGAAAGCGAACGTAGCGACGGTCGTACGCGTTTCTGCATTATCCGTGGCGGATCGTATTTTGTTCCCAAAGGTTCAGCATGGTATGTAGACGGAGGCCCTCGCCCTGCCAATTTTGCAACCAAGTTCCTGTTGATGTGGCCCGGCCTTGACCGTTGTGCCACCATCGGATTCCGTTGCGTGATTGATTTGGAAGGATGATGTGAAGCCATATATGCAGTCATTCATTTTCCTGACAGCAATACTTTGCTTTGGAATTATGTTGTGTGAAAAATATCACATACCATTATATAAGATACGGGTCTTTTGAATTACTTGCTTAATGCTAACCAATCTAATAGAATAGAATTCATTGATTATGCAGAAATTTGGAAAAGATCTCGTCGAATGAAATTGATAAAAAAATATATTTCCGCTAAACAAATACAATGAAAAATAGTAAACATGTAGTTTCCTAAGACTTTTAAAACAAATAATTTACCTATGAAAAAATCAGTAATCATTATTTTAATCATCAGTTTGATCATTGTTATACAGTCAAAAAGCCAGCAGGCCAACCAAAGTATTGATATTCCAAAAGAATGGAAATTTCAAACTGGTGATAACCCTGAATTCATGAAACCCGAATATAAGGATCAGGATTGGAAAAAAATTAATACGGCTGATTTTTGGGAACATCAGGGGTACGAAGGTTACGACGGAATTGCCTGGTACCGAACAAAGATCAAAATTCCTTCCTCACTTAAAAAGAATGGAGATGTGATCAAATCCGTTCGAATTTCATTAGGGCTGATTGATGATCAAGACATTACATACCTAAATGGACAGAATGTTGGCAGTACTTTAGGTTGGGATATTGAGAGAACCTACCAGATTCCTTATGAATTGATTCATTGGGACCAGGAAAATGTGATTGCCGTCAGGGTAAATGATACCGGTGGTGGAGGTGGCATGTATGAAGGTCCTTATTCAATTGGAAACAGTTTGCTGCTTTCTGATAATTTAACTGTTGAAACAAAAGATAAACCTTTAGGAATTAAATTATTGGGAAATTTGAAATTTAGCAGAACATTTTTTTTCAATTTCAAAGGCTCCATTCAAAAAGTTGATGGAACCCTTGAAGTAAAAGTGGTTGATCGAAATACTAAAATAGTTTTATTTCAAAAGAAAAAAGATGTTTCTGTTGCAGGTAAGTAATAAGAATAAATAGATGTCATATTTTCATATATAAGATCTCCTGAAAAATAACAAATTAAGAATGCCACCAAATCTCCAAGTCACCAAAATCCACTAAAGCTCATATTTAACACTTTATCTTTGGTGGAATTTTGTGTTTTAGTGGCAAAAAAGACTATTTATCGTCACAAATTTGGAATATTGAAATACGACATTTCGTCTTATCTATTACTTAATAATACCTCTTATAGTATTAATGGAGAAATAAAGTCGTCAAAGGCATCAAAGGCATATCAAATGGACTACAGCTTTTATTCAAAATCATTTCCAGACACTTTGAAAAAGAGCACGCTTTTTTCCTATAACACAACTACACGGGAAAATGAAAAGGTCGTAAATCCTTTGGTAAAAAACAGGATAACTGATAAGTCAGATCCCTTTGATTTGCAGAACATAAAGTTTGGAGGGTACTTAGCTGAAAGGGTAAATGATAATCTTTATCAACGCTTATTAAATATTGATGAGACGGGTATTCTTGAATGTTACTATAACCGTCCTGGAAAACAGAAATGGGTTGGCGAATACCCTGGAAAATATCTTCATGCAGCAGCCCGAGTCTGGCGGTTTTCGAAAAATGCCCAACTAAAAATCCAAATGGACCGAATAGTAGATATACTTATTGGATGCCAGTTGGATGATGGGTATCTTGGTACTTATTTGCCCGCTGATTATTGGACAAAATGGGATGTATGGGCACATAAATACAATATCCTTGGTTTGCTCAGCTACTATTCGGTAACCGGATACAAACCGGCATTGGAAGCTTGCGTGAAAATGGGCGATCTGCTGTGCCGTACTTTTGGTGAAAATCCGGGTCAGCGACGGATCATTGACAACTCGCCCCACCTGGGAATGGCTTCAACAAGCGTTCTTGAGCCGATGACCTACCTGTATCGTTTTACGGGTGATAAAAAGTACCTCGATTTTTGTAATTATATCGTAAAAGCATATGATTATGAAAAAGGGCCTAAAATAATTTCCACATTAACCACTATTGGTAAGGTAGATAAAACAGCGAATGGAAAGGCTTACGAAATGATGTCAAACCTTACGGGTGTAGTAAAACTTTACCAGCTAACCGGAAATGAAAAATTACTGAAAGCAACCGAAAATGCTTGGAACGATATTTCCAAAAACAAACTTTATATTACAGGAACTTCAAGCAAGGGAGAAATGTTTCAGGAAGATTCTATACTGCCGGCAGGCAATGATGTTCACATGGGCGAAGGCTGCGTAACAACAACCTGGTTGCAATTTAGCCAGGCGCTTTATTACCTGACCGGCGAATCCAAATACATCAACGAAATTGAAAAAACAATATACAACCATTTATTAGCCGCTGAAAATCCGCAAACAGGCTGCGTGAGTTATTACACGGCTTTACAGGGCAAAAAACCGTATCGCTGCAATATCGATGGCAATTGCTGCCTGGCAAGTATTCCAAGAGCAATCGCTGCAATTCCCGAATTGGCTTACTCAAAAAATATGGACAATGGATTTGATATTAACATATATACTACCGGGAAAATTACAGATAAGATTTTTACCAAAGATGGGAAAGAGATAGCTGTTCAATGTAACATCCAATCAGCCTTTCCCGAAGGTGGAGAGTCAACGATTACAATCAATCCTGAAACAAAGAGTGTATTTCGGCTATCTTTGCATGTTCCGGATTGGTGTAAGAATTATAAGGCCGTTGTGAATGGCAAAACCCTGGTTGGAATTCCCGGACAATACCTGGACATTGAGCAAAAATGGGAAAAGAATTCGGTTATTAGCGTTTCATTCGACATGACCCTTCAGAAATTAGACGGTGGCTTAAGTTATCCGGGTTACATGGCCTTTAAATTTGGAACACAGGTTCTGGCGGTCGATCAGGCATTAAACCCTGAAATCAAAGATTTAGATCAATTGTCGATCAGTTCAACTGAGCTGAAAACTTTGGGGAAAAGCATACTACCCAAAGAATGGCTTGGAGACCAGGTTTATCAGGCTGATGCCTTTTATGCCGGAAAACCTGTTGTGATCAATTTGGTGCCGTTTGCCGATGCAAGTCAGACCGGTGGCGACATCAGGGTTTGGATCAAAAAGAAATAAGTGTTTTGCAAAGAAGAAATACCTGATCACGGAAATGGATAAAATCCAAATTTACACGAATGACAACCTGGAATTTCGCCAGTATTACCGGTGCAATACCACCAATATGGATGACCATTTCTTTTTGTGCTGTAATGCAGACTTCCGGATCTATCTCAGTAATATTCATTATTTGATTGACAAACAATTTTGTACCAGTCATGATCACACTGCGGCATTTATACAAGCTTATGACAAATTATCTATTTACCTGAATAAGGAACTTGGAAAACTTTATACTAAGTTCAGGGAAAGTGAAATTTTGGAAATGGAAGAGAACATTATCAATTCCAAACTTTTCTGGTCGGAAAGCAAAATTGCCCTGATCGAGTTGATTTATGCCATCTACAGTACAGGAGCAGTAAATCATGGTGTTACTGACATTAAAGTTCTTAAAGAGGTTTTTGAAAAGATATTTCATATTGAGTTAGGAGATCTTTATCATTCATTTGCTGAAATGAGAATGCGTAAAAAAGATCGCACAATTGGAAAAACCAGTTTAATCCTGAATTAAAATTGCAGGTTCCGAAAGATTCTTTGGGCAACTGGTTAAAGAATTTCGATCAGTTTTCGGGCGACCACTGGATAGAAGGAAACAGCTGGCAATACACATGGTACGCGCCTCACGATGTTAACTGTATTATTTCACTAATGGAAAAAATTTTATTTAATAGCCGCCTCGAAGAAGGTTTTGAAAAATCGTATAAACACAATTTTACCGCTCATGCTTTCGACCGTCATCAGAAAATTGCCTTTGAATATTATATTAACCATGGAAACGAGGGTAATATGCAAGCCTCATTTTTGTTTAATTATTCCGGCAAACCATGGCTTACACAAAAATATTCGCATGCCATTCTCGATAAGTTTTATGGCAATACCCCTTATCACGGATGGGAAGGCGATGAGGACGAAGGCCAAATGGGTGGCTGGTTTGTAATAGCGTCAATGGGTCTTTTTGAGATGAATGGAGGTGTTACGGACGAACCAACTTTCGACATTACTTCTCCTTTATTCGATGAGGTTGTAATGCATATTGACAAGATGTATAATGGCGGAAAACTATTTGTAATTAAAACTATAAACAATTCTCCCGAAAATGTCTATATCCAGTCCTCCACATTGAACGGAAAACCATTGAATATGCCGAAAATAAAATTTAGGGATGTTGTAAAAGGGGGAGAATTAATATTCATAATGGGGCCTGAACCAAATATGGGTTGGGGGAATGAAAATAAGTGACAACTATGAACTCAAGAGAACTAATTTTAAATGCAATAGCAGGAAAACCCCACGATTGTAAATACCGGGTGAAAACTGCACAGCTGTACCGGTTGAAAAGTGAACAGCTGACCGATGTGAAAATACCTTTTCCTTTGATGTACGCAAGCTTCCTTTTTCCGGGGAAGGTGGGATGAGGCCGGAGGCCGAATCCCGCCTTCCCCGGAAAAAATTCGGAGCCGCTCTGGGGATAGTATTTGTTATTGTTCGTTCCATTTGCGGGTCTCCTTCACTCGATAAGATTTACCGTTCATATTAATTAAATAGGCCCGATGAGTTAGTCTGTCAACCATCGCAGCCGTAAGAGTTGGATCTCCAAAAATCTCAGGCCAGCGGTCAAAAGAGAGATTGGTTGTGATGATCGTTGATTTACTCCCCGCTCTTAAAGAGAGGTGATTAAACAGCAGCTCTGCCCCTTCCTTGTCGTAGGAGATATAACCGAACTCGTCGCAGATCACCAGATCGTATTTCTCGAAGCGATGTTCCAAAAGAGTAAGGGTTTTATCTGAACGGCTTTCCCTTATTTGGGTAAGCATCCTGGGTACAGTGGTGAACAACACGCGGAACCCTTCTGAGCAAGCTTTTATCCCCAGACCAAGTGCGAGGTGGGTCTTGCCTGTTCCCGGGTTACCAGCCAGTATCAGATTACGACCGGTGCGGATAAATTCCAGCCGTTCAAGCTGCGGCAAGCGTTCTTGTGCCTCTTTGGGAAGATCCTCCCGACTGAGGTCCTGAAGGTACTTCAGCTGCGGGAAACCCGCCTGACGGATCATGGCTTTCTTGCGGTTTTCAGCCCGTGATTCAAACTCCAGCAACAACAGACCGTGCAGGTATTGTTCAAAAGAGAGGTTCTCACGAGCAGCCTCAGTGGCTGCGGTTTCGTAGTTCTTACCGAAGGTCGGTAGCCGGAGTTCCTTGGTATAGACTGTAATGTCCTGTGCAATATTCTTTTCCATAGCTAATTTTTATAAAGTATATCACCGACCTCTGTAAGTAGCTCCAATGCATACCGGGTAATTTCTGTATCAGGATAGTTGATAACCACTTCCTGAACATTATTCCCCAACAATGCCTTAAACTTGTCCACGCTGATGTCAGAAGGGCATTTTAACAGCAATTGCTGATAGACCCTCCACAGGCGTTCATGGGAGATCTCGTGCGATTTACAGTATTGGAGCACTTCAATAAAATCCCGTGCATTTTCCCTGAAGACCGACTCATAAATTTGCCGTACTTCCCAGGGAGCTTGTTTGAGCGCCACCGGACCATGAAGGGCACCCGGCTTTCGTTCCAAGGTTCGTAAGTAGTGGTCCAGCGTGATTATCCACTGTCCGGTTCCATAATCACGGGCGTGTTTGAAAAAGATTTTTCCCTGATGGTAGATCTTCAATTGGTTGGCGTATACCTTAATATCAATTTTTTGTCCCACCAGGTGATCGGGAACAGAATAATGGTTTGTACCCAAGGTAAAGGTGGCATACTTATCAACACTTGCCTCCTGAAGGACAAAGCACTCCATGCGTCCGGGATGGGGCAACAAAAGGTCACGTTCTTGTGCCATCAGTTCGCCAATAGTAAATGTACTGCCCGTAAGCTTCTTGTCATTGAGTTCATTAAATACTGACTCCAGATAGTTCTGGGCTCCACAGATCGTATCAAACAGATCCCTTCGTGCAAACGCCTTGCGGCGGGTGTACTCAACGCTACGCTCAACATGACCCTTTTCGTGTCCGCAATAAATATTGCAAAACCGGAATGAAAAACCATAAAACGTGGACAACTGCAGCAAGGCAACGGTAGGCTTTTTCTCATGAGGACCAACAAACTCGGCTATGGCAACGCGCATGTTGTCGTAGTTCATCCTCAGAGCAACCCCTCCTATACAATCGAAGAAGGCGATATGAGCCTCCATAAAGGCAAGTGTGTCCTGGCGTTGAAAGATCATCGCAAATCGGTAATTGCTCTTGCACACATCGTGAACACGGCCAGGTACAACTTCCGGTCAACTCCGCCAATCGTCAGTCTGATATCGCACCAGTCAAACTCACAGTTTTCTCCCGGCTCATACTCCTGGCGGATAAAGGCCTCCTGGTTACCAGACTTCCTTCCTTAAAAGTATATAATCACAGACAACCGTATAGCCGATATCCTGTCCTGATCCTTGCAAAAACTCCCAAATATCAATGCCTTTTAATATCTGTTTGCGTTTGCCTGTCCGACACTTCTCCGCATTATCTTGAAGATAAACATCGATGGACTGCATGATCTCCGTAGTTAATTTCCTTTTGCCACGGTTTTTGGCATTATACTTCGGGATAGTAAGCAGAAAATCTGAAAGAACAGGTTCCGGTAGCCCCGTCACCTGACTCTGCTCCAATGCATGCCGAAACGACTTCAGATAGCGCCGAACCGTATTACGGCTAATGCCGAGTTCTGCGGCTATTTCTACCTCAGACTTCTTCTCGACATGCCAGTACTGAATAATCTTTTGTTTGTCTACCATGCTTATCATTTATGATGCCTTGTTAGTTTGCAAGGCAAGTTAAAACTCTTTGATAAGCTGTGCAGTTTTCAACCGAAATACTGTGCACTTTTCGGGGTTCTTCGTCACATTTGGGGAAGCATTATTCGGTTTGAGACAAAATCACCTTCCTTCGTAACAGTTCAAAACCCGCTCTGCCATACATCTGTCTCTTTATGCTCTTAATGCGGTTAACGTGACCTTCGACAGCTCCATTGCTCCAGGGTAATCGTATTCCATTCTCAACAGCCTTAATATCGTGGAGTAAGCCATTGGCAAATGTTTTCAATCCCGCCAACTTACGCTTTGATCGCATTATAAAATCAATCCATCTTCTAATGTTACCGCTG
>Ga0209386_1000545_pt1 | contig 18188 bp, 18 predicted proteins | sample NGEPertwo_FD_184510 | JGI IMG/M metagenome (GOLD analysis project Ga0209386, IMG submission 184510) | Arctic peat soil microbial communities from the Barrow Environmental Observatory site, Barrow, Alaska, USA - NGEE Permafrost154B-two... | ecosystem: Environmental > Terrestrial > Soil > Wetlands...
GAGACAAAACTTATATTGCTCCCGGTAATTGCCCGGTTTGCAACATGCACCTCTCACCAGTAAAATAAGTAATTAATCATTAAAAATTGAAATTATGAAATAGCCATGATTGCAAAATCATAAATTGGAATGAATATTTACTCATGGCTATTCCATCTGACATTTAAAAATTAAATTATATACAGATGAAGTATTATATCAGCAAAAAAATCAGTGCAGATTTTGATCAGGCAGTTCTGCTTGTAACCGAATCGTTGAAAAAAGAAGGATTTGGAGTACTTACCGAAATTAACCTTCAGGAAAAACTAAAAGAAAAACTGAATGTCGATTTCCGGAAATACAAAATACTCGGAGCCTGCAATCCTGCTTATGCCTACAAAGCAATACAGCAAGAAGACAAAATCGGAACCATGCTGCCATGCAACGTCGTTGTTCAGGAATTGGAGAACAATGAAATAGAAGTTGCAGCAGTTGATCCGGTTGCTTCAATGATGGCCATTGAAAATCCTGGTCTTGCCGGAATAGCCCGAGAAATAAAAGAAAAACTGGCACGTGCTATTGCATCTTTGTAACAGGTGATTTATCAAAATCAAAAAATGTAATTTATTAATTTAAGGAGGTATATTATGATGGACGGAATGAATAATGGTTGGGGAATGGGATATGGCTGGGTTATCGGCCTTATCGTTAATAAACCAAATCAATGTCTTTTTATATTAGCAACCTTCAGAATATCAGACATGACAATATAAAATGTATGAATGACGGAATTTTTGATGGACTTCAAAAGCGTTTTATGAGAGGTAGATTGGTTTGTGATTATGTTCAAAATTAAAGACTTGTGGCAAATATTAAAGGATGCCGGGACAGGATTTCGCCGGCATAAAGTGCTTAAGCTAAGTGCCGCACTTAGCTTTTACACAATTATTACGCTTGGCCCAATGATACTTGTTATTATTTTTATCTCTAAAATGTTCTGGGGACGTCAGGCAATTGAAGGTACAATTCATAGCCAAATTAGCAGTGTCGTTGGAAATGCGGCTGCAATTCAGATTCAAGCGCTCATAAAAAGCGCGTCAATCAGCAGTAATAATTATATGGCTATTTTTGGCATTATAACACTGGTTTTTGCCGCTACAACTGTTTTTACTCAGATGCAGGATTCCATGAACACGATATGGAATGTAAAAGTGAGAAAAGGATATGGTTGGCAGCAAATGCTGAAAAACAGGCTCATCTCTTTTTGTATTATTGCTGGTCTTAGCCTTTTATTATTTGTATCTCTTCTTTTAAACGGAATACTCGAAGGTTTTATGAGTAAAATACAGGAGCTGTTTCCGCAAATAGCATTTGTTTTGATTTATACCGTTAATCTCTTGCTAACCTTGTTGGTAGTGACGCTATTGTTTGCATTTATTTTCAAGGTGCTACCCGATGCTGTTCTAAATTGGAAGGATGTGGCTCCAGGAGCATTATTCGCTGCTGTATTGTTTATGTTCGGAACGTTTTGTATCACTTTATACATTAAAAACACCAATTTGGGCAGTACCTATGGTTCTGCAGGTTCACTGGTGATACTCCTGTTTTGGATATATTATTCTGCCAATATACTCTACTTCGGAGCAGAGTGTTCAAAAGCTTATGCTTTAAAATTTGGAACTGAAATTAAACCTAAGGATTATGCTGTTACAATTAGGGTAGCTTTGGTAGAAAGCAATGAACCCAGTGTGCAGCAAAACGAGAAAATTATAGACATTATCGAAAAGGAAATTCAAAGAGTAAAGTAAGATAGAAAGAAAAAAATGTTTGAATGAATTTTAACCATGTCAAAGTGCCGGGAGAACATGATAATTTTGTAATCTTTTCAGGAAATTGTGCAACATTCTCTGGTATGATCAAGATATCTTTGAACTATCAGATAAACATTAAAATTTTAATTATGAAGTATTACATCAGCAAAAAAATCAACGTAGATTTTGACCAGGCGGTTCTGCTTGTAACCGAATCGTTGAAAAAAGAAGGATTTGGAGTACTTACCGAAATTAACCTTCAGGAAAAACTAAAAGAAAAACTGAATGTCAATTTCCGGAAATACAAAATACTCGGAGCCTGCAATCCAGCTTATGCCTACAAAGCAATACAGCAAGAAGACAAAATCGGAACCATGCTGCCATGCAACGTCGTTGTTCAGGAATTGGGAAACAATGAAATTGAGGTGGCTGCTGTTGATCCGGTGGCTTCGATGATGGCCATTGAAAATCCTGACCTTGCCGGAATAGCCGGAGAAATAAAAGAAAAACTGGCATGTGCTATTGCATCTTTGTAACAGGTGATTTATCAAAATCAAAAATATAATTTATTAATTTAAGGAGGTATATTATGATGGACGGAATGAATAATGGTTGGGGAATGGGATATGGAAATGGAATTGGTTGGATTATCGGCCTTATCGTACTAGTTATTGTTATATGGCTGGTAGTTAAAGCTTTAAATAAAAAGTGAAATCTTCCAGATATATAGTCTCTAACGGATTTCTTGAAAGTTAAGATCTGTTTCGTGAGAAATTCATTAATAGGAATATGAAAAAGTATCGGGAAGTATTAATATAAACACTTCCCGATATCTTCATTCACATATTGGAATAAAAAAAAATGAATATGACCAAAGAAACACCAAGAAAATATGTCTGCCCTATGCACTGTGAGGGCGATAAAACATACAGTAAACCCGGTGATTGTCCGGTATGCAATATGCATCTTGTTGATGTTGAAAACCCAGATAAGCTAAAACCGCAAGGTCATAACGCTGTCAATCCGGACAATGAACATCATCACTCTAATCATACGCATGATCATCAATCAATCGAACCTTCGACAAAACAAGGAAAATATTTTTGCCCAATGCGATGCGAGGGCGACAAAACTTACGAAAAACCAGGTGATTGCCCGGTGTGTGGAATGCACCTGAACAAGGAAGAAAGCACTTCGTCTTCCAAAACCATTTATACCTGCCCTATGCATCCCGAGGTTAAGAGCGATAAACCGGGGCCATGCCCAAAATGTGGGATGGATCTTATTCCTGAGACACCAGGTAAAGAGGGTCATGAAGATGATGCATACCTTGTTATGCTAAAAAAATTCCGGATTGCCCTTCTGTTCACCATCCCTGTTTTTATTATTGCAATGTCCGACATGATCCCTTTTCTTCATCTCGAAACGATTGTTTCAAAAAAGGTCTGGAGTTGGATCGAATTCGCTTTAACCACGCCGGTGGTTTTTTATTGCGGCTGGGAATTTTTTAAGCGAGGGTGGAGTTCCATACGAAGATGGGCACCGAACATGTGGACTTTAATTTCCATTGGTGTTGGAGCAGCTTACTTATTCAGTGTATTTGGCCTTTTGTTCTCCGGGATCTTCCCGGCACAATTTAAAGACATGCATGGGAACGTCCATCTGTATTTTGAAGCTGCAGCTATGGTTCTGACGCTAGTGCTAATGGGCCAGGTTCTGGAACTAAAAGCTCACAGTAAAACCAATTCAGCCATTAAAGCCTTGCTGAATCTTGTTCCTCCGGTAGCACGGATTATCCGCAACGGCAAGGAAGAAGAAATCCCTTTGGAAGAAGTTAAGGCAGGTGATGTCCTTCGCGTAAAACCAGGTGAAAAAATTCCGGTAGATGGTGTCATAACTGAGGGAAATGCCACTCTGGACGAAAGCATGGTTACCGGAGAACCGATGCCGGTTGATAAATCAAAAGATGATAAAGTAACTGGCGGAACCATAAACGGGAAAACCGTATTTGAAATGAAGGCTGAGAAAGTGGGGCACGATACCTTACTGGCCCGGATTGTCGATATGGTGAACGAAGCGAGCCGGTCAAAAGCACCCATACAAAAATTAGCGGATATTGCTGCAAAGTATTTTGTGCAGGTTATTGTTGTTATTTCATTGATCACTTTTGCCGTGTGGGCAATCTGGGGTCCTGAACCGGCTTATGTTTATGCATTTGTAAATGCTGTTTCTGTCCTGGTTGTTGCTTGTCCTTGCGCACTTGGGTTGGCTACTCCCATGTCAATAATGGTTGGAACCGGCCGTGGGGCACAGCTTGGCATTTTAGTTAAAGATGCAAGTGCCATTGAGGAAATGAATAAGGTTGACATCCTGATTATTGATAAAACCGGTACGATCACCGAAGGAAAGCCGAGCCTGAAAGAATTTAAATCATTTGGTAAATTAAGCGATGAGGATATTCTTATGCTTGCAGCCTCAATTGACTCCAGCAGTGAGCATCCACTTGCAGAAGCCATCGTGAAAGGAGCACAGGAGAAAAAAATTGAATTGATAAAGCTGGATAAGTTTGAATCGATTACAGGTAAAGGTGTTAAAGCGTTGTATAAAGCGAAAAAGATTGGTCTGGGAAATCAACGGTTACTCGAAGATTTTAAGACTTCACTGAATGACAATGAAAAGAAACTGGTAGAAGATTGGCAACATACAGGACAAACAGTCATGTATTTAATTTTAGATAACAAGGTTGAAGGAGTCGTTGGCGTTGCTGACAAAATTAAGAAAACCTCTGCCAACGCCATTCAGAAATTGCAAAAAATGGGAGTAAAAGTGATCATGCTTACGGGCGATAATGCGATCACTGCAAAGTCAGTAGCCGATGAGTTGCACCTTGATGATTACAAAGCCGAATGTCTCCCCGATGATAAATACAACAAAGTTAAAGAATTGCAAAAACAAGGACACATCGTTGCGATGGCAGGCGATGGTATTAATGACGCTCCCGCCCTCGCCCAGGCCAATATTGGAATAGCAATGGGTACAGGTTCAGACATCGCCATGCAGAGCGCAGAAATCACCCTGATAAAAGGTGACCTGAATGGAATTGCCCGGGCAAAAGATCTAAGCAAAGACGTGATGTGGAATATCAAGGAAAATTTGTTTTTTGCCTTTGTTTACAATTTCCTTGGAGTTCCAATAGCAGCAGGAGTATTATTTCCTGTATTTGGAATTTTACTCAGTCCAATGATTGCTGCCGCGGCTATGAGTTTCAGCTCTGTATCGGTAATTGCAAATGCACTTCGCTTAAGAATCAAATGATTCAAATTATAGGCAGATGCCAGAAAAAAGGTTAATAATGTGACATTTTCAAAAGATATTGTAGAATTTGCTCCTTCAGACGATATTTTAAATTTTAATAAAATATATTATTATGAAATCTCTAAAACCAAAAATTGCAATTATTGGCGCTGGCAATGTAGGTAGTACATTTGCCTTTTCACTAATGATTAGTGGTTTAGCCCGGGAAATTGTTTTAATCGACAAAAATGAATTGCTTGCCAAGGGCGAATGCATGGATTTGAATCACGGATTAAGCTTTGCCCACCCTACAAAAATATACGCTGCCGGGTTTGAAGGCTGCAAAGATGCAGATATTGTTGTAATTACAGCAGGTGCAAATCAAAAGCCGGGTCAGAGCAGAACAGATTTGGTAAAAGAAAATGTTGCAATCTTTAAAGAAATTATTCCTGCCATTTCAAAACACACCAAAGATTCTATTCTGTTAGTGGTTACTAACCCAGTCGACATTCTTACCTATGTGACATTAAAATTATCAGGTTTACCACCAAATAGAGTAATAGGTTCAGGAACAGTTTTGGATACTGCAAGATTTAAATATATGATAAGTGAATATTGCAAGGTAGATCCGGGCAATATCCACGCATACATTATTGGAGAACATGGGGACACTGAACTGCCATTATGGAGTGACGCAAGCATTGGAGGAATGGCGATAGAAAAGTATTGTACTGACTATGCCGGTCTGGGTAATGCTAAAGACGAATTGGCCGAAATATTTGAGAATGTGAAGAATGCAGCCTACCAGATTATTGAGGCAAAAGGTGCAACAAACTATTCAATTGCTTTGTCCCTGGTTAAAATAACCCGGTCTATTTTAAGAGATGAAAATTCCATTTTACCTGTTTCCACGCTAATCACCAGTTACTATGGCATTAGTGACGTATGCATAAGCATTCCGTCCCACGTTAGTATAAATGGAGTCGATCATTACCTGAAACTTAAGCTGTCAGATCAGGAGCAAAAGTTGTTTAAACATTCTGCCAATACATTAAAAAAACTCATAAAAACGATCGGTTTGTAATTTTTACGCGAACTTTTAATTTCTTAAACCGATATTGGTAGTTTAATGGATATTGAATAAGATATAGAAATATGAGACAAATAATATCACAAACCAAGATAATCGCGACTTTAGGGCCGGCAACTTCCTCTAAAATTATTATTTCCGATTTAATTACGTCAGGAGTTGATGTATTCAGGTTAAATTTTTCGCATTCCTCAAAAGAGGAATATTTGAGGCTGATAAATCTGATTAAAGAATTGAACCAGGAATTGGGAACCAATGTTGCCATCATGGCCGATTTACAGGGACCAAAGCTCAGGGTGGGCGAAATTGAAAACAATATGATTCAGTTGGATGAAGGTGATGTTATAACCTTTGTTACTGAAAAGGGTGTCGGACAGAAAGATCATATTTACATGAGCTATCAGGAATTCCCGAAAGATGTAAATGTCGGTGAGGTAATATTAATCGACGATGGCAAAATAAAGCTGGAAGTCATTGAAACCAATAAAAATGATACTGTCAAAGCCAAAGTTGTTTACGGGGGGCCACTTTCTTCACATAAAGGTGTAAACCTGCCCGGTACCAAAGTTTCGCTTCCATGCCTGACAACCGAAGATATTTCGAATGCTATTTTTGCATTGGAACACGGTGTCGACTGGATTGCAATGTCATTTGTCCGGAAGGCCTCGGATGTTCTTGAACTAAAGGAGCTCATCAGCAAAAGTAATTGCGATGCTGGTGTAATTGCAAAAATTGAAAAACCGGAAGCACTCCTTGAAATAGATCAGATTATTGATGTGGCTGATGGTATTATGGTCGCACGTGGCGACCTGGGTGTGGAAATGCCTTTTGACGAAGTTCCATTGCTCCAGAAACAAATTGTTGAAAAATGTATCAGGCAATCCAAACCGGTGATAATTGCCACACAGATGATGGAAAGCATGATTTTCAATTTCAGGCCTACCCGGGCCGAAGCAAACGATGTGGCCAATGCCGTACTAGATGGCGCTGATGCACTGATGTTAAGTGGTGAAACATCAATAGGCAGGTATCCGGTTGAAACCATCAACAACATGCACCAGATTATTATTTATACGGAGGATCAGGGAAATCCATTTTTCAAACAACATGAGCCAACGAAAGGAAATTCTACTTTTCTGGCCGATTCTATATGCCTCAATGCAACAAAGCTGGCCAAACAAGTCGGAGCTAAATCAATCGTCGTATTTACACATTCCGGGTATTCCGCAATCCGGATATCCAGTCATCGGCCGAAGTCCAAAATATACGCCTTTACAAACAATAAGAACATTCTGCAAAAAATCTCATTGGTCTGGGGAATAAAACCGTTCTATTTAGACACTTACAATCATTTAGAACAAGCGATTCCGGAATCAGTAAAAATGCTGAAGGATAAAAATTTGCTCGCTGAAGGTGATTGTGTGGTTTATGTCGGCACTACTCCGCTTAAACTTCACGGAAGCACAAATATGATGAAAGTGAGTTATGTATAAGAAAATTTGTAATTGGATAATTAATTCAAATTTAAATCAATGGAAACAGATACTTTGATGAAGAACAAACTACAAAATAATGCCAGGCAACTGGTTCTTCTGAGGCACGGAGAAAGTGTATGGAACAAAGAGAACCTCTTTAGCGGCTGGACAGACGTTGATTTGTCCGATCACGGCAAGGAAGAGGTTCAGAAAGCTGGCAAAATACTAAAAGAAAAAGGGTTTACGTTCGATGTTGCCTTTACATCAGTGTTGAAGCGTGCAATTCGCACGCTTTGGATTGTACTCGACGAAATGGATCTGATGTGGATGCCCGTTCACCGTGACTGGCGGTTGAACGAAAGACATTACGGTGCTTTGCAAGGATTGAACAAATCAGAAACAACCAAAAAATACGGAGAAGAACAGGTACACGAATGGCGGCGGAGTTACGACATCCGTCCCCCTGCTCTCGAAGTAAAAGATCCACGACATCCGTCCCACGATCCGCGCTATAAACTTCTTCTTCCTGAACAACTCCCCGCCACGGAATGCCTTATGGATACTGTAGCGCGATTCCTCCCATGCTGGCATGATCGTATTGCTTTGGAGTTGCAAAGCGGTAAGACTGTCCTGATTGTAGCTCATGGGAATAGCCTTCGTGCACTGGTAAAGTATCTGGACAACGTGTCTGATACCGATATCGCAGCTATAAACATCCCGACAGGAATTCCACTTGTGTACGAACTGGATGAAGAGCTTCATCCCATCCGCCATTATTACCTCGGAGATGAAACAGCGGTTCAAAAAGCAATGCAAGCTGTGGCTAACCATGCATCAGTAAAACACTAAAAAGATGATAAACAATTAAATAATGGGGGAATCAAAGATGCATTTACAAGAACTTATAAACACCGCGAAGTTATTAATTGCTGATGATAAAGGTTTGCTGGCGATGGATGAAAGTAATCCAACATGCAACAAACGATTTGCTATGTTGAAAATTCCGCAGACTGCAGAGGCACATCGCGCCTACCGGGAAATGATTGTTACCACACCTGGCTTAAATGAGTGTATTAGTGGTGCAATCCTCTATGATGAGACAGTGCGGCATCAGTTGAAAGATGGCACTCCATTTTCAAAAGCCCTTGCAGATAGGGGTATCATTCCAGGCATCAAGGTTGACATGGGTGCAAAAGAATTGGCTGGTCATCCGGGGGAGAAAATAACTGAAGGATTGGATGGATTGCGCGACCGCCTTAACGAATATTATCTGATGGGCATACGCTTTGCAAAGTGGCGCGCTGTAATTACAATAGGTGGTGGAATTCCCTCCAGTGCTTGTATCGAGGCAAATGCCAGTGCGTTGGCTCGCTATGCTGCCTTGTGCCAGGAAGCTGACCTGGTTCCGGTTGTTGAGCCGGAAGTGCTTATGGATGGAGACCATACTTTGGAACAAAGCAGGGCGGTAACAGAAGATGTCCTGCGGACAGTTTTCAGCCATCTTTACATGCAGGGAGTTGCGCTTGAAGGTATGATCCTGAAACCTAACATGGTGCTTCCAGGTTTGGCCTGCCCAATTCAGGAATCAATTGACAAGGTAGCCGATGCCACGGTGAATTGTTTTTTACGTGCTGTCCCCGCTGCCGTTCCGGGAATTGCATTCTTATCAGGTGGTCAATCCGGTGAACTTGCTTCAGCCCGTTTGAATGCGATGAATGTCATCTTCAGGTCACGACTGCCCTGGGCTCTTGGATTTTCTTATGCCCGTGCCATTCAGCAACCGGCTTTGGAAATCTGGCACGGTGAGGAAGCTAATGTTGCTGAGGCACAAAAAGCTTTATATCATCGAGCCAAATGCAACCAGGCAGCGCGCCGTGGTGAATATAGTGCTGCGATGGAAGGTAAATAAGTGTAGATACAAATATCTATCAACTCACGAAGTCTGTTGCAGAATAAAGATCCTATTCTACCTATACTTTGCTATTTAAGAAGTAGATGGGGAGATTTAAAATAATTTTAAGGGTATTTTCAGTTTTTAGTCTTTTAACCCTTAAACTGATTACAGATTTTGAGGTTAAAAGTTTTTCGGAGTAACTAAATATTAACGTTAAGGAGGTTAAATATGAAAAGGTCTATTTTAGTCATCCTCAGTTGCTTTTTTGTTGTGGCATTGACTGCCCGGTATGGTTTTGCCCAGTCTGAAAGCAGTATTAAAGGAAAAACGCTTTACACAAACAAATGCCAGTTTTGTCATGGCATTAGGGGAGACGGGAAGGGTCCTGCAGCTGAACCTCTCCTGAGGCACCCAGCCGATTTCACCGACCCCAAATTTTGGCAGGAGGATGTTGTTGAAAAAATCGATGTGACGATAAAAAACGGCAAAGAAATGATGCCGGCATTTGACCTGAAGCCAGATGAGATAAAGGCCATAACCTGGTATATATCACATACCTTCAAAAAAGAAACTCAATACAATAAATAATGGAGGGTAGAAAAATGAAACGGAAAAGATCAGAAAAAGTATTCTTTCTTATCATTGTTATCGGATTGATGCAACTTTTACCGGTAACCAATGCGTGGGCAGTACCGAGTTTTGCGCGACAAACCGGATTGCCGTGTGCTTCATGTCATACGGTATTCCCAGAATTGACTCCCTTTGGGCGGCTGTTTAAACTTGGTGGCTATACAATGAGCAAAAGTAGCAAACCCTATGAATTACCTCCCCCGTTGGCGGGCATGGCGCAGATATCTTATACTGACTTTAAAGGACTGACTTCTGGTGTTGCTCCTTTTGATAAAACAAACAGGGCAACTGATAAAATAAATCTTCCGCAACAGTTGAGCTTATTTTACGGAGGCCGGATTTATGATAAAATAGGCGCCTTTGTTCAGGTCTCCTACGATGGTGTAGATAACAAGGTTTATCTGGATATGACAGACATTCGATATTCAAATAATACCATTTTGTGGGACAAAAACCTGATTTACGGACTTACACTCAATAATAGTCCTACGGTACAGGATCCTTGGAATACAATACCTGCATGGGGGTTTCCCTTTGCTTCTTCTAGCGTCGCATCAAATCCAGCTGCAGGTACTATAATCCACGGGGCATTAGACCAACAAGTAGGCGGCATTGGTGCCAATGTTTTCTGGAATAATTTTATTTATGCGGGCGCGACATTTTACCGTACAACCAGCAATGGTATCTACAAACCGTTGAGCATTGGCACTGCTACGGAGCAGGTTGTAGAAGGTACAGCTCCATACTGGCGACTGGCAATGGAACATCGGTGGAAAAACCACTTCTTTACTATTGGCACATACGGCATGCAGGCTAACATCTTTCCCTCCGGATACAATAGCGGACAGGCAGACCGCTTTACAGATGTGGCTTTTGACGCTCAATATCAGTTCATGGGGACTATTGAACCGGAAGATGCAACGGACAATGGCAAACCTAAGTCAAAAGCACGAAAGTATAATATAACGGCACACGCTACATGGATTCATGAAAAACAGGACTGGAAGGCAAGCTTTCCCATCGGAAATACAACTAACCCATATAGCTTCCTGAATACCTTCAGAATGAACTTTAATTATTATTACAAGAGTCATCTGGGCGATGTTGCTGGATCAGTAAGCTATTTTTCGATAATCGGGAAAACAGACCCTCTGCTCTATTCATCTGCCCCGATTGACGGGAGTAAAACAGGCAGTCCCAACAGTAAAGGTTTTATTCTTGAGACGGATTATCTGCCTTGGGAAAAAGTCAAAATTTCTCTTCAGTATGTAATCTACAACAAGTTCAATGGAGCTCAATCAAATTATGACGGATATGGAAGGAATGCTTCCGATAATAACACACTCTATGCTGTTGTTTGGTTTATGTTTTAATCATTTCGTTTTTATAACAATGAAAAAATTAATTGTTTTTGATCTCGACGGTACACTTGCCAAAAGCAAATCGTCTCTTGATACTGAAATGTCAGGACTGATTAATCAACTTCTTGACATTCTCAAAGTGGCCGTGATTTCCGGAGGCGATTGGCCACAGTTTGAAAAACAACTACTCGCGAATCTTCCTCATAATGAAAGTCTGGTGAACCTTTCCATCCTTCCGACATGCGGAACAAAATTCTATCAATACTCAGGGGATTGGAAAAAGATCTATTCAGAAGATTTCACTGCAAATGAAAAAGAGGAAATTTTCGGTTCCCTGAAAAAAGCGATTGATAAAACGGGGTTCAAAGTTGAAAAAGTCTGGGGAGAGGTCATTGAAGACCGGGGAAGTCAGATCACCTTTTCAGCGTTGGGACAAAAAGCGCCCATCGAAGAAAAGGAGAAATGGGACCCTGCTTTCATCAAGCGGAAGAAGATGAAAATTCTCCTTGATAAACTGATTCCGGGATTTTCCGTGCGCCTGGGTGGCACAACATCTATCGACATCACCAAACCGGGGATCGATAAGGCATACGGAATTCAAAAACTACGTGATACGCTGGGAATCGAAATTAGCGAGATGATTTTTATTGGGGATGCATTATTCCCGGGAGGGAATGACTATCCGGCAAAAGAGGCAGGTGTTGTCTCCATCCGGGTAAAAAATCCTCATGAGACGAAACGTGTGATTGAGACGATTATTGCATGCATGGATAACGTACAAATAAAAACTTCATAAATAGAAAAATCGATGAGTGGATTAAAACTGCAACGTCTTGGAGAAATAATGAAACCAGAACCCGGCAATCCGATGGAAGAGGAAGGTGTATTGAATCCTGCTGCCATTAGAGGCCCTGATGGTCAACTTTATCTGTTTCCACGATATGTTGCAAAAGGAAACTATTCGCGTATTGGAATCGCCCGGGTTAAGTTTAATAAGTCTGGCGATCCTGTAGGCACTGAAAGACTTGGTATTGCACTGGAACCTGAAGCTGATTATGAACTGCGTCCCAATGGCGGCGGTTGCGAAGATGCGCGTGTCACATTCATGGAACGGCTTCAATGCTATGTAATGTCTTACACTGCGCATTCATCCCTTGGACCACGCATTGCACTGGCAATGTCGGATGATTTGTATAATTGGAAACGACTTGGCCTTGCAACTTTTGCGATGTACGACGACATTGATTTTGTCCATGTGGACAACAAGGATGCCAGTCTTTTCCCTGTTGCCATCCCCAATCATGCCGGAAAAATGCAAATGGCTATTCTGCACCGACCTCTTTTCCCAGGTACTACGCCAGAAGAAACTGCACGTATGTCTAAGAAGCGGTTGGTAGATCTCGATCATGAAAGTATTTGGATTTCTTACTGCCCGGTATCATTAGATGGTCTTAAACCGAACCAGCTTGGTTTATTTAATTCGCATCATCGACTGGCAACTCCCGTTTCTCCCTGGGAAAGGCTTAAAATTGGTGGCGGCACCCCTCCCATTCTCACAAAGCACGGTTGGTTAATTATTTACCATGGAGTCAGCGATTTGGCAAAAGGGAAAGAAAAACATCAACTTTGCTACTCTGCAGGATTAATGATCCTCTCGGAAAAGCATCCCCGCATGATCCATTATCGTTCGGTGAAACCGGCATTAACTCCGGAGTTACTAAGTGAACGCAGCGGAATTGTTGACAATGTGGTGTTCCCTACCGGCATTGACCGGCGCGACGACCTTGGCCAACCCAACCGCTTTGATGTGTACTATGGAATGGCAGACAACCGGATTGGTGTGGCACGACTTGATTTGCCGGATGTACTGCCATCGGAAGGAGTTGCAAATCCCCCGAAAGATAAAGTTTAGCCGGCTTGAAATTGAGAAATGTGTGAATGATGTAATTCTTTTCGAAAATTTTGTAATAATGAATCGAATATCAGGGCCTAACTTTGTTCTGACAGGCTGACGGCAATTCAATCAGGTAAACGATTTTTTGTCCCTTACAGGGGAGTTCGTGTAAACCGCCATAGAGACCATATTCAGTCAATAATTTATATGTAATTACGGGTCAGTTCCATCCGTTCTTAAATATTAAAGAGTTATAATATGAAAATCAAAATTTTATGGGCTGCATCGATATCAATAGAAGAATAACCGATAAAGATCGCAAAGATGGATATTGGGAATCAGTGAGGGATTTAAATTCAGAAATTCTGAAGATGACAACTACGATTAGGGAATTTTATCCTGAGTTGTCCGTATTTTTAGAGGAAATGCCTGTAGCAATTTCTGATGAAAGAAACTTAGGAATAACAGTTATTCAATTGAAAACCTATTCAGAATCGTTGAATTTGCTTTTGACTAAATACATTTTGGAACATCCCATAAGCTCTAAATAGGAAAGGGTTTCAGTTTACAATTTTTTAAATAAGTAAGTATGATAAAAACAGGTTTAGTAACAGGTGCTGCTTCCGGCCTTGGGTATGAGTTTTCAATTTTGCTGGCTCAGGATTCCTTCGATTTGGTTTTAGTTGACATTGATGAGGAGAAACTGATAACCGTAAAGCAACAAATTAGAGCTATTTATCAGGTACATGTAGATATTATAATTTGTGATTTGAGTCAGTCAGGATGTGTTGAATTAATCTACGAACAAATAAAGGACAGAAATATTGATGTGCTTATCAATAACGCAGGATTCGGCTTGTACGGCTTTTTTTCAGAAACAGAATGGGAACTGGAAGAATCAATGATCTACATGCACATTATGGTGATGACACACCTGACCAAACTTATATTGAAAGGCATGATTAAAATGAAAAGCGGGAAAATATTAAATCTATCCTCAGTAGCTGCTTTTCAACCTGGACCATTGATGGCTGTATATTATGCAACGAAAGCCTATATTCTGTCCTTTTCCGAAGCGTTGGCAAATGAAGTAAAAGGAACCGGAGTCACGGTAACCGTACTTTGTCCGGGACAAACCAAAACGAATTTTCAAAAGATAACAGCAAAAAATTCGAAGGAAAAGCTGAGTAGTGCCGGTTTCCTTTCACCTGCAGATCCGGTAAAAGTGGCACTTTATGGTTATAATGATATGCATTCCGGATACTCAAAATCAGTTCCTGGGCTGATCAATAAGTTTCTTATTTTGGCTTCACGCATCACTCCCAATAGGTTCTCTCTTCCGTTAATTCGAAAAATTCAGGTACAAATGAGAAAATAAATCGCAGAGAACTGATCTGAACTTAGAATTAAAACCCGGTAACCGTTAAAACGAAACTGTACCATACAAAACCAGATAGGGAGAAGAAAATCTGTTTTATGAGAAACTTTTTTCTTTTTGAATTGCCATTAACGCATCAATGGCGTGTTTCCAACTTTCAGTCCGGCATAGGTTAGGCTTAATACCCCCAAAGCGTTCGCCCAAAAAAGTGGGAATGATGTAACACTTTCTCAAAATTGTGTAAGATTCTCTTACTGAAAACTCCTGACATTTGGATAAGAGATTAACCTGTTAACAAGATAAAATGAATGTATCGTTTCAAAAGCTATTTTACGCCATAGCTACCGCATTTTTGCTGTTTGCAATACTGATTTTTGCGAAACCAATTCTCATTCCTATAAGTATTGCTCTGCTTATTTCATTTATACTGCTTCCGTTGGCAAAAAAGTTTGAGAAATGGAAAATGGGTAAAACATTTGCAGCTTTTCTCTCCATTTTCGCTGTGATTTTAATAATTGGAGGTGCCACTTACTTTTTTTCAACTCAAATTATTAATGTAGCACAAGAATTCACTCATTTTCAAGATAAAATCATCCTTGCTTTTGCCGATGTTACGTTATTTCTCAATAACCATGTGGGTTTTATGGAAAACCTGGAAAAGGGTGAACTTTTTAACCGAATGAAAGTTTGGCTTACTGATTCGACACAGTTTTTGGTAAGTAAAACAGTTAGCACTACAGCAACTTTTATGGCCGGAATGCTGGCAACAATTATATTTACTTTTCTGTTTCTCATATACAGAGATGGATTGACAAAGGCATTTCTTGCTTTTTCGCCCGAGAACAAACGCGAAAGGGTATTAAAAATGTTTAAATCGGTTCAGCAGGTTGGACAAAAATACCTGTTTGGTATGGTAATTCTTACGATTATAATAGGATTAGCCAACAGCATTGGGTTGTTGATTATTGGCATCGACAATCCTTTCCTTTTCGGATTTTTAGGCGCTGCACTAGCCATCATACCATATATTGGGACTACAATGGGAGCTGTAATTCCTGTAATTTATGCTTTTGTTTCTTATGATTCTTTATGGATGGCAGTAGCAGTTGCCATTTTATTTTGGGCTGTTCAATTGGTTACCGATAATTTTCTAACTCCTCGTATTGTGGGGGGTGCTTTAAAAATCAATGCGCTAACAGCGATCCTGAGTTTGTTTATTGGCGCTGCTGTTTGGGGACTGGCCGGCATGGTTCTGTTTTTGCCCTTTGCCGCCATGTTAAAAGTTGTTTGCGAAGAGTTTGATGAGCTCAAACCAATTGCACTTATCATTGGCGAGAAGAATAAAAAAGTGGGCGATGGCAGTGAATTATTTTTTGTTAGATGGTGGAAAAAAATAAAAGACAGGTTTTCGGGATAATCTCTTGATGGGAAATGTGAGAATGATGTAAGCTTTTACAAAAGTTGTGTAACACTTTTCAATTTAGATGTGCTGAACTTTGTCCCAATTATTCACAATTTGAAATAAAATATTATGGAATTACTTACAAAAGAATTAATTCAGGAGCTTCTGGCAGTAAATCAGGCTCCTTGTCTTTCACTTTATATGCCTACGCATCATACACATCCTGAGAATCTTCAGGATAGCATTCTTTTTAAAAATCTTATTCAGCAAATGGAGGAATCGCTGATGCAGAAATATTCAGCCGCCGAAGTGCAAAAATATCTTGAACCCGTAAATGCCCTTGTTAACGACAATAATATTTGGGATCACACATTAGACGGACTGGCTGTTTTTAGTGCAAAAGGAACGTTTAAAGTTGTCGGATTGCATAAATCGGTTGAGGAATTGGCAATGGTAGCCGACAGTTTCCATACCAAACCACTGCGACAGTATTTACAATCGGTTGACAACTACCACGTTTTGTGCTTAACCCTTCATGATATCAGTCTTTTTGAAGGCAATCGTCACTCACTTACTGAGGTTAAACTCACTGCTGATATTCCAAAAACCATAACTGAAGCGCTTGGTGATGAATTGACAGACAAACATACGACTGTTGCATCTTATGGTGGTTCCGGAGGAGAAAGTTCGCCCATGCATCACGGTCATAGCGGTAATAAAGAGGAAACTGAAAAAGACGCTGAAAGGTTTTTCCGTGTGGTTGCGGGTGCAATTTACGAACACTATTCGAAACCTTCAGGCTGGCCTCTTATACTTGCCGCATTGCCAGAACACCATAGCCTATTTCATGAGGTAAACAAAAATCTATTGTTGTTAACGAAAGGAATTTCTATAAATCCTTCGTCCGTTTCACCAGATGAACTGGCAAATATGGCCTGGGCCATAATGGAACCCGAATATAACATGAAACTTGACAGCCTGGTTGCCCGGTTTGAGCAGGCAAGGGCAAATGGCAAAGGCAGTGATGACTACAAGGAAATTGCTGTAGCGGCAGTTGAGGGACGGGTTGATACGCTTATTGTTGAAGCCGACCGGATTATTGCGGTCAGGGTAACAAATCTGGTGACGGGAAACACACAGAAAAAAGATTTGACAAATCCGAAAGTAGATGACCTGCTCGATGATATGGGAGAATTGGTAATTAAGATGGGTGGACAGATGATGGTGCTTCCAACCGGTAAAATGCCTTCCGAAACAGGAATGGCAGCAATATTTCGTTATTAATTAAAACAATAAAATAATATGCAAATTCAATTTAATACAGACAAAAATGTAATCCTGGGCGAAGAACAAATAGTTTATTTCACTTCTTTAATATCGGAAGAACTAAGCAGGTTCATTCCTCAGGTAACCCGCTTGGAAATTCACCTCTCAGACGAAGATGGAAATAAAGACGGGTTTAACGATAAGCGTTGCATGGTGGAAGCCCGACTTGCAGGAATGAAACCAATTGCAGTTACCGACAATGCAAACACCCCCGAACAGGCTATTTTGGGGGCAATTGACAAACTAAAAACTTCCCTGGAAACATTAACCGGACGTTTGAAAGAATATTAAAAAGAAAATAACAGTTTGATCTTGCTGACCAAATGAACGTCGAAATCGTAAATGCTCAACTCGTAGTTTTTGAAGAAAGTGGAAACAGCTTATTTTTAGAGGAAACACAAAAGTTTACAAAAAGAACTGACAAAACTTGTGGGAAAATGAGTGGAATTAAGTTTTAATAACTAATAAATGTTGTATTCATTTTTTGATATACCCCTAAATCCCTAAAGGGGACTTCAGTAGCATATCACCACTATTGAGGTTCGTTGCATGAGCCCTCTTGGGGGGTTGGGGGTAAAAATACAACAATGAATATTTACCATTACTTAGTTCAATTATATAACTCAGAAAATGTGGTTTTCCAAATCAATAGAT
>Ga0209386_1000546_pt1 | contig 18161 bp, 19 predicted proteins | sample NGEPertwo_FD_184510 | JGI IMG/M metagenome (GOLD analysis project Ga0209386, IMG submission 184510) | Arctic peat soil microbial communities from the Barrow Environmental Observatory site, Barrow, Alaska, USA - NGEE Permafrost154B-two... | ecosystem: Environmental > Terrestrial > Soil > Wetlands...
GCCATTTTACCAAAACCATCATTTGGGGCAACAATAAATGCGGAAACAGTCGATACGGTTGCGCTTGGTAAAACAGGCCTCAATGTTTCGAGGATTGCTTTAGGCACAGGGACGAAAGGGTGGAAATTAGAGTCTGATCAGACACATCTTGGAATGAAGAAATTCGTCGAATTGTCACAATATTGCTTTGATAAAGGGATTCGGTTTTTTGATACCGCTGATATGTATGGTTCACACCCATATGTTGGTGCAGCCTTAAAAGTCATTCCGCGCGAAAAAGTGACGGTCTTGACGAAAGTAATGACTTACGGTCATGAAGGTTGGTATGAAACAGAACCATTTGCGAAGAGTTTTGATCGGTTTCGTAAAGACCTTGGTACCGATTATATTGATATATTTTTGATGCATTGCATGATGAACGGACAATGGCCGACCGAATATAAAAGTTATATGGACGCAATGTCAGAGGCCAAACAAAAAGGGTTGATCAAAGCAGTCGGTATTTCGTGTCACAGCCTGGATGCAATGATTGAAGCTGCTTCGAATCCATGGGTTGATGTGCTTTTTGCAAGGATCAATCACAATGGAGCGAGGATGGACAGCACGCCTGAGAAAGTGATGCAGGTGCTCGAAACTGCCCGCAAGAATGGAAAGGGGGTAATCGGTATGAAAGTATTTGGTTGCGGTGATCTTGTAAAGGAGAATGAACGTGAGCAATCGTTGAATTATGTGATCAAAAGTAAAAATGTTCATTGTATGACATTAGGGATGGAAAGTAAGGAACAGGTGGATGATAACGTGAGCCGGGTAATGAGGATCGCGAAAAGTTAGTAAAAGCTTGGTGGTTTTTTATATTTTTGATCTGTATTTTATTATTTAATATTAATGGAAATGAAAGCAATAGAATTTGAGACAACTATTCGGCATGGCCTGATTCATATTCCCTCCCGATACAAAAATATGGAAAACACACAAGCTAAAGTGATTGTAATGGTAAATGAAAGTTCGGAGGAAGAGAATAATTATGATAGGACTTTGCTTTTGGAAATGTTTGGAAAGGCAAATAAAATTGGATTATTTAATGAGATTGTTGATTCTGTAAGTTGGCAAATACAACAACGCGATGATTGGGAATAAGGCAATTCTGGATAGTAATGTCATTATTGATGCTGTTCGTAATCTAATAGATATTGAAAGGTCAATTTTTCAGTTTGGACAAGTTTATATATCCTTGATTACTTATATTGAGGTGCTGGGATACAATTTTAAGGATGAAAGTGAAAAATTATTGACTTCACAAATATTGGGAATGTTTGAAATCATTAATCCCGATATTGAAATTGCTGATTTGACCATTAGCTACCTGAAAATGAAGAAGATAAAAGTGCCAGATGCCATTATCCTGGCAACAGCCAAAAAACTAAATGCAATATTACTAACAAGTAATATTGCTGATTTTAAAAATATTGATGCTGAGGTCATTATCGATCAATCTGTTAAATATTAATAAATTGAAAATAAACTATTTAGGTCTGACTTTAATCCTTGTCCTGCTTTCATGTTTCCATGTTGCGAAAGCAAAAAACAATTCTTTAAAACTCTGGTACGATAAGCCGGCAAAAGATTGGATGACAGAAGCTTTGCCTATAGGAAACGGCAGATTGGGCGGTATGATTTTCGGCGGTATTGATACCGAGCAGATTCAGTACAATGAGATTAGTCTTTGGACGGGTGACGAGAAAGAGACGGGAGCCTACCAGGCATTTGGCGATCTTTTTATCGATTTTAATCAGGCTGCTGAAGTTCAACAGTACAAACGTGAATTAAATATTGGCAATGCTGTTCATACCATCAGTTATACATTAAACGGTATACAATACAAGCGAGAGTATTTCAGCAGTGCGAAGGACCAGGTGATGGTGATGCGGATAAGCGCCAGTCAGAAAGGAAGCTGCAGTGGTGCAATCAGGATGACAGATATACACAATGGTAACATTGAATATGCAGATCAGAAAATCACTGTGAAAGGTACACTTGATAACGGTTTGGTTTACGAATCCGGTGTAGTCGTTTTAAATGATGGGGGTGTGGTCAAGGTTTCCGGAAGTTCAATCAAATTTGAAAAAACAAATAGCGTTACGCTCATTCTTGCTGCCGGAACAAATTATCTGCCCGATTATAACAAAGGTTGGAGGGGAGAAAATCCTCATCAAAAAATTGAACAACAATTAAAGGAAGCATCACTTCGGCCTTACAAACAACTTTTGGATCGGCATATTGCTGACTATCAGATATTATTTAGCCGTGTGAATTTGAATGTAGGTGAAAGTGATCCAAAGGTAAGTGAATTAACGACCGTTAAAAGACTAATTGCTTATAAATCCGGTGGTGTGGATCCCGATCTGGAGGAGCTTTTCTTTCAGTATGGCAGGTATCTTTTAATCAGCTCATCACGACCTGGTTCCCTACCGGCAAATCTTCAGGGAATCTGGAACAATTCGAATAATCCGCCATGGCGATCTGACTATCATTCAAATATTAATGTCCAGATGAATTACTGGCCGGCTGAGGTTACCAATCTGAGCGAATGCCATATTCCATTCCTCGAATACATCAACAATCAACGCGAAGTCAGGAAAAAAGCAACGCAGGAGTATTTTAAATCCAATAAGGGATGGACGGTTCAGACAGAAAACAATATCTACGGAGCCGGAAGTTTTGTCTGGAATCCACCAGCAAGTGCCTGGTATTGTCAGCACCTTTGGGAGCATTATGCGTTCACCAATGATCAGAAATATCTGAAAGAGTTTGCTTATCCGGTTTTGAAGGAGATTTGTGAATTTTGGGAGGAGCGTTTAATCCCCGATGCAAACGGTGCCCTGGTTACTCCCGATGGGTGGTCTCCCGAACATGGTCCTCACGAACCCGGGGTTACTTACGATCAGGAGATTGTCTGGGATTTATTTACAAATTACATCGAAGCTTCCAAAATTCTTAATCTTGATCCTGATTACCGGGCAAAAGTGACAGTCTTGCGGGAAAAACTGCTTAAACCTAAGATTGGGAAATGGGGACAACTGATGGAATGGAGTGTTGACCGCGATGATTCAACCGATCTGCACCGCCATATTTCCCACCTTTTCGCACTATATCCCGGAAGGCAGATATCGGTAACAGTAACACCGGAATTGGCAGCAGCAGCGAGGAAAACACTTATCTCGCGTGGAGACCAAAGCACTGGCTGGGCAATGGCATGGCGGATTAATTTCTGGGCGCGCATGTTTGACGGAAATCACGCTTATAAGCTGTTGCGAAACCTGATGTCAATAGTTGGAAATGTAGGTACAGACTATGACAAGGGAGGAGGGATCTATTCTAACATGTTTGATGCTCATCCACCCTTTCAGATTGATGGTAATTTTGGTGCCACTGCTGGTATTGCAGAAATGTTGATTCAATCGCAAGCGGGTGAGATTGTATTATTGCCGGCATTACCCGATGCCTGGTCTACCGGTTCGGTTAAAGGATTAATTGCACGGGGTGGTTTTGTTGTCGACATTGACTGGGTAAATGGTAAAGTGACGGAATATCGGATTGTATCTGCAACGGGCGGAGACGTGCTAATTCGAGTGAATGGGGAGTTAAAAACAATTAAGGCAGAAAAGCTTTAAACTAATTTTTGAATCCGAAAGCTGGTTGGCAATACTTTAAAAGGGCTATATAATTGAAAAGGATGAAACCGGGCGGCTCCATCCTTTTACTAAAACTAACCAAACTAACTAAACCTAAACTTATGAAAAAAAATGTATGACAAATATAGAGCTGTTGACGCTACTCACCAAATATATCAGGTTAAAGAATTGTAAAATAATTGAAAAGAAGTGTTAACCTCGAATTTGAGTAATCTCAATGATTTCAGGGCACAAAAAAAGCATTGCAGAAGAACTGCAATGCTTATCAATGCTATTTAGCTTAAGAACGTATATTTTAATGGTTGGATTATCTTAGTGAAAAAGAACACGAAAATACTTCAAACCTTAACTGCGAGAATCATCAGGCAGTTAATCTGCGTTCAACCGGCTTAATAACTAGACCTACGGCTTCCGCCTCTGTCACCACCGCCTGCGCTACTTCCGCCACGATTGAAACCGCCACGGTCACCACCACGGTCACCACCACGATCACCACCGCCACTTCCGCCGCCACGATTGTAGCCACCGCCACTTCCGCCGCCACGGTTGAATCCGCCGCCGCCACCTGCACCGCCACGGTTGAACCCGCCGCCGCTGCCGCCTGGACGTCTTGTACCATCTTTTGGTTTTTCAATTGACTCGTTCACAACAATTGTGCGTCCGTCAACTTCTGCACCATTAAGTTCCTCAATAGCCTTTTTGGCTTCTTCGTCATTCGGCATTTCGATAAAACCGAATCCTTTGCTCCTTCCGGAAAATTTGTCTGTAATGATTCTTGCTGAAGCTACTTCGCCGTACTCTTCAAAAAATCCTTTTAATTCTGCCTCTTCTAAGCTAAATGGCAGACTTCCTACGAAAATGTTCATAATTTAAGTAACTAAAATTAATGGTAAATAATCCGTTGTAAAAATAGTCATTATTCATTGCAAAAAACATTTAGCAAGTTTATTTTAAAATATTTTTATAAAACTGTAAATCAATGAAATATGGCAATTTAAACGGACCTAAATTACTTATGTTGCGCCAATACGCCTCTCAAGTGGTCATTTATTCAGTAAATTGAAAGTCAGTTTAATGCAATGCACAAACACCCTTCAAATTGTTCTTAAATTTGAAATCTGTTGACTATTGATGTTTGAATTCAATCTGGTTTATATACCAATGATTTTAAATATCTTCTATGTCATTAAATATTGCGAAGCATATTTTAGAGATCACTCAACTCATTTTAGGATCCTTAATGATGGAAAAATATTGTTTAATTACTGAAATACAGATAAATGTATAGTAATAAAGTTATTAATTTTTCGTTTTGGTGCAAAAGTTTTTTTCATGTAAGTTTGTGACTTTAAAATTGACGAAAGAATGTTTGAAAATCTTACAGATAAGCTTGAGAAATCGTTCAAGCTGCTAAAAGGGCAGGGGAAGATTACCGAAATAAATGTTGCCGAAACCTTGAAAGAGGTTCGCAGGGCATTGCTCGATGCGGACGTTAACTATAAAATCGCCAAAGATTTCACGGCTAAGGTGAAAGATAAAGCGATTGGGCAGGAGGTTTTAAAGGCGCTTAATCCTGGCCAGTTGATGGTTAAGATTGTCCATGACGAGCTAATTGAGCTGATGGGTGGGCAGACAGTTGATATCAACCTTAAAGGAAGTCCGGCTATTATTTTGATGTCCGGTCTCCAGGGATCGGGTAAAACCACTTTTTCAGGTAAATTGGCTAGCCGATTAAAAACGAAGCAAGGAAAACGACCACTGCTTGTTGCCTGCGACGTTTATCGTCCTGCGGCTATTGAACAGCTTAAGATCGTTGGTGCTGCGATCGAAGTTCCTGTTTTTACCGAAGAGGGGAGTAAAGACCCAATACGTATTGCAAAAGAGGCGATTAAATTTGCCAAACTGAATGGGAATGATGTTGTAATTATTGATACTGCCGGTCGTCTTGCGATTGATGAGCAGATGATGAAAGAGATTGAGGCGATCAAATCAGCCGTTAATCCAGGTGAAATTCTGTTCGTTGTCGATTCTATGACAGGTCAGGATGCCGTAAATACAGCCAAAGAGTTCAATGATCGTCTTAATTTTGATGGGGTCGTCCTCACAAAGCTAGATGGAGATACCCGGGGTGGGGCGGCCATATCGATTCTTTCGGTCGTCAACAAACCAATCAAATTTGTTGGAACCGGTGAAAAGATGGAGGCAATTGATGCCTTTTATCCAAGCCGTATGGCCGATCGAATTCTTGGAATGGGTGATATCGTTTCACTTGTTGAACGTGCTCACGAACAGTTTGATGAAGAGGAAGCCCGTAAGTTGCAGAAACGACTTGCAAAAGACCAGTTCAACTTTGACGATTTTCTGAAACAGATTCAGCAAATCAAAAAAATGGGTAACCTGAAAGATCTCGCTAGCATGATCCCCGGAATGGGAAAGGCGATGAAAGATATTGATATTGAAGATGATGCTTTCAAACACATTGAAGCTATTATCCATTCGATGACAAAGCGGGAACGTGCCGATGCCAGCATCATTGACGGATCAAGACGCAAGCGAATCGCAACCGGATCAGGAACAACGATTCAGGAGGTCAACCGTTTATTGAAACAATTTGCTGACACACGCAAGATGATGAAAATGGTTTCGCAAGGCGGTAATATGAAACAGGCGCTGATGCAAAAAGGGCGTCATCGTTAAATCGGTCTTCTGCTATTAAATTGTTGAATTATTCAGATATAAATACAGTACGATGGTTCTTATCGACGGAAAAAAAACATCCGAAACAATACAGTCAGAAATTGCTGACGAAGTAATTAAAATTAAAAACAGCGGAGGGAAGATACCACACCTTGCAGCTGTTCTGGTTGGACACGACGGTGGCAGTGAAACTTATGTTGCTGCGAAAGTTAAAGCCTGCGAACGGGTTGGTTTTAAATCGACATTGATCCGGTTTGATGAAAATGTAACGGAGGAAGAGGTTTTAAATTGTGTTGCTCAATTGAATAATGATAAGGACCTTGATGGCTTTATCGTTCAACTTCCTTTGCCAAAGCATATTTCGGAAGAAAAAGTTATTGAGGCAATCAATCCGCACAAGGATGTTGATGGATTTCATGCGGTTAATGTAGGCCGGATGGTAGCCGGAATGCCTGCTTTTATCTCTGCAACTCCTTTTGGAATCATGCAGCTGATAAAAAGATACAAAATCGAAACATCGGGTAAGAATTGTGTGGTGATCGGTCGTAGCAATATTGTAGGAAGGCCAATGAGCATCTTGCTCTCCCAGAAGGGGATTGATTGCACCGTAACATTGTGTCATAGCAGAACCAAAAATTTGAAAGAGATTTGTGCTCAGGCGGATATAATCATTGCAGCTTTGGGGATGGCTGAGTTCCTTACCGGTGAAATGGTCAAAGAGGGGTCTGTTGTCATTGATGTCGGGATCACACGCGTCAAATCTGACAAGACTAAATCGGGCTGGAAATTACTGGGTGATGTTAAGTTTGACGAAGTTGCCCCGAAATGTTCCTTTATTACACCTGTCCCTGGAGGGGTTGGTCCGATGACGATTGCTTCTTTACTTTATAATACACTTCTTTCTTCAAAAAAAGAGGTTTATAAATAAACAATTCTGGATCAATTTATAATTTTAAAGCTGTCGTTGACAGCTTTTTATATTTAGGGTATTTCGTCTAAATTCAGGTTGATGAAAACAAATAGCTGGGAAGGCTGTTAATTGTAATGTTTTTGCAAAGTAGATTTTCAAATAAAACTTCGTTTCGTATGAAAAAAGTATTCGAAACCAAATGGACGATGCAGTCGCTGATTGCTTTGATTTTAGTAACAGTGGTGGCTTGTTCGACAGTTCCTTTAACCGGACGGCGCCAGTTGAGCCTTGTTCCTGAATCAGATATGATGGCTTTAAGTTTCACTGAATACGATAAGTTCATTAAAACCAATAAACTGTCGACCGATAAAAATAATGCAGCGATGGTAAAACGGGTCGGTGAACGGATTGCCCGGGCAGTTGAAGCTTACATGGCCAGTGCCGGATTAAGTAAAAATCTGGACGGGTACAAATGGGAATTTAATCTTGTTGAAGACGCAAATGTAAATGCCTGGTGTATGTCGGGTGGGAAGGTTGTGGTCTACACTGGTTTGTTGCCAATCACGCAGACAGAAATTGGTCTTGCCACCGTGATGGGGCATGAAATAGCCCATGCAGTTGCGCGTCATGGAAGCGAACGAATGAGTGATCAGATGTTACTTCAAATGGGCGGTACGGCCCTTTCGGCAGCCCTTGCACAGAAACCGGAGCAAACAAGGTCAATTGCACTTGCTGCTTACGGTGCCGGTTCGCAGGTTGGTGTTATTCTTCCGTTTTCGCGTCAGAATGAGTTTGAGGCTGATTATATGGGGTTGATATTTATGGCAATGGCAGGATATAATCCGAACGAAAGTATTCCGTTCTGGGAACGCATGGCTCAAAAGGGGGGAAGTAGCCAGCCAGAGTTTTTAAGTACGCATCCGGTCGATGCAAACCGGATCGATCGGCTCAGGCAAAAGATGCCGGACGCAATGGCATATTTCAACAAAACAAAGTAAAATTGATACGTTCACTTTATATCGATTAATCACCCTTTAAATGGTTGTAAATCCTTGAAGCGGTGATTGAACCTCGTGCTTATTCGTTCACCGGCAAATCAATCATAAACAGGGTCCCTTCCTCATCAGACGAAGTAAAACTTACCTTCCCTTTCAGGTATTTTTCACCAACGAGTCTCATACTGAAAATACCTAAACCCCGGTCGCTGCTTTTGGTCGAAGTCGACTTATAAAAGATTTGTGATCGGATTTCCGGAAGGATTGAAGCATCGTTGTGTACCCAAAACCTAAAATTCTCCTTATTTAACGGCTCGCACCCAAGAATGACTTTTTCCCCCGATTGGGATGCCTCAAGGGCATTTTTTAACATGTTAATCAATACTCTCCGAAGAAGGACACCATCAGTGGGTATCTCTTCATCAACCGAAGAAGCAGCAATCAGAATTTGTTTGTTGTAGGCTACATCACTGTTAATGATTTCATTTCTTGTTGAATGAAGGATTCTCAGACTACTCGTCGGATAAAACACGGGAATCAATTCGTTGTTTTCTGCCGCTGATAAATCCCGCTGATACTTTATCTCGTTGATAAGATCCTGAGATGTATTTTTTAATGATTCGTATAAATCACCTGATCGTTCATCATTGTTGCCGACTAAATTAAGAACATCAAGAATTCCGATGATATTACCCGCTGTATTTAAAACATCGTGAAAAAAGATTCGCTCAACTAGTCTTCGCCTGACATCGTTGCTGATATCGGTAATCGAAAACAGGTAAAATTGCTTTCCGTCAATTGTAAATGGCGATTTATTAACCTTCATATTGTGAAAGTCGTCAAAATGTCCTGTTTCATCAACAAAAGTTAAATGACATCTATCCGTAAAATGATTACACGAAACTTTGGTTTCATTCACTTCAAGATTTTCACCACATTTCTGACATTGTTCTGCATTTTTACTATGATTATTCTTGTCGATCGCGTAAATACAATTGAAAATATCTTCAGGTCTTCTACCAATTAATTGTTCACTGTTGTTATAAGAGAAAAGTTTTAGAAAGTTGATATTTACAGTTAAAACCTTTTCTTCCAGGTTTAACAATGCTGTAGGTTGGGGGAAAGCATCCAATATTTTTTGAATTGAATCATTAATAATGGGAACAACATCATTGTCTATTATGTTATTTTTTGGTTTAATATCTGAGAGGGCTGTATTAGTTTTCATATAATTAAGTATTTATAAACAAATGGCTTTTAAATGAAATTTAATTAGGTGTCCGGAATAAACGTCCGCCTGAAAAGTTTTTCAAATTAATTTCCATTATGAGGTTTACGGTCGAAGCTATAAAATGTTTAATTGATGTTATGAATTCTACTTTTAGAGCAATGATCGAAATTTTATCGGGAGATTTATAATGTAAAATAATGCAATAGTAAAATTCAAATTTAATAACAATGAAGCAGCTGAAAAAGACGCCTTTCAATTTGATTCTTCCAAAATCATGATGCCCCATTTTTTTAATCACCAGGGTTATTAATGCCAAAGCTGAAACCTCCCCGTTCGGTTAAAAGATGCGGAAAACGTCCGAAACCTCCAAACAGTGCTGTAATGCCCTTCCGGGAACATCCGAAACCTCCAAACAGTGCTGTAAAGCCCTTTCGGGAACATCCGAAACCTTCAAACAGTGCTGTAAAGCCCTTTCGGGAACATCCGGCAACAATTTAGAGATGCGTTGGTTCTCAATTCTGCCGGTAGTCGGTTCCAACCTAAACTATTTTTTAAGATTCAAATAAGTTTTTTATTTTATATAGTTTAAATGGCAGAATCTTGGGTAAAATCTGCTATTTTGCAAAAAAAGAAATATCATGCCAATGTTAAAAATTCCCTATCTGAAAGAATTGTTTCATGAGGACCCGGCAAACATCGGTGAACGGTTGATGACATCGGGAGCATTGATTTATATTGATAAAATTAACTGGAAGGACTTTCCGCATATGCCTGTTGTAAAGGCTTATATGGGCTATTGTGATCAAAGGATCTGGCTTCATTATCTCGTAGCTAATGATTTCGTCAGGGCCGTTTGCCGCGAGGATCAGGAGCCGGTTTGGCAGGATTCGTGCGTCGAGTTTTTCGTAAAACATGGTGATATTTATCGCAATTTTGAGTTTAATAGTCTGGGAGTCTGTTTATCTGCATTGGGTTCGGATCGTAATTCACGGACCCGGCTTGATGAAGCAAGCCTTTCTCAGATTTTGCGATTCCCGTCTTTAACCATTAAAAGTCTTCCATCTGAAAGTGTTCCTTCAAATTGGTCGCTTACAGTTGCTATACCACTCGAATTATTGGGATTAAAACCTGGAAGTCAATTCATGGCCAATTTTTATAAATGCGGCGATGAAACCAAAGTTCCTCATTACATTAGTTGGTCAGCAATTGCTGCTCCGGCACCCGATTTTCACCGGCCTGAGTTTTTCGCACAGGTCGAATTGGCAAGGTAAATTTATTGATTTGATATTGAATGAATCTTATGAAGAGCTATTTAAAGTCAGGATTGATCAATTTAGGAATCGGCGCGGTCTTACTCCCAACTGGTGATCTGATTGCTGCCAACCCAATAAATAAAGGTGAATTTCCTCCTCCAAATGTTATTTATATTTTGGCCGACGATCTTGGCTATGGCGACCTAAGTTGTTATGGACAAACTAAGTTTAAGACTCCGAACATTGACAAATTGGCTGCTTCCGGGATTCGTTTCACCAACCATTATGCGGGTTGCACAGTTAGCGCGCCGTCACGATCGTCACTGATGACCGGATTGAACACTGGTCATACCTATATTCGTGGAAATAAAGAGATGAAACCGGAAGGGCAGGAGCCGCTTCCAAAGGACGTCTATACAGTTGCCGAACTGTTTAAAGAAGCCGGTTATGCTACCGGTGCATTTGGAAAATGGGGACTTGGCGGTCCAGGCACAGATGGTGTTCCTGAAAAACAAGGATTTGATGAATTCTTTGGCTTCAATTGTCAGGCGCTGGCGCACAATTATTATCCCGAATACCTGTGGCACAACGATCAGAAAGTCTTTCTTGATGGCAATAAAAATGGAGGTACTGGACAGTATGCCCACGATGAATATCACAAAATGGCGCTTCAGTTTATCGAAAAGCATAAAGATGCCCCATTTTTCTTGTTTTGCCCGTATGTAATTCCCCATGCCGAATTACTTGCGCCAGAGGATACTATCTTTCAGAAATTTGATGGCAATTTTACAGAAACGCCTTTTGCCGGTGTTGATTCAGGACCTAATTACCGGAAAGGGGGATATGGTTCACAAGAGAAACCTAAAGCCGCTTTTGCTGCAATGGTGAGCCGACTCGATCGTTCAGTAGGTGAGATCATGGCTAAATTAAAGGAATTAGGCATCGAAAAGAATACATTGGTTATTTTCACATCAGACAATGGTCCTCACCTCGAAGGGGGAGCCGATCCCGAATTCTTCAGAAGTTCAGGGCCATTAAGAGGGTACAAACGTAGTCTTTACGAAGGGGGTATCCGGGTTCCGTTTATTGCAAGTTGGCCGGGAAAGATTTCCCCTGATAAAACTTCAGATTATCCTTCTGCATTTTGGGATTTTCTGCCTACAGCTGCAGAATTGGCTGGTGTCAGGTTGTCAAGACCTACCGACGGGATTTCGATGGTTCCGGTATTAACCGGGAAGGGCCATCAAAAGGAACATGAATTCTTGTACTGGGAATTTCACGAAGGTGGAACCAAGCAGGCCGCACGAATGGGCAAATGGAAAGCTGTACGGTTTGGTATTCGCGAACCTCTTGAATTGTATGATTTAAGCGTGGATATTCATGAAGATAAGAATATAGCAGCAGAGCATCCTGATATTGTTGCCAAAATTGAGGCATATCTGAAGAATGCGCGTTCCGAATCGAAAATCTGGAAAACCGCCGAATACTGGCCGGCCAATAAAGAAAAGAGCTAATTGCTGATAATGAAATGATTTTAATCAGATGATCATGAAATATGTCGTAGTTTTCATCATCGTATTATTGAGTTTTAAGGCGCAGATTTTTGCACAGGAAATAGATACGTTGGTTGATAAGATACCTTCAACCGCCAAATCACGTGCTTTCCCTGAGTTTGCTGGTATGCAAATGCCACCTGATTCAGTTTCGATTCCAGTTCTGCACCGGGATCCAAAGAGCGGTTTTGAACTTCAAAATCCGGTTTTACCAAATATGAATTTCAATATGACGAACGGATGGAAAACCGAAACGGGATCGTTACCGGGATTGAGTGGCAAAGGTATTTTTCCGTTTCTGAATAATCCGTTAAGTCTTTATGGCGGATCTATTTTAGATGTCTACCAGGGAATTTATGGAATACGAACTTATCAGTTGAACAACAACCTGAGCGTCGGCACAGCCGGCTACTCCGAAAGGAGCTTCAACGAATATTTGCTTAAATCAGGAATTAATCGTCAAACCAATTATGGCAGTACGTTGTTTGTTGGTTATAAATTCTCCGATAAGTTCAGCATTTCAGCAAGTTTTACTTTCCGGCGCAATGGTGATCGTTTTAATCGGAATCAGGGGATGCTGAATGGGAGTTTTTTCCCGTAAAAATGGTTGTAGTTCAATATTTATTCTGACTAAAGATATTATTGTGGATCAAATACTAAATGAAAAAATACAGAATTCCTATAATGCACTGATCTTTCAGTGCACGAAGAGTTTGCCTGAGGGTGACCTGCCAATTATTGAAAAGGCTTTCGACTTTGCGGCAAAAACAATTGGTAATTCTGCATGGGAAAATGGTGATTTTATTCTCAATCACTCGATATCTGTTGCGAAAATTGCAGTTCTCGAGCTGGGCTTATCAACTGACGCGCTTATTTCCTCCTTGCTGCACAATGTTTTTGTCGACAAAGGAATGGTTTTCTCCGTCGACGAAGTAAAAAAACAGTTTGGCGCAAATGTGGCGGATATTCTTGATGGAATTATTAAAATTAATTCATTAAATACCGAAAATCTTGCATTTCAGAGTGAGAATTTCAGAAGATTGTTACTTGCTCTTTCAGGCGATGTAAAGGTTATTCTGATAAAGATTGCCGATCAGATGCAGGATATGCGGACGATGGATAAACTTCCTGCCGAAATTCAGAAACGTTATTCGATTGATACGTGGCATTTGTACGCGCCGCTTGCACATCGTTTGGGCCTTTATAAAGTGAATTCCGAATTACTCGATCTTGCACTTAAATACCTTCATCCTGAAGATTATGTGTCGATTGCCGAAAAGTTGAAGGAGACTGCTGTCGAACGCGCAAGTTTTGTTTCGGCTTTTGTCACACCTATTGAGAAGAAATTACAAAGTCGGGGATTCGATTTTGATATGAAAGCCCGGACTAAATCTATCTATTCGATCTGGAATAAAATGCAAAAACAGAAGGTCGACTTTCATGAAGTTTATGACCTTTTTGCCATCCGTATTATTCTTAATTCGGAATCCGAAAATGAGAAAGCAACTTGCTGGCAGGTTTTTTCAGTGGTTACTGAAGAGTACCTTTCGAATCCTGACCGACTACGGGATTGGATTACATATCCAAAGTCAAATGGGTATGAATCGCTGCACACTACCGTACTTGGTCCCGGAAACCGGTGGGTAGAGGTTCAGATCCGGACACATCGGATGGATGATATTGCCGAGAACGGACTTGCTGCCCATTGGCGGTATAAAGGTGGAAAAGGGGGGGCAGAGATTGATAAATGGCTGAAAAATGTACGCGAGATTCTTGAAAATCCGCAACTTAATCCAGTTGATTTTATCGATGATTTCAAAGTTAACATTTACGAGGATGAGATTTTTGTCTTTACACCCAAGGGTGACCTGATCAAATTACGGGCGGGGGCAACATTACTCGATTTTGCATATGAGATTCACTCCCGCATTGGCGACCGGTGTGTAGGTGGCAAGGTAAATAATAAGCTGGTAACCTTGAAGTATCAACTGAAAAATGGTGATCAGATTTCGGTTGAAACATCGAATAATCAGCGGCCGAAGATGGATTGGCTCGATTTTGTGGTCACCTCAAAAGCAAAAAACCGTATCAAGGCCAGTTTGAATGAAGAACACAAACGGGAAGCAGAGAACGGGAAGGAAATTCTTCGACGGAAGTTTAAAAACTGGAAAATAGATTTTAATGATATTGTAATTCGTGATTTATTAAAGCATTACAAGTTAAAACTTGCGGCTGATCTTTACTACAATATTTCGGTAGGAAAGATCGATACGCTTGAAATCAAGGAGCAGATTGTTGGTAAACACGAGGAGTCGCAACAGGAAAAATTGACTGAATTAATTCCGGATCAGGAGGTTAAAGAGTTATCATTTGATAATAGTGATGATTTTCTCGTGATCGACAATAACCTCAAAGATGTAAATTACAAGCTGGCTGTTTGTTGTAATCCGATTTTCGGAGATGAAATATTTGGTTTTGTAACTATTCTTGAAGGGATTAAGATTCACCGTGTTACATGTCCAAATGCCAAACAGTTGTTTGAGCGTTATCCGTATCGGATTATCAAGGCAAAATGGAGGCTTACCGGCAAAAGAAATTCTTTCCAGGCGTCCATCCATATTTCGGGATCAGACCGTCTTGGCATTGTAACAGATATATCCAGGATTATCTCGAAGGAGGTTGGGATCCAAATGCGTTCAATTGCAATTAATTCAGAAGATAAATCGTTTGACGGTACCTTAAGGGTCTTTGTGAATGACCTTGAGCATCTGGATTTTCTGATGCAGAAATTGAAGAATATCAAAGGTGTCCATTCTGTGACGCGGGCGGATGCCTGAACACTTTTATTATCCGGTGCAGAATATTTTACCCTTGTTAAAATCACATAAAAAAACCCGAATTGGAGGAGTTTGAGATAATACTAAAAAGTGCAAAAGAAGCACTTGAGCAAAACAGGACGGAAGATGCATTGACAATTCTTAATGAAGCGGCCATTGCAAACAATGGAGATGTGATATTCCTAAAAGGTGAAATTTATTTTAAACTTCAACGGTGGGGCGAGGCGCTTAATCATTTTTCATTATTTCTTGAACAGAATCCGTTGGATTCCAAGGCACAATCGTATTGTGTAATGATTCAGAATATTTTGGGATTTTATAACAAAGATTTGTACAATCCTTAAGTTCGTTCTCAATAAATTTTGATAATTATTAAATATTAGTAATTTTGGCGATGACACAATTGCTTAAAAAAGCTGATTATTTAAGTTAAACCATTAAAATTGAGTAGTATGAAGAATGTGATTTTTATTTTTATTTTATGTCTTAGTTTCGGAACTTTGATGGCCCAGGATGCTGCAACCTTTAAAAATGCAGGAAATGCTGCGATCAAAGCTAAAGACTATGCAAAAGCAGTTGCGAATTATGAAAAAGCGATCGCAGTTTGGGGTACAGCTGCACCGGATTATCCAATGATTTATAATACGGCAGTTTGCGCTATTCAGATTAAAGATTATGAAAAGGCTGTGAAGTACTTTGACATGGCAATTGCAGGTAATTATAATCCTGAAGATTCTTTTTTTAATAAAGCAATGGTTCTGAAGTTGCAAAAAAAGAATGAGGAGTACGTTAAGGTTATGAATGAGGGAATTACCAAATTTCCTGAAAACACTAAGTTTAAATCGGACCTTGCTAAATATTATCTTAGGGCAGGTAGTGTTCAGTATAACAATGGTGCTAAATTGCTTAAAAGTGCAATTGATAAACTTAAATCAAAGAAATACAAAGATACCAATGATCCAGCTTATCTAGCTGATATCGAAAATGCGAAAAAAGAATTTAGCGATGCCATCCCATCTTTGGATAAGGCAATTGAGCTAAATCCAGCTGACGCAACTGCGAAAACAATTAAGTCGAATTGCGAAAAACAACTTAATACATTGTAATCCTTTTTACATATGACAAAATGCCTGATCAATGATCGGGCATTTTGTTTTTTATATTATTGATTAAAAAATGGAAAATACACTTTTACTGGTAACACGGGAAGGCATGGGAGATGCTCCTCATGAACTTCAAACGGTACTGATAATGAATTTTTTCAGAACTTTGTTGAAAGAAAATAAAATTCCCGGGACTATCTTTTTTTATTCGGATGGTATTAAGCTAAATCTTAGGGGTTCTGTAATTGAAGATATACTTATTGAACTTGAAAGAAGGGGAACTTCAATTATAACCTGTACGACATGTCTGAATTTTTTCGAAGTTTTGCCTGAGCTTGCTTCAGGAAAGAAAGGTGGAATGCCCGATTTGATCAGGCTAATCGACAGTTCCGACAAAGTAATTACGCTCTAATCAATATTTCGTGTAACCTCTTTTTTTCGGAATTCTTGCCTGATATTTATTCTTCTTCTGATTCGTGTTCCAATCCGGGGGCGTATTGAAAGTAGAGTTTTTCGATTGCCAATCGAATTGCCTGATTGATAGGTAATCGATTAATTGCAAGATCAGGATCAATGCTGTAAAGTTGCATCGAATAGTTTCGGAAAAGAGGAACCTCATCGGGTGTTTCGATACCTGATTGACGCGCCCGCGCAACAGCTTCAGGACAACTTTCTTTTAGAAGCTTACACGTAACAAGTTCAGGTGTTCCTTCTCGATTTAGACGATAACCAAATCCGAACAGCCTGCAAATCAGTCCCCGTTTTTCGTAATTCATACATCCCCAATTTCCGCCTTTCCATGCATCAGGCGAATATAGGACACAATATCCTGTTTTGTCGCTTTGATCGAGCCTCGTTAGAAATTCGTCAACCTTATCGTTTTTGTAAAGCCAGGCAGCCAATGGAATAAATTCGATAGGACTTGCTTCGATATCGGTTTTCCGGCAACATGCACCGCAAAGATGGAGGCATTTCATTCCTGTTTTTGAGGTCATTTGATCAATGTGTTCATCCAACTCTCTGAAAACCTCTTCAACAGCTATTACCATTTTGTCGAAAGCCATACGGGTATAATTAGTTCAATAACCTTTTTAGCATTTTGAATATTCCTCTGCAATTATAAGCATTCAATCGGTAAGATTATTGCCGAAGGACACATTACTCATAGAAAAGCGCATTTTTGTGTTAAATGAACAAAAGCAGCCGGGCAATCCTTAATTCAATGTAGTACCAATTTATGCATTTTGAATTTGTCATCAACAGTTACTATTCCTTTTATTGAATAGCTATTAGCCAATGATCATTCATTATTAAATATTACTTGTATGGATATCAAGATATTGATTATTACTATTATTTTATTGGCTGCTGCCTTTGCCGGATTGCTGATTAAGGTTTTAAGCCGTCCGGGAGGTGAATTTCCCCGTAGCTCGTGTTCCGGTTACGGAAAAGATGCAATGGAGGGAGACGAAAAGTGTGCTGTTTGCGATTTAAAAAATACCGACAAGTGCCCGTCGGATATTTCACACACTTAAATTTTTGTAAGGCATTAATATTCAATTCGTATTAGCAGCATCACTTTTTTGACATAACCACTGGTGTGGAACTCGCATGAAAAATTTAAAAATCCTATTTTGTGTGTGTCAGTCCATGCGCGTTTCAGCTGTCAAAAAATAAGATCTTATTGATTATAAATCGGAAAAAATTCCCTTTATTTGAAACATAGTTCAGTGGTAAATCGTTTTTTACTTAGTATGGTAGTTTTTCATAGTATGGTAACGACCATCACAGATATGAGCTAATTATTATAAATTTAAAATTATTGAATATGAAGAAAATAACCTTTTTGTTTTTGATGGTCGTCGGGATGACGCTTGCATCAGTAAATGT